>ENA-UOJK01000024-UOJK01000024.1-human-gut-metagenome-genome-assembly--contig:-C116-NODE-24-length-191031-cov-107.020898_pt1 | contig 191031 bp, 156 predicted proteins | sample MGYA00242348_ERZ723895 | MGnify/ENA metagenome assembly ERZ723895
CAGGAAGCAGGAAGCAGGAAGCAGGAAGCAGGAAGCAGGAAGCAGGAAGCAGGAAGCAGGAAACGCTTCCTCTCCAATGTGATGATTTCGAATTAACTAACGAATATCTAGATTATTTATCAGAGCAAATAATCACATATATAGGAAACAAGCGATCCCTGCTTGATTTTATAGGAAAAGGGATAGAAGTGGTTTGTAAGAGGTTGGGAAGGAACAAAATAAGCAGTTTGGATGCTTTTTCTGGTTCTGGGGTGGTTTCCCGATATTTGAGACGCTTTTCTTCAAGCCTCCATTGTAACGACTTGGAAGATTATTCAAGGGTTATCAATGAGTGCTACATGACCAATGAATCTTCCGTAGATATTATCTTGCTTAAAAACGAGCTATCTTGCCTTCATAAAAGAATTGAAGAATCTTGGCATGAAGGAGTTATTACAAAAATGTATGCTCCTGCCGATGAAGATAATATAACACAAAATGATAGGGTTTTCTACACAAAAAGGAACGCTATGTACATTGATACAGCAAGGCAAGCGATTGATGAACTTGCTCCTGATCTAAGAAAGTTCTTCTTGGCTCCACTGTTGTATGAAGCCTCTGTGCACAACAATACATCAGGTGTTTTCAAGGGGTTCTATAAAAATCACGAAGGGATTGGGCAGTTTGGGGGACATGGGAAAAATGCACTAAAACGCATATTGGGAAATATTGAACTGAAACTCCCTGTTTTTTCTCGATTTGATGTTGACTGCTACATTCACCAACAGGATGCACGACAACTAATGGAAACAATACAGGCGGTTGATCTTGCATATTTTGACCCTCCTTATAACCAACACCCCTATGGCTCAAATTATTTCATGCTCAATTTAATAGCAAATAATAAAAAACCACTGTCATTTTCCCGAGTTTCTGGAATCCCTGACGACTGGAACCGTTCTCTCTATAATAAACGCCAATCAGCTCAGAATGAATTGTTTTCAACCGTCCAAGCCTGCCCCGCAAAGTTCATCCTAATATCTTATAATTCAGAGGGATTTGTGAAATACAACGACTTTATCAACTTCCTCTCCAAAATAGGTAAATTGCAATCCTTACAAACTGATTATAACACATTCAGAGGGTGCAGAAATCTTAACGAACGCCCAATAAAAGTTAAGGAATTCCTCTTCCTTGTCGAAAAATTCTAATAGCCATCTCACTATGTCTCATAAAATTGCATTGCGTACCCAGCGGGAAGGTACAATTATTAATACTACTTCATCCAAGCAGGAAAAATTATTACGTCAAGCTGTGGAATCTGTTTCTATGCGTCTGAAAAAGAAATTTCCCGGAATCACCCTTGAATGGGAACCACAAGCTAAATTGATAGATATTATTGTCCACCTTCGAACCCAATTCCCTGATGTTGACTTTGCAGCCCCCTCGTGCGCTTCTTCAATGAAACCAGACGGTGGAATTCTTTATATGAAAAGTGAAGATGAACGGCGATTTCCTATCCTCATATCAGAAAAGAAAAACCAAGGTACAAATGATATGAGGGCAAAGGAAGGAAAAAAAAGACAAGCTCAGGGGAATGCCATAGAAAGATTAGGAAAAAACGTCATTGGTTTCCGAGCTTCCATGATTAGAGAGTCAATTTTTCCCTTTGTTTGTTTTGGAGATGGTTGTGATTTCGTTGAAGGTTCATCCATAAGAGACCGTGTCATCACCATAGCCATGTTCGGTCAGCTCAACAAAGAATATGTTTATGCTCAAGGTCGAGGAGAACTTTTTAACAGGGGATCTTTCTATTTCCGAGAAAAACAATGGACTGAACAAGAAATGGCAGACATCTCGTTCTCTATAGCCAGCAAAGCCATCTTCTATTATTTTTCCAGATATGGAGAATCAACTTTTTTCGATAATTGATTGGAGCACATTTTTAAAATTATTCAAAAAATATTCTAGATTTTAATATTTAGCAAATTACTCAGATGAAAAAACAGAGAAGCTCAATAAAACTAGACTAAAATAAACAATCTCGATATTTTACAGAGAATTTCGACTCAAAACGTTCAAAATCAGTCGATTTTAAATTAAATAATTCTGAATTTAATTTGCTTATTAGGAAAAACCACATCCATTCCGTGCCTTTTACGTTAGAAAATTCCGCCGTCCGAACCAGGAAACAGCATGCCCGGCGCCTTGCGGAATCCCCGCACGGAACAATCGGGCGGAAAGTTACATTTCGAACCGGTGCAGGTTTTCCACATGGGAATATCCCATCTTCCTGAGCACTTCCAGCGCCTTGTCCGCCCTCTTGCCCGTACGGCAATACAGCAAAATCACGGCATTCTTATCCGGAAGAAGCTGCGCGGCCCGTTGTTCCACCTCATCTGCCGGAATATTCAAGGCCCCCTCCTTATGTCCCGTGCGGTACTCCTCCGGAGTTCGGACATCCACCAGCACAATAGGGCGCGCCATGCCGCTTTCCGGAGACACCACCATGGCGGCGGAAGCAGGGGCGCGTTCCGCATTCCTGCTTTTCAGCCAGACGAAGAGGGCAGTCAGCCCGGTCACCATGACCACGTACAAAACCACATTTTTCACGCGGCCACTTCACTAAACCGCGGCGAAGTAATCAAGAGAAAATAACGCTCCGTCCGCAGAAGCGGGAAGGGAAAGAACTTTCCCTTCCCCCCATATCCGGAAAGGCCGGAGAATTGTCCCCCTACCCCTCATCATCAATCACCACAGCCTGGGAGGCGAATCCAAAAGCGGGGCTTCCCCATTCCACTACATCCCCGAGTTTCAAATATACCGGAGGCTTCATCCCCATCCCCACGCCTCCCGGAGTGCCGGTGGAAACCACATCTCCGGGCCATAAGGTCATGAACCGGGAAACATAGGCAATCAGGCGCGGAACAGGCCAGATCAAGCCGTCCGTATTGCCGCTCTGGCGCACTTCCCCGTTCACCTTCAATTCCAGGGGAATGCCGGCACCGTCCCCAAGTTCATCAGCGGAAATGAACGTGGGGCCCATTGGGGCAAAACTGTCATAACTCTTTCCCTTGGTCCACTGTCCGCCATGTTCCAGCTGGTTGGCCCTTTCCGAATAATCGCACATCAGCGTATAGCCGCTGATAGCCCGCGCGGCCTCCTCCGGGGAAGCGTTTTTCAGCATCTCCTTAATCACTACGGCCAATTCAATCTCATAATCCAGCTTGTCGCAGCCGGGCGGATACAAAACGACATCGCTGCAGGAAGTAATGGCGGAAGGCGATTTCAGGAAAACAGCCGGCTCCTGCACGGAATCCCCGTCAAACTCCTTCGCATGATCCGCATAACTCTTTCCCAGGCACACCAGTTTGGAAGGAGAACAGGGCAGCGCGGTATCAATCATCCATTCAGGGTTGACAGCTTTGGCGGCGGCACTATCCAGAAACGCGGCAATGCGCTTCATTTCCTCTCCGCAGGACCCCGTTTCCCCACAAATGCAGGCATCCACCTCGGCAAGCACGGAATCCGCCGCCAGGTATTCTCCGCGGCTTTCGCTCCACAGAGCCATGACGCGCTCCGCCCGGTCATTCAGGTAAAATCTGATCTTCACCCTTCCATCCTACAAAGCTCCTCCTTTTAGGCAAAGGGCGGTTCCGTCATTCTTCGCTCCGGCGGTTCTCTTCCGCCGCCCGGACGCTCTGTGAAAGCATGCAGCGCGTAGGGCTTGCGTTACCGGAGCAAAACATTATCATGCCACCGCTTAACATCATTAACCTATGTCCGATCAAATCTACTTTTTTGACACTACCCTGCGCGATGGAGAACAATGCCCCGGAGCATCCATGAACCTACGCGAAAAGCTGGAAGTGGCGCGGCAAATGGAACGGCTGGGCATGGACGTGATTGAAGCCGGCTTTCCCTGCATCTCCGACGGCGACTTTGAAGCCGTGCACACCATCGCCCGCGAAATCAAAAAATGCCGCATCGCAGGACTGGCCCGCTGCGTGAAGGCGGATATTGAAGCGGCGGCCAGGGCCCTGGAACCCGCCGGGGAACGCGCCCGCATCCACATCTTCCTGGCAACCAGCAAGCTGCACATGCAGTTCAAATTGAAAAAAGCGGAATCCGAAATCCTGCGCATGGCGGCGGAAGGCGTATCCTATGCCAAGCAATTCGTACAGGACGTGGAATTTTCCCCGGAGGACGCTTCCCGCACAGACCTGGATTTTCTGACCAAAGTCGTGGAAACGGTCATCGACGCAGGCGCCACGACCGTCAACATTCCGGATACCGTAGGCTACACTACTCCGGACGAGTTCTACCGCATTATCCGCCACCTGAAGGAACATGTGCCGAACATCGGCAAAGCCGTCATCTCCGTGCATTGCCACAATGACCTTGGCCTGGCTGTAGCCAACTCCCTGGCAGCCGTCCGCGCCGGAGCCCGCCAGGTGGAAGGAACCATTAACGGCATCGGCGAACGCGCCGGAAACGTAGCTTTGGAAGAGGTCATCATGGCCCTGCGCACCCGTGCCGGACAATTCGGAGACGTCACGGACAACATCAACACGAAGGAAATCGTCCGCACTTCCCGCATCGTGGCCCGCATGAGCGGCATGCAGGTGCAGCGGTCCAAAGCCATCGTGGGGGAAAACGCTTTCGCCCACTCTTCAGGCATCCACCAGCACGGCATCCTTAACTGCCGGGAAACCTATGAAGTCATGGACCCGCAGGCGGTCGGCTGGGGCGCCACGGAACTCCCTCTCACCAAGCATTCCGGACGCGCCGCCGTCAAATCCAGGCTGGAACAGCTGGGCCATGTCCTCACGGAAGAGGAAGTCAACACCGTCTTTGAACGCTTCAAGAAAGTGGGCGACTCCAAAAAATTCGTTTATGATGATGATCTTTCCGCCATTGTGGACGACTCCCTGCATGCCTCCACCGGCCTATGGGAACTGGACTTCCTGCAATTCGTGGCGGGCAGCCACGCGCGTCCCACGGCTACGGTGGGACTGCTCAAGGAAGGCAAGAAATTTGAAGACAGCTCTACAGGCAACGGCGCCGTGGATGCCGTCATCAAGGCTATTGAACGCATCACTAAGCGCAAAGGCACGCTGAAAGGCTACAGCGTCAACGCCGCTTCCGAAGGAAAGGACGCGCTGGGAGAAGTCACGGTTCATGTGGACTTCGGCCAGCCCAAGCCCATTGTGGGCAAGGGAGCCTCCACAGACGTCATTGAGGCCTCCGCCCGCGCCTACCTGAACGCGGTCAACCGCTCCATCCGCATGGAAAACATGCCCCGGCCCAACAACCTGGATTCAGGAACCATCTAACAAGGAAAGCGCCCCGTTCGCCCGAACGGGGCGCGACTCTGCCCGGCAGCCTATCATCCTCTACAGGGCTTGCATTTCCATTGCTCCCATGTCATAAGGATCAAGACTCCTATACCGCACCACCCCATGAAAGCGACACCACTCCTTCTCTGCCTAGCGTGCAGCGCGCTGGCCGCACCGCCAACAAAAAAACAGCCGGAACCCGCCGAACCGCTGCCCGCCCTGGAAAAAAACACCATTGCCATTGACGGCCATCCGGAAAGCGTGGCGGCGGATGCCGAGGGCAATATCTATTTCACCTGCATCGGCTCCAGGCTCACACCTACGGAAAAAGACAAGGACGGCTATCTGGGCGTCATTCCGCACGGTTCCACAGAGCCGAAAAAAATCACGGACGTAGATACCCTGGACGCGCCGAAGGGGTTACTGTATCAGGACGGCTTTCTTTACTGCACGGACGTGGACATGGTCTTCAAGATAAACGCCAAGACCGGCGCTATTGAAGGATACGTGGACTTGTCCCCGTCCCGCATGAAATTCCTCAATGACCTGGCATTCATCAACGGCAGGCTCATGGTTTCCTCCACGGATACCAACCAGATTTTCTATGTGGACACGAATACCAGCTCCTATGGGGAACTGGTCACCAAACAGCCCATCTACAAGCCGAACGGCCTGGCCTGGGACCCGGAAAGAAAGGTCATTTACCTCTGCGAATACGCAACGGATGAAAAGGGCAAACCCAGCGGACGCCTGCTCTCCATCAACCCCGTTTCCCGGGAAGTCACGGAACTTTCCAAGGAACGGGGACAGTACGATGGGCTGGTGTACCGTGACAACGCCCTTTACTACAGCGACTGGTCCAAGGATAAAAAACCGGAAGCTGTCCGCAGGCTGGATCTGAAAACGGGGCGTTCCGCCCCGGTAGCCACCGGCCCTGTTGAAGGAGCGGCGGACTTTATCCTGTATGACTCCATGATGGTGGTTCCGGGCATGACGGAAAAGAAAATCCACATCATGCCCATTGGCGGGAAAAAATAAACACGGCTGTTCCGCTTTTATTCCCCTTATCCGGGCCGCCGCGGCATTTCCTGCGCTGGCGGCCTTTTTCAATTTACGGCTTGAAGTACACCTGGGGATGCGCTTAGTTAATGGAAATATGAACAAGATTTCCGACCAAATCATGGAGGGGATGAAAACCGCCATGAAAGCAAAAGACACCGTTACCCTCAATACCCTGCGCGCCCTCAAGACGGCCCTCACGAACACGGCCATCGCCAAGGGAGGCCTGGGAACCCTGCTGGAAGAAGCGGAAGAACTGGCCGTAGTCCGCAAGCAAATCAAGCAGCGTGAGGACTCTGCGGAGCAATTCCGCTCCGCCGGACGCCCGGAACTGGCGGAAAAGGAAGAAGCTGAAATCGCCGTGCTCAAACAGTTCATGCCCGCGGAACTCACAGCAGAAGAAACGGCAGCCATTCTGGAAACCGTGATGAAGGAAACGGGAGCCTCTACCAAAAAAGACATGGGGCAGGTCATGAAACTCATGCAGGAACGCACGGCCGGCAGAGTCAACGGCAAGGAGCTGGCCCGCATGGTGTCAGCCAGACTGTCATGAAATGCTGCGCCGCCATCATCGTTGCGGCCGGGTCCTCCCGGCGCGCCGGATTTGACAAGCTGCTGGCCCCCCTGCACGGAGTCAAGGTGCTGGAACGCAGCATCCGCGCCTTTGCCAGCTGCCGGGAAATCACGGAAATCGTAGTCGTCTGCCCGGAAGAACGTTTTCATGCCATTAACGGCGCGGACCTGGAAACGGAAATACCCGTTACCCGTGTGGATGGAGGGGCGGAACGGCATGAATCCGTGCAGAACGGACTGGCAGCCCTGCTTTATACCCCGGAATTCGTGGCCGTGCATGATGGAGCCCGCCCGCTCATTACGGCGGAGCAAATCTCCCGCTGCATTCAAACCGCCAGGGAATATGGGGCGGCGGCTTCCGCACATCCCGTAACGGATACCCTGAAGCGTGCGGATAAAGAACGCTTTACGATTCCGGAACAGGTGGAACGGGACGGCCTGTGGTGCATGGAAACCCCGCAGGTCTTCCAATATCCTCTTCTGCTGGACGCTTATGTGGAAGTCACGGAACGGAATATCCAGGTAACGGATGAAGTCACCGCCCTGCAGCTCATCGGCCATCCTACGCGCCTGGTGCATAATCATGAGCCCAATCCCAAAATCACATGGCCGGAAGACATTTCCCGCGCTGAAATGCTAATGGACCTCAAGCACCTCCGCAATGACTCATGACCAGCTTTCTGTGTAAAAACCCCCGCGTCATTCTCATTCTGGGCACAGGGTATCTGGGAAAAGCCCTGGCGGAAAGTCTGCGGAAAGCGGGACATACGGCCCTGACGGCGGATATTGACCCGCAAAAAGCCATTTATGAAGCCGATGTCGCAGACCGGGCCTCCATGCAGGGGCTGGCCGCCCGCATCCCCTCCCCCCAGATCATCGTCATGTGCGCCAGCACGAGAGGAGGCGGAGAGGAAGCCTACCGCAACCTTTACGCCAATGGAACGCGGAACACGCTGGAAGCCTTTCCCGGAACGCCGCTCATCTTCTGTTCCAGCACCGCCGTCTATGGAATCACGGACGGACGCTGGATTACGGAGGAACACAACGTCTATCCCTCCTCCGTGAAAAACGGTCTGCTGATTCGGGCGGAACAGGCGGTTCTGGCGGCGGGGGGCACGGTCGTCCGGCTGGGAGCCCTGTACGGGCCGGACCGCTGCGTTCTCGTCTCCCAATACTTCACGAAGGGCACGGCCCTCCCCGGAGCCATGGACAGATGGCTCAATTACATCCACCGGGACGATGCCGCTGCCGCCCTGCACCTGCTCTGCACCCTGCGGGAACCGCCTGCCGGCATTTACAACCTGACGGACCGCACCCCCATGCAAATGGGAGAAATATACTCCTACCTTTCCAATTTGCTGGGGAAACCCGCTCCGCAGCCTGAACCGCTCCCGGCGGAAGCGCGCCGGGGCTTCTCCAACCAGAGGATTTCCTGCTCCCGCCTTATGGCCCTGGGCTGGGAACCGCTCTACCCAAGCTTTGCGGACGGTGTGCACAATGTGCTGGAGGCACTGGAAGAGTAATTTTACCCCCATCCTTTTCCACGCTGACCGGCCCTTTCCGGACATTCCATAAATAAGAAGAGGCATCCCTTCTGAACGCATCTCGTGAGGCAGGCACATGCCGGAAAAAAATCCAGCCGACGGCCCCTCCTGTCTTTGACTCTCCCCTTTCTTGACTTGCCGGGCGCGAACAGGCAAAATCCCGCGCGCAATGCGTATCATCACAGGTCTTCAACCCAGCGGCAAGCTGCATGTCGGCAACTACTTCGGAGCCATGGAACCGGCTGTCCGCATGCAGGAAAGCGGGGAATCTTTCTACTTCCTGGCGGACTACCACGCCATGAGCACCGTTCACGACGCGAACGCGCTGAGGGAAAACTGCAGCAACCTCGCTACGGACTTTCTGGCCGTGGGCCTGGATCCCGAAAAATGCGTCTTTTTCCGCCAGTCCGCTGTGCCGGAAGTCAATGAACTGGCCTGGATACTCAGCACCGTCTGTCCGATGGGCCTGCTGGAACGCTGTCATTCCTACAAAGATAAAATCGCCAAGGGATTCTCCCCCAGCAACGCCCTGTTCACCTACCCCGTGCTGATGGCTGCCGACATCCTGATGTATGACTCCGACCTGGTGCCCGTAGGCAAGGACCAGAAACAGCATCTGGAAGTCACACGCGACCTGGCGGGCAAAATGAACGAACAATTCGGAGAAGGCACCTGCAAACTTCCGGATGCGCTCATTGCGGAAAGCACAGCCATTGTCCCGGGGCTGGACGGGCAGAAAATGAGTAAAAGCTATAATAACACGCTCCCTATTTTCGGAGAGGAAAAAGCTGTCCGTAAACTCATCATGAGAATCCCCACGGATTCCACCCCCGTGGAAGATCCCAAACCGACGGAAGGTTCCGTCATCCTGCAGCTTTACAAACTCTTTGCCTCCGCGCAGGGTTATGAAGATATGGTGCGCGGTTTCCAGAACGGGGGATGCGGCTATGGAGACTTCAAAAAGCGCCTCTTTGACGCTTACTGGGAATACTTCCGGCCCGCGCGCGAACGCAGGGCGGAACTGGAAGCCAATCAGGACTATGTGCGCCGGACGCTGGAAGAAGGCGCCCGCAAGGCGCGCGAGACGGCCTCTGTAGTGCTGGACAGGGTGCGCCGCGCCGTGGGGCTGGCCTGAAACGGAATAAAACGGAACACCCTGGAAAGCCGGGGCAGCACACGTTTTTTTGTGGCATGGAAAAGTACGGAATGTTATACAGAAAGATATGAAGAATATTCTGGTAGCTATTGATTTCTCCAACGCCACGGACGCCGTCATCCATCAAATCGGCAAACTGGCCTGCCCCAACGACAGCATCATCCATTTGCTCCACATTGTGGAACCCAGCATTTGCTATGAAGTCTCCGGCGTTCTGCCGGATGAAGTGCCCGTTCCCGTGATGGACCAGACGGAAGAAAACGAAGTCATTTCCATCGCCAAAAACCATTTGAAGCAAACGGCGGAAAAACTCTCCCGGCTGACGGACGCCACGATCATCCAGGCGGTGGAAGATGAATTTGAAATCAGCGAAGCAGTCATCAATTATGCTGAAAAACACCACATTGACATGATCGTGGTGGGCAAGCATAACCACGGCTTCCTCTCCACCGTCTTTCTGGGCAGCGTAGCAAGCTCCGTGATGCGGAAATCCCCCGTGCCCGTTCTGGTGGTGCCCGTCACCAGGGAAGAACAGTAAAAACCGCCGTCTCTGCGCCAGCCCCGTTCCAATTCATGATTACCATACTTTTTATAGGCGATGTGGTCGGCGAACCCGGACGCACCGCAGTGAAACACATGTTGCCGGAACTCAAACGGGAACACGGGGTGGACTTCGTCATCGTCAACGGGGAAAACGCGGCTGCCGGGAGAGGCATCACGCCCCGTCTGGCACAGGAACTGCTGCACGCCGGAGTGGATGTCATCACAACGGGGGATCATGTCTGGGACCAGGCGGAGCTGGCCCCGTGGATGGAATCCGAACCGCGTGTACTGCGCCCCGTCAACTATCCGCAGGGAACACCGGGGCACGGAAGCGTAGTCGTGGAAACTCCCAAAGGGAACATAGCCGTCATGCAGGTGCAGGGGCGCTCATTCATTCAGCCGCCGCTGGAAAACCCCTTTCTCATCTCGGAAGCGGAAGCTAAAAGACTCAGGGAAGAAAAAGGCGTGCAGGTTATCTTTGTGGACATGCACGCGGAAACGACCAGTGAAAAAATTTCCACCGGCTACAATCTGGACGGACTGGTTTCCGCCGTCGTCGGGACACATACCCATGTGCAGACAGCGGATGAAACCATTCTGGAGCGCGGCACGGCCTACCTGACGGACGCAGGCATGTGCGGTCCGGCCATCGGGGTTCTGGGACGGGAACGGGAACCTATTCTCCAGCGTTTCCGCACCTCCATGCCGGCCAAATTCCCCGTAGCGAACTGGCCCGTGCGCCTCTGCGGAGCCGTCGTGCAAATAGATGAAGCCACGGGCAGGGCGCTCAACATCGCCCGCATCAGCAAAATCGTAGAAAAACCGGCCTCCTGACATGCATGCTTCAGCAGCATTCCTCTTTCCGTGCCCGGTGACGGCGCCCTGCGGATGTTCCGGACATGGCGGGAGCCTCGTGAAGCGCGGCCAGAATGCGAATCATAAGAAAAACCTGTTTCACCGGGCGCCCTTCATCACACTCGCGGAAGGAAAAGGCTGCCGGCGGCCTGCCCTCCTTTCCTGGAATAACGGAAAATTAGCGTCCTTATTCTCCTTAAGCCCATACTCCGGAACAAATACGTGGTCATGAACTATGAAGCCAGATTCGGCGGCATAGGCCGCCTGTACGGAAACAGCGGACTATCTCTTCTCAGAAGCGCCCGCATAGCCGTCGTCGGCATTGGGGGCGTAGGTTCATGGGCGGCGGAAGCCCTGGCCCGGTCAGGAATAGGCACCATTATTCTGATGGATATGGACGACCTTTGCGTCACCAACACCAACCGGCAAATACATGCGCTGGCATCCACAATAGGACAACCCAAAACGGAAACCATGGCCACACGCCTCCGGGAAATCAACCCGGAAGCGGAAGTCATCCCCATCAACAGTTTCTACACGGCCTCCAACGCGGAAAAACTGTTATCGGCGGAACCGGATGTCATCATTGACGCCATTGACTCCCTGATACCCAAGGCCCACCTCATCGCCTCCTGTTACCGCGGCAGGCAACCGCTGGTGACCTGCGGCGGCGCGGGAGGGCGCATCAATCCCGCCCGGATAGAAATAGACGACCTCTCCCGCACCAGGGGGGATCCCCTGCTCTCCAGCTTACGCTACAGGCTGAAAAAAGATTATGCCCTTCCGCTTGGAGAAAAAGCCCGGAAACTGAAAATCCCCTGCGTTTTCTCTCAGGAAACGCCCGTGTACCCCACCTGTGACGGAAAAACCTCCTGTACACGTGATCCGGAATTCCAGGGGAAAATGGGTTGTGACGCCGGATTCGGCTCCATCACCCATATCACGGGAACCTTTGGCTTCTTTGCGGCTTCCGCCGCCATTCAAATGCTCTTCAATAAGAAAAAAACACCATCGTCATCATGAACAAACTTCTGCTTTCCCTGCTGGGGGCCGCCCTCCTTCCCGCATTGACCCAGTGCAACACCCTGGAAAAAGACATTGCCGGCATCAACGCCCGCAATGCGGAAATAGCCCGTGAACCCAGGGGAAACTACTTTGTCGGACGCCGCTACCATGTACCGGCAACGCGTTTCTGGGGATACCTGCGCCAGCCGGGCCAGACTTGGAGAACGGCCCAACTCGTCATTATGGATGAGAGCGCCTGCCGTACCCCGGACCGACTGCCGGAATACACCGGAAATCCGCGCTACGCCTACGACAATAACTATGAATACAGGGTATACGGCAAATACACGGGCAAATACGGTTACGAACCCAATTCCAATCTGAGGCTGCCCATCTTCAAACCGACCAGGTTTGAAGTGGCTAACACCAGCCCCGGCTGGCTCTTCAAACCCTCGGAAAAATATGATACCGGAGCCGTTACTCTGCGCCCTGCTATCATGCCCGCGACAACCTCCCTCCCGGTCCGGTAAGAACAACCTTTCCGCAAAAACGGGCCCCGGAAAGATAAAAAAGAAGAAAAAGCTTGATATTTTCATTTCTCTGCGCTAAAAACTCCCCGCCTTAAGGCCTCCATGCTCAGGTGGCGGAATTGGTAGACGCGCTAGACTAAGGATCTAGTGGTGATAAACCGTAGGGGTTCGAGTCCCCTCCCGAGCACCATCCTCTTTCATACCGCAAGTTGCTGATTTTCAGCTCTTGCGGTTTTTTCTTTCTTGAAACAGCAAGATACGAAAACGATTTTTATGACCATGGCCGGCCCGCGGAGGGATCGCTAGTCCTCCGAGCATATTTCACGAAGGACTGGCGGAAATGTCCTTAATGTCTTGAATGCCCGTAAGGGGCATTCAAGACATTTCAAGCTTCTTCAAAGTGCAAGCAACCCTTTTCACGTATTCAGGGACGGTTACATTGGCACTATACACCCAAAATTATTGGATGGTGTTGTCTTTCATGATAGGAGATCCACCTCTTCAGTCATTGTTGGGCTAGTATTCATTATTCCTGTTTTTCTTACGGATCTATGAAATTGCTATCTGTGACCGTATAAGATCATTTTCAGGAACATGCTGATATTCATAGATATCCCGATCTGCCCGGTTTGCAAAGCAATGCCGGACAATGGCGACGGTCATTAAGAGGATGAACAAAAGAAAGAAGGCAAGTGCCTTATTCCTTCTCGAAAGGACGGGCTTATCATGAACATGGGGAATTGATGGGCCGCACTCCTGCTCGATGCACCTGATAAGTTCATCATGATAGTGTGCGGCAGTTTCTCCGAGACAAATGTCCGGCACTTCCTTGTTTTTATGATCCTCCTCTTTAGTAATGGATGGTCTGTTTTTCATTGTTGTTTTCCTTGTTGGTGAAATGCGTTCCCCTGGCAGAACATATGGCATGGTGTAAAAAGGTTATCAGAGACAGCCCCAGCTCGCGGCGGAACGCGTGTATGCCATCAAGGGAAAAGGACTTGCCCAGCAATATAAACATCTGACTTCACCCGCATGGTTCCGGAGCTAGAAGCAGAATCATCCCGGTTCCTGTTCCGACGATGTTCTCCCGCCGTCATCCCCGCAGCTCCTGCCAAGGATATTCCCCCATCCCCTCCACAATCCTTCCTATCTCAGCGAAAGCCGCCTCCACATCAACGCCGCTTCCGGCAACGTCACTCACACTCTGGAGAAAAAGGCACAGGAATTCAGTATTTACAAAACCTCTTATCCGGACGGCACTCCCCGCAATCCGAAAATTTCAGATAAGACGGATTTGGGATATCCAGTTCAGAATAATGAATCTTTCAAATTAACGAGGTAAAAAAACACCCCCCTTCTCCTCATTTTTGCCAGCAAATCCGCTTGATTTCAACAAACCATCAATATAACTTATGGGAGCTAATTTGCCGCATTATGTTCTGGCTTTTCAAAAATCTTTTGTTCCTTACGGAAAAAATGAAGAACGAAAAATAGCCGACAATCGATATTATTTACAAATAACTGAACGTTAGGCAAAAACGCTCTAAAATACCTCAAGTAACGAACAGTAAGGAGTGACTATGGCTAAACCAGTACACGAAAAAATCAAACGATCACTCCAAGCAGCCGAAGGTTTGTATCATCGCCTTGTGCTACTTGTAGGTGAGACAGGTTCCGGCAAGACTAATGTTCTTAGAGAGGTCGCCAATGAGTTCGCTTCGTCTGTCATCAATGTTAATTTGACTCTTTCCAGAGAATTACTTGAACTGTCAGCAAGGCAACGAGCGCTTCGGCTACCGAGCCTCCTTGATCAAATAGTGAGCCAGTCACAATCACTCGTGATACTGGATAATCTCGAAATCCTTTTCGATAAGGACCTCCAACAGGACCCTTTGCGTCTGCTACAGTCAATTTCAAGAAACCGATCCGTAGTTGCTTCTTGGAATGGAACCGCCCATTCCGGAAAACTTTTATACGCCGAACATGGACATCCCGAGTATCGTTGTTATGACTCGGCCGATGCGCTGATCGTAAGTATGGATGGCACGGCAACGATTGACCCGGCAATAAATAAAAAAGAATCAGAACAAGCATGAAATACGGAGATCTTATCCAATTCGACCCGATTGAATCGGTCGTTCAGTTACGTGATGCGGACAAATCAAACGCCGCACACACTCTCGTGAGCACTTATGTCATTTCCGACGAAATGGCAGAACGGCTCACGCAGCTTGTCATTCCTCAGATGCAGTTTGACCAGCCTGTCGACAACAAGGGCCTGCTAGTCGTCGGTAACTACGGCACCGGTAAGTCGCACTTGATGTCGGTTGTTTCCAGCCTTGCTGCTGACGCTTCCCTGCTAGCGAACCTGAACCATGTTGGCGTTCGCGACGTTGCCTCTCAGATAGCAGGGCGTTTCAAGGTCATCCGTACAGAAATCGGAGCCACCACCATGTCCCTGCGTGATATCCTGGTCTCGGAGTTGGAAGAACACCTTGAAAAACTCGGCGTAGACTATGTTTTCCCCGAAGCCGGTACCATCACCAGTCACAAACGAGCCTTCGAAGATATGATGGCCAAGTTTGGCGAGGTCTTCCCGGAGCATGGACTGTTGCTGGTTGTCGACGAGCTTCTCGATTATCTGCGCACTCGCAAGGACCAGGAATTGATCCTTGATCTCAACTTCCTTCGCGAGATTGGCGAGGTCTGCAAAGATCTGAGTTTCCGCTTCATGGCTGGTGTTCAGGAAGCCATTTTTGACAGCCCGCGCTTCGCCTTTGTCGCCGACAGCATTCGCCGGGTAAAGGATCGCTTTGAGCAAATTCTCATTGCTCGCAACGATGTGAAATTTGTCGTGGCCGAGCGCCTGCTCAAGAAGACGGCCGAGCAACAAGCCAAGATCCGGGACTATCTGATGCCCTTTGCCAAATACTATGGAGGGCTCAATGAGCGGATGGACGAGTTTGTCCGGCTTTTCCCGGTACATCCCGATTATATCGATACCTTCGAACGTGTCACCGTGGTGGAAAAACGCGAAGTGCTCAAAACCCTGTCCCTGAGCATGAAAGGCATTCTCGACAAGGATGTACCTCAAGACGAACCCGGCCTGATCGCCTTCGACAGCTACTGGAACACGCTTAAGCAAAATCCCTCTTTCCGGGCTATCCCTGAGATCAGGGCGGTCATCGATTGCAGCCAGGTACTGGAATCTCGCATTGAAAATGCCATCACCCGCAAGCAATATAAACCGATGGCTCTGCGACTGATCCATGCGCTGTCCGTCCATCGTCTCACCACCGGCGATATCTATGCCCCCATGGGCGCATCTGCCGAGGAGTTGCGTGACCGTCTCTGCCTCTTCGATCCGTTGATCGCCGAACTGGGGAGCGATGAACCAGACAAGGATCTCCAAACCCACGTGGAAACAGTTCTGCGTGAGATCCACAAAACGGTCAGCGGGCAATTCATCTCTTTCAATGCCGACAACCGCCAGTTCTATCTTGATTTGAAGAAGACCGACGACTTTGATGCTTTGATCGAAAAACGGGCTGAAAGCCTGGGCTACACTCAACTCGACCGGTTCTATTATGAAGCCCTCAAACGGGTGATGGAATGCCAGGATGTCACCTACGTGACCGGCTACAAGATCTGGCAGCACGAACTAGTTTGGCAGGAACACAAAGCGGCTCGCTCTGGGTACCTCTTTTTCGGCGCACCCAACGAGCGCTCTACCGTCGTGCCGCAGCGGGATTTTTATCTCTATTTTATCCAGCCCAACGACCCGCCACGTTTCAAGGACGACAAGGCTAACGACGAGATCTTCTTCCGCCTGAAAGGTATCGACGAAGAATTTCAAACCTCGCTAAAGAACTATGCCGCTGCACTGGATCTTGCAGCCACTTCATCCGGGCACGCCAGGGCCACTTATGAATCGAAGGCCAACGGCTTCCTGAGAAAACTGGTTCAGTGGCTGCAGATGCACATGAGCGAGGCCTTCGAGGTGACCTATCAAGGCAGATCCAAGTCCATGGTCGAATGGGCCAAGGGGAAATCGATCCGCGACCTGTCCGGTTTATCACCACAGGAGACTATTAACTTTCGCGACCTGGTTAACACCATTGCCGGACTTTGCCTGGCGCCAAACTTCGCGGACCAGGCTCCGGACTATCCGTTCTTCTCAGTCCTGATCACCGGCAACAACCGCGCACAGGCCGCGCAGGACGCTCTGCGAGCCATCGCCGGGCAGAATCGCACCAAGCAGGCCACGGCAGTGCTGGACGCTTTGGAGCTGCTTGATGGGGAGAAAATTGCTCCCTCCAAATCGAGGTACACCAAATTCTTCCTTGATGCGTTTAAGGGCAAGGGGCACGGTCAGGTGGTCAACCGTAGCGAAATCATTCAGGATGACCACGGGGTGGAATACATGAATCCGGGAGGTTCTCGTCTGGAACCTGAATGGGTGATCGTCCTGATGGCTTCTCTGGTTTATTCCGGCGACATCGTGATTTCCATTCCGGGCAAAAAATTCGACGCCACCGGACTACAACAGCTCGCTGCGACCGACATGGATGAGTTGGTCCGATTCAAGCACCTCGAACAGCCTAGGGAATGGAACCTGCCCGCGCTCATGGCTCTGTTCGAGTTACTCGGCATGACGCCGGGCATGGCCCAGCTTGTCACTCAGGGCAAGGACGAACCGGTGCAGAACCTGTTGCAGGCGGTGAATAAGATAGTCAAACGCATCGTCATAGCCCGGCAAACCCTGCGTGAAGGGCTTCCCTTCTGGGGGCTGGATCTACTTGCGAGTACCGACTTGACAAGCCAGGCTAGCGGATGGGACGAAGCCAAGGGATTCTTTGAATCGCTTCAGGCCTACTCTTCTCCTGGTAAATTGAAAAACTTCCGTTACAGCACATCCGAAGTACAGTCCCACGAAAAGGCCGTGAAAGCCTTGGATGAGCTGGACGCTCTGCGTGAGTTCATCATGGATCACGGCCCGACGGCATCCTGGCTCTCCTCCGCTGAAGCAGCGTTGTCTGAGGATCATGATTGGGTAGACCGTATGAAAGCCACCCGGCAGGATGTGTTGGATACCCTCAGGCAAGCCGACCTGACTAAGTTGGCGGGCCAATCCCAGTCAATCGGCGCCAAGCTGCAAAAGCTGAAAAAGGATTATATCATTGCCTACATGGGGCTGCACACCAAGGCTAGGTTGGGCGTGAACGACGACAAGCGCAAAGCATCTCTGCTTAACGACCATCGCCTGCAAATTCTGCTCAAACTGGCAGTCATCGACCTGATGCCCCGGCAGCAGCTCACCGATTACCAAAATCACTTGGCAGACTTGAAGAGCTGCTTTGCTCTGACCGAGCAGAACCTCGAAGTTTCGCCCATCTGTCCGCATTGCCGATTTCGCCCTATGGAGGAAATCGGGAGCTCTGCTTCACAACAGATCGACTCGATGGATGAGCAGTTGGATCATCTTGTGGAACAGTGGACCAAGGCTCTGCTCAATAACCTCGATGATCCGATGACCCAGGTTAATGTGAAGGAACTGTTGCACGAGGGCGACAGGCTGATCATTCAATCATTCATAGATTCGAAAGAACTGCCCGACCCTGTTGATGGTCATTTTGTGCAGACATTAAAGACTGTTCTTTCCGGTCTGCAGAAGATGCCAATCAAAAAAGAAGAATTTTTGAAAATCATTTCAATCCTTGGGCCATCTACTCCAAATGAAATCAAACAAGCAGTCAATGACTACATCGACAAACTGACCAAAGGCACAGATCAGGCCAAGATAAGGATTGTGATAGAATAATAGCAGAAAAAGTTAATTGAAAATGAAAAAACAAGCTACAATAGACTTCCCTGATGAGTCAAATACGCATCCCTCGCAAGAGCCTGTTACTTGTCTCGGCATGACGTTCGAGAATGACGAGGCCCGCCGCGCTTATTTTACGGAAGAGCTGCGCAAGAAGCTGCAGGACCCGGAGTTCCGCAAGATCGAAGGCTTTCCCATCGGCAGCGACGAGAACATCCTGAACCTGAGTGATCCTCCGTACTATACAGCTTGTCCGAACCCGTGGATCGCCGACTTCATCGCTGAATGGGAAACCCAGAAGCCGGAACAGCCCGAAGGGTATCACTATCACCGTGAACCCTTTGCGGCTGACGTAAGCGAGGGGAAAAACGACCCTATTTACAACGCGCACTCCTATCACACCAAGGTGCCGCATAAGGCCATCATGCGGTATATTCTCCATTATACAGAACCGGGGGATATCGTGTTCGACGGATTCTGTGGAACGGGAATGACAGGAGTGGCTGCGCAAATGTGCGGAGACCGCGAAGTGGTCATGTCTCTTGGCTATCAGGTGAAGTCGGATGGTACTATTTTACAGGAAGAGACAGATGAAGATGGCAAAAAGGTGTGGAAGCCGTTTTCAAAGCTGGGTCCTCGTAGAGCTGTATTGAACGATCTTTCCCCTGCTGCGACCTTTATTGCCTACAATTACAATACACCTGTTGATGTTGCTGCGTTCGAGAAAGAGGCTAAGCGTATTCTTAAGGAAGTAGAAGAGGAATGCGGGTGGATGTACGAAACTCTCCATACGGATGGAAAGACGAAAGGCAAAATCAATTACATGGTATGGAGTGAAGTATTTAATTGCCCTCATTGCGGTAAGGAGGTCATTTATTTCAATACAGCCGTTGACGAGGAAACCTACGAGATAAATAAAGACTTTAAATGCCCGAACTGTGCGGCGGAGCTCGACAAAAAATCACTCCAACGTCAATGGATATCTTACTATGATGAGTCACTTAATGAGACCCACAGACAAGTGCGTTATGTTCCAGTACTCATCAATTATCAAATTGGTAAAAATCGATATGAAAAGAAACCAGATAACGCTGACTTGGTATTACTGAAAAGAATTGAGGATGCTGCCATTCAGGATTGGTTTCCTGTTTTGGCAATGCCCGAAGGTGAACGAAAGAGTAAAGATGGCTATCATCTTAAAGGGATTACTCACCTCCATCACTTCTATTTTCGACGTGCCATGGTGGTGTATGCAAAATTATGGGAAAAGGTGCAGTCTTGCTCAAACCCATTTGTGCGTTTTTTTGTCCAAGGAAATGGTTTAACAACGACAAAGATGAACCGATACAGAAGGACAGCATTTTCTCAAGTAAACCAATATATGAGTGGTACGTTATTTGTTGGCTCCTTAATTTCTGAGGTTTCTCCAGAATATTCAATGACTAACAAGCTGAAACGCCTCCTGAAGCTGTTCATTCCTGGTTCTTATGGACAAACCACTATTACTTGTCAATCTACCACCAACATTAAAGAGCTTCCAGATAGAAGTCTTGATTACATCTTTATTGATCCACCCTTTGGAAATAATCTCCACTACTCCGAACTTAATTTTTTCTGGGAGGCGTGGCTCAATGTTTTGACTCAACGGGAACCAGAAGCTGTTATGGATAAGGGGCGTGGACGGACGCTTCATGATTATCAGGTTTTGATGTCTTCAGCATTTCAAGAACTGCATCGTGTGCTGAAATCTGGACGTTGGATCACTATTGAATTTCATAATTCAAGCAACAGCGTTTGGGTTGCCATTCAAGAAGCACTTGAATTGGCAGGTTTTGTGGTTGCTGATGTACGGACTCTAGATAAGAAACAGGAAACCTATAAGCAGTCCATCCAGAAACTGGTTAAGCAAGATTTGGTTATCTCCGCATACAAACCCAATGGTGGACTTGAAGACCGCTTCAAGCTGGAAGCGGGAACCGAAGAGGGGGTATGGGATTTTGTTCGGACCCATCTCGTGCAATTGCCCGTTTTTGTCAGTAAAGATAGACAATTGGAATTGGTTCCGGAGCGTATGAATTATTTGTTATTTGACCGAATGGTGGCATTCCATGTTCGCAGGGGTGTAACCGTCCCAATGAATTCAACGGATTTCTATGCAGGGCTAGAGCAACGCTTTTCTGTGCGCGAAGAAATGTACTTCCTTCCAGATCAAGCTTTTGAATTCGACAAGAAACGCATTACCGTAACTGGAATGCAGCAAATCAACCTTTTTGTTACCGACGAGGCCTCCGCAATTCAATGGTTGAGGCAATTGATTAAAGAAAAACCACAATCAACATCCGACATCAATCCCCAGTTTATGAAGCAACTGGGCGCCTATAACAAAAACGAACAGATGCTGGAGCTTTCCACCCTCCTCGAACAAAACTTTCTTCGTTACGATGGTCAAGGCCCGGTGCCCGAACAGATCCACGCTTATCTGTCCACCAACTGGAAAGAGCTGCGCAACCTGCCCAAGGATGACCCAACCTTGGTCGCCAAGGCCTGCGACCGCTGGTACGTACCCGATCCCAACAAGGCGGGAGACCTGGAGAAACTACGCGAAAAGGCGCTACTCAAGGAGTTCGCGGAATACAAGGATGCCAAGAAGAAACTCAAGGTTTTCCGTCTGGAAGCCGTCCGCGCCGGGTTCAAGAAAGCCTGGCAGGAACGCGACTATGCCGTCATCATCGCCGTGGCCGACAAAATCCCCAGCAATGTCCTAGAAGAAGACCCCAAACTGCTTATGTGGTACGACCAGGCCGTAACAAGAAAGGGAGGAGAATAGTTCATGATTGCCAAATGGAAAATATTTAACTTCAAATCTATTCGTGAGGAGACCGAGCTAGATCTTGCTCCACTTACGATCTTTGCTGGCGCAAACAGCAGTGGAAAGAGCACATTTATTCAATCCGTCCTTCTCATAGCACAGACATTAGCCCATAAAGTCGGATCACGTTCCGTTGTATTGAATGGTGCGCTCACGAGCTTAGGCCAGTTTGACGACCTGAAATCCAATGACGGTACGTCGGATCAAATCACGATCAAATGCACCTGTCGGCCGATTTCAGATCAGGACGAGGTAATAAGTCGGCGATCTCAATTTCTGTCTCGTAGCCCTATCTACTACGGGTCTCACTTCAATCAACTCCAGGAAATCGCTTGTGAGATTTCATTTGATGCTGACGCTTCGAGCTCCCAGCGTGATCTGTTCCAAATCCAACCCCGACTTTTTGCCACCCAGTTGTCTTGCATATCCAGAGACGAGGACAACGTGGATCAGAAAGCCAATATATCGATCCATCATTCCACCAAGGCCATCTCCGAGGTTGAAGGCGCTGATAGCTCCAGTGAAATTGATGACCAGCTACGTGCCAGTTTGGCTTACGCTGTTGAGTTGGACGATGGTTCCATGGCTGAGGTGAAGGATGACTTTCGCTCGGCGAAACCAATCGGTTGTATGCTACGGCACTTTCTCCCCGAGAGAATTGTCTACGCTATCGATACCATCGAAGAGAACGCCAACACCATTACCATGGCTCTTCAGGACGATGGTCGTCGTGCCATTAGTGTACGGCGTACCATGAGAAAGGAAATTTTTCTTTCTAAAGAGATTATTGCGGTGTTACGCGAAGTCCTTGAGGGAACAATTGATTTTGACCAGATTTTCAAGGACAAGTATCGACAGGAGTCACTCTTCAGTTCCGAGGTAGATACGCTTACATTCAGGTCTTGGTATGAAATGTTGCGCAGCCTCCCACGCGACGAACGCCTGAAAGTTCAGCAAGTCCTGCGTGAGCGCGATGATCTTTTTGACCTCATCCACCAAGCCATGAGGGCATCAACGGCAGAGCACCCCAAGCCCCATGCCTTCGTCCAAGCTAGGCCACCTCGCTTGATAACGGAAGCTACCTGGTATCTGAATAATTTCTTCGCCTCTGCCTTGAAGTACCTCGGGCCGTTGAGGGATACTCCCAAGCCGCTGTATCCGCTCGCGCCAGCAGCGGACCCACACGACGTAGGCTTACGCGGAGAGTACACAGCTTCCATTCTTGAACTGCATAAAAACAAGAAGATCTGCTATATCCCGTCTGTTAATTTCAAAGAACCGGTAGTTGACCGTAAAATAGTTACACGTACACTCGAAACAGCGGTTATTGATTGGCTTCAATATCTGGGAGTTGCCAGCTCGGTCGAAAGTCGAGATCAGGGAAAATTGGGACACGAGCTAAAGGTGAAGCTTTCCAATTCGGATAGCATGCACGACCTCACACATGTGGGTGTTGGTGTCAGCCAAGTTTTGCCAATTCTTGTCATGTGTCTTCTCGCGGATGCGGACTCTACACTCGTTTTTGAACAACCAGAGCTGCACCTTCATCCGAAGGTGCAGACCCTGCTCGGTGACTTTTTTCTTTCGATGGTGCTATGCAACAAGCAATGTATAGTTGAAACTCACAGCGAATACTTCATTGACCGCCTCCGTTTCCGAATTGCAGCGGCCCCCCCTGAGAAGGAGCTGAACAGTCTGGCAAAGATTTACTTTGTGGAAAAGCCGTCGCAGAGTTCAGCTTTCCGAGAAGTGGTGATTAATGAGTACGGTGCCATCTCAGATTGGCCGGAAGGATTCTTTGATCAGTCCCAACAGCAGGCCGAGGAAATCCTTCGAGCTGCGGCGATGAAGCACAAAGCAAGCCGGAGGTCTGAAGATGCATAGCCTACCCAGCGTAACTATCGACGCAGGCGTACTCGCTGTTCCCCATGTTGATTGCGCCAAGGATGATGCTTTCCAGTACGTGGATACGCTACTGGATTGGAGCAAGTTGCTTGATGAGCCATGGATTGCCATTCACATGAGCGAGCGGGCTTCAGAGTCCCTGTTTGCCGATGGATTGTATCCACTGAGAGAGCAACTTAGAGAACTGTTTAAGGCCCATAGCATAGTAGAGTACGACGTCAATACGGTTGCGAAAATTGCCAACCAGCTTCTGGCGATCACTCCATCCTTTGAAACCTACTATCGTGTCAAGGATGTCTTGTCAGAACATCTAGAAACAGATCCGGATGTTATTCGGCTGACAACACACGCAGGCCTCCAGTCCGATCTTGCCCGATGCATCACGTTGATCGCCATCCTAAGCAAGTACTGCCCCCAACCTCTTGGCGGCCATTCTCTCGTACTGAGAGAAGCGCCCAAACAGGTAATCCAAGTAAGGGCCCATATTTACGAGATTGAGCATACCAGAGACGATATCCCAGTTTTACTGTCCCCACCTGAGTTCTTTGAAGGCGATGTGTTGACCTGTGACGATTTTCGAGGCTTGATCGATTGTCTCGATGAATCCGCCATTCTGGTTGGCGCGTCTGACGACCTTGGAATTGAACTCGCCGTCCGAATCGCTTTGTTCAAAAATACGATTGTGCAAGGTGATTCCCCTGACTGGAACGGCGTGGTTGTTCCAACCATTGGGTTTAGATTCCGGGAGTTGTGCCAGCAGGTCTGTGCCGATCAAGGAGACTCCATACCACCCAAGATTCTTCGATCAATCGTTGAGACTATCAAAGGACACAATCTATCCGCCGTACATGCTCTTCGGATAGGACCAGGCGGAAATGATCCGCAAAGAATGCGTGGTTATGATAAAGCCCAGCGTCGAGACATCGATAGAGAATTCCATCTTCATTACTGGGAGTGCGCCGATGGGACAGTCGAGTTGGCGTCCGTAGTTTATCACAACGATTTTTCAATTCCGGGATGATGTCGATGCAGGATGTTTGGCAATACAGCATCGTTCATAACAGTGCCTGCAAGGTCATCGAAGAACAGACCTTGTGGGGGCAGACGGTGTGCCGTGTCTGGTTGCCGAACCAGGACGCGGTGGTGCGCGTGCCCCGCTCCACCTTGCGACCGCTGAGTGCCGACCTGCAGCCGGAGATAGAGGCCGGGCGCATAGCCTATGTAGCAGCCGCAGCCAAGGTAGCCGAAGTGCTCGAAGGTTCAACCAGTACTACCGACGGTCATATATTGCTGGCTCCCATGGAGTCCAACGTTATTCCGCTGCCGCACCAGATCCACGCCTTGTCCCGGGCCATCTCTGGTGACCGCGTGCGCTACCTGCTGGCCGACGAGGTAGGGCTTGGCAAGACCATCGAGGCTGGCCTGGTCATGCGCGAGCTGAAGCTGCGCGGGCTGGTTCGTAGAATTCTGGTCGTCGCGCCCAAAGGCATCGCTACCCAGTGGGTGTCGGAAATGCAGACCCACTTTAACGAGACGTTTCAGCTCGTCTTGGGCGATGATCTCGGTACTTTGCAGCGTTTTGTTCCGGGTGGCGATCGGAGAAGTTCTGCATGGTCTCTATTCGATCAAGTCATTGTGTCTCTCGATTCAGTAAAACCCATGGACAAACGGCGGGGCTGGACTGCCGAACGCATCGCCGAATACAACCGCAGCCGGTTCGAGGATCTGATTACTGCCGGTTGGGATCTGGTGGTAGTGGACGAAGCTCACCGCCTGGGGGGGAGCTCTGATCAAGTCGCCCGCTACAAACTAGGCAAAGGACTGGCGGAGGCCGCCCCCTATGTGCTGCTCCTCTCGGCTACGCCCCACCAGGGGAAGACCGATGCCTTCCATCGCCTCATGAACTTGCTGGATGACGACGCCTTCCCTGATATGGACAGCGTTTCTCGCGAGCGGGTTGCTCCGTACGTTATCCGTACGGAGAAGCGCAAGGCCATCGACTCCGAGGGCAAGCCGCTCTTTAAACCCCGGCGCACACAGATGGCCCCGATTGCCTGGGAGAGCCGGCACCATTTACAGAAACTTCTCTACGAAGCGGTGACCGACTATGTGTGTGAGGGGTACAACCAAGCCATGCGCGAACAGAAGCGTCACATCGGTTTTTTGATGATCCTGATGCAGCGCCTGGTTGTCTCTAGTACCCGGGCGATCAGAAGCACGTTGGAACGACGGCTCGCGGCGCTCAAGGAAGGCGAGCAACAAATCAGACAACGCCTGGGGGTACGCCAAAATGACGTTGAGGAATCAGAAGGAACTGACGATGAAAGTTTTGAACCTTATGACATGGACGGACAGGAGTTGCTCGATGAGCTGTTAAAATCCCATGTATCGGCTTTGCAAAGCGAAAGTAGCCATGTTGAGATTCTGCTAGACGCTGCAATTCGTTGTGAACAGGCCGGTCCGGATGCCAAGACCGAAGCCCTGATCGAGTGGATCTATAAGCTACAGTCTGAGGAAAACGAACCGGATTTGAAAGTATTGATCTTCACCGAATTCGTACCTACCCAGCAGATGCTGAAAGAGTTTTTGGAAGTCCGGGGCATTTCTGTCGTTACCTTGAATGGCTCCATGGATATGGAGGAACGCAAGCAGGCTCAAGATGCTTTCCGGAAAACGCATCGCGTACTCGTCTCTACTGACGCCGGCGGCGAGGGATTGAACTTGCAGTTTGCTCACGTCATCATCAACTACGACATCCCCTGGAACCCGATGCGGCTGGAACAGCGAATCGGCCGAGTGGATCGGATCGGCCAGACCAAAACGGTGCGGGCGATCAATTTCGTGTTTGAAGATTCGGTCGAGTTTCGCGTCCGCGAAGTGCTGGAGCATAAGCTCTCGGTGATCTTCGATGAGTGCGGCATCGATAAGACGAGCGACATTCTCGATTCCTCCCAGGCAGGCGAGTTGTTCGAGGATATGTTTGCCTCGGCTATCCTTGATCCTGACGGCATCGAAACCTCTGTTGAGCAAAAAGTGGCCCAGATCCGTGGGGAAATCCAGCGTGTGCGGGAATCCTCGGCTATCTACGGTATCTCGGAAGAACCTGATGTACAGACAGCTGAACGTCTGCGCTCTCATCCTCTGCCTTACTGGGTGGAACGGATGACGGTAAGTTATCTCACCTCCCACGGCGGTTTAGCCAAACGCAAACGTTCCTGGTGGGATCTGAATTGGCCGGACGGACAAGAACATCGTAAAGTTGTCTTCCACACTCGGGAAGCGGATCGACTCGTCGGTACTACCCTGCTGAACCTTGAAAATAGCCGCATCCGAGGGATGGCCCTAAATTTACCCCATATCGCACCAGGTCAACCACTTCCTTGCGTCACCGTAGACGGATTACCCACTGGTATTTCCGGGTTATGGGGACTCTTTGAGATTCGACTTCAGGCCGTAATGCTCCAGAAAACACAGCTTTTGCGCATCCCCATGGTGCGGCGTGGTTATGTCAGTGTATTCTTGAGCGAGGAAAGTAAACTGTTTCTACCCACAGCCCGGCATATCTGGGATGCGCTGCAAACAGCAGAAGTCAGAATACAGTCAACACTTGGTCAGGATGATTCCATGAAAGCCTATCAATGTTTGCATGAAGCGGCAGAACACGCCGGGCGGGAATTGTTCAATTCCTTACAGCATGCCCACCTCGCCTCCGTAGCTCACGAAGAGGAACGTGGGATCACCTCCTTTACCTCACGCCGTAAGGCGATTGAGCGCGTGGGCTTGCCGGAAGTTCGCCAGTTCAGGCTATCCCGTTGCAATGCGGACGAAGGTGAATGGCGGCAAGAATTGCAGGCCGCGAAGCAGATCGTACCGGAAATCAGGGCATTGCTCATGCTACGAATGATGAACGGATGTATACTATGAATAGTTGGCGAGACACCATATTAAACGATTTTGTGCCCAATGTCAGCAAGCTGACACTAGTTGCCGATCCGGATTGCCTGCTGAGCGAAGAGAAGCTGGCCTTGAAGCTTCGTGAACGTGGATTTGATCTGATTGAGTTCCATGATCCTGTCGAATTCAGATATGCCTATGAATCCAAATACCGCCTGATATGGGACCAGGGTGAACACACCGATTTGGTTGTTATCCTTCGTTTGCAGAATACAGAACTGGATTCTCTGCCTTATGATCTGCTTGGCGCGGGCCGAAAACTCTCTTTCAATATGGGAGATCTTTTTCCCAACATGAGCTATCCGGTCATTGAACAGCTTGACAGAAGCTTGCTGGACTCTCTCTTTGAAGCCCAATGCAAATCGTTGCCTGATCGAATGGGCGACAATGCCACCAAGGATTACATTCTTCGCCATGTGTTTGGTATTGCGGCTGAGTTGATCGTCAATGATGTAGAATTACTTCGCACCTTGCTCCGTCTGCACTATGGCAATCTTCAACTTCCGTTGATGCTGTCTGAACGACTCATCCATGTTCTTAAAGACCACCAGGGATTTAAAGACTGGCCTCTCTCAGAGATTATTCCGGACGCTGAAGCCTTTTTCTATTTCTTGCAGGAACGCTGGCCGCTCTTTATTTCCAGACAGGGCAAAGGGAATCTGGTGCAGGAAGAAACATCAGGATATGGTCTCAAGTATCCGGGTTTGGAGTGCCTGCCATTTGACCATCAAGACATCAAGGTCTACATTGACAACTTGTTCCTGGAAGGGAAACTCACTCCTATCGAAGTCCAAGACTTTGAAGTAGATGCCAACTCTTGGATTCGAAGCGGTATCGCCACATCTGGCGGGGATGATGAGTTACGGATTTCCCGCTTGTTTGATCTTATCAAGAAAGGACTGCCCTCTCAGGACGCCCGCCACTCGGACTGGACTGCCTTTGCATTGAAATGGGCCGAATTGTCTTCTCTGGTTTATTGTGGAGAGCACCCGGTGTATCAGACTCGTCTCAGAGAAATGGGTGATAAGTTGAATACAGCATTTGCAGCCTGGCTGGTGGATCACTATTCCAGCCTGATAAACTTGCCTCCGACCAATCCGGCCATGTTGCACCATGTACCGCGCCGTTTGGTTCGAGATATGGAAGACTCAGCTAATGGACAGGTAGCATTGATCGTAGTTGATGGTCTGTCCCTCGATCAGTGGGTAACCGTTCGTCAGATTTTGCAAAAACAGAACGTCCATTTAATGATGCGAGAATCTGCGACCTTCGCATGGATTCCTACGCTGACATCAGTATCACGGCAATCGATTTTCTCGGGCAAGCCGCCGCTTTATTTTCCATCATCGATTAACTCTACCAACAGTGAAGGGAAACTCTGGACACAGTTCTGGGAAGGCCAAGGTCTGTCTCGGCTGGATGTTGCTTATCAGCGAGGTTTAGGTGATGGCGATGCGGTCGACATTCTCGATTCCATAATACATCCAGGGAAAACCAAGGCGGTGGGCCTTGTTGTGGACAAGATTGACAAGATTATGCACGGCATGCAACTGGGCTCAGCCGGAATGCACAACCAGATTAAACAGTGGTGCCAGGGAGAATTCTTAACTTCGCTAGTTGCTCAACTGTTGGAATACGGTTACAATGTCTGGCTGACGGCCGATCATGGCAATATTCAATGTAACGGCAAAGGGCGCCCATCAGAGGGGGTGATTGCTGAAACCCGTGGAGAGAGAGCTCGTGTCTATTCTTCGTCTGAACTCCGTTCTCAGGTAGAAGCATCTTTCCCGTTTGCACATGAATGGCCGCCTATCGGATTGCCTGCGAATTATTTCCCCCTAGTAACTGGTGGTCACGATGCATTCGTGAATCAGGGCGATACCATCGTAGGACACGGCGGTATAGCCATCGAAGAAGTAATAGTCCCTCTTGTGAAATTTGAAAGGAGAACACCGTAATGGGTAAGAGGCACGAAACCATAGGAATCAAGCAGGCTATTCGTTTCGAGTGGATGCAGAAAGCAGCCAATTTGTTACTAGCTGGGCTTGACGCGAAAGTCATTCGTCAAGAGCTACATGAGTTTTTCGCAGATAGGAAAGTCAGTGTTTCGGAATGCGAACAAAGCACGCAAACACGAACTTTTGTCGTCAATAACCTGATGAAAATCTGGATATCTCCTGATCAGGAATTGATGCCATTTCGGGACGCTTCGTTAGAGATTCTACAGAGAAATCCATCCATGGCCGTCCCAATCCACTGGGGACTGATTTCAGCGGTCTATCCTTTCTGGTTTAATGTTGCCCGTCAAACAGGGCGTTTACTGGCCTTGCAGGACCAAGTAACCCAGACTCAAATCATCAACCGCCTCAAGGAACAATATGGTGATAGGCAGACAGTGAGTCGGTATGCTAAATATGTAATCCGCTCTTTTGTTGCCTGGGGCGTACTGCAGGATTCCGAAGCCAAAGGTTGCTATGAGAAATCTGCTCCGATGAACACCACCGAACCAACTCTGGCTATCCTGATGTTCGAGTCTGCACTTAGGGCTACACCAGAAGCCAAGGGTGCATTAAAATTGCTTCTCAACAACCCGGCATTCTTCCCATTCCAACTCCCTGTGATGACGGGTGATTTCATAGCTCAGCGTAGTGAACGGATTGAGGTGGTTCGCTACGGGCTGGACGATGAGTTATTGAAATTGAGAATTAGATAATTTTGGGAGGAATATTTTCTCTACAAAACATGGTGGAGAAATCGTTATCAGCTTCTGGACTTGACGGACTCTTTCTTTGAAGAAGACGGATAGATCTGACAGCTAAAAAAGAGGAGTCGATTCGACTGCCTCTTGAACGCCCTCCTCAGACTAGATGTCGTCTTGGAAGGCATGTCTCATCGCTGGGAGATGAGATTGTAGATGGCCTGCAGCAGCTAGGCGAGGATCATGGAATCAGCGGGGTGAATGTTGAGACCAGGGAGCTTCCTCTTCTTCCTCATAAAGGAAGGAGGACGAGAGCCGTTCCTCTACTTGTTCCGGATGAACTCGCTAACCTTGTCCGAAGCATAGTCCAGCAGGATGCGGGTGAGTTCAAACAGGATGATTTTAATCATGGGCATGGCGGTTGTGAGTGGGTGACGGCGTCGATGAGGATCTTGTTCCAAAGCCTAGACAATGGCCTCAGCGCCTTTTTTGTACACGACGACAGCGAGCAGTTTTCCATTGTGATGGAGAACAGCCACACGGTAAGCGCTGAGAGTTACGCGGTCAGGTTTGCCGTGGTGATTACTGGCAGCCCCCATATGCCCGATCAACCCGCCAGTGAGCGGGCCAGGGTGATGCACCTGCTGGCCGACGCCAGGGAGAGGATGCTCCGGGAGGGAGTGGCCAAGGAGGACGACGAGGCGGTGGACTGGGGAAACCTGCTGGCCGCTTGTATGCTAAGCTCCTCATTTTCTATCTTCCTGTTGATCAAATTTTCTTTTCTCAAATAGTTGCCTCCGACATGAAATTGGCATCAGAATAGATGCAGCTCCCTTCTAAACAGCTATTTCCATAACTGTCACAGGATTGATTTCTCCTACGATAACAAGCCCCCCTTGATGCTCTTTTCAGTAAGATACTAACCATGCTGACCTCATACCTCGTTCGGAAGGAACGCCTTTAAACAAAATTCTTTCCTGCAACACTCTCACACGGCTTTTCATACGAAGCTGTGTCCAGCATTCAGACAAAAAATCCTCCAACATCTTACTTGCCGAAACAATCCGGACGTAATCAGCAACGGATTGGCCCTTACGGCATTCGTTAAAAACCTTCCGCCATCAGGGCCATGGCTTCTTCACGGGTCGGCATGGAACGGATGGCTCCCTTGCGTGTCGTCACAATGGAAGCGGCGGCATTGGCAAATAAAAGCATGTCCGCCAACTGGTCCTCCGTCAGGTTTTCCAGCCCGGTTTCCAGAATCCGGTCCAGGCAGCATCCCAAAAAGGCGTCTCCGGCTCCTGTTGTGTCAATAGTCTTGACGTTCAAGTACGTAGGCTGGTGAATAAGTTTGCTTTCATAGGCAGCCCAGCTTCCTTTTCTGCCTCCCGTCACCAGAATAAGGCGCAAATTGTCGAATTCCTTCTGCAAAACCCTCAACCCTTCTTCCATGGAGGCGCAGCCGGTGAGAAAGAGAAGTTCCTCCATTTCTATTTTCATGACGCTGCATGCCCCGCATCCGTAGAGCATTTGTTCCCGGGCCAGTTCCATATCGGGCCACAGGGGCGGCCGGAGATTGGGGTCAAAAGAGATGAGAACCCCTTTTTCCCGGGCATGGCTGACGGCATGCCTGGTGGCCCTCCGAACATCATCATGCGTCATGGAAATCGTCCCGAAATGGAAGACGCGCGCGTGTTCCACCAATTCAAGGTTCACTTCTTCTGCAGTCAGCTTCATATCGGCGCCGGGATTGCGGTAAAAGGAAAATTCACGGTCTCCGCGTTCGTCAATCTGAACGAAAGCCAACGTCGTATTGACTTCCCGGGATGAAACGAGCCCCGAATCTCCGATGCCTTCTTCCTGAAGCGTGCGGCGAAGCATTTTCCCGAACATGTCGTGCCCCACTTTGCCGATAAAGGAGGTTTTGCGCCCAAGCCTGGACAGCATGGACAGGACGTTGCAGGGCGCTCCCCCCGGATTGGCCTGGTAAATGGGCAGCTCCCGGTCATTTATCCCGCAGGGAGTGAAGTCTATCAGCAATTCTCCGAGAGCTACGACGTCATACATGCTTTTTCAAATGTTGGAAGTGAACCTTCCGGCGAAATAGTGAACCGGGAGAGATGACCAAGCATAGAACGCGGCGCCCTGGCGGGAAAAGGAAAAAGAGATTCATTCCAGTCATGGCGGAAAAGGAGTTTTCCCTTTTATCCCGCCTTGCAGAAGTTTCAAAGATTGAAGGGAACCCCAAATGTGAACAAGTCAGGCATATATCCCTAACGCCCTCTACTCAGGAAATGCCCATGAAGATGAGACGGCAAAAACAATCCCGCATGAGGCAGACACGGAACGCAGGACTCCCATTCCTCCGCAACAAGCACGCATTTTCAAGGCATTTCAGGCTTCTTGAAGAGAATTCAGCCCTGTTCAAGCATGTATGGAGGTTACAGTACTCCGCATTTTTCTTCATGATTCCCCACCCATCCTGTAATATGCGCTCATGCAAGAAAAAAGCCGCGGCTTTCAATGGCCCGCACAGTGGACCCCCGATATTCTCGCCACATTGATGTTTGTGGTGCAGGAAGGAAGGATTCTCCTGATACGCAAAAAGAGGGGAATTGGCGCGGGCAAGGTGAACGGCCCCGGCGGAAAATTTGAACCGGGGGAAACGGCCCTGCAATGCGTTTTGCGGGAAGTACGGGAAGAACTTCACATTGACATTGAGGATGCCCGGGAAATGGGCGTGCTGAATTTTTCCTTTGTCTGCGGCACCATTCCGGAAATCCGCTGCCACGTGTTTATGGCGTCGTCTTTTACAGGCACTCCCACGGAAACACCCGAGGCGGAGCCTTTCTGGTGTCCGGTGGACGGGATTCCCTATGATCTCATGTGGCAGGATGACCGGTTCTGGCTGCCAGCCATGTTGGACGGGAAACGGTTTGAGGCGTATTTCACGTTCGAGGGGGACCGAATGCTGGAATTTTCTCTGAAAACCGGGGATTAAACCGGCAAGGACTCCCAGGTTGCGGACTCTTCCCTTTAAGCCGGACGGGGAATGCTGCATTTTTTATTCTTCCCTTCAGATATCCTGAAACGCATCATAGGAGTTGTTCCGGCCACCTCTTTCCGATGCCGCCGCCCAGAAAAGTGAGGGTTCTTCCTGCCGGAAACCGGTTCCGGATTGGGGTTCATGCGAAGGGCTGGAATTCAGATCAATCCGCGCTCCGTGAAAAGACGGGAGAAGGGGTCATACCCGTGGCCGGGAATGGTGGTTCAAGGGAGTAAATCAGCTCCGGCCTTTATTTTTTCCAAGCGTATCCGAATATCATTTGGTACATCAAATTCCTTTTCCGTAAACAGGCGGAAGCCTTTCTTTTTGGCCCGGTCTCCGGGAAATGATGATTTTCCGATGTTTTGTTTTCTTTTTCAGTCAAATGCGCGAATGCCTACACCCTGGCCGCTTTGTTACTTTGCACGGGAAAAGGACGGCTCCCGCTTCCGGGCATCAGGCCGTATTCTTTAAGCTTTTCCTCCCGCCTCCGTTATGATAATGATGCGGGAGCAACCGTGTGATCCTTGATCGTTCACTTGCTGACTATTTCAATTCATATTCCATTATTCAACATGTATACCCCCGAATTCAAAAACATTCTCACTTCCACCCTGGACGGACTGCGCGCGGAAGGACTTTACAAGGAAGAACGCTTTATCGCCTCCCAGCAGTACTCCCAGGTGACGCTGAAGGACGGTCGCTCCGTCATCAACATGTGCGCCAATAATTATCTGGGCCTGGCCAATAATCCGGAAGTGATGGAAGCCGCCAAGAAAGCCATCGACCAGTGGGGTTTCGGCATGGCGTCCGTGCGTTTTATCTGCGGCACGCAGACCCTGCACCGCCAATTGGAAGAACGCCTCACCCAATTTCTCGGCACGGAAGACACAATTCTGTTTCCCTCCTGCTTTGACGCCAACGGCGGGCTGTTTGAAGGCCTCCTGACTGCGGATGACGCTATCATTTCCGACTCCCTGAACCACGCTTCCATTATTGACGGCGTGCGCCTCTGCAAAGCCAAGCGCTTCCGCTATGCCAACAACGACATGGCAGACCTGGAAGCCAAGCTTCAGGAAGCGGACGCTGCCGGAGCGCGCGTGAAGCTGATTTCCACGGACGGCGTCTTTTCCATGGACGGCATCATTGCCCAGCTGGACAAGATTCACGAGCTGGCTGCCAAATACAATGCCATTGTCCACTTTGACGACTGCCACGCTACGGGGTTCCTGGGCGAAAGGGGCCGCGGCACGCATGAATACCGCGGTTTGTTCGGCCGTATAGACATCACCACCGGCACCCTGGGCAAAGCACTGGGAGGCGCCTCCGGCGGCTACGTCTCCGGCCCGAAGGAAGTGGTGGACGTCCTGCGCCAGAAGGCGCGCCCGTACCTGTTCTCCAACAGCGTGGCTCCGGCTATCGTAGCCGCTTCCATCAAAGTGCTGGACCTGCTTGAACAATCCACGGAAGCGCGCGACCGCGTAGAAGCCAATACCAAGTATTTCCGTGACGCCATGACGGGAGCCGGCTTCACCATCGGCGGCAAGGACCACCCCATTTCCCCGGTCATGCTGGGGGATGCCGTCCTGTCCCAGAAATTCTCCGCCCAGCTCCTAGATGAAGGAGTGTACGCCGTCGGCTTCTTCTATCCCGTCGTGCCCAAGGGACAGGCCCGCATCCGCACGCAGATTTCCGCGGCCCATACCCGCGAACAGCTGGACAAGGCGATTGAGGCTTTCTGCAAGGTAGGCAAAAACCTGGGAGTTATTTCCTGATTCCCGCGCTTTCCATGGCTTCGGACGCATCACCCATTCCCGGCGGCAATCTGCCGACGCTTCCCGTCAAGCGGGTGGTGCGTCCCACTCCTTCCATTCCGGACCATGAAGTTGTACGCCAGATAGGGAGCGGCGCGTATGGAGAAGTATGGCTGGCAAAATCCCTGACCGGCGCATGGCGCGCCGTAAAAATAGTCTGGAGGGAGGATTTTGAAGACGAGCGCTCTTTCAACCGGGAATTTGAGGGCATTCTCCAGTATGAACCCATCGCCCGCAACCATCCGGGGCTGGTTCATATCCTGCATGTAGGAAGACATGACCAGGATTCCCCGTTTTATTATTACGTCATGGAACTGGGCGACGACGCCCGCACCGGAGTCCATATTGCAACAGACGAATATATTCCGCGTACGCTTCAGACGGACAAGAAGTTTTCCGGCAACAAGCCTCTGCCCCTGGACTATTGCCTGGAGGTAGGCAGCCAGCTGGCCCACGCCCTGCTGTACCTGCACAGCAAGAACCTGACGCACCGGGACATCAAGCCGGCGAACGTCATCTTTGTCAACGGACGCCCCAAACTGGCGGACATAGGCCTGGTGGCCCATCTGGACCAGCGCAGCTTTGTAGGAACGGAGGGATTCATCCCCCCCGACGGCCCCGGCACCCGGCGGGCGGACGTTTACGCGCTGGCCAAGGTTCTGTATGAAATCAGCACGGGGAAGGACCGCATGGATTTTCCCGAACTCCCGGATGAGCTGCCGGAAGGCACCGTACGCAAGAAGTGGCAGGCCTTCAACACCATCATTTGCCAGGCGGCGGAACCCCGCATTGAGGAATGCTCCATTGATTCCGCAGAGGAGCTGGCGGAAAAAATAGACGCTCTCCGGGGGTATGAAGTGCCGTCCCGTTTTCGTCTTCAGAAGAAAAAGAAACGCCGCAAACTCAGACGGGCCCTCCAGCTTCTGGCCGCAGCCGTCGCAGGAGCCCTGACTGCCTACTGGGGGGCTTTATGGCTCAACAACAGCCAGAACCCGCCGGAGGGACCTGCCGCGGATATTCATCCGGATATCCACCCATCCGCTCCGGAAGAAGAATCCCGGACAGGGTACGTGCTGGTGACCAGCTCGCCGGCGGGAGCGTCCGTGTATGACGCGGACGGCAACTATCTGGATGAAACTCCCTACGGCCCCATTGAGCTGCCCTCCGGCTCTCCGGTGGCCTATACCATCAAGAAATCGGGGTTTGCGGACAAGGAAGAGGCGGGAACCGTCAAGGGAGGATCCACGCTGGCCCTGGGCGGCGTACTGAAGGAGTACCATCCCCCTACGGACAGTCGGCCATGGAAGGATACGGAGGGTATTACCTACCTCCCCGCAGAAACGCGCCATGTGGCGCAAGGTCCCCTTACCGCCGCCCTGTTCAACAAATTTCTGAAGGAGGACCGCCAGAAGGGGAATTTCCAGATGAAAAGGGAACAGACGGAACCGGGGCATCCGGAGAAGGATGTGGCCCTGCTCACGCAGGACGGCATTACGGCCTACCTGGCGTGGCTAAACAAGAAATGCGAGCGGGAGGGGCTGCTGGGCAAGGAATTCTCCATTAACGCGGACCCGCTTCCGCAGGCTTCCGGCAGCACGGGAAACCACAACGCCTACGTTCTGAACGTCACCCGCGTGTTCCAGGTGCCCATTACCGTCACCACCAACCCGCCGGGAGCCAGCGTTTTTTTCAATAATAGGCTCATCGGGCGCACCCCCATTGAAGAATACGTCAACCAAGTACCCTACGTCATTGAAATCAAACTGCCGGGGCACGCCACCATGCGCCGCAGGGGGCTGGACCCGCAGGACTTATACCTTTCCCTTCAGTTGGAGCCGGACAAGTCCGTCGTCTTTGGCTCGCCTTGGACTAACAGCCTGGGCATCAAATTGGTTCCTGTGGGAGGAAATGCTCTGGTCATGACCCACGAAGTGCGCGTAAAGGACTTTCAGGAATTCCTGAAAGCTACCGGAAGGAAAGCTCCGGCCCGGCCCGGCTTTCCCCAGGGAGAAGACCACCCGGTGGTGAACGTCAGCAGGCAGGATGCACGCGCCTTCGCCAGATGGCTTACCAGCAAGGAGCGGGCACTGGGCTTGATTGATCAGCACGACTCCTACCGTCTTCCCAAGGATGAGGAATGGAGTTCCTGGGTGCGTCTGACGGATGAACAGGGAGCCTCCCCCTATGAAAAGACGCTGCCTCATGAAAACTCCCGGGAAGCCTTCCCGTGGGGGTATTCATGGCCGCCGCCTGATAAAACGGGAAATTTTGCGGATCAGTCCGCCCTGATTTACTTGCCGTCCTCCCGCGTTATCGTAGGATATAACGACGGGCAGCCATACACGGCTCCCGTAAAAACCTTTCCGCCCAACCACCTGGGCCTGTACGACCTGGAAGGAAACGTCATGGAATGGGTAGACGATTCCTATGGGGGGCCGGAATCTCTCCCCATCCGCAACTACGGCGTCGCCCGCGGAGGCAGCTACCTGTCCTTCCGCCCCAAACAGCTCACCACTTCCATCCGCACTCCCCTGCCGGAAAATACGAGGGATAACGCGCTGGGCTTCCGTCTTATCCTGTCTTCCGAACGCCCCGCCATTCCAACAGCTCCCTGACGCCGTATCTACGGCAGCGTTTCTCCCCCGCTCTTCCCCTCCCTGAAACACACCGCCCCCCAAGGGAGAAAGCCCTGAGGCTTGAGAGAGCTTCCGGCTCTCCGGGAAAATGATTGAAAGGACCTCCCGTTATGCTACCATTTTCCCGCATCCTTTTCCTGAATGAAAATCATCGCCATCGCCAACCAGAAGGGGGGAGTGGGAAAAACCACTACGGCCATCAACATGGCCGCCGCCCTGGCTCAGCTGAAAAAGAAAATCCTTGTCATTGACCTGGACCCGCAGGCCAATGCCACCAGCGGCATGGGCATTGACGGAAAAGACACGCCCAGCCTGTATCCGGCCCTGCTCGGCCAGCTTCCGGCGGAAGAGTGCATCCTGCCTTCCGGCAGGAAACGGCTGGATATCATCCCCTCCACCATGGACCTGGCCGGTGTGGAAATAGAATTGGCCCGTTCCGGCAACCATCTGACCCGCCTCCGGGAAACGCTCGCCCCCCTGCGGGAGTCGGACACCTATGATTACTGCATCATGGACACGCCACCTTCCTTGGGCGTTTTAATGACCTCCGCCCTGGCCGCCTGCGACGAAGTGCTGACTCCCCTCCAATGCGAATGGTTCGGTTTGGAAGGGCTGGCCAAGATTCTGCACGTGACGGCGCAAATCTGCGCCAGCGGCGCCAATCCTCGCATTCGGCATGAAGGAGTACTGATGACCATGTATGACGGCCGCACCAATCTTTCCCGCCAGGTCATCGACCAGGTGGAACGGCATCTGCCCCAGATGCTGTATAAAACGGTCATCCCCCGCTCCATCCGGCTGGGGGAGGCCCCCAGTTTCGGCCACACCATTTTTGAACACGATCCTTCCGGAGCTGCGGCGGACGCCTACCTGAAAGCAGCCCGGGAATTCATCAAACGCCATAAACCCTGAACATTTGGAGAAACAAGTTTCCCGGAATGCCGCAAACCTCTGCGGGAGGAACAGGCAGAAAGGGCCTGCAGAGAACTTCCTTCTTCATTTTGCCTTCCGGGCTTGTTGCGTCCATTTAACGTCAGGAAAACCTATTCCATACCGGCCTCCCCGGATACGGAGGAAAACAGGCATTCCCCTTGACTTGACTTCCGCGGCATATAAGAATGTTTCAGCTCCGTTTCAGGAACTTTTCCCCTCATGCCAGCAGAAGAAGTCCAGCCAGACGACCAGCCCCGGGTGACAGGGCAAGTCCCGCCTCCCGCTCCGACGACAGGCCTGGAACAGATTCTGCCTGGACGTCCGCCCCTGCCCCATGCGGAAGAAAAAGGGGCCTTTTTCGTTTACCAGCGGGAGCTGGCTCCCGGCACGCGCCTGGAACAATATGAAATCATCCGCGTCTTGGGCAGCGGAGGTTTTGGTATCACATACCTGGCGAAGGATCTGTTCCTGAACCGCAACGTGGTTATCAAGGAAAACTTCCCTTCAAGGTACTCTTACCGGGATCCTCTGACCGGGCATATCCGGCCCAATAATGAACACGATCTGGAAAATTACACCTGGGCTCTGAAAAGCTTTCTGAGCGAGGCTCAGACGCTGGCGGAGCTCAACAACCCCGGCATCGTCAGAATCCTTTCCGTCTTTGAAGCCAACGGCACGGCCTACTTCGCCATGGAGCATATTACCGGCCTTTCCCTGGATTATCTGGGGGAAAGACTTCACAGCACTGGGCATCGGTATACGGAAGACGAACTCAAGGGGCTGCTGACGCGCCTGCTCCGGATTCTGGACTATCTCCATTCCCGGCATATTTACCACCGGGACATCAAACCCGGCAACATCCTGCTGACGGAGGAAGGCACGCCCGTGCTGATCGACTTCGGAGCGGCACGGCATGCCCTGAAACTTCATGCCGCCACCGTCTTGACCACCCAGGGGTATTCCTCCCCGGAACAGGCGCTGGGCAAAACGAATATCGGCCCGTGGAGCGATCTCTATTCCGTAGGAGCCACTTTTTACGCCCTGCTTACAGGAAATCCGCCGGATCGCGCGGAAGCGCGCCTGGCGGAAGATGAGATGCAGCCGCTGCACAGCGACCCTGTACTCACCCGCTACTACTCACGACAGTTCCTGCTTTCCCTGGACAAGGCGCTGGCCCCCCAGATCAATTGCCGCTACCAGACTGCCAGCGAATGGATTCACGACATTTGCGCCATTTCCGGGGAAGAATCCTCCGCCACTATTCAAGTCCTCCCGGCAGACCTCCGCCATGCCCATCCGGAAGAAATGCCAACTCCCGGCGCCGGGAAAAACATCGGCAGCAGAAAGGCTGCCACCGGAACGGACGGTCTTCATTCCGCCTCACGCAGGCAGTCCGCACGCGCTCTTCGCCGCAACCGCCACATGATGTCCCTGCTGGTAGGAAGCGCATGCACCATCCTGCTGGGAGCGGGAGCATTTTATCTGCTGGATTACATGAAAAAAGCCCCTATGGGCACTACCATTAATACCATCAAGGAGGCCATCCAGCAGCCCGCGGCAAGCTCCAACGTGGGAGAACCGGAACCGCCGCCACGGGATCTGGCATCCATCCGCATTCCAGAACTCAAAATAACGGAAGACGCAGCGCTGGAACCGCGGTCGCTGACGGAGTTCCGTTTGCGCCTTGACGACACCATCCTGACCCGTTCCGGGCTTCCTCCCATCCTGCCGGAAAAACTGCGCATCTCCTGCATTTATCTCCAAATCATTCCCCCGGCAGCAAACGGGGAAAAACTGTACCTCACCATCCGGGATTCCAACGGCGTCCTGGTGGACCGCTCCATCAATGCCGTCCCCTCCTTCACGGTGCCGGGGCAATCCACCTCCACCTTCTTCTTTCCCGCACTCCCGGAACTGTCCACGGACCGCACCTACACGTACTCCTTTGAAAATGCCGCCCACCAAGCCGTTCCCATGCAAATGGCATGTTTCAAAAACGAGACGAAACGCACGGAAGAAGCCTTCCCGAAAATCCGTTTCATCGCTGCTCCCCCCGTGCCGGAACCGGCCCTGCTCCATGACCCGGCCTACAAAAATCTTGTGGCGGCAATCGCCGCGCCCTCCCCGGAGAACAAAAATATTCTCGACCAGGCAAGTTCCATGCCGGGCATGCTGCCGGCCCTGGAGCAACTTTCCAAAGCCGGCTACCCGATAGCCCAGCAGGCACTGGGGAAAACCCTCATGTCTCCGGACTGTCCCGGCGGTTCCAGGCCGGAAGAAGGCGTGGAATGGCTTTACCGTTCCGCTACAGGAGGGTGCTATGAAGCCATGAAGGAGCTGGGCATCCTGCTCATGGACATCCCCTCTTATTTTCCCCGCCTTCCCCAGCAGCCTCCCCTTGCCTCCCGGGATTACGCCCAGGCAGCGCGTTTCCTGAGAATGGCGGTCCAATACCGGGACCAGGAGGCCCTGTACCTGCTTTCCCTCATGTACTCCCAAGGCTGGGGCGTACCCGCCTCCCCGGAACTTTCCAGCCTGATGATGGAACGCCTCAATGGATCCTCCTACTCCACGGACAGCCTGAATCCCAACGCGCCTATCGCGGCGTACTGGCTTCCCCTTCCTCTTGCCGGAGAAAAAAACACCATTCTGCGCTTCACTATTCCAGGGCCGTTCGCCCCGTCCCAGCTCAAGGGCGTTACTCTGCACAACACAAGCCTGAAGGATGCTTTCTCCATCAGTAAAATCAATATTCTCCAACATGGACGCCTCATTCTGGACATCATTTCCCCCCAGGAAGTGCTGCCCGGCAAAAGCTCCGCTCCCATAGGCATATCCATCCCGGAAGGGCTGCTGGCGGATACGACCCTGCCTCTGGAAGTGGAAATTTTGCTGACCCCCGGAAACAGCAGCGGCGTGGTGGAGATGCCCCCTCCGGTGGAAAAGCAAAACTCCGGAATTAAAATCAATTAAGCTTCACCGCTTTTCAACGCGAAACAGCAACAGGGGAAACGGAAAACACCCTTGATTCCCGCCTGAGGCATGCTACAAAGGATAAATGAATGCCTCTGTTTTCCTGCGGCGCATGCTCCCTATGCTGGCCGCGTTCCTGATGGCCTCCTGCGGTGATCCCACCGTCTCCTACTGGCAAAAGGTGGCGGACATCAATACGGAATACTCGAAAAAAAGCGACGCACTGGTGCAACGCCTCCTGAAACTGAAAAAGAACCCTACCCTTCCGGGCCTGGAAAAAAGCAGCAGGGATGCGGCGGACCTGTTGCGGGAAAGGGACGAAGAACTGGCGGACCTGAGCACGAAAAACGTGGATCCCGCCGTGACGGCCTATGTGGAAGAAGACCGCAAGCTTTTTGCCAAAGGGAGGGAATTGGCGGAACGCTACCAGCAATACTTTGAAAAATATCTTAAGGGAGGACCGGAATTTACTCCGGATCCTTTCCGGGCCGTCGCCCATATAGGCCGAGGCCGGCAGGAAATACGCAAAATTCTGGCAGAAGCCCGAAAACTGGAAGAACGGGCTGAAATGCTGAGAAAAGAAAAATCAGCTGAGCTTGAGCAAGAACTTCCTCCGCTGCACTTTCGCCTTCCGGAGTTGAAACAACTGCTATCCAGCCGTTAGAAAACGCGCACGAACCACTTGCATCAATGCTGAGTCACGGCCAGTCTGACAGCGGCCTTTCCACTGCACGGGCGGACACAACCGCCTCCTGAAACTTTCCCCGTCCATGTTACGGAAATATTCCTTCCCTGGATTTACAGGAAAAACGAGCCCTCCTGCTGCCCATCATCGTTTATTTCAGCATTCAAATCTCATTCCCTGAATACCCCTTAGGACAAGCTCCATAGTTTAAAATCCCAAAGCAGGGGAACAGACCTCCTCCACAAAAAAGCCCCGTTCATATTTCATGAACGGGGCCGTATCAATTTTTCAAATTCACCTGGGGGTTTGATCCATGACGATAAAATCCTTTTTCCCCACATACTCCCTCCGGGTACCCGGATCTCCATATCCGTCCCGGAAACGTACTTCCAATTCGTATATTTTCCCGCTGGCCAGAGGTTGTAAACAGGTCAGCAGCAGGTATGCATCCTTGACAGGCACTTCATGCTTCTCTCCGGGGTTCAGGGTAATAAAGCGCATAAGATCCGCGACACGTTCCATTTGATAGGAGGGAAGATACCATGCCGCTGGCCTTTCTCCCTTCTTTCCGTTTCCCCGATTCCATATCTTGATGATGATATTCGGCCCGCGTTCCTTGAGAGGATAGAAGTCGTCGAAAAGACGCACAGCCTTTTCTCCCTTGTTGACAAACACCAGCTTGAAGTCCGGAAAAGCGGCTCTTGGATCGAACGAGGTCTTTTCCATCACCACGGAACATTCAATTCCGTTATCAGCCTTGTCCCCCCATGCGGGAGCATGGAGGGACAGGATGACCAGAAGTCCTAAAATCTGGAAGATTTTCTCATTGCAGCGCGAGCTTTTGGGAGAAGGCGAGAATTCGCGCTTCATCGTCGAGTTCCCTTCGTACTTCCCTTCTTGGATAGGTTCCCTGTCCATCGTGACGTTGAACGCGACCGCATTGCCACTAGAGGGATCGTAAGCGTTATTCTCATACTTTAAAGCCACCTTGTAATAAAATGTCTCACTATCTCCAGGGCGATTGATCGACCACGGAGAAATCTTTTCTTCCTACATACTTCCTCCGAACACCGGAATCTCCATATCCGTCACGAAAGATTACTTCCAACTCATATTTCTCACCATTGCGAAGACGGCGTGAAGGCCCAAAATAGTGCATCAACAGATACGCATCTTTGATGAGCACTTCATGTCTTTCTCCCGGCTTCAACGTGATGAAGTTCAAGAACTGTCCTCGCTCAATGCAATAATGAGGGTAATATGCTGCTACCTTTTCCTTTTTCTCTTTTGTCAATTTCCAAAAAATCTCTATGGAAATATGCGGACCGTTATCCTTGAGAGGATAGAAGTCATCGAAAAGACGCACGGTCTTTTCGCCCTTGTTCGTGAACACCAGCTTGAAGTCAGGGAAGGCAGCCCTCGCGTCAAATTCGGTTTTTTCCATCACCACGGAGCATTCCACTCCGTTGTCGGCCATGTCCCCCCATGCCGCAGCATGGAGGGACAGGCTTGCCAGAAGTATTAAATACCGGAAGATTTTTTTCATTGCAGCGTGAGCCTGGCCGTTGCCCGGAGAACCCCCAGGAAACAATCCTTACCCTGCTGATTATAGTAGCGCGTTTCGAGTTCACAAGAACATTGTTTCCAGCCTTCCAGATCGACTTCATCCAGACACACCGGAATCGTGACGCTGTATTCCTGACCGGGTGCAAGCTCCCGGTAGTTCAAGGGTCGCTGGAAGGTCATGGTGCCTATTTCCCTGTTCAGAACGCGCATTTTCCCCTGTTGCGTCCTCAACACCGTCACGAAAAAGAAATCGGACGTTTCGTCGTTGATTTCATCGGGAATGCGGACAGGCTCGTTTCCTTCGTTGCGGAAGCGGACTGTGATTTTGCCTTCCGTGAATTGGGAAGTATCCGCCATGGAGAGGATCAAGGACGCCGGTTCCTCCGCAACAGCCATGCTGCGGGTTTCACCTTCTCTGACCGGAGGCATGAAACAGGGAGGCTCGATCGTTCCAGGTTTCGTGATAAACCTGGGCACATTGTTCCACCCCATCGCGTCGGCCAGACGAATGACATAGGCGGTTGCCTCGTTCAGGACTTCCTGTCCGGCACAATAGGGTCTGTCATTGGCATCATCCGGCAACGCCAGTACATAGGCTGATGTCTCCGTCCAAAGATCCAATGCCATTTCATTGGCAAGAGCCTGCATGAACTTCACGGCTTTATCCATGTTCGGTTCTTTGTCGCAGGAGATAGTCTGATTTTCAAGCATTTCCTGTATTTTGGAGTCCTTCCAGTAGAACTTGTAGGCATCCTCCCATTGACGGCGGTGGTGTTCTTCGTGGGCGAGGGAAGCCTGCGGCGTGTGCCATGTGCCCACTCTTCCGCGGGCCTGGTAGCCGTTCATTTCGTTGACCGCTTCGGTGGCTTCTTCTCCATTGAGAGGGGGATCAACATAGGGATTCACGTAAATGCCTTCATACATAGTTAGCTTGGCTCCGGCAGAAACGGAAATAACACGACACCTCCATACGTTTTCCGATTCATCTTTGCAAACCGTTACGCAAATCTTAGGTCTCAAGCTACTTACATTGCAGCCACCATTCCCTTCCAAATAGACGGGTTCCGGTTTCTCAAATTCCAGTTCCACTTCCTTGGATGGCTCACAGGTGATAGCGGATTCCTTCTCAATCGTCCACAATTTGATTTTGGGGGACGGCGAGAATTCGCGCTTCATCGTCGAGTTGCCTTCATACTTCCCTGCCTGAATGGGTTCCCTGTCCATCGTCACATTGAACGCGGCAGCGTTGTTGCTGACGGGGGTGTAGGCGTTGTTGGTCCACGACAGGGCCACCTTGTAATAGCCCGCTTTCAGGTACCTGGAATCGGTTTCAATATTCAGTTTGCCGTTGGGTGGTGTCCCATCCTTTTTTATAGCTTGCTCACCGGCAATCGTCAGGCTGCCTGTGTCGTCGGCTTCCACGCCGAAATAATACAGGCCGTCTTCCTCGACCTTGATGAACATTTCCGGCGCTCCGACACAGGTGGCATAATCCGAGGGAGTTCCGTCAAAGCCATATATCATTTCATCAACGCCGAGCATCTTGCTGATAAGAGGCTCATCCCCTTGATAAATGCAGACGGGATTAACTGCCTTGTTGATTGGTATATAATTGTTCATTGCTATTGTTGTTGTTTACTTTTTGGAAAGACTGAACCATCAGCCTTCCGGTATTCTGGCGGCGTTCCCTGAACCCATCAACACGTTTAACGCGTAGTCCCCCCTCATTCGGAACGAAGAGGAACGACCTCCCCTCTAATTTTACGTGCTGCCGTGAACTTGCAAAAAAACTCCTGGTGCGTTTTTATATCCTGATTCACGCCATTTTGGAACAAAGTTGCTCCATATAGATCTGACAACAGGCACGGGCGGCATTCCGCCGCACAATCATGATGCCTTAAAAAACAAGCATTCTCTCCTTCTCTGTCCGTTCCGCCAAAGAAAAAGGCTGTTTCCAGAGAGTCCTTCACTTAAAAACAAAGCATCTTTTCCAAAAACGAGATTGACACCCGCGGTTCTTTTCCCTAGTATCCGCGCACAGCATCAGCGGCGGGGTAGCCAAGTGGTAAGGCGACGGTCTGCAAAATCGTTATTCGCGGGTTCGATTCCCGCTCCCGCCTCCAAGATGTTGTCAAAGCCGGTTCAAGTCGCGTTCGTCTAGCGGTCCAGGACTCCCGCCTTTCACGCGGGCAACACGGGTTCGAGTCCCGTACGCGATGCCAGCTTTTCTTTTTTCCGACTTGCACCGGAATCTTTTTTATGCCATCCCCGCGGGATGATTCTGGATTTTTTCTCCTGTTGTGGTACAGTAGCTTCCGTCATGGCAGCCCAGAACGATATTATGCTGAACGGATCCCCGTACGAACTGGCGGAACCCTGTTCCGTCTCCCGGCTTCTGGAACTTTTGAACATGAAAGGCAAACCCGTCGTCGTGGAACACAACGGGGCCGCGCTCCTGCCGCAGGATTTTTCCCGGGTGACGGTTTCTCCCGGCGACCGGGTGGAAATTGTCTCCATCGTCGCCGGCGGCTAGGGTTCCGCTTTCTGGAACAGTCTTTTCCAATCCGTCATCGCCATGCCATCCATCCACGTCATGTCTCCCACCCTTGCCAGCCAAGTGGCGGCAGGAGAAGTAGTGGAGCGCCCCGCCTCCGTTGTGAAGGAACTGGTGGAAAACAGCCTGGATGCAGGAGCCAAATTCGTACGGGTGGAGATACGCCGCGGAGGCGTGGGCATGATCAAGGTGACGGACGACGGCAGCGGCATGTCACGGGCAGACGCCGAGCTGTGCACCAAACGGCACGCCACCAGCAAACTTTCTTCCCTGGAGGAGCTTTTTGAAATCACACACCTGGGATTCCGCGGAGAGGCTCTGCCCAGCATTGCCAGCGTTTCCCGCTTCAAACTCTGTACCAGGCAGCAGCAGGATCTGGAAGGCTGGGAAATACGCATTGACGGCGGCCTGGAACACGAACCGAGAAGCTCAGGCGTCTCTCCCGGCACCGCCATTGAGGTGGCCGACTTGTTTTACAATACTCCAGCGCGCCGCAAGTTCCTCAAATCCGCAGAAACGGAAGCTTCCCATGTGGAGCACCAGATACGCCTGCATGCCCTGGCTTATCCCCAAGTACGGTTTGCCTATAAACGGGACGACCAGCTTGTTTTTGACCTTCCCGCCACAGCGGATCTGCGCGTCCGCATTTCCGCACTGACGGATGCTGCCACAGCGGCGGCCCTGATTCCGATAGAAACGACCATCGGCCCCGGTATTTCCATCACGGGATTCCTGCTTCCTCTTTCCGAAGCCAGACGCACCAGAAAAGGGCAGTACGTCTTTATGAACACGCGCCCCGTGGAGGACCAGCTCATTAACAGGGCCATTCGGGACGGCTATGGAGGCTTCCCCACCGGACTGCATCCGGCGCTTTTTTTGTATATGGAGGTGGAGCCCGCTCTGGTGGACGTCAATGTGCACCCCGCCAAGAAGGAAGTGAGATTCCGCCGTTCCGCAGACGTGGTAAATACCATTGTGGAAGCCATAGCCAACACTCTTCAAAAGCACGCCCGGCAGGAAATCCACGCTGCCGCCGCGCCGGAGCCGGAGAGAACTCTTCCTCCTGCCCATTCTACCACCGCGCCGTATGGGGAAATACCCGCCCGTTCCACCAACCCCGGTTCTGCTTTCCCGGCGGCCGCCAGACCGGCCCCTACTTCTTCCGCCGCCCAACCGCCGCTTTCCTCCTCTGCCAGACAATCCCATGGGCCTGTCCCTCCCCCTACCCTCCGGGCCATTCCCTTGAAACAGGTTCCCGCCACCCAGGGGAAACTGGATTTTCACCGTCAGGAGGATGAAGAAACGGCACGAAACGCCCATGAAAACGCAGCTTCAGAAAGGGATGCCTCCGCCGGATTTTCCTATCTGGGAACACTCCGCCAGCAATTCGCCCTGTTTGAAACGCCGGAAGGCCTGGTTCTGATGCATCCCAAGGCGGCCCGGGAACGCATCATATTTGAACGGCTGCGCGCACGCCGGGAAGCCCCCATGCCGTCCCAGCAGCTTCTGGATCCGGTGGTGCTGGATCTGGACCCGCGGGATTTTGCCGTCATCCGGCAGTTCGCCCCGCATTTTGACCAGGCCGGCATGGTCGTTACGCCCTTTGGACAGAATACCATCAGAATAGAATCCATCCCCGCACTGCTGGAACTGGAAAACGCACGCGCTTTTCTCCTGGAGCTGGTGGACCGTCTCACCCAGTCCGAATTCAGCCGAAATGCCAAACGCGTGGCTTATGAGACCTTCATTGGGGAATTTGCCAGAAAATCCGCCTGGAGGGAGCGCATTTCCCCTCACCGGGCCCCTGCCATCCTAAAGGATTTGCTTGCCTGTGAAGTGCCGTACTGCACCCCGGGGGGCAAACCCACGCTGGTGAATTATTCCGTTCCGGAAATTAAACGTAAATTCGGCCTACAGGCATAAGGGAACCTTGTTTTCCAGAAAACAGGCTGAAACGCTGCAAGATTTTACGGCGAACGGAAAATATGCAGCCAAAGACGGATTGATGCCCGCTTCTGCGGTATATTATTTTCCCTTACCGATACTCAGTTTTATTTCAGCCGCAGTAAGGGGCAGAAACTCTCCCTGGCAACAGGGATCATTTTATCCTGTCCGGCTTACGGACACCTTTTCCGTCTTGTCCGCCAGAACTCTGGCATTTGGACGCATCCTCCCGCATACAACAGGGAGCTTGCTCTTGGCAAGGAAGTTTCCCGCGTTTATACTGCAGCCTTCCAGATAAATTCCCAGCCATGCCAGACTCTCCCCCCAGCACCTCCCCCGCTCCGCGCATTGCTGAAACTGCCGCCGGGAAAATTCTGGCGGGCCTCCTGGCCCTTTTTTACATCTTCCTGGCAACGACGGCGGCAGGCGGGGAATGGCACACCCTTTTCCTTCCCGCCTGCTTTCTGGCGGCAGCCCTCCTGCTGTTCTGCTTCTGTATTCTCCGGGGATACAAGATTCCCAGCCCCGGACTGCCGGGCTGGCTGGCCCTGGGCCTGGGAGGCGGCTATTTCCTTGTCCGGGCATGGTTTTCCCCCTGGTTTTATTATGAGAGCGTAGCGGATCTGGGCCTTATCGCCACGGCCATCGTCATGTTCGCGGCGGGAACGTATGCCGGAGCCGGAAACGGGGAAAAGAGCATTCTTCCCGTACTGGCTGCGGCATTGGGGCTGCTGAATGCCCTGCTGTGGGGGTATCAGAACATAACGGGAACGGAAGCCTCCTGGTTCAGACCGGATTATTCCCTGTTCGGCACGGAAATCCGCAATATCGGATTGTTCGGATACAAAAATTTTTCCGCCCATTTCCTGTCCGTCACCGGTTTTTTCCTTTGCGCATACAGCATGGCTTCCGCCAGAAAATGGGGCATCCGCCTGTTCACGGGATTGGCGCTCATCCTCGTTTCCTTCACGTGCGGCTCGCGGTCCGCCTTCCCAAACGCCCTGGCTGGCGTAACCCTGTGCTTCTTTATTTATACCTCCAGCGTTTTCCGCAATAACAGAAAATTTTACACGGCGTCCATCCTCTTTATTATCCTGCTTTTCCTGGGCACGTCCTATGCCGTGCTGGATTTGTCCCGGGGGGCGGGCAGGCTTGCCGCCCTTCTGGATACGTTTTCCTTCGGCAACCGGCTGGACCTGTCCAAACTGGCCTGGGCGCTGGCGGACCAGGCTCCGCTGTTCGGTCACGGCAGCCGGATGTACACCAATCTTTCCACGGAGTTTTTCTCCGGAGCCAACCTCCCCAATTTTGCCCACCACGAATACGCACAAGCCGCCTGCGACTACGGCTATGCCGGGCTGGGGCTGATGCTAGCTCTGCTGGCCCTGTTTCTTATTTTCGGACTCCGGAGCGTTCTGAAATTGTCAGGAGAACATCAACGGCCCAATCCTCTGGGACCGGCGGCGTTCTGCGTATTGTGCATCGCCGCTTTCCACGCCTATGGGGAATTCATCTGGCATAACCCTGCCTTGCTTGGAGCCAGCGCCCTATGCGGCGGCATTACCTGCACGGCCCCTCTTTCCAGGGTGAAGGCTTCGCGCCAAGCCGGCCGCTGGCTTCAAGCGACCGCCGCACTGCTGATGGCCATATTGGCGCTGTGTTATGCGTTTCTGGCTTTTCCGGTCTGGAAAAACTCCCTTCAAGCCGTCCCGGCTTCCTCCGGCAACCGGCTGCCCATGCTGGAAGCGGCCGCCTCCTGCAGCCTGGACCCGGATTTGGTGCGGCGCAACATTCTGCATGCCGCAGGCAGTTCTCCCCCCCCAAGCCCAGCCCGGCTCAAAGCATTGGAGCATCAGGAAGAAAAAGCGGAACTCCTGAGCCCCGGAAACCACGGCCTGACGGCGGCTAAAAGCCTCCTTTACATCCTCCAGGGACGCCTCACGGAAGCGGAGCAGCTGCTCCGCCCATACGTAGAGAGCCCCGGCAGGTTTGATGACCGAATGTTCGCCTGGACTACCATTTACAATAATATGCTGTATTCCTGGAGTACGGCCATTGCTGCCCAGTCCCCCGGACGCGCCCTGTCCATGGCCATGACGGCCCAGCGCCTGATGTCTGCCCAAACGGACCGGTGGCTGTATTATGGGGCCCTAGACCCCGAAGTCAGGAAAAAACACTACTCGCGCCTTAATGAGCTCAAGATTCTCATCATGATGCTCCAGGCCCGCGGAGCGATGCCCGACCCTTCCTGGAGGAAATAGTATTCCGGAGAATCGGGGAAAAGGAATCTGTGCAGCAGCCGTTATATCCCTTTTTCCCGGGAAGCCGCCCCATACGGAAGTCTCCCCGTCTTATCCGGTTTCTTTTTTACCGGATTCCGCGTCAGCTTATTCGTCCACGTAACACAGAGCGTACTGCAGCCAGAAAGAAGAAAAGCCGACAGTTGGCGCAGCAAGTCCGCACAGGTGTTACGCCGGAATTTTAAGCGGATTCAGCTATCTTCCGCCGGAAGCGGCAGCCTCTCCGGAACAGAATCGTTTGTTTCTTTTTCCCCCAACTGCGGACTGCCTCTGTTGGCGGTCCCGTAAAACGCATGTCCCGACGCAGCTCAACAGAAAAAAACTTTCCCGGCTCTATTCCTTTATCGAATCTTTTTGTATGAACATAACCATCAAACGAATTTATGACCCCCAGGAACCCGGAGACGGCTACCGCGTCCTGGTGGACCGGCTCTGGCCCCGCGGCATTTCCAAGGAAAAAGCTTCCTGGGACGAGTGGCTGAAGAACATAGCTCCATCCACGGCGCTCCGCCAGTGGTTTGCCCATGATCCAGTCAGATGGGACGCATTCCGCAAAAAGTACGACGAGGAACTGGATGGAAACGGAGAAGCCGTTTCCCATCTGCTACGGCTGGCGCGGAAAGGGAAGGTTACTCTGCTTTACTCCGCCAGAAATACGGAGCACAATGAAGCTGCGGCTCTGAGGGATTACCTTTTGCAACGGTTTGCTTCATAAATAGAAGCATATTTCTGTACAAACTCCATCCGCAAGCCCCAAATGCTGTCACGGGAACCTATGATACGGCAGGATTTCTTCTCTCGTTCATGAACAAGCGAAGAAAATGGAAAGGAGGTGAATACAATATGGCCAGCAGTTCCCACATGGGTGGGAGTCATAAGGGCAGTTCCAAAAAACGCTCTGAGACTACCACAAGCAAAACCGGGCGGCGCATCAAACGCGATGCTTCAACCGGGCAGTTTATGAGCGATAAAAGCTCAGGCTCCAAAGAAAAACATTAATGCCCGCGAGTTTTCCGCCTGATTCAGGCTCCGGACCCGGTCCGGAGCCTTTTTATTTTTCTCCGCATTCGGAACATGAGGAAGTCTTCCGCCATCAACGCAGGCCCAACTCCTCAAAAGCCCGAAGGCCCAGCGCTTCAGGGGCTTTCCGGTCTCCGCGCACCACAACGGCAAAAGGCTCTTCCCTGCCCGGAGCATAATACGCGGCCCGCAAAACAAGTTCCTCGCCATCCAGATGGGCGTAAACACCCACAGGCGTAGAACAGTTCGCACCCAGACGCACCAGGAAAGCCCGTTCCGCCAGCGCACAGGCAAAAGCTTCCGGATCATTGATTCCTTTCAGCATTTCCTCCGTCTCCCTGTCCGAGGAACGGCATTCCATTCCAACAATGCCCTGCCCCACGGCAGGAATAAAAACTTCCACCGGCAGGGAACGCATGTAAAGTTTTCTTCCCTCCACAAGGGTTTCCGGAGCGTACAGCCCCAGGCGCTCCAAACCGGCCCTGGCCAGAATCACGGCATCCCAGCCGGGCTGTTCCACCAGTTTTCCCAAACGCGTGGGCACATTCCCCCTCAGGTTTTCAAATCTCAGGCCGGAGCCCCAGTATGTGCGCGCCATCAGGCGTCGGCGCACGCTTCCGGTAGCCAGCGTTCCGGAACCGTTCCAGTCCGGTTCTTTCGTGATAAGCACATCCTCCACGGCAGCACGGGGCAAGACAGCGGCCAGTGTGAAGCCGGCGGCAAGCTCGCTCGGCACATCTTTGAGGCTGTGCACCGCTACGTCAATGCGGCCATCCCGGAGGGCGGTTTCCAGTTCCTTAATAAAGATTCCCTTGTCCACCATGCCGGAAACGCGGGCCACATCCGCCAGAGGAACATCCGTACGGCGATCGCCGATGGTATGGATGATTTCACGGCGCACGTCCAGTTCCGGGTAACGGAGGGAAAGGGCAGCACAGACCATATCCGCCTGGGCCAGGGCCAGGGCGCTCCCGCGGGTGCCGATGATGAGGGTATTTTTACTGGTCATAAAGAGCGGAATCCGGAAAATATCTGGAAATGCTGTCACGGATGATGGCCTCGCACCGGGAGACCTCCTGCTCCCGGCTGCGCTTGGCCTCATCCGCCAGCTGGGTGAGGGTGTCAATGTCGTAGAGATACACTTCCTCAATATCCGCCACGTCCGGAGAGATGTTGCGCGGCACGGAAATATCAATCAAAAAGAGGGAGCGGTATTTACGGGAGGCGCGCAAAGGCAGCAGCGTTTCCCGGGTGATGATGCAGTGGGGAGCAGCGGTGGCGGCCACCACCACGTCAATATCCCTGAGATAGTTCCCCCACACGTCATACCGGATGGCCTGGCCGCCGATCATGCCCGCCAGCTCTACCGCACGGTCAAAGGAGCGGTTGGCCACATAAATGCCCTCAGCACCCCGGGCATGCAGGGCACGCCCCGTAACGCGGCTCATCTCGCCCGCCCCCAGAATAAGGACGCGGGTGCCAGAAAGATCCCCGAAAATTTGTTCCGCCAGCTCCACTGCCACGGATCCCACGGAGGTTGCCCCGGCATGAATCTGGCTTTCCGTCCGCACTTTTTTACCGATAGTAAAGGCTTTCTGAAAGGTTTTGTTGGCGCAGGCCGCAGTTATTCCGGCATCCAGAGCCGTATGGTAGGCCGTTTTTACCTGGCCAAAGATTTCCGTTTCCCCCAGCACCATGGAATCCAGGCCGCTCAACACGCGGCACAGATGCCCTAGAGCATCTTCTCCCTGATGGCTGTAAAAATAAGAAGCCATATCCAGTTCCCCGCGCCCATCACCCAGAAAATGGGATAAAATGTGCTCCTGCGCATTTTCCGGTTCGTTGGACCAATAATAAATTTCCATGCGGTTGCAGGTGGAAAGCACAACGCACTGGTCCACACCAGGAAGGGAACGGATGCGCTGTCCTTCCTCCCGGAGCTTATGGGACGGCACGGCAAACCGCTCCCGTATTTCCACGGGAGCGGTCCGGTGATTCAAGCCTAAACAAACCATTCTCATCAGCTTACCAGGAAAATGCTCATGGATGCAATAAAGAGGGCCACGCAGCAGCAGGCCAAAATTCTTCCCGGCATGCCGCGGCGGTAAATGAACCACAGCAGGACGCTGTAGCCTGCCGTGAGAAGAATGACAATGGATGTCTTGGCCGCATTAATGGGGAGATGCCCCCGCCATCCGAACCATTCCCCGAGCAGAAGAAGGAGGAATGCCACAAGAACCAGGCGCTTCATGCTGGCTTCCAGTGTACGGATGGGAGGAAGCACACGGCAGGTGCCGGGAATCCGGTGTCTTTTAAGACATTCATTCTGCATGCAGAACGCCGCCCCCGCGGCAGCGGCCAGGCCGCCGGCTCCGTAGGACATCATGGCTATGCCCACATGCGCCGTCACCCAGAAGTCATGCGTGCCCTGCACGTCCGCTCCGGAACGGCCTATCAGCAGAGAAAAAACCGTCAGCACGGCAATAGCCGGAGCCGTAAAGATGCCAAGCACGGACATTCGGTAAGCACGTCCCAGCATCAGATAAAAGAGATTGATGCTCCAGGAAAGGAAAAAGAGCACCTCTGAAGCGCCGCGGATGGGACACATTCCCGTCTGGTACGCTTTGACGCATAGCGCCCCTGTCTGGAGAACAAAGAGGCACGCCATCCAAAGATGGGCATATAAAAACCGCCGGCCGGAAGCCAGCAGGCGCCATCCCAGCCCTGTGAAAGCCAGGGAGAGGATGAGAGAGGCAACGGCCCACCAGTTATCGTTCATAAATCCGGCGCGGAAATGGTTCAGGAACGCAAATCGCGCTCAATGACGGCATATGCCTGGTGGTTATGGATGGATTCAAAATTTTCCGCTTCCACCCGGTACCAGCTGAAGGCGGAATGACTCTGCGTTTTCAACGCCACGTTGCGCACCAGATCTTCCACAAAGACAGGGTTTTCATAAGCTTTTTCCGTCACCCATTTTTCATCCGGCCTTTTCAGGACGCTGAACAGGGAGCAGCTCGCGCAGGATTCCACCAGGTCAATCAGGTCTTCAATCCAGACGGGCCTGGAGGCGAAACGCACGGAATAAGTAACCAGCCCGCGCTGGTTGTGGGCTCCGTAGGCACTCATGGCCTTGGAGCAGGGGCAAAGTGTCGTCACGGGAACGATAACTGTCAGCTTGAAATCAGCCAGTTTGTTGTTCGCTTCCGCCTCCATCTCAAACCGGACAACGTAATCCATGAGCCCTTCAATTCCGGTCACAGGAGCGTTTTTGGAGCGGAAAAACGGGAATTCCATTTCCACATGGGAACGGCGGGCGGACAGACGGCGGAGCAGTTCCCGCGGAATGGCCAGGGCCGTATGCACATCCAGCAAGGGGCCATGCTGATGCAACGCTTCCACAAAACGGCTCATATGGGTGCCCTTGAATTCTTCCGGCAGATCCACCGCCAGAGAAACCGTCGCCACGGTGGACTGGATGCGGTTGAGCTTGTCCTGTATCTGGATGGGGAAGCGCAACCCTTTTACGCCCACCCGGTCAATGGAAATATTGCGCGTATCCGCCTCGGACTGGGTATCTTTCAGTTCCTGCATGGAAAAAGAGGATGATGGGTGGAAATAAAACGGGAGTCTGCCCTGTTACCGGACAAACTCCCGCCTGCAAAGACAATTCTACCGAAAGAGATTTTCCTTGGGGCTTGTTACGGCAGAAGGTTGATGGAACGGGCCCGCTTGATTTCACGGGTTATCTTGCGGTGCATCTTGGCGGACAGCCCGGTCACACGGCGGGGAAGAATCTTGCCGGTTTCAGAGGTGAACTTGGACAGAAAATCAGGGTTGAGCAGATTGACCTGATCCATCGGGATGTCGAGACGGCGGCGCGGCATCTGACGATTGCACGTGCGGAAACGAATACGGCGTTCTACAGTCTTGGGTTCAGTGGACATAATAATAAAGATAATCGATAAGCCGAACCAGTTAACGCATTTCACGATGAAGCGTACGGCGCTTCAGGAAAGGATTGTACTTAATCTTTTCCAGGCGGCCGGGAGTACGCAGGCTCTTTTTATTGCGCGTGGTGACGTAGCGGGACGTAGGCTTTCCTTCGGCTTTGGCCTCGGTGCATTCGAGGATGATGATGTCTCTTGGCATGATGAAAATGTGTTACGGGGGAGGATTTATACACTATTCTTCGTCATCGTCAAGAGAAACAGATAAATCTACATCATTTTGTCCTCCGGCAAAGCCCAGGGCCACTCTGGGACGGAACCTGGCATTCTGGCCTTTTTCCTTTTCCCACTGGGCCTGGCATTCCACGGTAAGCCGCGCAAAGGGGATGGCCTCCAGACGCAGGATGGGAATGACCTTGTATGACATTTCGCAGATGCCATATGTTCCGTTGTCAATGCGGGCGAGCGCCTGTTCGATTTCATACAGGCCGTCCTGCTCTTTGGAAAGCAGGCTGAGCGCAAAATCACGGTCATAGGCGTCACTGCCGGCATCCGCCTGGTGCTCCCCGGAGCCGGAAGCCTCACTGCCTTCCGGATGATTCCGGAGAGTATCGCGGGCCACGCCGCTCATGTTGTCCAGAGCCCTGTCGCGCAAGTCCAGCAGATGCTGGCGCTGCATCTGCACAAAAGGCTCCCATTCGGGGTTGGCGGCCAGTTCGGCCCTGGCGGCGGCAATGGCTTCCGCCTGTTCATCCGTCAATTCATTTTTCGCGGGAGCGGGAACCGGGGCAACAGGAGCGGGAGCGGTTTTCTTAACCGGAGCCTTTCTGGCCGTTTTCGGCGCAGGCTTCTTTTCCATTTCAGCCGCGGCGGCGGCAGCCTCTTTGGCGGGCTTGGCGGCTTTTTCCGGTTCAGACGCCTTTTTCCTGCAGCATTTCTTCTTGGCGGGAGCCTCCAGGTCTACAGCGGTCTTGCAATCGGACTTCCCGCAGGTCTTTTTCTTGGAAGCCGGAACTTCCTTGGCGACGGTCTTGCTATTGGTTTTCTTGGGAGTAGGCATAGGAGGTGTCTCTATGGGCTGAGGTTGACAATATTTCACGAACAGAGGGCAGAACCCGCCCCGCTGACTAGACTATGAGACATTACAAACGCCCAAATGTTCATTCAAGAAAATTCAGTTATGAAACAAGTCATTTTTCCCCCTTTTGCACCCTCTATTTTCCTGTCGGGATTTTACCGGGAACATACTTCTTTTAACCTTTTCAACGCCCGATAAAATTCTATATTGGCGTTATATGACAGCTTCAACCATTCCCTCCATCGGCATTGACTTCGGAGGCACCTCCATCAAGATGGGGGTCGTCAAGGGCGCGGAAGTAATCGCCCACGCTCCTTCGATAGCCACCCAGGAATACGGCAATCCCGATCAACTGATTGAAGCCATAGCCCAGTTCGTGAATATGCTGCGGCTGAATCACCCGGAAGTGCAGGCCATCGGCATGGGAATGCCGGGGTTCGTCAATTTTTACCAGGGGACCGTTTATACGCTTACCAACGTGCCCGGCTGGAACAACGTTCCGGTACGGGACATGCTCCAGACCGCCTGCGGACTGCCCGTATACGTGGAAAACGACGCCAACTGCATGGCTTATGCGGAATGGAAGCTGGGCGCCGGAAAAGGAAAAAGACATCTGGTCTGCCTGACCCTCGGCACCGGCGTTGGCAGCGGCCTGATCGTGAACGGAGAACTTCTGCGCGGGTCTACCTGCTCCGCCGGGGAGCTGGGGCAGACGAGCATCGACTACCGGGGGCGCCTGGGCCATTACGGCAACCGCGGCTCCCTGGAGGATTATGTAGGCAACCGGGAAATAGCTGCGGATGCACGCACGCTTTACGCCAGCCACGGCATTGACAAGGCCATTGTGGACTGCAACCCCATCGCTTTGGAACGGGCCGCATTGGCGGGTGATGAAGTGGCTGAACAAGTATGGCGGGACCTGGCCGTAAAACTCTCCTGCGCCCTGATGAATTGCTGCTATCTCCTGAACCCGGAAGCCATCATCATCGGCGGGGGCGTGGCCAAGGCCAAAACCCTGCTTTTCCAGCCCCTGCAGGAAATCATGAAAGCCCAGCTCGCCGCCCCTCTGGTGGAATACCTTGAAATCCTTCCCGCCCAGTTCGGTACGGAGGCGGGTATCCTGGGGGCCGCCCATCTGGCCCTCAACACCCACTTCGGAGAAACATTCCGGGCCTGATCTCGTGTCTTCATCCCAAATACTCAGACTCGCCCGCAAACTGGAATTGACGGCGGAACAGGAACGGGATTTTCTGGACGCCATGCAGGCCGGGAACCGTTCCAGAAGCGCGCTGGTCATTACACCGAAGGCTCCGGAAGGCTACCAGCCGCCCCTGCCGGCAAAAAACACGCCGCAGGAATGGGGGCATTCCTCCATTCTGGAGCTCCCGCCGGGAGAGACAGAAACCAAACCCGGCTCCCTGCCGGATTACGAATGCGGCTATTACTATCCGCTGGATCTCTCGTCCGTCTGGGAAACGGCCCCTCTGGCGCATCTTCCGTTTCGTCCGGGACGCTGCCTGGACATGTGCGCGGCGCCGGGAGGAAAAAGCATTCTGGCGCAAACGCGGGTATCTCCTCAGGAGCATGTTTCCAATGAGGTGCATCCGAAGCGCCTGGGCATTCTACGCCACAACCTGCTTCGCTGCGGCTTCACCAATCTGTACACCCAGCGCCTGCGCCCGGACCAGTGGGCGGAACTGGCCCCAGGGTGTTTTGACCTCATTCTGGCGGATGCCCCGTGCAGCGGGCAGTCCCTGCTGGCTAAAGGCATTCCCAACCCCGGCTGTTTCAATTCCTCCGTCACCGGAGGCAACGCCAAGCGGCAGCGGGGCATTTTGCTGGCCGCCCTCCGGTGTCTGGCTCCCGGCGGCTTCCTGCTGTACACTACATGCACCTACGCTCCGGAGGAAAATGAACGCAATGTCCTGTACCTGCTGAAGCGCCATCCGGACCTGCACACCGTAACCGTGCCGGAGCTGGAGCATTTCCGTTCCTCCCTGACGCAGGAAGCCTGCTACCGGCTCATGCCCTTTCACGGAGCAGGAGCGGGCGGTTTCACCTGTCTGCTGCGCAAGGAGGGAGGCCATCCGCTCCCACTTTCCCTGCCGGATGAATTAAAGGCATGGCCCATTCATGCCATGAATTGCTGAAAAAAGATGAAGATAGGCATTTTTTCCGACTTGCACAACCGCACAGACCATCTGGAGCCAGCCATGCACCGGATGCGCCTGCTGGGTTGCGGACATTTCATCTTCCTGGGCGACTGCACCACGCCGGAGAGTTTCCGGCGCCTGATTGAACTGACGGAGGACTTTCCTCTGGATGCCGTTCCGGGCAACAATGACTATGATGTGGAAACCATGCGGCGGATGGCCGACAGTTCCCCGGCGGCGCGCCTGCATCCGGAACATGTCCTTATCACCCGGTACGGCATGAAACTTTCCCTCTCCCATTACCCAAAATACGCCTTGCGGGAAGCGCGCAGCGGAAACGCAGACGCCGCCCTGTACGGCCATACCCACCAGGCCGTGAGCGAAAGATGCGGCGGCTGCCTGCTGGCCAATCCCGGAGAACTCCAGGGCAGGACCGGACGCATCGGCTTCGGCGTCCTGGATACGGAAACCCGCATCATCAACCTGCATACCCTGGATTTTCACGCATCATGAACACGCTGGACGTCTGCTGTGCCCTGATTGAACTGCCCGCCGCACGAGGCCCTCTTCTTCTGGGCGCTAAAAAGAAAACGGGGCAGTCCAACGGGCTTCTTTACGAATTCCCCGGCGGAAAAGTGGAACCAGGGGAGAATGCCCGGCACGCCGTCATACGGGAAATACGGGAAGAACTGGGATGCCCCGTCTTCCCCGTCCGCATGCTCACCCCCGTACGGCACCGGGAGCCTGAACGCATTATCCGCCTTATCCCTTTTCTGTGCCGTCTGGAACTTTGCGCCCTGCCCCGGCCCCTGGAACATGAAAACCTGGGGTTCTTCTCCCGCCGTACGCTGGAAGAACTGCCCTGGGCGCCTGCGGACCGCCTTGTGTTAAAGGAATGGCTGGAAGAACACCGCTGAAAGCAGCATCCCTTTCAAACTCAATCGCTCCACGGGAAAGTTCCCGTCCATGTCTGAAAAGATTGCAAAAACACCTTGGAACATTCCCTCCCATGAGGTATACAAGGTGGTGGCTGCTGCACTCGTCATCACCTGGCAAAGTGGCCCGGACCGATATTACAACCTAATGGGGGCAGCCCCGACGCAGGGCTGACTACGTCCTATACCGGAAAAGTCAAAACAGCGGCGGAAGTCCCCGCTCTATTGAGGCACGGGAACGTGGCTCACAGCCAGAGACGGTGCAGCGGTGTCTTTTTTCCATCACCTGAATCCAGAAAGCTCGTTCTTTCAACGTTTCTCCCCTCCTTGAACCCGCAGGTCAGCAGGGACTCCCCTCTTGGGCAACATTACTCCTGTCGGGATTCACCGCCTTTCCCTGTTCTTCCCACCCCCGCATCACTTACAAACACGGAGAAGCCAATTCCCCAAAAGATCGAATGGGAGCATTTTCAGATATTTCGTGGCCCTCCATTCCCGCTCCTTCCGTCACTGGGCGAAAAGGAAGAAAGGAAATATTATTAGTTAATAAACAGCAACTGTTAATAAACATAATAATCCCTTAGACATTTCCGGAAATCATGATAGGATCACGCTCCGTTGCGGAAAAGTTTTTAACATCCGTGCAACTTTTTCATTATTGCGAAGTATAATATAGTCGTGAAGGGATTCATCAAACTCATCATCGTCATTGCCGTTCTCGGAGGCATCTGGTTTGCCTGGGAACAGTGGAAAGGAAATGAAGCCATCCAGGTGGACTACCAGACAGAACCTCTTGAAAAAGGAGACCTGATGATCACTATCGAAGCAACCGGCGTTACGGAGCCTGATGAACTGGTAGATGTAGGCGCCCAGGTCAGCGGAATCATCATGGAGTTCGGCAAGGACATGAACGGCAAGGTAGTGGATTATTCCAGCCCTGTAAAAGCCGGTCAGATGCTCGCGGAAATCGACAAGCTTCCCGTGCAACTGGACGTTCAGAGGGCGGAAGCCTCCAAAGCGCAGGCCATTGCCGGAATCGCCCGCGCCAAAGCGGACATCCAGCAGGCCAAAGCCAAGCACCAGCAGGCCAGACTGGACCGGGAACGCGCGGAAAAGCTGGGGCCGGGGGATGCCCTGTCCAAATCCAGCTACGACCAGTATATTGCGGATGAAGAAACCGCCCGCGCCAACGTAGCCGTGGCGGAAGCCTCCCTGCAGGAAGCGGAAGCATCCCTGAAACAGGCGGAAGCCGCGCTGAAAAAGGAAATGCGCAATCTGGAATACACTACCATCAAGTCCCCCGTGGACGGCGTCGTGGTCAAACGCCTGGTCAACATAGGCCAAACAGTAGTTTCCAGCATGAGCGCCTCCAGCCTGTTTTACATCGCCACAGACCTTTCCAAGCTGAAAATTTGGGCCGCTGTGAACGAGGCGGACATCGGCAGCATCCGCAAGGGGCAGGAGGTGCTGTTCACCGTGGACGCTTTCGCCGGCCGCAAATTCAAGGGAACGGTGGACAAGATACGGCTGGACGCAACCATGACGTCCAATGTGGTCACTTACATCGTGGACATTGATGTACCCAATCCGGACAAGCTTCTTATCCCCTATCTGACGGCAAATGTCCAATTCGTGGTAGAGGACATACGAAACGCCTTCCTCGTTTCCAATGCGGCCCTCCGCTTCCGCCCGGAAACAGAACTGGTCAGCGCTGAACAAAAAGCGGCCTTTGACCGGATGCAGCCGGAGCTGGCCGCCCCCGTCCGGGACGGACAAAAGAAAAAAACCGTGGTCTGGGAATTGCGGGACAATCTTCTTTATCCCCACCTGGTCACCAAAGGGGAAAGCAACGGCATGCTGACAGCCATTGCGGGAGAAACGCTCCGGGAAGGAATGGAAATCGTATCTACGGCCCAGATACTGAACCGCTCCGACAGTTCGGGGGACGGTTCTTCCGCCTCCGCCGGCGGGGAAAACCCGTTCGCGCCCAAAATGCCCCCGCGCCGCAAGCCTAGCACAGGCAATACAAAAACGCCAGCCTCGGCCGGAAACGATGGCCCTCCCCCGCCTCCCTGACCCGGGGAACCGCCATCATTCGACCTCTTAATTACTCTTTTTCACCGTATCAAGCATTCCAACAACGTGATTCGCTTACGTGACATAACCAAGGTATACCACTTGGGAGAAATAGACCTTCAAGTGCTCAAGGGCATCACCCTGGATATCAACGAGGGGGAATTCGTCTCCCTCACAGGAGCTTCCGGTTCAGGAAAATCCACCCTGATGAATATCCTGGGCTGTCTGGACCGCCCTACCTCAGGCCATTACTATATTGCCGGGGAAGATGTTGCCAAATTCAACGCCGCAGAACGAGCCACTCTCCGGAACAAGCGCATCGGATTCGTCTTTCAGAACTTTAACCTGCTCTCCCGTACCACAGCCCTGGAAAACGTGATGATGCCTGCCGTATATGCCCACCCTGCCCTCAGCATGAAAGCCATGCGCGAACGTTCCGTGGAATTGCTGAATTTGGTAGGCCTTTCCGACCGCATGGACCACACCCCGGCCCAGCTTTCCGGCGGACAGCAGCAGCGCGTAGCCATTGCCCGTTCCCTCATCAACAACCCCAGCATCCTGCTGGCGGACGAACCAACGGGAAACCTGGACTCCACTACCTCCAAGGAAGTGCTGCACATGTTCAAGGACCTGAACCGCCAACAGGGAATCACAGTCATCCTGGTGACGCACGACCCCAAAATAGCCGCCTTCACGGACAGGGCCATCAACATGGCGGACGGTCTTATCTGCGAAGGGATTTCCGATATGCTTAGCAAGGACGACGTATGAAATTCCTTCCTCTCCTTAAAACCTGCATCAGGGCCCTGGTGCGTAATCCCATGCGCGCAGCTCTCACCATCCTGGGCATCATCATCGGCATTGCCGCAGTAATCGCCATGGTGGAAATCGGCCAGGGATCTACGCTCCAGATTAAAAATACCATCGCTTCCATGGGGGCGGACACGCTGAATATCCGCCCTGGAGCCATCTCCAAAAGCGGCGTCAATACCGGCGCGGGCGGACGGGCCTCCCTGACCAACGCGGACTGCGAAGCCATTGCGAAAGACTGCCCCATGGTTCTGCGGGCTACCCCCGTGGTGCGCGCCAGCGGCCAGGTCATTTACGGCAACAAGAACTGGAGCCCGGAAACTGTAGAGGGAGGTTCCGTGGAATACCTGAAAATCAAAAGCTGGTATGACATGGCGCGAGGCCAGCCCTTCTCCGAGGAAGATGTGGAACAGGCCAGGCGCGTGTGCGTCATCGGCCAGACGGTGGCCAAGGAACTTTTCGGGGACGAAGACCCGCTGGGCAAGGATATCCGCATCAAGAATGTCATGTTCAAAGTCATCGGCATCCTTCAGAAAAAAGGGGCCAACATGATGGGACGCGACCAGGACGACTCCATCATCCTCCCATGGACAAGCATCCGCTACCGCCTCCAGGGCCTGGGCGGCGGTTCCACCACCACTTCCACCGGCAACAGCACCACCACCTTCAACCGGGCAGATAAATACACTGCCAGTTCCGTGGATTACTACACGGAAACTACGGATCAGCCCTATACGGACGCTCCCCATCCGCGGCGCTTCAACAATATTGATTCCATCATGGCTCAGATTTCAGACCCGGAACGCTCCTCCGAGGCCATTGACCAGATTACGGAAGTGATCCGCGCCAAACACAACCTCAAGGACGGCCAGCTGGACGATTTCCGGGTATGGGACATGGCGGAAATGTCCCGTGCCATGAGCAGCACCACGGAAGTGATGACCAATCTGCTGATGATCGTGGCCATGATCTCTCTGGTCGTCGGCGGCGTCGGCATCATGAATATCATGCTCGTTTCCGTCACGGAACGAACCAAGGAAATTGGCCTGCGCATGGCGGTGGGCGCCCGTCCGCAGGATATTATGCGCCAGTTCCTGCTGGAAGCGGTGCTGCTCTGCGTGGTGGGCGGCGCGCTGGGCATCATGCTCGGCAAGGCGATCTCCATCATCGTCAGCCGCACCATGAACTGGGCCACAGCCTCCTCCCCGGAAGCCATGGCTCTGGCTGTAGGCGTCTCCGTATTCATCGGCCTGGCCTTCGGATGGTACCCCTCCTGGAAGGCGTCCAAGATGGACCCCATTGATGCCCTTCGCCACGAATAACACCTTACTTTTTATTTTTCCATGTCATCCACGTTCAAACATCTCCCCCTTCTGGCCGCCTGTTTCCTTGGCTCCTGCATGGTAGGCCCGGATTTCCGGACGCCGACCAATGACCTCCCCGCCACGTGGGAGGCGAACAGGCCCCCCCACAGTTCGGACAAAGATTTGCGTTCCTGGTGGAATATCTTTGGAGACCCCCAACTCAACCGCCTGGTCTCCACCTCCCTCAACAACAATCCGGACATGAAGGTGGCTTTGCTCCGCATCCGGGAGGCCAGGGAAAAACTCCGCGTCTCCCAGGCATCCCTGCTTCCCTCCGCAGACGCCAGCGCCGGGTGGAGCCTGTCCCCAGACAGAGGTTTTCGCAGCTCCACTTCCCAGAACTTCTCCCTGGGAGCGTCCACCTCCTGGGAGCTGGACCTCTTTGGCGGCAACCGGCGTTCCATCGAGGCCTCCCGCGCCTCCCTCATGTCCACGGAAGCTTCCGCAGGAGCCGTGCGCACAGCCCTGCTGGCGGACGTCGCTACGGCCTACTTTGACTGGATTACCGCCTGCGAACAGCTCCGCATCGCCAGGGAACAACTGGAAATCCAACGCAGCACCCTCACCATTGCGGAAAAACGCTACAAAACGGAATTCGCCCCCCGTCTGGATGTGGAGCAAGCCACCTCCACCGTCGCCTCCACGGAAAGCCGCATCCCGCAACTGGAAGCACAGGTGGCCTCCTCTAAAAACCAGCTCGCCGTGCTGCTGGGCACCTATAATTCCCGTGTAGAACTGACGCTGCCCAAAGCTTCCGTTTTTGAGAAAACGCCCGTCGTTCCGGTAGGCCTCCCCTCCGAACTCCTGCGGCGCAGGCCCGACGTTATCGCCGCTGAGGCGGACCTGCACGCGGCCGTGGCCAACGTGGGCGTAGCCGTAGCGGATCTGTACCCGCGCTTCAGCCTGACGGGCTCCCTTTCCAGCCGCGGCGGAGATTTCGGCCAGCTCTTCAGGGAAAACAACAACGCGTGGTCCCTGGGAGGGAATCTGCTCCAGCCCCTGTTCCAGGGCGGAGCCCTGAGAGCCACGGTACGCGCCCAGAAAGCCGCAGCGGAACAAGCTGCGGAAACTTACCGCAAAACGCTCATTACCGCCGTCTCCGAGGTGGAGGACGCCCTGATCGCCTATGGCAGCTATACATCCCAGATGCAATACCTGCACAAGGAAAACAACGCCAACAGAGAAGCGTTCCAGCTCTCCCGCACCCTGTACATCAACGGCGAGACGGACTTCCTGAACGTGATCACCGCCCAGCGTTCCTGGCTCAGTTCGGAGGAATCTCTGGTCACCATGAAACAGAACATCCGCAAGGCCGTGGTGCAACTCGCGCGCGCCCTGGGCGGAGGGTGGTAACCGGCAGCTCCCTCCAAAAGGCCGGGGTCGCCATCCCCGGTAAACGGAACCCTGATTTTTCAACAGGGGACAGGGCAGCAAGGAAATGACTGAAGAATCATTCTTTCGCGCCCTTCACATTCAGATTAAAAAAGACCGTAAGAATAGGAACGAATAAACTATCCGGAAACTTCCGAGGGGATTGAACAGATAGTCAAGGTCCAGGTTAAAAACACTCTTCAGCCACTTCTTTCATGACTGCGCTGATAAGGTTCCGGGTTTTCACGCCGGGCAGCACGTTCAGGTCCATGCGGTTCATCGCGTAGCCGAAGGAAAGGCCGTGGGCCGGATCCGCAAAGGCATGGGAACCGCCCGCCCCTGCATGGCCGAAGCCGCCGGAGCCGAACAGATGGCGCAGCTTGCGGCCCGTGGCGGGGTCTGCGGGATCATGCATGAAGCCGCAGGAAAAGGCGGTGGGCGTTTTCAGCGTCAGGTCCGGCCCGTCAATGACGACGTTCCGCATCCAGCCGCGCACGGCGGACGGGAACACCCGGAGTTCATCCAGTCCCAGGCAGGCCTGGTAGAACTGCGCCATGCCGCGGGCGGAAGCCACGCCGCCGAAGGCCGGAACTCCGGATGACCACGCTTCCGGCGTGTTCATCTGCCGCACACTGTTCAGCCCTATCAGAGTATTGAACGCACGGTGTACGGGCGTGCCCTTGTTCATGTATTCCAGATAAAACGGCGTCCCCATGTTGGACATGTCCATCTTGCCGGGATACAGCGTCGCCACGCGGTTCCATTCGGATTCCGGCAACCTGATGTAAAAGTCCAGATTCAACGGTTTGCGGATGTATTCCTCCCAGTAACGCCACAGGCGTTCCCCGGTCAGCCGCAGCATGAGTTCATCAAGCATCACCCCGTAAGTATGCGGATGGTAGCCGTGTTCCGGCGGCTGCCACGCCGGAACGGTTTCCTCCAGGGCGCGCACGCAATCCTCATGGTCAAATACGCTTGCCGTCCGGGAAAAAGCCGCCAAACCGCATTGATGGGACATCATCTGCGCGATGGATGCATAGGGCAGCGGGAATTCAGGCCACAGTTCCCCCATACTCATCTGCGGAGAGGCTCCCTGCTGGTGCAGGGCCAGCAGAAGGGTGGCGGATGCGGCTCCCTTGGTGGCGGAGTAAACGGGCACCAGCGAATGTTCCGTCCATGGATGCGTTTCATCCGCTGCGGCAAACCCGGAATGCAGGGAAACGATCTCCCTTCCCTCCTTCCAGACAGAAACGGAGGCGCCCAATTCTCCGTAGTTACGGAAATTTTCCTGAAAAGCTTCAGTTATCTGCCGGTACTCATTCATTCCCTTAAAATGACCCGGCGTTACTCCCGGCGTCCGGACAGGAGAATACTCCCCTCCGGCTTCGAAAGCAAGTTCCGGCGCTGCCCTGGATGGTCAGCGCCGGAACAGGACAAGCTGTAAAATATCAGTCCTTCGTATGGGCAGCCAGGTATTTCCTGGCTCCCACTTCATCCGGATCCTCCTTCAGATCATTCAGGGAGAATTTAATACGGAATAACCTCATGATGAACACATAAGAACATGGAATCAGAAAAGCTCCCACCAGTGTAGCCACCCCCATGCCAATCACCACCACCGTACCGATAGCGTTGCGCGCCAGAGCTCCGGAACCGGAAGAAAGCATCAGGGGGATGCATCCCAGAACGAATGCCAGCGAGGTCATCAGAATGGGACGCAGGCGCAGACGCGCGGCAGCCAGCGTAGCCTCCATCAAGCCCTTGCCGCGCTGCATCTCCAGATTGGCGAATTCCACGATGAGGATGGCGTTCTTGGCCGCCAGCCCCACCAGCATCACCAGACCGATCTGCGCGTAGAGCGTCAGCTCCATGCCCTGCCAGAACAACCCGGCATAGGCCCCCAGCACGGCAATGGGAACCGTGAGGAAAACCGCCAGGGGAAGAGACCATTTCTCATAAAGCGCCACCAGGATAAGGAAGGCGAAAACGGCGGACATGGTGAAGATGGCCCCCAGCCCAATACTGTTGCGCACTTTATTTTCCTGGAAGCTCATGTCCTGGTAGTCGAAGCCAACCTTCGTGGGATCCATCGTCTGATGGAACACTTCCTCCAGCGCATCCATCACCTGCTGGGTGGAGTGGCCGGGCCGGGGCATCACGTTCAATTTGGCGGCGTTGTAGATGTTATGGTGCATTACGAATTCCGTATCCTCTATCTCCCTGATGTTCACCAGGGCGGAGAGAGGCACGCGGGCTCCGTCCGCGTTCGTGACAAAGAAGCCGTCCATCTTTTCCAGGCTGGCGCGGTCTTCGCCCTGTGCCTGGATATACACCTGCCACTGCTGGCCGAAGGCATTGAAGTAATTGATGAAGGAGGAACCGTTGTAGGAAGCCAGAATTCCGTTGGCCGCGTCAATATCCACCTTGTGGAATTTGCATTTTTCCTTGTCCAGGTTCACGTACTTCTGCGGCATGTCCGCCATCATCATGTCCATGCACAAGGCTATTTCCGGACGCCGGGATGCCGCTTCCTGGAACCGTTGCACCTGCTCATGCAGATAAGCTACGCCCTGCCCTTCCAGATCCTCCAGAACCATCGTAACCCCGTTGGCGGTTCCCACGCCGGGGATGGCGGGAGGTTCCAGCACCATCGCCATGCCGTCCAGGCCGGCCTGGGCCAGCTTTCCCTGAAGCTTTCCGGCCAGTTCCGCGGAGGTTTCCGGCCGTTCGCTCCAGTCCTTGAGCTCAATGAAAGCAATGCAGGCGCCGGGAGTCTGCACGCTGTTGAGGATGTTAAGCCCCACCACGGTAGTAAGGTTCTTCACGGCGGGATCCTGGAGGGCCGCCTCAAATTTTTTATCCTGTTCATAGGCAACCTGCAGGGAGGTATTCGGCTTCAGGATCAGGCAGGCCAGCAGAAAGCCCTGGTCCTCATCCGGCAGAAAGCCGCCGGGAATGCGCTCCGCCACAGGAGCCACCGCCCCCCAGAATAAAAACAGGAGGGGGATGGAAATCGCCAGCTTGCGGGCCAGGCCTCCGCACATGCGGGTATAGCCGTTGGAGACACGTCCGTAACACCGGTTGAACAGACGGTGAAATGGGGAAAAGAGGCTCTTCCTGCCCGCATTCTGGGGTTTCAGCAACAGGGCGCACAAGGCAGGGGAAAGCGTCAGCGCATTAAAGGCGGAAATGAGCATGGAAATGGCGATGGTCACGGCGAACTGCTTGAACAGCGTTCCCGTGATGCCCTCCAGTAGCAGGGAAGGCAGGAACACCGCCGCCAGCACCAGGGCAATGGCGATGACGGGGCCGGATACCTCCTGCATGGCGGCGAAGGAAGCCATGCGCGGATTGAGACCTTTGTCTATGTGCTCCTGCACGGCTTCCACCACCACAATGGCGTCATCCACTACCAGGCCGATGGCCAGCACCATGCCAAGAAGGGAAATGGTGTTCAGAGAAAAACCCAGGACGGGAAAGAGGCAGAAAGTGGAAATAAGGGAAACCGGAACGGCGATGAGCGGAATGAGGGTGGCGCGCCAGTTTTGAAGGAAAACATACACGACCAGAGCCACCAGGATGACGGCTTCCATGAACGTGTGCTTGATTTCATCAATGGAATAGCGCACCGCCGTAGTCGTATCCAGGGAAACGCGCCCGGTAATTCCTTCCGGCATCAGCGGAGCCTTGGCTTCCAGCAGTTTTTCCACGCGGTCCGCCGTGGCGATGGCGTTGGATCCCGGAGACTGGAAGATAACGATAGCCGCGGAAACTTCTCCGTTCAGGCGGCCGGTGACGGAATAGTCTTCAGCTCCCAGTTCCACCTTGGCAATGTCTTTCAGGTACAGGATTTCATCCCCATTCTGGCGAATGATGATGTCTTCGAATTCATGGGGCTCCGAAAGGCGCCCCTGAGTGCGCACGGTAATGGTCTGCTCCTGGCCGTCCGGCACGGGGTCTGCCCCGATCTTGCCGCCGGGGTTGGTGGTGTTCTGGGCGGAGATGGCGCCCCGCACTTCATTGACGGAAACGCCGTAATGGGTCATTTTGGACGTATCCAGCCAGATGCGGATGGAATAACGCCCCGCGCCGTACACCTGAACTTCCCCCACGCCCTCCACGCGCTTGAGTTCGTCAATCAACTTCACCTGGGCATAGTTCGCCAAATCCACGGAATTATAACTGCCGTCCGGGGACGTCAGGGAATAAATCATCAGCGGAAGCCCCGGCTGCTGCTTGATGGTCACGCCCGTGCTCTGAACTTCCTGCGGAAGCTGGGAAGAGGCCTGCCCGTAGCGCATATTGGTCAGCACCTGGTCAATATCCGTATCGGAACCCGGTTCAAAAATGACGGAAAGGTTATACACGCCGTTGTTGGAGGAAACGGACGTCATGTAGTCCATGCCCTGCACGCCGGAAATCTGGCGTTCCAGGGGAGTGCCCACGGAATCCGCCACCGCCTGCGCATTGGCCCCCGGAAACATGGCCTGAAGCTGGATAGTGCGCGGCGTGATTTCCGGGTACTGGGAAATAGGCAGGTTGAACATGCAGACCAGCCCCAGCAGCGTGGTCACAATGGCAATCACGGCGGCGATTGCGGGATGCTTGATGAAAAACGCACTCATGGCTTATTTGGCAGTTACGGAAGGAGTTGTGGAAACAGGAGCGGTATAGATAAAGGGAACGGGGACAACCGTCCCGAACCCTTCCGTGGCTCCATGTTCCCGCATCAGGCTGTTCGCCTTGGAATACTGGGCGGCCATCATGCCGCCTTCCACGATGACGGGAGCATCCGTCGGCTTTCCGTATCCTATTTCCTTCAGAGATTCCGGAATGGGCTTGACCGTTCCCGTCACCATCTGCATCAGCATGGGGGCCGAGCCGCCCTTGCCGTCAGGCATGTCAAGGACTACGGTTTCCCCCGGCTGCACGTCAATGCGGCGCGGCGTCCCGTCCGGAGCCACCACCATGATGTTGCGGTGGTTCATGGAAGAAAGCAGGGCGCGGGCGGGAACCAGCAAGGCATCCTTCTCCGTACCCGTCACGGCGCGCACGCGCACCGCCATTCCGGAACGCAATTTCAAATCCGGATTGGGAATATGGCCGACGAAATTGACGGTGCCCGTCGAACGGCTCACCTCGCTGTCCACGGAAACCACCTTCCCCTTCTTTTCAAAAACGGAGCCGTCTTCCAGAATCAGTTCAAAATCCGGCATGTCTCCCATGCGCCCGGTTTTCACATTCACGGTTCCATCCATCAGGCGGCTGAGAACCTGTTTTCCCGTCACGGAAAAATCCACCCGGATGGGGTCGATGGAAGACATGGTCGTGAGCGGCGAGCCGCTGGCGGAAATCAGTTCCCCCACGCTGGCCGTCGCCTTGGAAGCCAGTCCCCGGAACGGCGCGCGTACTTTGGTGCGGTCCAGATTAATCCGGGCGTTTTCCAGGGAAGCTTCCGCCTGCTTGATGCCCGCTTCCGCCTGTTCCAGAGCGGCCTGCATCTCCTTAAGGTTCTGTTGCGCGTCCGTCAGGTTCTTGACGGAAATAGCCCCCGTCCTGATCAGTTTGTCATAGCGGTCCAAATCCTTCTGCACCCTGTTCAGAGAAGCTTCCGCCTGAAGTTTGACGGCGCGTGCCGTAGCCAGGTTGGCCGCCTCCCTGTCCACGGCGGCCTGATAAGTAGCCGGGTCAATTTCAAAGAGCAATTCTCCCTTGTCGCAAATGGAGCCGTCCCAATAAACCTGGCGTATCAGCGTTCCGGAAACCTGCGGCCTGATGTCCGCCTGCTCCACCCCGCGCAAATGGCCGAACCAGGAAGATTTCAACTCCACCGTTCTCTGCTCCATATTCATCACGGAAACCTTGAGCGGGGGCATTTCCCTCCGGTTTGCAGCATCCGCGGCGCCGTTGTCTTCCCGGCACCCTGCCAGCCCGCACAGGGCCGCTATCAGTATATAGTGTGCTTTCATGTTGTTGGTTAACAATATTATTGAAGCATGCTTCATATTTTTCCAAACCCGTTTCCCGAAAAAAAGCATGGGCTTTTATTATTTGAGATTGTCGTACATGCGCCGGAGCAAATCCCTCAGCATGCTGCGGCTTTCCTCCGGCAACCCGTCCAGCAGCGTATTTTCAATCACTCCTATCTGCTGGCAAATGGCCTCATGAACGCTCCGGCTCATATCCGTCAGATACACATTCTTCAGCCGTCCGTCTTCACTGTCAAAAGCCGTGGTTACCCAGCCCTTCTGTTCCAGCCTCTGGACAATTCCCTTGACCGTGGTATGGGAGACCCCCAAATGCCGCTCTATGTCCCTCTGGGAGACGTTTTCTCCGTCACGGGACATCAGGTAAGCCAGCACCCGGCCCTGGGAGGCCGTAACACGTTCCAGAGTCAAGCTGCGCGTAAGCATCATATCCACGCGGTCCGTAATCATTTTCATCAAAAACGAAATCGTAAAAGGGTCGGCCATAAAACAATGAAGCATGCTTCAAAAATGTACCGATAGATACTCTTTATCCGGACGCAAGTCAAGCGGAATCAGAATGACAGAGCGCGGAAAAAACACGTTGCCCTCACCAGTAAAAATAAATCAAATCCGTTCTTCATCAATAAATTGAAAAAACTAATCATCAATAATCCGAATACCTTCGCATTTCCTTCCCTCATCATCCGGCGTTTCCCGGCAAACATACCCCTTCCAGCCACAGGAAACCAATGCTCCGCGCAGGGATAAAGAAAAAATACCTAAGGAACGGCCCGCATATCAAAAAAGGCCGGACCCGCTTCGCCTTCTTTCCAGGGACAATACGCGCAGCCGCTTTTCCTCCACCTTGAATTTCACCTCCCAGCCAGAGAACAAAAGGCCGTAAACCCGTTCCGGATCATCCTGATATTGGGGACGGGGATCCAGGGACAGCGTATCTTCCAGCGCACTCCTCTCTTCCGGAGACATGGAACCGCCAAAAGATTCGGGAATTTCCACATCCAGCCGTTCATAGGGAACGGCCGTAAACCCTTCCGACGCCTCCGGAATGCAGTCCGCCAGAGGAACATAGGGCTTGATATCCAGAATGGGGGTGCCATCCACCAAATCCACGCCGGAAAGATGCAATACCGGGCCGTCCAGAGGATGCAATTCCACCCTTTCCAGCCTGACGGCAGATAACCCGATGGGATTGGGGCGGAACGGCGCACGCGTGGCGAACACCCCCATGCGCACATTGCCCCCCAGCCGCGGAGGCCGGACCGTAGGGCTCCACCCCTTATCCACGTTTTCACTGAACACCCAGACCAGCCACAGATGGGAAAACCCTTCCAGACCGCGAACGGCGTCCGGATGACGGAACGGCGGCTCAAATACCAGCCGCGCCCGCGCATCCGGAACCAGGCCGCTCTGGCGCGGCGCACCGAATTTGTCCGGATAACACGTGCTGACGCGGGCGACGGGCTGCAAGCGGAGACTGATAGTTAATAATTAATAGCTGCCGATCTTTCTCCATGACGCTTTCATCAGAAGCGGTGGAGCTGTTCTCCGAGCACTACGGCATCCACCTTCCCCTTCAGGGTTTTGCCCAGGAATGGGGTGTTGCGGGCGCGGCTGCGGAGCGTTTCATCCGTGACGGGCGTTTCTCCTTCCGGGTCAAACACCACCAGATTGGCCAGAGCCCCCTCTTCCAGGGAGACAGGAGCCAGCCCCATCAGCCTGCGGGGAGAGTCGCTGCAGGCGCGCACCACCGTCTGCCAGGACATCTTTCCAGGTTCCACCAGATACTGGTAAATAGCGGGCAGGAACGTATCCAGCGCAATCATGCCCTGCGGGGCGACAATGAAATCCTGAAGTTTGGAAAACGGCGTGCAGGGCGTGTGATCGGAGACGATGCAGTCAATGGTGCCGTCATTCACGGCGGCAATCAGGGCATCCACATCCGACTGGTCGCGCAGGGGCGGCAGCGTTTTGTAGCAGGTATCGTACCGGCCCACGTCCTCATGCGTGAACAGGAGATGGTGAAGCGCCGCTTCCGCGCTCAGCCCGGCGGTTTTCGGCTTGCACCGGCGCAGGATATCCACGCTGCCGGCCGTAGAGACGGTCTGCACATGCAGGGAGTTGCCCGTATCCACGGAAAGGCGGATGATGGTTTCCAGCCCTATTTCCTCCGCACAGGAGGGGGCCCCCATCAAGCCCAGACGGTAGGAGGTAGTGCCCGGGTGCATGGCCGCCCTGGCCGTCAGGGACGGCACGTCTCCGCGCAGGGCGAAAGTAAGGTTCAAATTGCTGGCGTACTGCATGGCGCGGTACAGCAGAAGCATGTTGTCCGGAGCGCGGTCCCCGTCCGTAATGAAACGGACGCCCTTGGCGCGCAGGGAATCGTAGGAGGCCTGCTCTTCCCCGCCGTCCCCCTTGGTCAGGCACCCGGAGGGGATAACCTCCACCAGGGCATCCGTCCGGCATATTTCCATGAACGTGGTAATCTGGGCGGCATTGTCCATCACGGGTTCGGTATCCGGCATCGCCATCAGTCCGGTCACTCCTCCATGCAGGGCGGCAGCGGTAGCCGTAGCCACACGCTCCTTGTCCTCCCGGCCGGGCTGGCACAAATGGGCATGGATGTCGAACAGGCCGGGCAGAACAAGCTTTCCGGAAGCGTCCAGCGTCTTTTCCGCGGCGCTTTCCAGAAGCGTTCCGGCAGGAGCTTTGGCTGTAATCACCCCCCCGGAAACCAGAAGATCCGCCGGGGCGGAACCGTCCGTCAGCCGGGCGTTGCGAATAAGTACGGAAGTTTTCATGAACAATCAGTGCTGGGTTTGCGGAGTGAGATGGTAAAGGATGGACATGCGGCAGGCGATGCCGTTTTCCACCTGGCGGTTGATCAGGCAGCGCTCGTAGTCCATCGCCAGGTCACAGATTTCCACGCCGCGGTTGACCGGCCCCGGATGCATGATGTACAGGCCTTCACCGGAAATGCGCTTCAGGCGTTCTTCCGTGACGCCGTAAATCTTGTTGTACTCCCGGGCGCTGGGGAAGAAAGGGGCGTCCTGCCGCTCTTTTTGAACGCGCAGCAGATAAATTACGTCCGGCTTCCAGGCAAACGCCTCATTGAAATCGGAAAAACGGGGAATGCCGGAATGTTCAGTGCGCGGCACCAGGGAACCCGGCCCCAGGAAAGCGACCTCCATCCCCAGCCTCTTCATCAGCAGGGAGGTGGAACGGGCCACGCGGGAATGCAGGATGTCCCCCACAATCAGAACGCGCTTTCCCCTCACATCCGGAAACACCTCCCGGATGGTAAAGGAATCCAGCAGCGCCTGGGAGGGATGGGCGTGGGCTCCGTCCCCGGCGTTCACCACACTGGCGCAGGTATGGCGCGCAATCACGTTCGGCAAGCCGCTGTTGTAATGGCGCACGATCACATAATCCACTTTCATGGCCTGGAGCGTGGCGATCGTGTCCTGTACGGATTCCCCTTTCACCACGGAAGAGGTGGACACCGTGAAATTGGTCACGTCCGCAGACAGGCGTTCCGCCGCCACCTCAAAAGAGGAACGGGTGCGGGTGCTGGGTTCATAAAAAAGCGTCAGGACGGACTTGCCTTTCAGAGCGGGCACCTTTTTGACGCTTTTGGTAAAGAGCTCTTTCATCGGGCCGGCCGAATCCAGCAGCGTGTGAATTTCCTCGTCAGTCAACGAGGAGATATTAAGAAGATCCTTGCGGGGATGATTCATGGGAAACGGAGAATGGATTGGAAAATTTTCAGTGGGAGGGAATGACCACGCTGTCCTCGCCGTCAGCCTCCTTCATGCTTACGATGACCTTGGCTCCGGCATGGTCCAGCACGTGCCCCGTATAATCCGGCTGGATGGGAACTTCCCGCCCACCGCGGTCAATCAGGCACGCCAGCTCAATACGGGCCGGACGGCCGTAGTCGAAAAGGGCGTTCAGGGCCGCACGTATGGTGCGCCCCGTATAAAGGACGTCGTCCACCAGCACGACCCTCATGTCATCCGTGGAAAACGGCAAATTGGAGGAACGAAGGGAAGGCCGGGCTTCCAGCTTGAAGATATCATCCCGGTACAGGGAAATATCAATAGAGCCGTACTGGGCTTCCACTCCCAGCTCCTTTACCTTGTCCACCAGACGCCGGGCAATCACATCCCCCTGGCTGAGCAGGCCGACGATGGCGAGAGGTTCTCCGGGGAAACGGGCCACAATGCCGTGGGCCATGCGCTCAAGCGCACGGGAAATTCCCGGACCGTCCAATACGATTTCCTGTGAAGGGGGAGTCATTTGCCGGATGGGGGAAAAAGTTCACGTTACAGCCCCGCCAGTTTTAAAATGCGGTGGGCGGCCATGGCGGCATTGACGGGGGTTTTCTTATGCAGGCCAACCGTAGTGCAGGGCACGCCGCCGGGACACTGGGCAATCGCCAGCAGGGCGTCAATACCGTTCAGGGGGCCTCCGGGGACCGGCACGCCGATAACCGGGAGGGAACAGCTCATCACCACCACGCCGGGAAGGGCGGCGGACAGGCCGGCCACAGCCAGGATAACCGCTTTTTCTCCGCTGGCTTCCAAATCCCCCAGGAACCTGATCAGCTCCGGAAGGTCGCGGTGGGCGGACAGAACGGTTTCTTCATAAGGAACATTCTCCTGAGCAAAATACTCGCGGGCCGGTTCCATAAAGGGCTTATCATTCGGGCTGCCGTAGATGACGATGACTTTCATGGCTGTGTGTGCGGTTGTGAAACTTGCAGATTATGCCCCCAAGCCCCCTGCCCTGGCAAGACTTAACCTGCAAAAAAAGGAAGGCCCCGGGGGGAAATGAACAACGGAAGAAAGGAAACACCGGGGTTCCGGAACCGTTCCGGGAATCGGCCCGGCATCCCGGTCATTCCTCCAACCCAGATTCGCCCATCCCTCCTCCCTCTCCGGGAACCTCCAGTTTTCCGGAGAGGATATCCTTCCTGATATGGTAAAGAGCCTTCAACCTTTCCTCATCGTCCAATCCTTCCGTTTCCCGCATCAGGAATGAAGAAAACTGTACGGAACAATTCTCCAGCCGATATTTTTCCAGGATGCTCCCCCCCATTTTCATGTATTGGCCTCCGTATTCTCCGTAAGCGTTCTGAATTTCATCGGCAGTCATCTTCTCTCTTTCCACCCGTTCCAGCAATTTCCCGGACTCTCTAATCATCTTCAGATGCATGGCGCGGTAATCGGGAGGGCATTTATCCAGAATCCCAGCCCATTCGGGAGATTGAATATATTTCAGCGTGGCCACCAGCACCGCATGATTATCCTTCTCCTCCAACTCCACAATGCACGTCCAAATAATGCCCAGCTGCAAATGCCTGGCCATGGCCACCCTGTACGCCGCTATTTTCTTTTCATCCTCCATTTCCAAATCCACATTAGCCATGGAGGGCGCCGCTATATCCTGGGACATGCCGGAAAAAGTCATCAAAAACGCAGGGAGAATTCCCCACCGGAACAGATTTGACATGAAACCACGTTACAGGAATCTTTTGCGCAGGGTCAACAATATTCTTCCCTTACGCCGCATCCCGCAGCATTGGCGGCAGCCTCCACGGCGGACGGTCTTTCCTTCCCGGAAAAAACAAGCCTGCCCTCATTTCCCGGCTTGATGGCATCCGGTTCCGGCATAACAAGACTCACAGGGGCGTATCTTCATCCAGAAACGCAGAAAAACTGCATCGCTCCGGCGGCCGGACGCTTAAAAAAAACCTAGCGGGTCGCCTGCTGCGCCATGGCCTCCGCACAACGGCGTCCGTCCAGGGCGGCGGAAACAATGCCGCCGGCGTAACCCGCCCCTTCGCCGCATGGGTACAGGCCCTCCAGACCGGGATGCTCCAGCGTGGCGGGGTCCCTTGGAATGCGCACGGGGGAGCTGGTGCGCGTCTCACAGCCAATGAGCTGGGCGGCCGCTCCGGCAAATCCCCGCCATTTACGGTCAAACTGCCGCAGCCCTTCCCGCATGCGCCAGACGATCCCTTCCGGGAGCAATTCATGAAGGGGATGGGATACGATACCGGGATGATAGCTGGTAGGCAGCAGGGAAGAAGAAGCGCGCCCTTTCAAAAAATCCTCCACCTTCTGGGCCGGGGCTTTCTGCATGCCCCCTCCGGCACGGCAGGCAGCCGTCTCCAGCGCCTTCTGGTACGCCACGCCCGCCAACACCCCGTGTTCCCTGCAAAACGGTTCCGTATCTTCCGGGTGCACGCTGACTACAAAACCGGCATTGGCAAATGGAGAATCCCTCCGGGCCAGAGACATGCCGTTGACCACCACCTCATCGTTCTCCGTGGCGGCGGGCACGATGAAGCCCCCGGGACACATGCAGAAGGAATGGACGCCGCGGTCCTGAATGGTGGTCGTCACGGAATAACGGGCTGCCGGAAGCTGCTCCGGGCGCCTCTGCTCCGGATTCAGGTGGTACTGGCGCGCATCCACAAACGCCTGGGGATGCTCAATGCGCACCCCCACGGCAAAGGATTTCTGTTCCAGAGCCAGCCCCTCCGCCAGCATCATGCGGTACACGTCCCGGGCACTGTGCCCGGTAGCCAGCAAAACGGAATCCGCCGCAAATTCCCGGCCATCCGCGCAGGACACGCCGCGTACGCGGCGGCCGTCCGCAGAACGGAGCAGATGCTCCACACGGGCATTGAAATGAATTTCCCCGCCCGCGCGAAGGATGGATTCCCTGATGGCTTTGACGACATTGGGCAACAGATTGGAGCCGATATGCGGATGGGCGTCCGTTAAAATTTCCCTGGGCGCTCCGTGGGCTACAAAAATCTCGTAAACCTCCCGGACGGGGCCTCTCTTGGTCGCGCGCGTAAACAGCTTTCCGTCGGAAAACGTGCCTGCCCCTCCCTCTCCAAAACAGTAATTGGAATCCTCCATCACCGTGCCGCGGCGCAGGATGGGAGCCAGGTCAAACCGGCGGGAGGAAACGTCCTTCCCCCGTTCCAGAACCACAGGCTTCACACCCAGTTCCAAACAGCGGAGCGCGGCGAACATCCCGGCCGGTCCGAATCCAACGATCAGCGCCACGGGGGAACCGGGACGGACGGACGGATAATCCCGGGAGGGAAGACGTTCCGGCGGCAGCGGGCTATCCACCCCGACCAGCAGCCGAAGCTGGAAGAGAATTTTTTTCTGCCGGGAGTCAATGGACTCCTTCACCAGCCGCAAATCCCTGATACGGGAGGGGGAAATACCCAGTTTCCGCGCCACGGCAGCGCGGCGCACGCGCTCGCTGCCGGCCTTTTCCATCGGCAGAATCACATCCACCGTTATTCCTTCCCCCCCGCTCACAGTCCCTCCTTCCCCGGCCGGGGCTGCTGCTGGGTGATGCAGTGGATGGCGCCCCCTTCCAGCACCAGCTTGCGGGCATCCACCCCTATTACCTGTTTTCCGCTGAAACATTCACGCAAAATGCCCAGGGCGCGATCGTCATTCCGGGGCTGGTTGAATACGGGAACAATGACGGCTTCATTAACAATGAGGAAATTGGCGTAACTGGCAGGGAGCTGATCCAGGCGCCAGTCCTCCGCATGGAGAGGAGCCGGCATCGGCAGGGGAATCACCTCCACCCCGGAACCGTCCACGCATCTCAAATCCTGAAGGCGTTCATTATTCTCCGCCAGAGCGCGGTAATGGGGAGAGGAAGAATCCGTTTCCACGATGGAGACTACGGCATCCCGGCCCACAAAACGCACCATGTCGTCAATATGGCCGTCCGTATCATCCCCTTCAATGCCGGAACCGAGCCAGAAAACGGCTCTGACGCCCAGCATGCGCTTCAATTCCTCCTCAATCATGGCCCGGCTCCAATCCGGATTGCGGTTGGGATTCAGCAGCACGGACTCCGTCGTCACCAGCAAGCCGTCCCCATTGCCCTCAATCGCCCCCCCTTCCAGAATCATGGAAGAACTGCGCACGGGAAGCCCCAGCGCCGCCCCAATCAGGGCGGGAACGCCGTTGTCCAGGTCCCACGGGGCAAATTTGCCGCCCCACGCATTAAATTGCCAATCCGCCAGCATCAGGGAACCGTCCTTCACATCCTGAACGAAAACGGGGCCGTGGTCCCGGCACCACACGTCGTTGGTCGGGTGGTTGAACAGGCGGAATTGCTCCTCACTCACTCCGGCGGCCAGCATCGCCTGCCTGACGCCGGGATGAAGGGGAGCTGCGGCATTCACGCATACAAGGGCATGCGGAGCAATGGCAGCGGCCACGCTCCCATAAGTCTGCTGCAACTCGTCCAGCCCCCCTTGCCATAAATCCCTGCGGTGGGGCCAGGACAGCCAGACAGCATCCTGAGGCTCCCATTCAGCGGGCCAGCGTACATCGGGTTCCTTGTTCATGGCGGTATCGGGCGGTTCAACTGGGCTGGTCCTGAAATTCATAAGGTTCTTCAAAAGCCTTGCGGAAGCTCATGAAGCCCTTGAAATCATCCAGGGAATCCTCCGGCTGTTTGGAAAAAACGTCTTCCTCAATCAGTAAAAAAACCATCTCCCCCACATTCTTCCCGTTCCTGAGCCCCCATTCCTTCATCACGGTGGAAGCCATGGGCCCGAACTGGGCGAGGGCGTAATCCCGGAACCCCTCCAGCAGTTCCTGCCCGCTGACATGCCTCTGAGAGCCGTTTTCCCTTTCTTCAACGCGCTGCATGGTAAAATCCAGCGCATCTTTCAGAAAAGAATATGCCCGTTCCGCAAAACGGGGATCCTTCCGTACGATACGGCTCACGGCATCTTCAAACGTAGGGGTGGTCATAGCGGCTCGCCACTACCCTATACGGCCCCTTGTGAAAATCAAGATTTTTGGGAGCGCTCCAGCTTCAGCCCTCCCTTGGGGACAGCATGGGGAAAATGAAGGCAGCCGTCCCCTCGCTGGAACGGAACGCCGGACGCGGCAGACGGCAAAATGCCCGTCCATGATATAGAGCCTCAAAAAACGCACGCGCCCGCATTTTGAATATCATGCTTCTGCATGAGCGCCCCTCCGGCAGGCAGCGGTTTTTACGTTCTGATGCCGTCAAAAAGCCCTGTAAGCAGGAAGGAAACCTTGCCAGCCTATGGTCTGTTTGTTATGAACGGAATACTTTATGTTCCGTTCCTCCATCATGCTTCTGGCAACCATGCTGTGCGTTTCCTGCGTATCGCACCGGCCTATCCAGGACAGCAGCTCCCCGCCCATTGACGCGGCCAATCCCCTGGACGGCACCCCCGTGGCGCTGGCGTGGAGCTCCGGAACGCAATTAATGATGGGCGTAGACACGGGAGCAGTCCAGACATCCCTGCTTTTCTCCCCGGCAGTGGAATCCATCGGGGCACGCCTGCGCGGCAGGGGCGCCATGCGCACGGCCAACGTGCCCGTTTCCCTGAAGGATGACGGGGAACCCATTTCCCGGAAACAGGACGTAGTAATGGCAGACCAGGCCCCGTATGACGGTTTGCTGGGCTGGGAATGCATCCGGAAATATGTGTGGAACATCAACTATCCCAAACGCTCCCACCGTTTTTTCAATAAACTTCCCTCCAGAATAAAAAGCTGGAACAAGCTTTCCCTGATTCCCGGGTCCGACTATCCGCAAATCGCGGACAGGCACGGAAGGCGCATCATTCTGGACACGGGAGCCCCCCACGCCGTTTACATCTCCAAAAAACGCTGGAATGCCATTAAGCAGGCCTACCCGGATGCGTTCGTCAGCGTCTATTCCGGCTACAGCCCCGCCGCAGGCGGCTTTTACGCCCACGAATGCATGCATGTAAGCTCCTTCCAGCTCGGTCCACTGGAATTAAAAAATATCCTGCTCTGTGAAAGCTTCGCCAACCCGGAAGTGATGGGCATCCCCGATGACATCGACATCATCCTGGGCTACGGCGCTCTGGCCGCACGCCAGTTCTGGCTGGACGGCCCGGGGAACGCCCTTTATTTCAGCTCCACCAGCCACCGGATGCCCGCCCCCGCCTCCTTCAACCTGATGGGAGGCACCTTTATCCAGGACAGCAACGGGAACGGCCCCATGAAAGCTTACGTGGCAGAGTGGTCTCCCGCATGGGACGCCGGCCTCAGAACGGGAGATGTGCTTATTTCCATCAATGGAAGAAAGAATCCCTATCCGGACCTCGTAGAATATGTTACCACCCAGCGGGGGGCTCAGGCCAGCGTGGTGGTCCAGCGCAGGAACAGGCTGGTGCGCATCCAATGGGAAGTTCCGGCCGCGCCCCCTGCCGGGGATTATTACCCCACGCCCCAGGCCATTACGGAACAGGAATTCGAAAACCACGTCAGGCAGCAGGAAAAAAAAGAACAGACCCAGCCCTCCGCAGACGGCCAGCAGCCTCCGGCTACGGCCGGAGAAACTCCGGATGAAGCCTCTCCCGCAGCTGACGGGAAAACGGACAAGGCCTCCGCTGCCTGAGCCGGGCCAGCAACCAGCCATCTCTCTACACCGGCATGAACAACGAACAACATCAAAATACCCACACTTCCGACGCCCCCGCCATTCCCTCCCCCTTCCAGAAGAAAACCTGCTGGCATGCCCTGACAGGCGTATCCATTCTGGTGATGCTGGGCATTGCGGCCTTCGTCATTTTTGAAGTAGTGGAACTTCTGGGGTTTCTGGAACCGGTGCTCCTGCCCATCCTGATTGCCGCCGTCGTGGCGTATTTGCTGGAACCCATCGTTTCCTGGCTGGTGCGTCTCAAATTCTCCCGTCCATGGGCAGTAGTCACGGTCATGTTTGCGGCTCTGGCCGTTCTGGTAGGCTTTGGAGCCACGATTCTCCCTCCCCTGATCAGGCAGACGGATGAACTGATCGACAACCGGATGGAGCTATGGGACAAAACCTCCGAACTGATTGACTCCACCATTGAAATCCCCTTCATTTCCCGCACCATTGACAGTGTTTACAGCACCAGCCTGCGGGAACTGAATGCCAGCCATTATACGGAAGCGGAAGTCCATGACCTGAGAAACGCCCGGACCGCCCGGGAAAAGCTGGGAGCCTACATGACCATCAATTCCTCCTTTTACCAGGACAAGCTGATGAGCTGGCTCACTTCCGGGGGACGGGCCCTTTACAGCACCATAGGAATCATGGTCAGCATCCTGATCACGCCCATTTTCGCTTTTTACTTTCTGCTGGAGGCGGATAAAATCAAAGAGAAATGGCCCAGCATCCTGCCCCTGAAAGTCTCCAAATTCAGAAAAGACGTGGTGGACACCATGGAGGAAATCAACGGCTACCTGATTTCCTTCTTCCGCGGCCAAATGCTGGTAAGCATCATTGAAGGTATTCTGATTGCCATCTGCCTGAAGCTGATAGGCCTGCCGTACGCCATCACCATCGGCGCCGCGGTCTGCGTGCTGGGCATCGTTCCCTACCTGGGCATCATCACCGCCTTTATCCCTGCGGTGCTGCTGGCCTGGTTCACATGGGGGGATTTCCAGCACGTGCTGATTGTTTCGGGCATCTTCCTGGCCGTCAACCAATTTGACGGATGGATCATCCAGCCGAAAATCGTGGGGGATTCCGTGGAACTCCACCCGCTCACGGTCATGTTTTCCGTGTTGATCTGGACACTCATCCTGGGCGGCTTGATCGGCGCCCTGCTGGCTGTCCCCCTGACAGCCGCCATCAAGGTCCTTTACAAGCGGTACATCTGGCAAAATGCCAGCATGCGCCCCATGACGGAACCCGTGCTTCCGCCGGAACATCCCGGCGAACAGCCTCCGGACACACCCGAAGGTTCGGCCCACGCTTAAACAGCGGCATCCTTCCGACCATCCTTTCCGGAAAATTATAATCACACACACCTGACAACATGAATAAATCCGCATTACACCTGATGCTTGCCATGGCGGCGGCAGCGGCCTGCCCGGCCGCAGTCACGCCAACGGTCAAGCCCCCCAAGGCCATCGTCATGATTTACGCTGACGACCTCGGCTATGGAGACGTAGGCTGCTATGGAGCCAAGGGAATTCCCACCCCCGCCATCGACAAGCTTGCCGAGCAGGGCTGCCGCTTCACGGACGCCTATTCCACCACATCCGTCTGCACCCCTTCCCGCTATGCCCTGTTCACAGGGGAATATCCGTGGCGCAAGGAAGGCACGGGCATCCTGCCGGGAGACGCCGCCCTCATTATCGATACCAAGAAGCCCACCCTGCCCAAGATGCTCCAATCCCACGGCTACAAAACCTACATGATAGGCAAATGGCACCTGGGCCTGGGGGAAAAGGGGAAGAAGATTGACTGGAACAAACATATCTCCCCCAGCCCGAACGAAATCGGATTTGACGAGAGCTTTATCTTCGCCGCTACGGGCGACCGCGTTCCCTGCGTGATTCTGGAAAACGGCAATGTCCGCAACCTGGACCCGAACGACCCCATTGAAGTATCCTACAAGCACAACTTCCCCGGGCTTCCCAATGGCAAGGACAATAAGGACCAGCTCAAACTCATGTGGAGCCACGGACACAACCAGGCCATTATCAATGGAATCGGACGCATCGGGTTCATGAAGGGCGGCAAAAGCGCCTTGTGGAAGGATGAGGAAAACGCCGATGTCATTACGGATAAGGCCATTGAATACATTCAGAAGAGCGCCAAAGCCAAGGAACCGTTTTTCCTGATGTTCGCCACGCATGACATCCACGTGCCGCGCTGCCCGGAAAAACGCTTTGTGGGCAAGAGCCGGCACGGCGTGCGCGGTGACGTGACCGTGGAACTGGATGACTGTGTGCGCCGCATTACAGAGGCTCTGCAACAGGCCGGTCTGGAAAAAGACGCCCTGGTGATCTTCTCCAGCGACAACGGCCCCGTGCTGGATGACGGCTACAGGGATTTCGCCGTCCGGGACAACGCCACCCATTCCCCCGCCGGCCCCTTCCGCGCAGGCAAATACAGCATTCTGGAAGGAGGTTCCCGCATTCCGTTTATCGTCAAATGGCCCGGCGTGATCAAACCCGGAACCACGAGCAAAGCCCTGCTCAACCAAATGGATCTGGGGGCCTCCCTAGAACAGCTGCTGGCCCCCGGCAAGGCCAATTCCTTCCGTGACTCTGAAAACGTGATGCCCGCCCTTCTGGGAAAATCCGCCAAGGGGCGTGACTACCATGTCATCAACAGTACCGGCAAGGCATTGGCGATTCGCCACGGCAAATGGAAATTCATTCCCGCCGGCGTGGCCATTCGCGACGGCATCAACGGAGCCTCCGCAAAAATGAGCAAGTCCCCGGAAGGAGGAAGCCTCTTTGACCTGGAAAAAGACCCGAAGGAACTTGACAACGTAGCCTCCCAGCATCCGGACATTTGCGAACAGATGAGAGCCAAGCTTGAGGAAATCCGCCAGAGGCCCGAAACCAAGGCTGACCAGGAGGACCTGCTTCCCTTGGACGACTAACATCCATTCGGGCCAGATCATGAGAGAATCCGCCACATGCTCCCAATGCGGCCACGGGTACACCTACCCGGCCGGACTGGACGCCAAAACCGGCATGCGCTGCCCGGCGTGCGGCCTTCTGATTCACGTTACAACGGGGCTTCCCTTCGGGGAAGCCTCCTCTTCGCCATCCGGCCGCAAACCGGAAAACGCCATGAAAACGCAGCCCGCCCTGCCTCCCGTCAGGAAAAAGCGGCCGTCTTTCTCCGGACGCGATACTGACGAACGCGGCATCCGGCAGGAAAACCTGCCGCAGCGGCCAGCCGCAGCATCCGGCCGCCGGATTCCCGCTACATCATGGCTGGCATGGGGGCTGTCCCTGATCGCGTTGATTCTGGCCTTTATTTTCCCCTCCTACGGAAACGGTTCCACAGATCCGCTGTACATGCTTCAGTGCCTGCCCTCCATGGTATTCGGCTGCACTGCGACCATCCTTTTCATCCAGGGCCTGGCGGCTATGCGCCGCTAAAAAACAAAGCCTGCGGCCCCATCCGGGGCCCATGCGGCAGCCCCGTCCCAAAAACGGCCGGAATGCCTGGTTTCCATGCCCCTTTCCGCGGAACCGGGCTTTTAGGCTTGCCTGTCAAATGAACAGATTTTAAGTTACGTCCCGGTAAACGTTATGGAACGGGAGGCAGAGGCGAAGGACAACCTGTGGAGAACCAGACTGGATGCCGTCCTGATGCACAGGATATGGGGTTCCCTTATCTTCCTGGGCATCGTTTATATTATTTTCTTCCTGAGCTTCGCTATCGGGGATCCTCTGGTCAGGCTCATCCAGACGGGAACCCAGCTGTTCAGCGTCTGGGCCAGCCGCATGCTGGAACCGTGGCCCCGCCTGCAATCCCTGCTGGGGGAAGGCGTGGTAGGAGGCGTGGGCGGCGTACTGGCCTTTCTGCCCAACGTGGTTCTCCTCTTCGGGGCCATTACCGTCCTGGAAAACAGCGGATACATGATGAGGGTTTCCCGCCTGATGAGCCGCATCATGAAAATCATGGGGTTGAACGGCAGCAGCTTTGCCCCCCTCCTGCTGGGATTCGGCTGTTCGGTTCCCGCCATCCTGTCCACCAGGAGAATTGAAACGCGCAGCGACCGCCTGGTCACCATCGCCGTGTTGCCCATGATGAGCTGTGCGGGCCGCCTGCCGATCTACATGATGTTCGTCTCCGCCCTGTTTCCTTCCCGCCTGCAGGCCCCCGTGCTGTTCGGGATTTATGCCAGCGGCGTTCTGCTGGCGCTGTGCTGCGCCCGGCTTCTGAAAAACACGCTTTTCAAGGCGCCCCAGAGGGATTCCCTCCACCACATGAAGCGCCTGCGCCTCCCCTCCCTGCGGAAGGTGGGCATCCTGATGTGGTCGCGGGCCTTCATGTACGTCCGGAAAGCAGGCACTTTCATTCTTGGGGCCTCCATCATCCTGTGGTTTCTGAACACCTACCCCAGGCCGGAAGAAGACACGGCGCCGACAAACGCAGCGGCCATGGAACATTCCTACGCCGGACAAATAGGCCATTGGATGGAACCCGTCACGCAAGTGGCCGGATTTGACTGGAAAATCAATTCCGCCCTGGTAGGAGCCTTTGCCGCCAAGGAAATTTTCGTCACCCAGATGGGTATCCTTTATGCGGTGGAAGACGGAAATTCGGGCCCGGCGGCCCAGCAGACATTGAACGCCCGTCTTAAAGCCAGCTACACCCCACTCCAGGGCATCAGCATCATGATATTCTGCCTGATCGCCCTGCCCTGCATCGGCACCGTCACCGTCGCCAAGAGGGAAGCGGGCACCTGGTGGTTCGCTCTGGCTCAATTCGGCGGATTGACCCTCCTGGGTTTTGCAACGGCTACGCTGATCTACCAGGCAGGGCTCCTTCTGTAAAGGCCAGCCATAAAGAAACCGGAAGCAGGAAATATCCCCCGGAAGAAGAAAAAATGAACCTCGTGAAAAAAGAGGCGTTTACGATGAACTTCCGCAAGTTCTCCTGCTCTACGGTCAAATGATCACAACATCGCCATCATCCGGCCACGAAAGCCGCAGCATAACACCATGCATGGCCGTGCAAGCCTCCCCTCCGCAACAATCCGGAATCAGTATGCGCCGCTGAAGCCTTTCCTGTTTTTTCAAGCCGTCCGGGTATCCTTTTCCGTTTGCAGAGGGGGGACAACCTGCGGCAAAAAAGATCATGCAGCCATTTCCGGAAAATCAATGCCCTTTTGACAGGGAGTAATCAAAAAAGGGGCACCAATTATCCATTCGGTAATCTTTGCCCTGGATATGGGCCTTAACCTCATCTCCCTGGGAATCCCTCAGACAGCCCCGCGCCCCCGTCCGCGGACCGGAAGGACGGTGTTCATTAATCGTCATCCCATAGCGTAGACGCCCTTTCCTCGGGTCCTTCTCCGTCAACAGCTGTACCGTATTCTTCCCCACCAGCCGGACAGACTTGATGGCAACATCCTCTCCCTCAGCCCCCACAAGGGAAAAACCATAATTGCCAGGATCGTCAACCGTCTTCGTGTCCAGAACCAAAGGGGGACAGGGAGCATAAAATGCCACTTCCACCGTCCAACCCTTTCCGAACTTTCTGATTTTATGGTTCAGGGGATGCACGGGTTTCCAGTCCGCCCCATCCAACAGGACTTTCTTCATGACATAGCCCACATACTCCCCATAAAGGTGGGACATGGGCGCCGTCAAATGGACTCCGTCGCTATACTCGAAATGGTACATCGGGGTCGTCATCACATACCGGCTGTCCTTCTCCAAAGCCATATCCAGCTGTTCCAGGGCAATAGCCGGATAATCCGTAGGATTAAACTGATAATATTTCAAATGGGAACCAACCTGATAGCCGAAACAGACCACATCGTTTTTCTGCCCGGTCACGGCCCTGGCGTCATGATTTATGTCCCTGATCAGCTTTTCCATTTTTTCCCGGTACCATTCCCTCGTCTTTCTGTCCTGGTGATCCGTCTCTCCCTGGGTCCAGATAAACGCAGGCATGGAAAGGGTCTTCCCTTCCCGGTCAGCCAGTATTTTGGCGGCCTTCAAATCATCCAAAATGCGGTTGTAGGCTCCAGTTCCCCTGCCCAGGGAACCAATGCTCGCCCCACCCACTCCCGTCGCAGAACAAATCAACCGGATACGAGAAGCCGTAACGGGAGAATAATGCTGTATCAGGCGGAACAAACGACAGGCAGCCCCTGATACGGGAGTTTCACCGCGCGGCCCGTTCACTCCTTCCTCCAGAGGAACCAGCATCTTGCGGTCACTGCCGTTCTCATACGCTCTCACCCCTCCCCTGAACATATACAAGCCCCCTTCCTCCTGCTTTTCCGTTACAACGGGCTTAGCCGTCCAGCCCACAGAAAGGGATTGACCGTAAGAAGTTAAATAATTCCAATCCGCCCACTCTGTTTTCCGGGAGGCACAGATTGATGCCGAAGCCGCCGCAGCCATGTGGAAAGCAAGCAAAATTAAGGTAACAGGAATATTCATTGATAATTCAACGGATTCTCTCCGTGAACATACGTTAGCCGTCCCCTCTTTTTATCAATTCCTGAACACAAAGCTGTCCATCCATTGCTGCAGTACCATTCCGCCAGGAAATACGGAATTGCCGTTCCAGCCGGGTCCACGCCATGTTTCGGCACCATGCTGTACCGGCAGGAAAACGCATTCAACATACCGACGGGATTTTTCATCCTCCAAAAGAAAGGCGGCAGAAACATTCCCCGTATTGTATAAACAACATGAATCATTTCCCGTCTATCAACGCCATATCCGCCTCCATCTGCCTTCTGGGATGCGGACTCGCCCTGCCTGTTTTCTCCCAACAGCCGGAAAAAGGAAAACCCGATGCCGCCCACATTTCCAAAACAAAAGCTGACTGGTGGAGCCAGAGGCACGCCCTGTTAAAGCAGACCCTGGCGGAAACACCATGCCAACTGCTGTTTATCGGCGATTCCATCACCCATCGCTGGGAAACCGACGGCAAAAAAATATGGTCCCAATATTTTTCCCCCTATGCTCCTGTCAATTTCGGGATAGGAGGCGACAGGACGGAACATGTATTGTGGCGCATTGACGATTCTGCCCTTAAAACGCCTCATTCCCCCCAAGTATGCGTTATCATGGTGGGCACCAATAACACGGGGCAATACAAAGGCAGGCAGACCCCGCAGGAAACGGCGGAGGGTATCCGGGAAATAGCTTCCCGGGTCCATCGGCTCCACCCTGCCACTGAAATCATTCTTCTGCACATCTTTCCCCGGGGGAAAACGGCGGAAGACCCCCTGCGCATCCAAAATGAAATGATCAACAGGGAGCTGGACAAAACAAATATGCCGAGAGTCCATGTCGTCAACATTAATTCCGCATTCCTGGACAAGGACGGCACTTTCCTGCCGGGAATTACCGGGGACCTCGTCCACCTTACAGAAAAAGGCTACCGTCTCTGGGCGGACGCACTGCTGCCGGAAATCAAAAAATACATGAAGTAAGTCTGCTACCCCTTTCCGTCCGGCTCAACGGACAATCCAGCCTCATCTGCGCAGAAGCGGCAAGCCAATCATGGTTGTCACTCCCGCACATAAAAAACCGGAGGGATTATTTTCCCTCCGGTTTTCGGATACGGCCGTTAAAACCGTTTAAATTGTCTTAATCACGGAAGAGTCGTCATCATCCCTGTCCTCGGCAGAAGCGGCCTTCTTGGTGGGAACAGGCGTCTTCCTGACCTTTTCCAGAGCCTTGTCCACCGCCGCAATCACCTTGTCTTCCCCGGTCTTCTGACTGGACAACTCATTATAAATCTTTTCCTTGGCCTCATAATCGGCCTTGGCTGCCGCATCGCCGGGATTGGCCTTGAACTTGTCCTCCGCCTTGAACAAGGCTTCCTCCGCAGCCTGGAACTTTGGTTCCACCGCGTTTCTCTGGTCTTCCGCCGTCTGCTTGATGCGGCCCAGCAGGCGAATCACATACGGGCGGTTGCTGAGCCTCTTGAATGCGGAAACCAGAAACTGGCGGCGTTCGCTGGTTTTGGCATCCGCAATAAGGGGGTCAAACAACTTGAGCGTGGCGTTGTCATCCCGGTCACGGTCCACGGAGAGTACGCGGAGAATGGAATCATGGGCCTGGGAACGCACGCGTTCATGCAGGGATTCGTCTTTCCAGGCCTTGAACAGGTACGGAACGGCGTCATCCGTATTCCAGTCCCCCCAGGCGGTAATGATGGCAAGCGCCTTTTTGGGATCCTCCTTATAGCTCTTTTCCATCATGTCCAGCACCTTGGGATCACCGGTGCGGGCCAGCAGCTTGTAGAGCATTTTGACGTTTTCCTCCGGCATGTTTTTCTGATACTGGAGCAGTTTGGAGGAAAGCGCCTTGCGCTTGGCTGGAGGAGCTTCGTCAATCAGGTAGCGCGCCGTACGGAAAGCGGAGGAAATCAAATCCGGGGAAGCATCCTTCTTCTGGAGGATCTTCATCACGTCGTTAAGGTCGTCCAGCTTCATGGCAAAACGCATGTACTTGAGCACCACGGCCTGCTTGTCCTGGATCTTCTTATTCTTGCTTTCGCTGATGGAAGCGTACAGGTCTTTCAGCATGTCGCGCATGGCGGGGCTGGAAGACTTGGCCAAAAGGGTCACCATCATGGAATATTTCTCCTTACTGTACCTGCCGACATTTTTTTTCATGTCTTCCACCACCTGGCGGGCAATGTTGTCATCCATCTGGGCCATGATGGAAACCAGGTGGGCGGCGCCGGGCCAGTTTTCCCTGTTGCCCTTGACTCCCCTCACATTGGCGAGCAGCAGAGCGGCATCCTCCGCATCGGGAACGACTTTCACATCCGGAACACGGCTGAGATTCTTGGAGTCAAACAGACGGCTGCGGCCCAGTTTCCCGCCTTCCACGACCAGCGCATTCAGGCGGGCGTTCTCACCTTCCACCTTTTCTTTCTTGCTGCTGGTGCTCCATGCATAAATCCCTACGCCGGCAGCGATGACAACCAGGGCGCATACCCCATAAAGGACACCCCGCAGCAGGGATTTGGATTTATCCACGGAAGCGGCCATATCCCGGGCGGATTCCGTTCCGGCGGGAGGCTGAATACCGCCGTCGCCCGCCGGAGGAGCGCCAGAGGCAGGGGAAGCTCCCGCGGCAGCCACAGGCTGGGGAACCGCAGCGGGAGCCATGGGAGAAGCTGGTGCTGCCCCCACGGGGGATTTTAATACTTTCAGCTTGGGAACGGCGCTTTCCGGAGCGGCGGCCGGGGATTTCTCCGCCGCAGCGGGAGCCGCGTCCGTCTTGAAAACTTTCAATTTGGGAGCCCCCACCGCAGGAGCAGGCTCCGGAACAGACGGTTCCGGGGTCTGCACAGCCGCAGGCGCTACCCCTGCGGCCTGGGCCAGTGCAGCGGCCTGAGCCTCCGCCAGGGCTTTCTGGGCCTCCGCTACCTTGGCAAGGGCATCCTGAATCTGGGCATCCACGGAGGGCTCGGGCTGCGGAGCGGAAGCGGCTTCCTTTTTCTCCAGCTCCGCCGCAAGGCGTGCTCTTTCCTCTTCGGCAGCTACACGGGCGGCCTCCTTTTCTGCGGCAATGCGCGCGGCTTCGGCAGCCTCCTGCTCCGCCTTGATTCTTGCGGCTTCCTGCTCGGCAGCTATTCTCGCCGCCTTCTTTTCGGCAGCAATACGGGCAGCTTCCTGCTCGGCAGCCGCCTTTTCCGCAGCAATCCTGTCCGCCTCCGCCTGTTCCGCTGCGCGGCGGGCGGCTTCCTCCTGCTCCTGAGCCAGCTTGGCCTGCAACTCAGGAGTGAGAAAACGCGGCTTGACAACCTCCACGCCTTCCGCGGCGGGAGAAACAAACTTTACCTTGGGTGCGGCCGCAGGGGCTGCCGTTACCAAACGGCGTCGCAATTTGGGAGGTTCCGGCGAAGAAGGGGTTCCTGTCTGATCGGTCATCGTGATAAAATGGCTGGGAAATTGGAGTGATTTTATACGATTCCGCGGTCCCCTGCAACCTCAAAATACCGTCTGGAAAACGGGCGGGGAACAGCCGCCGTGCGTGGTTCAACAGGCAGATTGCGAAAAAAGGCTTCACCCGAGATATAACATGGAAAAGCGTTTAAATATCCCGCGTATTCTCCCGCAAAATCATAAAAAACACAATATGTTAACAACAACAATCATGAATAAAGTAAAGCGCCCGTAATAGAACTTCAAGAATACGTACCAGTCATTTAAGAATCCTCTTAAAAAATGTTATAACACATATACTTTTTTCTTGCCAGACCAAGGATGATTAGTTAAATAAATAACCACTCGTCAACATCATGAACTCCAACGACAGTACCAAAAATAAGAGGCGCTACACGCCTGAAGAAAAACAATCCGTTCTTGATTTCATTGCTGAACGGAAAACCCAAAACAAAAGGGGTGCCCAGAAAGAAGCCGCCGAACGCTTCGGCATCAGCACGGTGACCATCTCAAGCTGGATGAAGGCATCCAAGGCCAAGCGCGGCCGCAAGCCCGGCACCAAAAATACAACTGCTCCCAAAACACAGCCTCTCGCAGCCGCCCAACCCGCCGACCTGCGCCGCCTGGCGGCCGTTCTGGAAGAAATCGCCGACCTTGAAGCCCAGACAGCCAAACTCGACACCCTGCGCACTGAAGCGGAGGAACTCAAGAACAGGCTGACTGCCAAGCAGGCCTGATTGCTTTTATTCCTTCCTTTTCCGGAAAACCGGCTTCCCCTGACAAGGGAAGCCGGTTATTTTCTTTACGGAGATCGCGCTTGCCCCCCCGGAACAATTCCTTTAATATCCGCCGTCGTGACTCAACCCGCCCACATTGCTCCCGCGAGTCAGTCTGTGGAAGGCATGTATGCCGACTACTTTCTGGATTACGCCTCGTATGTCATTCTGGAACGGGCCGTACCCAAGATCAATGACGGGTTTAAACCTGTGCAGCGCCGTATTCTGCACGCCATGGACCGCCTGGACGACGGGCGTTATAATAAAGTGGCTAATATCGTGGGAGACACGATGAAATTCCATCCGCACGGCGACCGTTCCATTGCAGACGCGCTGGTGGGGCTGGGACAAAAAGGGCTGCTTATCGACACGCAGGGGAACTGGGGCAATATTCTGACAGGCGACCCCGCAGCGGCTTCCCGCTATATTGAAGCCCGCTTCACCTCCTTTGCGCGTGACGTAGTATTCAGCCCCAAAGTCACGGAATGGCAGCTCTCCTATGACGGCAGGAACAAGGAACCGGTCAGCCTTCCCGTCAAATTCCCCCTTCTTCTCGCTCAGGGAGCGGAAGGCATCGCCGTGGGGCTTTCCAGTAAAATTCTTCCCCACAACTTCAATGAGTTGATTGAAGCCTCCATCGCCTACTTACGCGGCCAGCCCTTCCAGCTTCTGCCGGACTTTCCGACCGGAGGCGTGATGGATGCCACCAACTACCGTGACGGAGAACGAGGAACGGGCCGCGTCCGCATCAGGGCGCGCATCCTCACGGAATCGAAGAAACTTCTCCGCATCACGGAAATCCCGTTCGGCGTCACCACGGAAATCTTAATTGATTCCATTGTCTCCGCTGCGGAAAAGGGAAAAATTAAAATCGCCCGCATTGAGGACAATACGGCCCAGCATGTGGACATCCTGGTCCATCTCCCGGCCGGAGCGGATCCGGAGCAGACGAGGAAAGCCCTGTTCGCCTTCTCCGCTTGTGAAGTCAGCATCTCCCCGAATGCCTGCGTCATTGTGGAGGAAAAACCCAGGTTCATGTGTGTCAGCGACATCCTGCGCTACAATACGGACTCCACCAAGGAAATCCTGCGCCAGGAGCAGGAAATCCGACTCAAGGAACTGAACGAGGCGTGGCACCAGGCAAGCCTGGAAAAAATATTCATTGAAAACCGCATCTACCTCTCCATAGAAGATTCCGAAACGTGGGAAGAAGTGCTCGGCACCATTGACCGGGAATTGCAGCCGTTTGCATCCCGGCTGCGCGCCCCCATTACCAGGGACGACCTGGTAAGGCTGACGGAAATCAAAATCAAGCGGATTTCCAAATTTGACGCTTTCAAGGCGGACCAGCACATCCGCCAGCTTGAAGAGGACATCGAACAAACGCAGAAGAACCTCAACCAGCTTACCAAATTCACTATCCGCTGGTTTGAAGCCCTGCGTAAAAAATACGGCGCCGCCTATCCGCGGAAAACGGAAATTTCCTCCTTCGGCTCCGTAAACCGCGCGCAGGTGGCTGTTGCCAATGAAACATTGTATATTGATGACGAAGGCTTTGCCGGTTACGGCGTCAAGAAGGGAAACCCTGTCTGCAAATGCTCCACGCTGGATGACGTGTTGATCATTGACAATGCAGGCGTGCTCAAAATCGTGCGGATTCAGGACAAATTTTTCGCTGGTAAAAACCCCCTTTATATTTCCGTCATCAAAAAAGGGGACGACCCCGTGTTCAACCTGATTTACCGGGACGGAAAAGACGGCCCCGTGTACGCCAAGCGTTTCCGCATAGGAGGGTTCACCAGGGACAAGGAATATCCGCTTACCCGAGGCGCAAAGGGAACGCGCATCTTCCACTTCTCCGTGCATGAAACGGAGGAAAACAGTTCCCAGATAAGCGTAAACGTTTATCTGAAAGCCGTTCTGAAACTCCGTAACCTGATCAGGCCCTTCCACTTCGCGGACCTGAGAATCAAAAACCGCGGTGCCCAAGGAAATATCATTACCAGGCATCCTGTGGAACGCGTCTCCCGCATCATGCCTCCGGCCAAGTCCGGAAATGAGGAAACGGAAGGGCCAACAACCGCTCCTTCCGCAACAGCGGAACGGACGGAAGGCTCACCCGCCCCCTCCGCGGAAACGCTGCATCCTGAAACAGCCCCACATTTGGAGGAACCGCCTGCCGATCCGCCGCTGGAACAGGGCTCCCTGTTTGACTCCTGAAACGTTTTCAATCTCTTAAAATGGAAATATCCATGCCTGACTATCCATTTTCGGCTTGCCACAACGGGCCATCTTCTGTAGATATGGGCCACCTCATTACCATGCCGCTTTAGCTCAGTGGTAGAGCACCCGCCTTGTAAGCGGACGGTCGTCAGTTCAAATCTGACAAGCGGCTCCATCATAACCCGCTCAAGGTCAATCCTTGAGCGGGTTGCTTTTTAGCACAAAAGAAAATACAGCCACACGTCAAGCCACACGTCAACGTGGAAAAATGTTGTTTTGGAGCCGCAGGAATGGCAAGAGAAGAGTATGCGTCAGTATTTTGAGCCCACCGATTACGCCCATTTGTACCGGGAAAAGAATTCCGGCATTTATTACGCTCGCGTAGATTCCAGGAAGGGAGGAAGAAAAACGATACGGCGCTCTCTAAAGACGAAAGAATTGACAGAGGCTATTGCTAAAATGGCAGCCTTTTTACAGGGGATGGGGGCAGATACACCTGCCATTGGGCACGTTTCCTGGTATGTGGCCGTTGATACCTATATTGCTCATCAGAAGATGCGGCCGAATCTCAAGCCCAAAGCTGTTGAGTCCGCCATTCAGTTCGCATCACATGCTCGCAGGCTGGTTGATCAGGATATGGCAGCAGACGCTATTACGCCCGGTATGTGCCGGTCATGGTGGGCTAAAAAAGCGCAGAGTTGTTCACCAAGAACGGCGAATGGAGCTTTAGGGGCTGTAAGAGGGGTTTTCAAAATGCTGCTTGATAGTGGAGCTGTTCATGCTGATCCTTCTTCTTCGCTGGAACGCATGCCCATACGTCCTAAACAGTTGAATATTCCATCCAATGATGATTTGCGCCGTATTGTGGCCGAGATTTTAAGAGGTGAAAGTATTGGAGCCCGCCGGGGCACAAGCAGGCATTCTTCCGATATGGTGGCATTTCTGGCTTATTCCGGATTACGCATTGAAGAGGCTCGGCAGTTGACATGGGGAGATATTGGCAATGATGTCATTTCCGTTCCTGCTATCAAACATTCTATTAGGAGAAGGGTTTTATATATCAATGCTTCATTGCGGGAGGTGATTGATTCTTTGCGGACTTGCGCTTGTTGCGCGAGCACAAAAGATCCCGTGTTCCATATTTTGACTCCAAGAAAGGCGTTAGAACGTGCTTGTGAGCGATTGGGTCTTCCCCATGTTCGGGTGCATGATTTGCGCCATTTTTTCGCCACGACGTGTATTGAGCAGGGAGTAGATATTCCGACCGTGGCCAAGTGGCTGGGGCACCAGGACGGGGGCGCTCTCGCCATGCGGGTGTATGGTCATTTGCGCGACGAGCACAGCAAGGAACAGGCTTCCAGGCTGCGCTTTTGATTGTTTTGTTCAAGTCGTGGGCGTTTTTGTTCAAGTCGTGGTTGTATGTCTCCGATCACGTTCCGTGCAATGACAGGGGCATGGAGTTTAATCTTTCTATTGCAGATATGCTCCGCACGAAGTATTCAACAATTTTCGAGCGTGAGATTCAACAGGTTACGTCTATTCTTGAGCCGTATTGTTCCGTTCTCCCCGGTCGCGGGAAAGATATGGAGATTCCCTATGTGGGCAAGACGGAGTTCAAGGAGATCGGCAACAGATTCGTAGAGGCCAGCCCGCACGAGCTTTCCATGGGGAAGCGTGTAATTAAACCTCAACGTTATGCGGACTCTCTTCACAAGGATGATATTGACAACATCCTATTGAACGACCTTGAACTCAGTATCAGCGATTTTATCGCGGAAATGAAGAAGGCCGGCAAGAGGCTGCTTGATCAGGTTTTGCTTGGGGTGGTTCCCGATACGGATAATCCCGGAAAGTTCCGCATCCGTACAACTTCGGATAGTGTTTGCGGGGGAATGCTTGCACCTAATTACACGGGCAATTCAGGCGCCACGTTGACCAATCTTGATCCAAGTCTGGTTGTTCCTGCTGATTTCAAGATGGATGGGACGAAGAATCCTGCCGGGTTCCTGCTGGACCAGATTGTTGAAGCCAAGCGCATGCTGGAAGAGAATTACGCATGGGACGAGGCTTCCGGCGACACTCTTTGTCTGGCGATTTCCTCAACGATGAAGGCGCAGATGATCATGTGGGAGGAGCAGAAGAATAAGAATTACGGTTTTTCCGTGCTGGAACATGGCAAGGTGAATCCAATGCTGAATGTCCGATTCCTGGTCACGAATATGCTTCCGTTTGATGAGGACGGCAATCGTATTTGTCCGATGTGGGTCAAGAGCCGCCTGGTTCTTTCTCCGTGGGATCAGATGAAGTTTTCTATCGTGCGACCGGACAAGTATCAGAACCTTTCTGTTGTTCGAGCAGATGCCGCTTGCATGTATGGGGCTTCCAGGAAAGACGAAAAATCTTTCGTGCAGATTCTTTGTAAGGAGAAGGCGACGGCTGGAGCTTAATTATCTTTCCAGGGTATTCGTTGTTGTTTGTTCCGCTCCCTGCCGAAACAGGGAGCGGATTTTTTTGCTTGTTCAAGTTACGGTTGTATTCGTGCGGCAAAAATGTGTGCTAAGAGGGAGGCATGTTAGATTTCCTGGGCGTCACGGAACATTTTTCCTGCATGGAGAATACTCCGTTTTCCTTCCCTGCCCTGTTTCGGGATATGGCAGGGGAAGCCGTTTCTCTGGACGGCGTGATTTTTTCAGGGAGCATTGTATCCGCCAATCAGGAGATGGTAGAGATTTCCATTGAGAAGGGGGAGTCTTCTAATGAGGTGATTTTTTCATTCCCCGCCTTGCCGGAAGGAAGATGGTCTTACAATGTCCTGGTTCAGGCAGATGATGGTTCCCAAAGAATTTTGTTTTCCGGGTATATTTCCGTACTCGGTGTTTCTCGTGTCGCACAGTTGGCAGGCGGTCCGCCAATGAAGAACCGGACGCTGCTTGTCGCTATGCCTGGGGAAGCGACAATGCGTCTCCGTATGGAGTGGATGGCTACTACTGCTGCACAGGCTTTTGCCTATCATGCGCTCCAGGCTTCCAGGAATGCTCATGCGGACGCAGAAACGGCGAGCCAGGCAGCCAAGACGGCAACGGACGCGGCAGCCACCGCTGCTACACGGACCGAAGAGGCGGAAGGCTATGCAGGGTCTGCCTGGGCCTCCAAAAGGGCTGCCGCCGATTCTGCAGCCGCAGCCGACACATCCGCAACCAACGCGGACCGTGACGCCAAGAGTGCCCATGACGCTAAAACGGCTGTGGAGTCGCTGGCCGCCACCTGGCCGGAAACGGTCAGCAACGGGGAGAAGAAGATTGTTGATGCCGGGAATGAGGCTGTTACTGCCATACAGGACAAGCAAGCCGATTCTGTTCTTGCCGTGGGACGTGCCTCACAGACCGCGCAGCAGAATATAGCCGGCGCACGAACGGATGCCGTTGCCGCCGTGCAAACGGCGCAGGAGAGAGCGGTGGGGGCGATTACGCCCCTTGTCCAGCGCGCCGAAACCGCCAAGGAAGACATTGACCAGGCGGAGAGGCGCATCAATACGGCGGCGACGAATGCCGCGACCTCCGCCACCAGCGCAGCCAACTCCGCCACGGTGGCCCAACAGGCCCTTGAGGCCATACCTCAAGTAGATGATGCAGGCAACATGACTCTGGCCGGAGGTCTGACGGCGGCGGGGGCTATTAACGCCAATGGCGGCATCAATATTCCGCTGGCCGTGGGGGCGCCGACCGATACGGGCGCGGTTAATCGCTTTTATACGTCAGGATTGGCCGGTGCTGTATCAGCGTTGGTTCAGCCAATATACCTTAATTCTGGCTCAATCACAGTCACGGGTTCCGTCTCTAAAGCTTCCAACGGTACTCTTGCCGGGTTGACGCAGCGTTTTTCGGTGGGCGCGGCTTCTACGGAATCCAATGCGTATGGGTCCGCGGTTATCCCTCTGATAGGTCCTAACGGTCAATTTAATTATAGTTCCGTGTGCGGATTTTCCCTTGCAGTCAGCGCGACAGCCTTCGCTAAATTTACTTTTGGCATAGGCCGCGGCTCAAAAACCAACAGAACCGGGTTGACGATGGATTCCTATTCCATGATTCCCGGAAATAATCTGGCCACCAACTACGGGGAAATCATCGATGTTACCATCAATACGCCTTACGATACTGTCCGCAAGGGGTATGAAATCAGAGTAAGGGAAATCTTTTATGTATCGTCCGTTGGACACTGGCAGGTGAAGACGACAACCGTATTTCTTCCGGTAGGCCATAATGAGCTGATGCCAAACGGGCTGAACAGGCTTATTTACATGCAGAGCGGGCCTCCCTCTACGGCAGAGCGGGAGGAAAAGGCGGCTCTTTATATGGAGCTGGGAGGCGGCAGTACCAATACCCTGTTCAAGATAGCTTCTCTCCGCGGCTTCATCAATTTCGAGGCAGGGACGGGCGTAAGCACCCTGATTATCGACGCGCGCAATGAGAAAACATATGCCCTTTCAGCCGACGCGGGCACAGGCACCAGGCACCTTTATGCCAATGGATTGACCAATCCAACCTATCACGCATTGGAAGCAATGGCCGTCAATGCCATTGAATCCGAGGAAACGGCGGATTTTGTGGATATTAACACCCCCATTGAAGAATCATGAATGAAGAAATACAAATTCAGTTCCCTCGGCCCGGCAACTGGCAGGAATTCACGTTGACGGCCATTTATCAGGACGCGGACGGGTACACCCGCATAGACCGCTATACGCAGGACGAAATTCCGGCGAACCAGACCCCGGCCATGGCCGCCGTCGTTGCCGCTCTGGTTGGACTGGCGGAACCGTGGCAGGCGGTGCAGGTGTGGGCGCGACTGAAAGAGTTTTATGCTCCGGAAGTGGATGATCCCATGCGGACGGCGGAAACCGTGGATTTGACCGTGGATGCCGTCAACTCTCAAGGGGGCCGCCGGATTTTCACGTCCCGTGACTACCCCGAATTTACGGTTGCTTCACCCGCCGCCGTGGATTTTTTCAAATACTTCACAAAGCAAAACCATGAGTAAATTAAGTGACGAGCAAAAGCAGGCCGCCCTTGAGGCGGGGAAGCAGGGCATGAAAGATGCCTACGAAAAAAGCAAAACTAAAACCGGCCTGAAGTGGTGGGAACGCCTTTTGTGGGTAGTCCTAGCAGGTGCTGCCTATGCGGCTTCCGCTCTGCTGGGTGGCTGCGGTCATTCCGTGGACGTGACGCCGGAAAAGACGGTGGTCTGTAAGGACGGCTCCTGCCTGGTGCTGGAACCGGGGCATATCTCCTATTCTCAGGCCCAGCCTGTTACGGACGTTCCGCCCGTTGTGCAAACTCTCAAGAAATAAGATCATGTGCAAACCCCTCAAGGAATATCTGGGAGTGATCCGCGATTATACGCGTGAGATCGTCACTTTCGGCGGTTTTGTGATAGCCGTGTTCATCTACCTGGATTTCCGCGAGGTAGTGAAGGAACAGGCTACCAACGCGGCCCATACGGCGGAGATCCTGCGGACGATGGATACCCGTCTCCAGCATTTGGAGAATTACCACCAGCAACAGCTTAAACAGCGAGATTAATTCCAACTGTAAAGTTTTTCTTACAAGTTCCCTTTATCTCATAGCCAATAGTTTACAATATGAATCCTACAGAAAGAAAGATGGCCGCGGCTATCCTCCGGTTTGAAGACAGCCGCGTTACCGGGCCGGATTCCCTGCGCGTTTCTCGCCTTCCTGCCGCCGACAAGGGCGGCAAGTGGGAGATTTGCGGCATTTGCGACGGTATTGAACCGACCGTGTTTAACAGATTGAAGGCCCTGCTGGATGCCGGAAGACGTGAAGAGGCCTGGGAAGGTTGTCTCCAGTATGTCCTGGATAATACCGCCGCCGTGCGTTCCTGGCTGGGTTCCGACGCTTATCCTGGCGTTGAATTCATCCTGCGGGATCATTATTTCAATTCCGGGAGCAGGAATACCGGGAAGATTTTGCAGCGCGCGCTGAATATTCACGGCGCCGGGCTTGTGGTGGACGGGATTGTCGGCCCCAGGACCAGGCAGGAGTTGCAGGACCAGCTGGCCGCCACGGGTGAAGCGGTGTTCCTTATCGCTCTGCAGGAGAAGCGTCAGGCGTTTTACCGCTCGTGCAAGCAGTTTTCCGTGTTCGGGAAGGGCTGGCTGAACCGCTGTGACGATGCGTTCAGCGTGGCGCAGGAGCTTGTTTAGTTGTTTTCATCATTAGTTGTTATGAGTTCAAATCCATTAAAAGCTGTCGGAGGGGCCCTGGCAAATATCGCCACGTTCGGGGGATATGGAGCCAATAAGGCGGCCAAGAAGCAGGCAAGCGCCGCCAACGCTATGGCTGATGCCATGGCGAATGCCCCGGAGCAGAAGGTTATTACTACGGAAACCAAGGATGTTTCCCAAGCGGAGGATGCGGTGAATTCGTCTGCCCGCCGCCGCTTGAAGCTTAGTAATACGACGAACCGGAGCAATCCTCTTTCTTCCCTGGCTGGCCTGAGGAAGACGCTGGGTTGATTTTTACACAGGAGATTCATGGAAAATGTTAAAGATTTATTGAGGACGGCAGACGCCCTGTTCACGGAGATGAATAAGAATTCCGGGGATTGGGATGAATTGCGCCGGCGCATCATGCCGAGGATGGAGGGGAAGGCCCGCCAGCAGGAACAGGCTAATGAGATGACGGCTACGTCCAGTTTTTCTCCGGTGGCGCATAAGTCCCTTTTGAATTTGGCGTCCGCTCATCTTCTTTTTATTACTCCCATGGATCAGAAGTGGTTTTCCCTGCGGCCGCAGGATGAAAGGGATGATTACACCGATGAGGATGACTGGTACAGCAAAGCGACGGAGGCCGTCTACCGTGCGCTGGCGGATTCCAATTTCTATGCGGCGGCCCACGAGGTTTACCTGGACCGTTGCCTGACGGGTACAGGCTGCATGTTTGCAGATGTTTCCCGTGACGGGTCCCTGGTGTTCAAACACGTTCCTACCGGGACTTATGCGATTGCCGAGGGAGCCCACGGGGAGGTGAATACGCTGGTGCGGACGTTGAAGTTTACTGCCCAGCAGGCCGTGGAGATGTTTAAGCTGGGTAATCTGCCTGTCAAGATTCAGGAGGCGTATAAGAATGCGGAGAGGCGATATACCGAGATGTTCGAGTTTGTTCATCTTGTACTGCCCAACAGCCGGGCGCAGTTCGGTTCCGACATGGTAAGGCCTGGCCGCCGCAAGTGGTTGGACGTGTATATTGCCAGGGAGGCGGAGAAGATTGTTTTCCATGGCGGCTTTTACGAGTTTCCTTTTCTGGTGACGCGCTTTTTGAAGGGCGGCGTTTCTTCTTACGGAGAGGCTCCGGGGAAGGCTGTGCTGCCGGAGATCAAGGCTACCCTGCTGATGGATCGGGTGATGGATGTGGCCGGCAGCCGGGCGGCCATTCCCAGCGTTATCGTGTCGGCTAAGATGGCAAAGGAGGTTGATTTGCGGGCCGGAGGCAAGACGGTTGTTCCGGATGAGCTTATTGGTTCACAGTTGCCGAGGGAATGGGCGAACGTGGGGGATGTGAGGTTTATGCTGGAGCGGCAAGATAAGAAGGAGAAGTTGATCAGGGAGGCGTTTTTCAATGATATTCTCCAGGTGGTTTCAAGCGTGGACCGCGAGATGACGGCTACGGAGGTGAATGCCCGCGAGTCGGAACGCATTATTTGCTTTTTTTCTTCTTTTATTCAGTTTTCGCAGGATTTTCAGACGATGATGAATCGCATTGTCTGCCTGATGTTCCGCAATACGCAGGGGGCCGTGCTTCCGGGCGACGCGCCCGATGAGTTTTTTGTCCGTTCCGCCGATGGGGGGAAGTTTGAGTTGCGGACTCCCCGCACCCGTTATCTGGGCAAGATTGCCCAGGCATTTGACCGTTTGCAGAGGTACGGCCTTGAGGGGGTGTTGAATGGGTTGGCGAAGTATATCCAGGTTTCGGGCGATACCCGCATTGCCAAGCGCATGAAGGCATGGGAGGTATTGCGGTTTATGTGGGACAGTTCCGGCGCCCCGTCCAAGTGCATTGTGTCCGCGTCCGAGAATAGCAAGATGGTTGAGGAGGAGAAGGCGCAGGAGGATCAGATGCGTCAGGCCGCCCTTGCGGAGCAATTGGCCAGAGCCGGCAGGGATAGCGCCGCGGCGTCCGCACAGTTTAATACGGATTCATGATGAATATGTTTGAAGATAAGCCGACACCGGAACAGGTTGAGTTTCTCAAGAGGCTCAACCGGAGACGAGCCGCGCTGAAGGAGGCTTTTACTCCGGAGGTGCTGGATATTTTAGAGAAGGAGTTCCAGACGAATTTGCCCTGCTTTCAAGGGAAGGCTGGTTCCTACGACCCCCTTGACGCGATGCGCCGAGACGCCCAAAGGGAAATGCTCCTGTGGGTGAAATACGAGATCGAACAATATAACCCTGATTTATGATATACAATAGATTATTCCACAATAGGTTCCTGAGGGAAGAGGCCATTCCCGGCAGCGAAGGTGAAGGCCCCGGCGGCGGAGCGCCGCCCCCGGCAAGTCCCGTGGACAGTCCGCCTCCCGCAGCTCCTCCAGTCCCGCCCAATCCCTACGATTTTTCAGGGGGTGCGGAACAGCCCGATCCGGATCCCGGCAGTACTCCCCCGCTTTCTCCGCAGGAGGAGACCGAGTATGAGATTGATTTTGGGGAAGGGTTTGTGGAGAATGATGCCCTGCGAGATATGTTGAAGGGACATGCCAGGGCGGCAGGGCTGCCGGCCGATGCCGCCGGGAAGTTTCTTTCCGAGGTGGCCGCCAGCATCCGCGCGGACGAGGAGGCTGCTTTTAAGGAGGCTGACGAGGCGTTGAAGGACGAATGGGGAGCGGAGTATGAGACGAATGTTTCTGCCGCCAAGGCGTTTGCCCGGAAGCTTTCCGTGGAGTCCGGCGTTTCTATGGAGAAGATGGCTGTGTTTGCGAGTCCGGACGGGTTCCGCGTTCTGCACGCCATTTCCCGGCTGACAGGCGAGGGAGGCTTGAAGGGCGGCGGCCAGATTCCGGCGAAGACGGATCCTGCCGACGAGGCTCAAGCTATTTTGTCCGACCCCAATCACCGTTATTATAAGGCGATCGCCGATCCTTCGCATCCACAGTGGCGGGAGGCTACCGATTATTATAATAAGCTGGTGGGGATTTCCGGTTAGTTTTTTTTGCGTTGACTATTGGTTCGGAGGGGTGTCCTGCTGTGCGGGGCACCCTTTCTTTTTTTCATTTGTTCAAGTTACGGTTGTATTCATCAGGCCTGGGGATGTGGCATGATGCCTCAAATGGATAAGGTGACCGTTTTTAACCAGGCTCTGGCCCAGTTTGGGGACCGGGAGTATGTGAAGGGTTCCCCAGCCGGTCGCACCGTTGATTTGTGGTGGCCTACCGTGTTGCGGGAAGCGCTGTTGTTCGGGGCATGGACCTGGGCAACCAAACGTGTTGAGATGGATCGCTCCGTTATGAAGCATCCGATTCCGGATGATTGCCTGCGCGTGCTGTATGTGGGGGCGGATTTGTTCCGCATTGAGGGGCGTGATTTGGTGGTTGAGCGTTACGGGAAACGCGCCGCCGGGACCGATAAGCTGGTGGTGGATTATCTTTCCGACGAGGTGGCCCGTTCCGAAGTGCTGCCGGATCACAGTCCGTTTTTTATCAAGGGCGTTGTGTTTCTTCTGGCTGGCAGGTGCGCTTTGAAGCTGGCTTCTTCTCCCCAGCTTGCGGCCGCTTTGGAGGCACAGGGGGAGGCGTTTTTAAGCAAGGCCCTTTATTGGGACACCTGCCAGCATTCTTCCAACGACCAGGATCCTTTAACAGAGATTTTAAGCAGTTCCATTTTCTGATGTTATGAGTTCCGATTTCGGGGGTTCCCAGCAGTATAAGTATCAGGGGCAGGCGGCTTTGAGCAACGGGCGCGCCACGCAGGCGGCTTATGAGAAGAAGGCCCGCGCCCTGGAGGCGGAGGCGGTTTCCGATTCCCACCTGGCCGCCCGCAATATGAAGCGGATGCGCCAGAATCAGAATGCCGCCATGGGGTCTGCACGGGCACAGCGCGGCGGATCCGGTTTTACTTCCGAGGGGTCCGGCAGCCAGGCGGAGGTGGCGGTGGCGGATGTGTGGGAGAGCGCCATTGGGGACGCGGCCCTTTCCAACGCTGTTTCCGATGCCAATAAGCGGTTTGCCGCGGAGTCCGCCCGATACCAGGGGGATCTGGCCATGATGGCGGCACGCAGCGAGGCGGACCAGTATAAGATGCTTTCACAGAATGCCCTTGGTTCTGCCATGATCCAGACGGCCCTGACGGCGGCGGGGGGTGTCATGGGGGCGGCAGGAATGTCCGGTGGCGGGTTGCTGGGGGGTGTTACCGAGAGCGGGCAGACGTGGGGTTCCGCCTCTGGAGGAACCCAGGGGGCTTTTTCCGGGATGATGAATGCTTATTCCCTTTCCGGTTCCCTGGGGGGGATGGTGCCGGGGAGCATGCAGTCTTCCAACAGGTTGAGGGATTCCCTGCTGGCTAATTTCATGGGTTTTGGAAAGAGATGAGCGTTTCTCCCATGCAGCAGGCTTTTTTTCTGATGGAAGCCCAGCGCCCCGGCTGGTTCCGGGAGACCGTTTCCCTGGCGGATGCGGGAGGAGGGATCGTGTGGTGCTGCCCTTCGTTGTTTTTTGCGGGGGTGCCGGATCCGGAGTCTCCCAGGACGTTGATTGTTCTTTTTGCCCACGGCCGCATGGAGGCTGTCAGGGAGTTGGCTTGTCTGGTGCAGGGGCGTTTTGACCGGGCAAGGTGGCAACGCTGCATCCGCGGACGCGAGGACTGGAAGGAGATTTCCATCACCAGGTTTTTAAGTTTCAACCGTTTCAAGATGAAAGAAGATGAGTGATTTACAGCAACCCATGTACGGAGGAACCCGGATGAATGCGGCTTCCTCCACCCCTGCCCCGGTCCAGATGCCGGATGTTTCTTCCAAGCCCGTTCAGAGGGCGCTGCAGAATGCCCAGGAGTTTGTGTCTGATGTTGCCCACCAGTACCAGCGCATGAAGGATTTCGGCGAGCAGACGCGGCTGGAAGGCCGGATGAATGATTTGGCCAGCGAGTTTGAGCAGGAGATGACCCGGAGATTAGGGTTTGCCCGCGGTCATGAGCTGTCTTTTTACGATCGTGACGGGAGGCTGAAAGAGAGCGCCCTGAATACGTTTGTACGGAATTACGAAGGGAAGTTCCGCGAGTTGAAGGGGAGTTTTGTTTCCCAGGAGGAGGCCTCCAGATTCGGAGCCAGGCAGCAGGATGTGATGCGCCGACTCCAGGGGAGGGCTTCCGAGCTGGTTCTTAAGGGACAGATTCAGGAGTCCAGACAGGCTTTTGAGGAAGGGTTGAAGGGGGATTTGCTGCGGAGGGATTACCAGGGAGCCACCCGTAGGCGCATTCAGGCTTACGAGGCCGGCATTATTTCTGAGAATGGAATGAACAACGGTATTCTGGAAGATACACGGAACGGCCTTTTGGACGAATACGAGCAAGATATGCTGATTAACCCCAGTGTTGCTTTTACGAAGCTTGGGGACGGCTATTTTGATGCTCTGGGCGCAGGAGATGTTTTAAAGCTGAAGGAGAAGACCAGAAGGTTTTTACGTTCCGCGAACCGCTCCGAGAGTGAAGATGGAGCGCCCGGTTACAGAAAGGGTTCTCTTTGGCCGAAAGCTTCCCTCCGTTACGGAGCCACGGAGCAGGAGTACGACTGGGTGGAGCATTATAACCGGACCGGCAGTTACGGGAAATACGCCCCTTCCATTAAGTTTGCCTTCCGGGAGGATTTACGGAATCTGCCCCCCGCCAATTCCGGCGAAGAAAGAACAAGGTACGTCAATGACATGTTGAAGAAGTGGGGGCAGTATGGACAGGTTCTTGGAGATGAAAGGAAGTTGCGCCTGTTTGTGGAAGACCGGATTGACGCCATGGGGAGCCCCAATACGAACCGGAATAATATAGAGGCCGTTTTGAAGGCCATGCCGGATCATGTATATATCCCTTATTTTTCTTACCAGGTAGCTAATGCTTACAAGAGTGGTGACCAGGAGCAGATTAAGAAGGAAGAGAATACGCGGGATGAGGTGGAAGCAGATATTTTGTATAAGACGGAACTTTCCATGACAGAGTGGAGACAGGCTCATCCTAATGCCACACTTGCCCAAGATCTTGCGCAGATCCATCAATTTACCGCTTTTCATGCCGGGAACAGGTTTGCCTATCGGCCTATTACCGAAGAAGACAAAAAAAGATCTGACGAGAGCCGCATGAAGAAGGCGCTGGAGTCCATGCCTTTGTATTCTTTTGAGCAACAGGAAGAGTTGAACGTGTCTCCAGAAGAGAGGGAGGCCCAGCAGAAGAAGGCGGCACAATATATTAAGGGCCAAAGACCTTATTTGCCTTCCCCTCTTGAGAACCACCCTGTTTCTTTTGTCCGGCATGGTACGTCCGGAGCGTATGTTTCCAAGCAGGCTTATGAGGCTATCAAGGCTAAGTTTGGGAATAGGCCTTTTGCTCGCATTTCTCTGGGACGCAACGGAGCTTTTCTAAAGGTTCCCGTGGTCGGGGTTTATGAGGGGACCCCGCGGGGCGTTGAGGTTTCAGGACCGCTTTATGAACGCATGGCGTTAAGGTTTCCCGGTGAACAGGCCAGCGGGAATGTCAGCATTTACGACGGGAAGGATGAACCGGAAGCGCCGGAAGATGGATACGGACCAGGCCTGCTGCCTCCTTTGCCGGGTGGGGACGATACTTACACGCAGGTGAACGATATTGGCGATTCCGCTCTTCTGCCTCTTAATCAATAGTTTTAGCACAATAATATATGTTTGCACAGGATGTTTTTGAAAGGTTGGGGCTGTCCCAAGATACGGATTTATTGAACGATCTCCAGAAAGAGGCGTTGTTAGAGCCAACGGAAGCGGCGCAGAGTCCCTATATGGATGACCCGGCATATGCCGGTTTTGAGACTTTGCGCGGTTTGTTTGGTTCCAACCATGGAGATAATCCCTCCATGTATTGGCTGGCACAGGGAGAAGAGATGCCTGAATTTGCCACCGTGGCGGACGCACAGGCTGCCGTCTGGAAGGATTTCCAGAAAAAGGCCCGTGCTTATCAGGCAGAGCAGGAGCGACAGCAACAGGCACGGGAGGCATTGGCTGCTACGATTGATCCCTTCATTGACCGGTACGTGCGCGGGGACGCTGTGGTTCCCTCCCCTGAACAAGTAATGATGATGCAGGAGGCAGGCATTTCCTGGGAGAGTGTCAGACGAGCCCGAAGAGGGATGGAACTTGTCCGGGAATATGACGCGCAGGGCACCCTGTACGACGACAGGATCATCAATAATCTGGCGGAACAGGTGGGAGATGATGAGTTGGCACGGCGCATTGTGCTGAATATGTTTTATAATGACGCCAGGAAGTACGCCAAGGATAAGCACGGTGACGAGTGGACCGGGATTGACTGGATAGATAAGGCAGCCCAGGGGGTAACGGGGATGGTACGCACCGGGGGCGTGAAGGGATGGCGGACAGGTCAGAAGGCCTGGCGGAATTTACAGGTAATGGGAGAGGTGGATGCCGTTACGAATGCAGCTAAGCGTCTGCCGGAGTTGATTGCTTCCGGAATGGATGTGGATGAAGCACGCGCTCAGATTGAGAAGGATGCCACTTTTCTTGAGATACGACGCCGCTGGGCTGCCGATCTGGTTCAAACCATGGAAGCCGGGGAGAAGGAATATTTGGAAGGTGAGGACCGCCATTTGGTTGGCCGCATTGGTTCGCAGCTTGGTTCCATTATCGGAGATACGGCTCCCTGGTTCATTCCTGCCATTGGTCCTGCTATCGGAGCTTCCTCCGCCATGCAATCCCGCAGGGATGAGGGGGTGAGCATTGGGTTAACTATGGAGGAAACAGAGAAGAGGGCCATGATGTTCGGCCAGGCAGATGCTCTGGAAGAGATGATTGCTTTTTCCCCCATCGGGCGGTTGACGCCCGGATATAAGTGGTTGAAGAAGGCGCTTGGCGGTGGGAAGGCCGCCGGGAAGCTGGCCCCGTGGCGGGCTCGATGGATGGCGAGTCCGAAGGCCCAGTACGCTATTCAAGGGCTTTCCGGCGCTGCGGAAGAGGCCATTCTTGAGCCTACAGCCGGGTATTTGATGCGTACTGTACAGAGCATGAATCTGACGGACGAACGCGGAAAACAGACTTTCCGTCAGTATTTGGACGATATGGGGCAGATGATGCACGGAGAACAGGGGCTTGCCCTGCTGGCTTTTACGTTTGGGATGTCCGGCTTTAATTATCCTCAAATCAAAAAGGCGGCCCAGGAGTTTGGTCTTTCTCTGCAACATTACAAGGAACTGGGAGGCACGGCCCAGGGGTATCTGGAGGCCAGGGAGGAAAAGACCGCCGAAGGTTTTTTGAATAAGGCCCTTGCCAATTTGCATGATTCCTGGATGGAGGATCCGCAGGCTTCCATGGAGCGGGCGAGCGCGGCTGCCGGAGAACGCCTTTCCGGGGAGCGCATTGAGTCTTTGCGGGAGCTGGACGCGTGGCGGGCTGCCGAGGATGCCGGCATGGTGCCGCGGGTGGAGCCGGCGGAACAGGAGGGGATGTTCCGTGTGTATGCTCCGGCGCGCAGCCCGAAAGCGCCGCGGGAGGATGCTTCCGTCTCCAGAGAGGGGCAGGAAGAGAACGCCCCTTCTTACACGCTGATGGACGGCGAGCAGCTGACGGCTTATTTACAGGCGTTTGTGAGCGAGCAGGTGGAGAGTGACATCCTCTACACGCAGCATTTGCTGGCCGGGGATGTGACCGTGGGCCAGGCTCTTGCCCAGGGGCGTTTTGACGCGGCGGAGGTGATTACGCGCACGGTGACGGATGAACAGACAGGGGCCGAACGGGTGGTGATTGCCCCGGAGACGCTGGGGCAGATGAAGGCCCGCGCGGATATGGCGATGGCCGCTATCCGCGCCCTGGAGGCGGAGGGGGTGAGTTATGAGGATGCCGCCGCCCGCATGGATGCCTCGTTGAGCGAGCATCTTCCGCTGGGAACTCTTGTGAAGACATGGGAGGAAGCCCAGGAACGCATCAGGACGGAACAGGCCCGGAACCCGGAGTTCAAGGCTCCGGCCATGGATGCCCCGTTTTCCAACGCTTATGTGACGAAGGTCCGCCGGGGAGATACGTTCCGCCGGGTGTTGAGGTATGCCCGCGGGAATGCGACGGTGGAGGATTTGATGGAGGAAACGATGGAACAGGCTGTCATCTCCTGGCAGGCGGAGCAGGGTTTGACCTGGGGCGAGTTCGGCGCGATGCTCCAGGAGGCGCAGAAGTCCATCAATGAGTTGTTCCCGGAGGCGCGGGGGGAGGAGATGCAGTTTATTCACCTGGACGCCGGGAAGCCGGTGACGGGGCATGATGCGATTGAGGCTTTTTCCAAGATCGGGCGTTCCCGCTGGCTGGCGGACGCGGTGAATCATCCTTCCCTGCCCTCCTGGCTGCGGAAGCTGTTGAATCATCTGGTGAAGTTCCTGGGGGCTTTCAAGGCGCGCGTGGAGCTGGGCGAGATGGTGCGCCAGGCGGAGGAACAGGGCGTGTTTACCCTGCCGGTTAGGCAGGCTCTGGCGGTGATGCTGGATGCGGGGAATGCCCTGTACCGGGACCAGCAGGGGGATTTGATTGTCCTGACTATGGAACGGGCCAAGGCGCAGGCGGACCTGGATGCCGCCCTGGGCCGCGGTGTCGCCACGGAACAGGAGACGCTGGAAGAGCAGCTTGCCGAACGCAATGCCGCTGATGAACCGGGGCCCGTGGACCGGGCGGAAGAAGAGGCCGACGACGCGAACGCCCAGCAGGCGCGGCGCGAACGCACGGAGGCGGAGGTAGAGATGCTGGGGGAACGGGATGATGACGGCGTGTTTAACGGAGGGGTGAGCATTCGTATTGAGGACGGGGTACGCCAGGGTTTTATTGACAAGGACCGGCTGACGCTTTGCCCGGATGTTCCCCAGTTCAAGCAGGGAGCCGATGAAAAGACGGGGGTGGTGAACCGGATTGTGGGGGCCTGGCAGCGCAACGCCGCGCCGATTTCCGTGTGGCGCCGGACTGATGGTTCCCTGCAGGTGATTTCCGGCAGGCACCGCCTGGACGCCTGCACGGATGCGGATATTAACTGCACCGTGTACGAAGAGGGGGATCGGTTCAATCTGGACTGGGCCCGGAGGCACGACGTGGAGAACAATATCCGGGACGGCCAGGCGAGCGCGTTTGAGATTGCCCGCTACGTTCGGGATTCCTCCCTGTCCATGGCGGAGGCCGTGGAGCGCGGGATTGCCAGGAAGGGAGCCTCCCTGAAAGGGGTGGAGCTGGGTCTTTATGCCAGCCAGGAGCTTTTGGATGCGCTGGGCAACGGGCTGGTTTCCCCGGATGACGCCTACCGCGTGGCCCTGGCGTTCCGCAATGATGCCGAAGTGCAGCGTTCCGGGCTGGCCGTGCTGCTGGACGGCGGGAGCTGGCAGGAGGCTTATAATACCATGGCGGCCAAGGCGAACCTGGAAGCGATTGCCCGCCAGAATGCGGCCAACGGCATGGATATGGGCATGGACCTGTTCGGGAATACGGATAATGAAGAGCTTTACAAGCGCATCGGGAAGTACGCGGCGGAGAAGTACCGCGAGCTAGGCAAGGAGCTGACGGCGATTAACGGCGCTTCCCGGAATCCGAAGGTGGCCCGGAAGTACGGCGTGAATGTGAATGACGCGGCGGCGGTGCAGCAGGTGGTGAAGCGGTTGCAGGAGGAACGTTCCCGCTGGAAGAATTTTGCCGTGCATCCCGATTTGCTTAAGGAGGCCAATAACGCCGTGATGGTGGAGATGGGGTTGAAGACGCAGGCACAGGTGGGTCAGGAGAATGGCGTGCTTCCTTTGGAGGCACCAGAACAGGAGGCGGATTCCGACGATTCGGGGATGTTGCTGCTTTCCCAAGATGTGAACCGGATGCTGGAGGATTTTATAAAACGGGAGGAGGTTCATTTTTCCCTGGCCGGAGAGAATGAAGCATTGCTGGCTCCCAATGGAGAGCCATCCCATCTGACGCCGCAACAGTACCGACAGGTAAGGACGCCAGAGTTTAAGCGGTGGTTTGGGGATTGGGAGAAGGTAGCCCGGTTCAAGGCAGCCGTGGAGAAGATTATGTCTATGGATCCGGTGGCAGCCATTTCCGGCCAAGAGTTCCAGAAGGACGGCATCCCCCTGACCGAAAAGGTGACGAAGTTCTGGAAGGAGCGTTTTAACGGAGTAGCCATTTCTCCCGAACTTGGAGAGGTGAGGCTTGATCTTGAAGGCGTGAAGTCTTCCATTGGACACGGCATCGGTTCATTGAAGTCCGCGGCTTTTGCCTGCGTAGAAGACGTGATCCGGAACGGCGTTGTGTTTGACCGTCAGAAGAATTGGAAAGAACGCGGTTACGATACAGCGGTGATTGCCGCTCCCGTCACGATTAAGGGCGTGGAGTATGTTTGCGAGGTTGTTGTTGAGCAACGTACCAACAGACAGGGATTTTACCTGCATGAGGTGGAGATAAAGAAGAAGCTCGAAGACGTGTTCAAGACCTCCACTGAAGGAGGCACGCCCCAAGCTTCCAGAAGTATATTAGCCCTGCGAGCCGAAGATGTCAAGAGGGAGGAAGAGGGCATGTCCAAGGTGGTGGACGAGAACGGAGAGCCACTGGTGGTGTATCATGGCTCCCCGCATGTTTTTACCGTGTTTGACGTGGAGCGTTCCGGAGAGAATTTTAACCGGAGCCGGGAGGATGGAGGGTTGTTGTTTTTTTCTTCCCTGCCGGAGACGGCGGAAGATGTGCTTCATGATTTAGAGGGCCGTTTTCCGGGGACCGGGTTGGAGAGTGCGCGGCTGTACGCGTGTTTTATGAGGTTGAGGCATCCGTTTACGCTGGATCTTGGCGATGCTTCACAGCGCCCGTTTTCCGGTGAGGGTGTGCCGGAGAGCGTGAAGGGTTCCCCGATGGCGTGGTATTTGTTTCCTCACGAGTTGAGGAGAGGGTTTGATGAGGGGAATGCTCATGGCGCAGGTTATGACGGTATTGTTTTGAAGGGCAGGAATGCTTATGACGGGAGTCCGGAGGTGTGGGGGATGGCTACGGATTCCCGGCAGGTGAAGAGCGCTGCCGATAACCGCGGGACGTTTGATTCAGAGAATCCGGATATTACGTTTTCTATTATTGGGGAGAAGGCAGAATCCTTCATGGAGTACCACAATAACGGACTTTCCTACACGGATCCGGCGGACGGGAAGCGGAAGGCGATTATTGATTCCCGCGGGGTGCGGTTGAGGAAGGAGCACGTCAGCGTGAGCGAAGGGGGGCATGTGAATGTTTCCCTGGCCGCGGCCCTGGATTTCCCGGAGTTGTTCCGGGCTTACCCGGAGCTGCGGAAGCTGAGGGTGGATTTTTACCGGGACAGCAGGAGCGGCACGGGAGGGTTTACCGATCCGCAGGAGCATTATATTGCCGTGAATGTGGCACGGGGCGGGAAGAACGCGGATGCCGGCATGGTGCTGGATACGATTCTGCACGAGGTACAGCATGTGATTCAGGGGTATGAGGGGTTTGCCCAGGGGGCCGGTCGCATGAGCCGGGATCAGGCGCTTGCTTATCTGGGCGAGAGCATGATCCAGCTGGCGGGCCGGGACGACGCCTGGGCGAAGGAGGCCCTGCCGCGCCTGGAACGGATGAGGCAGGAACTGGAGGCCGGGACGTTGCAGCCGGCGTTTGTGTATGTTTTTTCCCACGGGGAGCAGGAGGCGCGGCTTGCCGGGAGGTTTGAGAAGAATAGCGAGGGCGTGGTGATGAGCGGCCTGAACGGGTTCCGCCTGCTGGACGCTCCGCCGTTTTCGATTCCGCTGACGGGGGATATTACGGAGCTTGGCGGCATTACGTTCGGGGGCGGGAGGTTTGGCCGGATGGCCGACAGGGTTTTGGCTCCGAACGGGGATTGGCTTTACGATGAGATGGTGTTCAGGATGCGGGCCGCCGCGCAGCGGTCCGTGAGTAAGCTGAATCTGTTTGAGACCGGGGACCGGGAGCTCGGCCTTGAGCTGCTGGCGGAGGCGCAGGAGCTGATTTCCACGGTGGAGCGGTTTCTTCCCCATACGTACGGGTTCGGGCTGGAACCGTATAAGATTTGGCTGAATGTGTTTTCCCTGCTTTACGGGAATAGCGGGAAGATGGCGCCGGATGAGGCGCTTTCCAGCGCGTTGAGCGCGATTCCCATGGAGAAGTGGCCGGAGATTATGGCGGGAAGTGTGATGAAGCATTTCTGGGGGTATGTAAAACAGCATGAGACGCTGGGGCCCATGTGGGAGGGTAAGATGAAGGAGTTTGAGGAAGAGGCGAAATTTGCCGAAGCCGGGGAGAAGGCCGCGGAATTGGATAAGCGCCGGTGGGAGTTTTTTATAGCGAATGGCGCGGAGTTCCTGGAGAAGTACGGGCAGGTGAAGGTGTACCGCCTGATTAGCAAGTTCATGGCCCGCGTGGTGGAACAGATTGACCGTTACCGGAAGGACCGGACGCTGGGGCGCATCCGCCGCGTGGCGGCGTCCGTAGCTCCGCGGACGAATCCGAAGGGGAAGCCGCTGCGCGGGAAGATGGACGCGGAGAGTTACCGGAGGCTGGAGAGGTGCCTGCGCCTGCTGGAGATGACCGAGAGCCAGTACGATGAGTTTTTCCAGAAGAATTTTCCGGAGGATGCCGAAGAGGGGAAGAGGTGGGAGGATCTGGCCCCGGATGCGCTGGTGCTGGTGACGCTGCCCGACGCGGAAGGGAGGCTGGAAGAGGTGGCCGTAACGCAGCGGGAGTTGGAGGTTTACGCCTGTTATGAACGGATGGACGTGAATACTGCGGAGAAGTGCGGCGCGGCCCTTGGAGAATTGATTGCCACGTCCCGCCATGCCTGGGAGAACGCAGCGGAGAAGAAGAAGATGGAGGTTGCCGCCATGGCCGCCCCACTGCTGCAGGCCACCGGGGATTTGGATGATAGCAGGATGGCGACGTTCCGCCGGAAGGCGAGGCTGCGGGCTTTGCCGAAGAAGCCCCTTTCCCTGTTTGATTATCTGATGAATTTTAATCAGTATATGCAGGCGCTTTCTTCCGTGGAGCCGTTTGCCGGGATTGCCCGCCAGTTTGAGGAACGGGCGGCGCGGTTTAATGTGCAGCGGCAGGCGAGCGAGAAGGAGATGCTGCGTTTTGTGCACAATACCGTAGCGGAGATTGCGGGGTCCGCGGACCGGTATGATATTGCCGAGTGGATTTATGAGGGGCGCATGAAGGAGGATACGGGGATTTCCGTTGTGGAGCGGGAACCGGATTGGAACAGGAAGGCCAACGCCCTGTACCGGGAACGCCTTCTTCATTTGCTGCGCCGGAAGGTGAAGTCCCACGGGCTGGAAGCGGTGCAGCTTTATTTGAGGGAGTTTAAGCTTTCCGAGGATTTGAAGAAGGAGGTGAACGCCCTGTTCGGGCACCGCCGCAAGGAGATTTCCGCCAAGCAGGCGAAGAAGGCATTGGAGCACATGGAGCGCGTGTTTACGCAGAAGGAGTGGGAGCGGTACGGGGACCAGAAGGTTTTTGTGAGGGAGCGGGCGGAGATGCTGCGTTCCAGGACGAAGTATGCCAAGGAGGGGTATCAGCCGAAGAGTTTCCGGCTGGATGGCCTGTCCCGGATGGAGGCGGCGTATCTGGTGCTGTTGTCCGAGCAGGCGGATTATACCGAGGCCCTGGCGGAACGCGGGTTTGACGCGGAGGTGATGGACCGGCTGCGCGGGTTTGCCGGGGATGAGGTGATGCGGTTTGCGTATGCTTTACGGGAGAAGCTGAATGAGCGAAGCGGACAGGTGCAGGAGATGACCGAGAGGCGCTACGGCACGCCGTTTCCGCTGACGGAGAATTATTTCCGGGCGTTTCTCGATGTGACGATGGAGGCGATTGATAAGTCGATTGCCGATGCGGCGTCTTACGGGGAAGCGGCCACGGGCGGGAAGTTCGGGTTGATTCACGCCCGCCGGAAGCATCAGGCTCACCTGGATTTGGAGATGGATGTTTGCACGGCGTTTATGGCGGCCATGACCGAGCAGGATCTTTACCTGTACGGCTCCGAGATCAGCCGTGATTTGCGGGCTTTGCTGAATTTCAAGGGCGAGGACGGCGAGGCGGGCCGGAGCCTGGAGGTGCTGCTGGGGCGGGATGCCGTGGGCAAGCTGATGGCCTGGGCGGATGCGTTTGACCGCGCCGGGGCGGAGAGTATTCGCGGGCACCTGGATATGAACCGCCTGATGAACCGGCTTTCCGGCGCGGCGGCGCGAGTGCTGCTGGCCGGGCGCGTGGGGACGCTGACCAAGCAGGCGACGACGGTGATTAACGCGATGTATGCTTCCGACGAGATTGGCCTTGCCGAGTGGCTGGGGGCCGTCCGCCGGTATCACGCCGGGAAGCTGGTGAAGCCTGTACGCGAGATAGAGGCCCTGCCGGAGCTGGACAGCCGCGACAAGACGCGGTTCAGCGCCACGCTGGCTGCCATGGGGGCCGACGAGGCCGGGCGCCGGGTGTCCCGCCTGGAACGCTGGAACCGGGAGGGGATGGATTTGCTGGAACGGGTGGATATGAAGGGGAATGCGATTTCCGCGGCTATTTTGTACGATGCGGTTTACCGGAAGATGAAGCGTGAGACGCCGGACGCTGCGGAGGCCGAGCTTGACGCGGCCGCCATGGCGGAGGTGCGGCGCTCCCTGTCCCGCAAGGGTCAGCCGATGACGCAGTTGCAGAAGTCCCTGGCCGCGCAGCACCGGACCTGGATGCAGGCGGGGATGTTGTTCCTGGGCGGCGAGTCGATCAATACGATGGGCAATGTGTTTTCCCTGGCCCGCAGCGGGCAATGGGGGAAGGCCGGGTTGATGTGGGTTTCTCACGGGGTGGTGCTGGCCCTTCTGAATGGGCTGCTTAATTTCATGACCGATGACGAGAAGCGCCGCCGGAAGCGGGAGTGGTGGCACGCCCTGTTTGATGTGGCGATGGGGCCCGTGATGGGGATCCCTGTCGTGAGCGGGCTGGCTGGCGAGGGGGTGAGGCAGCTTGCGAAACTGTGCGGGTATCACGCTTTTATGCCGGGGAATAATTTGCTGGTGCCTTTTTCCAATGCGGCGGATATCGGGAAGGCGTTTTCCAACGCCTGGAAGGTGTTTGACGGCAAGGAACGGCCCTGGGAGGATGACGCCCTTTCTTTCCACGAGCTTTTACGTACTGCGGCGGCGGGGACGGTGGCGTTTTCTCCGCGGACGACCAAGGGGGGCGCCGCTGCGGTAGGGGCTGCCCTGACGATGGCAGCGTTGCTGAATGTGACGGAGTTTGCCCTTAAAACAGTCCGCAGCGTTCAGGAGAACGGATCGGATTGGGATAAGTGGGTTGGAAGATGAATCCGGTGAAGACGGTAGCGGATGTGATGGATTAAAGGCACATTCACTTGTGTCATCACATTAACATATCATAATGAATGTTTTATAAAAAATAATATGTTTTTTAGTTGCAGAAATAAAAGAATGATGTTCTAATCTTCTTGACGTCGGAGGTTTGTCCTTCCCGGACAAGCGTCTGCCTTATGGTAAGGCCGACGTCTATTTTTATACCCTTTTTCTGGGGGGATAAGAAATCCGCGTAACTCCAGATGATGTCTGTTTACGCACGCCTGAATGTTGTTTTTTAACAGGTCCCCCAATCCAGCGCAGGGTGTTATGAATTATACCGGAGTTGTCTTTCCACGAATAAAAGCAGTCTTCCAGTTGGGAGTAGAGTGGCATGATTGGAGAGAATTCCGCAACTCGCAATCCAATGATGGTAGTGACAATGTCTGCTATTTGAATACCTATGTTTTTAGCTTGAGATATGGCAAACATAGGTATTTCAAGAATAGAGGATCTCATCTGACTACCAGGAGCGCTTTTGACAAGGAAATTGGTAATGGCAGCTGCATTCCTGCCGTTCGTTCCATCATCCCGGTTATCAATAATGATGATGGCTTTTCTCCCATAATGTTCCCGTTTCATATAGATATTGATACGTTCACAGAGACTTTTGAATGTAGCATCAAGAACACCAGTGTCCTTGCAAGAAAAACTTTGCATGGCTTGGTCAAAACAGACACACCCAAATACCGTAATTTTACTTTTTTTCAAAAATTTGAGAATGGATTCAATGAGTTTGATGTTAGTTGAGCCTTCGGGGCGCATCTCGTGTTGTTTGAAGGAGTACCGGGATAAGAGATCTTTTCCCTTCAGTTCAGAGTTGTCCGCGTAGTCTTTTCCAAGATGTTGAAGTTTTAATTTATAAATGGCATTGGCAATTTTTGTGTAGTCTCCAATAGGGATAGCTACTCCACACATAGCTCCAAATTTATGTTTTTCTCCCCCTCTATCCAGTTCTCTAAATGTTTCATCCAAGAAAATCAACATACCAATTATTTATGTGTTTTATATACCTAAAGTCCCGACTTCCTAAAGGGGCGTCACATTCCTTTGCAAGGCGGCGACAACGGATGAAAAACTAAATGAAAAAGGGTACAACCTCAAGGAAATATTGCACAACTATTTTTGGGATATACTATATATTGTGGCATTATCCTTGATTTCAAGGAATATTTTTATTGTCTTGCGTGATTTTTCTGTCTAGTACTTGGCTTCATGTTCGTCCGACTGGTTGTCAAATACTTGAGGACTTGAGTTTTTGAGGATATAGGAATACCTTGGAGAAATGAAAGGTTTACTGATTGCCATTTGCGTTTTCCTGGGGCTGGCATTGTTGCCGATGCCCTACGGCTATTATATGTTCCTGCGGTTGGCTGTGTGTGCTTACGCCATATTTGTGTTTACCCAAGAGCAGAAGAAAGGGGTGTGTTTCGGGAGCGTATCCGCTGCCGCTATTGCTCTGCTTTACAATCCCGTCTTCCGGGTGCATTTGGAGAAGGAGGTCTGGATGTGGGTGAATATAATAACCATATTATTATTCATCATTGTCTCGTTGCCATGGAGAGAGTTTGCAGAGACAAGAAGAGAACGAACAAGGAAACTTAAAGAGGAAGCAGAGAAAAGGAATGAGGAAAAATTTTATGGAGTGTATTATAAATATTTTAAAAGTAATTTGCTTCTTCCGAATTACTGTGTAAGATGTAAAGAAACTATAGACATATCTACAAGCAAAGATTTATTATGTCCTTCTTGTTATCAAAAAGTTCAAGAATTTATAGAGCAAGAAGAGAATGAATTTACGAAGACGGGAAATCTTCCCATGAAATTGAATTTCAAATGTAAACATTGTGGAGCGAAAGAAAGAACAAGATCGTTTACATTTGGATTTTGCAAACCATGTTATTGGTCTCTTTGCGAACTTGAGTCAATCGCGAAGAAAGATTTAAAAGGCTATGAGCGATATAAAAAAAACATGCTGGCTATAAAAAAAGCAAGAACGAATAAAGAAAAAATCTATTGGCGTCCAGCATGAAAATAATACTAACAGGAAACTCTACCAATTAGGTTAGCCATTCAGGAAAATTTTATATAACAGATAGTTTTTTTTATTTTTATTATTTTATATTTTATTATAACGATTATTACTGCACTATATCTGACAATAACTGTTATAAAATAATTACTACAAAAGACGGTTTACAAAACCGCATAAATACAACCCGCAATTGTTATAATAGGAGCAAACCAAACTAGTAGACCGCCAGCCAGATATGATGCTCTGTGACTAAATGTTCCATATAAAGCAATCCCTAATGATGTATCATAACATCCATACATTTGTTTAGTTGTTTGATAGATACCGTTTGAAATAGATAGAGCATAAGTCATGATTAGTAACATAATCGGAATAAGTTCTAGACCTGAATAAAAGTATATCGCTGCAACATAAAACGAACTGATATAAAGAAGTATACTAATACTTGCTATGAACACTTGAAGACCGGGAGCCTTTTGTCCAAATACATACGCATTGATAAGTTCCGGTATAGAGAGTATGAGATTCGCTATAGGCAACACAGCCAAGAGAATGAAGATGATAGCAGGTACATAGAGGCCGATGCAGAATGCCCAGATAAGTCCAACGAGTGAAATAGGGAGAAGAATAAGGATCATAGTTTTAAATTGCGCTGATTTTGTTTATTTTGCCCCGCCACAAATCTTGCAGTTCACACCGCTGGGCGTATCGCTGGCTCGCCCTTTGCAAGCCCGGTAGTACCGGCAGTTTTTGTTATGGGTCTTGCCCGTTGAGCTGATCCAGTACGTTTTTTCTTCCGCTGCTGTTTTGGCCGCTGGTTTCCGGTGGTAATGATATTCCCCCGTTTTACGGTTGTAGTGACCACCGTTGGCGTCCAAGCCGCCAGGGTGCGCCTCCGAGAATGAAGTGAGGGAAATAACAGCTAAAATGAGAGAGAATAGTTTCATGCAAATTCATAATACCATGAAATAAAGAGAGTTGTAAATAATTTGCTTAACTCTTTCAAAGGCATTACGAAAGGATTATTTCCAACATTTATTTACATGTTTCACCTGCAGTTTATCGTTGTTTGCTAGAAGGGGCCGCGTGGAGGAAGGTATTACATTAACAAGAACGGGAATAAGACGTATATCAAAAGAAAATAAAAGCCCCCTGGCCCGGAGGCCAAGGGGCGAAGCATTCTAACGTAAAGAGGCTAAATAATAGCCTCTCTTCTCAGAATAAGCAACTCCTAAATCATTGTTTCAGTATCATTATGTGAAAATGCGTACTGGAATTGTTATTGAGGGAGTGTGTCCAACAAAAAGGAGCTGCCCCGATAGAGGCAGCTCCTGAATAGAGTCAGGCTGTTAATCTTCCCAGGTTCCACCTGCAGCTTCAATAGCATCCCGTACTTCCCTGATCAGGTAAGGAGGTGCATTGTCTGGATCGTGGCCCGGGATAGTCACCGTCTGTCCATGAGGATGATCGTATACACGATGGGAACCTCGTCCTTGTCCTTGCTGCAGAATGAATCCGGCATCTCGTAACCGTCTGATTAGATCTCGTATTCGCATAAGTGATGTTGAAGATACGAGAAGAGAGGAGAGTTTCAATGGACGCTGTCCGAATGGAAAAATCAGCCTTTTTAATAGTCTAGATTGCTCGAAAGAAATGATTACCCTTTATTTATTCAAATTATTTTACCAGGAAGGATAATAAGACCGTTATCCACTATTTTTTTAGGAAGGAGCTTTCTATATGGAAAGCTTCCCATAGGAGTATCATGAAATACTTCATTTTCTATTTTGAAGTAATTAGGAGATATATAAGAATTTACTATTTTTATTTCTGGTTTTTCAATATTTTCTAGTTGTAATTGTTTGTACCATTCTTGAACGTAGTGAACATTATGCGGAAACCTGACTCCAAGGACAATTCCAGATAGATATTGCAATATTTCTGAAAAAAATATATTCCCTTCATCATCTGTTGATGATGCATATTTTATTAAACATAATAGGCGCATTTCTTTTTCAAAAAACCAAGATTTATCCTTTGTTATCATTAAATCTTCTATGACTTTTGGATTAAAAAGAGGGAATACATCAGAAAAAACAACCCTATTTCTCTTATATAAAACATTATATAAGCAATTATGCAAAAAATCTTCATGTAATTTTTCTATTCTCCAATGATTGTAATTTGGCTCGTTGTGCGGTGTTACAGGTAATGAGAAAACCAGACACACTCCTTTATGCTTATCTGCGTAATGTCCCCACATCGCAGCAGATGATACGGATCTTGAAAAACAAATTACTTGATGAGAGGAATGTTTAGTATAATCGTTATATGTTTTTCTGGCTGGTAAAAATTCAAAAATATCATTTGTTCTATAAGGATTTGTTCCTTTTATTCGCCATTCTCTGAGTATTTTTTTCGCAATTTCCCAAGACTGATAAATATAAAGGTCAACAACTTTGGGATTCATAAATTGCAATAAAGTTTCTTCATGTTCTCTAGAAGGAGCTTCCCCGTCTTCCACCCATTTATCTACATCCTTCTCTGAAAGACAAAAATTATGGGCTATCCACTTTTTATCTCTATTTGAGAATTTTAACCATTCTTTTATTTTTTCAGAATATGCAGAATTAACCATGACTGTTTTTGAAAAAATTAAATAATAAAAACCATTCTTTTTAGCCGATATTTTATTGATGAATACAAGTACAATATCAATATACTTTATATGTTATTGTTCAATTTTTTTGAATCAAGCTTTCTCCCACCTGTCCAGCGTTTCCACATAGATGCCGGAGATTTTGCCGCCGTCCATGGGTTCGATGTCTCCGAAGTTGGGGTTGATGGGATGGAGGGTGTATTCCATTTTGCCGGTTTCCGGGTTTTTCCTGCGAACCAGTTTTTTGAGCGTCACGCCGCGTTCATCATGGTATTGAACAATGGTTCCGGGTTTGGGGATGGGGGGGATGGTGTATTTTTTCATGATGACCACGGAGCCGTCCGGGATGGAGGGTTCCATAGAGTGACCGTTGACGCGCAGCAGGTATTCCCCTTTTTCCAGTTCACGGTATAGCCGGATGTCCTGCGGAATGGTGTCTCCATCCGCCAGGTTGCCGGCGGCAATGTTGCCGATGATTCGTCCCTGAGCCTCCAAAGGAGGGGTTGTGAATGTTTCTACCGGGGTAAACTGCTGGCTGGGAGCTTCTGCTTTCCTTTTCTGATGTGCCTTGGCTGTGACTTGAAGGATATGGGAAACCATATCCTCTATAGTTTTTTTTGCTTCATCCGCCATGGCGCGAAGTTGCTTTTCAAAGTCTGGCGGAAGCTCAAACTCAATTTCTTCCTCTCCTGACATCAGCTTTTCAATGAGTTCCATTTTTTGAGGAACGATCGGCTTTCCGGCAGAAAGCCAGTTATCCACCGTTCGCTTACTGACCAATGTTTTTTCAGCTAACCACGCACGGTCTTTCCCTATCTCTTTGAGCCACGTTTTGATGTCTTCAGCATTGAGCATGTCAGCATTATGCACCAGAAGTGCATCAAGCGCAATAGAAATATTTACCATTGATGCACCAGAAACGAAAAATAATGTTGACTTAATTTCGTTCTGGGTGCATTTTGACAATATCAACAGCACGCAAGACGCGAATATGATCATCAACCTGAAAAAAGAAACGCAAGAAGTGCGGGAGTGGTTCCGGGAGGCGCAGGCCGCTACAGGCTTGAGCGGCCGGGCTCTCGTTATCGGCGCCATCATGGATTTCCGCCAGAAGGCAAAAGACCGTAGTCCACAGCCTCGGAAGAAGAACTCCGAACCCAAGAAGCCGGCAGCATGAAAATAGAAGATTTAGTCGTCCGGATAGAGTTTCTTAATAGCAAATTGGGAGAGTCTAAAGATACGCCATGTATTGGGGTGAATGCGGATGGTGCCAACATCGACCAGGAATCCTTTGTTTACGAGACAGCGGACGCTTTTGTCCGCAGGGTCGAGTTCAAGCTCGGCGCTCTGGGATTGAACAAAGGAAAGAAGCCTTTCCTTCTCGTCTTTGGGGAGACTTTGGAAGATACGTTCGTTCCTTTTCTCTGCGGCATGGTTGGAAGAAAGCTGGAGAAGATTGCCGCCAAGCTTCCCCATGATGCGCACCAGAATAATGGAAATACTAAACAGGAAGATGATATATGCGACGTGGTTGTACTGGTTTGTCCACTCGGAGATGCCAAGTGGTATCAGAAGTTTCTCTGGGGTGATGAGGTAAATCCCGCTGGCACAAGCAAGTACGCAGTCCGTGTGTTTGATGGCGAGCGTTTTAAGGAGCTCCGCGAGTGGTCCAAGCGTGGCGATTTCCATGGCCAGGACTTTACCCGATAACCATAATTATTTCAAACCTAACAATGATGATGAATACGAATACTGAATTACCGAAGAATGCAAAGCTGCTTACCGTGGAGGAAGCGAAGGAGCTAGTGAATAATAATTACCGCTATTATGTTAATGGTGATGGTCTGGTAAAAATACAATATTCCATCTCTCCGCAACCTCTACATGGAACGGAGTTTCTTGTAGTTGGAAGTGAAGAAGGCAAATGCCTGATTACCCAAAGAAAGGAATTCGAAGATGCGATAGAATTGCGGACAACTTGCGATCAATAATTTCGGCCTGAGATTTACTTGCTGTTTTTTTCTTTAATTCATCAACATCTTTTTTCAGTTGAATGATTTTTCCATTTATATCTATAAGGGACTCTTTGACAAATTGCTGAAATTGATATTCTTCCATATTCATAGCGGACTAATAATAATAAAATAAGACTATTTCACAATCATAAATGCTGCCAGGGGAATACGAAATCCATATTCATAGCACTCTATCCCTCAAAGCGAAAGCAGGTAGCACCAATTTCCAACAAATAACTAATGATGAACTGGACTGAATTTATTGTTGTGACGCTGCTTAACCTGGCAGGCTACCTGTCCGCGCTGATGCTTGGTATCAGCCTGGGAGAGAAACACATCATACGCCAGGTGAACAGAACCCTGGAACAGATGAGAAAGGAGCGGGCATGATTATCGAATACGACTTTGAAGACCGGTGCATCCGGGTGAATGGCGAATACGTCGCCATCCGGGAAGCGGAGGGCCTCAAGGACGAGCTGGAATTAGCGATTGACCAGTGGGAAGTGGATCACGCCGAGCAGTGCGATAACCCCGACGGACACTACGACGACTGAATTATGGAAGAAGACCTGATCGAAGAATTGAAGCTGCTCGGCTGGCACGAGCTTTAACTAATCGCCCGGCCCAGGTGGGGCCTAAAAACCAAAATACACAAATCGGTAGATAAGAATAATACGGTCTGGCAGGCGCGGGGCATACCCGTCCGGGCGGCCATTTTAATTAACCGAACATGAGCACGAATGAAAAAACGTTGAAGAGTCTGGCGGAGGCCCTGGAAACCATAGCCAGGGTGCTTAAGGAGGCTGCTTCTTCTCCTGTTCCTTCCTCCCCGGAGGCGGCGAGCGTGGGATTATTGCCTGATTCCGACGAGGCGCAGGCGATTGCCGCCTTCCGCGGCAAGGTAGTTGTCACTTTGGATGACGTAAGGTTCATGACGGGCTGGGGAAGAGAGCGCATTCTTGCCCTTGTCCAGGACGGCTGCATTCAGGCGTTGCCCGGAACAGGAAGCGCCGGATGCCCCTATGAGTTCCCTGCCCTGTCTGTATGGCGCTATATCCACCAGCAGGATCATGCACAGAAGCCTCAAGTGAATGGAGTGGATATGAATATTCTTCCCCCGCGCAGAAGAAGAAAGGGGGTTGCGGCATGAATACCTTTTTCAAGTTTTTGGGGGCCTGCTCCTTTGGTTTTTCCGCTGCGTGCCTGTTCTGGCTGGCGGTGGAGCTGGATAACGCCGAGCTGCAGGCGGGCAAGAGCCCGCATTCCGGGTTTTGCCCGGAGTCTCCCACTCCCATGAAAGCTTTTGACGGTTTGGAAAAACCGTCCCGCCCTCACGGTATGAGGAAACAATGAGTTGGCCGGGGTCAGTTGGCCCTGACTCCCGGCCTGTTACAAATGCAACCTACAAAATTACAATAAGTAACGAGTTATGAATACACCAAGTGAAGCCACACGGCAAGAGAAAGTAATGGATCCCTCCAAGTCCACCGAGCTGGCTGTCAGCCTGGACAATCTGGCCCTGGAAGCCCAGCAGGCATTGAGCTGCAAGGGCAGCTTTGAAAAGGCCATCAACATGGGCATTGCCATGAACCGGCTGCGCGACGCCCTGACTCCCCCCATCATGGAATCCATCATGAAGCTGAAAGGCTCCCAGCTCGGCTTCCGCACGGACGAGTGCGCAGCGACACAATACAAAGAAGGAGTGACCTATGGTGTGGATGCGGTCAGGGAATGCCTGATTGTGGCCACCTGCATGGGCCTTTCTCCGGTAGGTAATCAGTGGAATATCCTTGCCGGGCGCACGTATGTGACCAAGGAAGGCATGACCTACCTGCTGAAGAACCTGGAAGGCCTGACCAATTTGAAGATGGTTTACCATCCCGCCGAAATCAAAGAGTCTTCCACTTCCGGCATCAGCAAGAGCGGGAAGGAGTACCAGAAGATTGAGCGGGAAGGTTTGGTGAGGGTCGATATGAGCTGGGAGTTCAAAGGAGTCCCGGATTCCGAAACTCTTGAGTTCTGTATCCGTGTAAATAACGGCATGAGCCAGGATGCCATTATTGGCAAGGCCGAGCGGAAGGCCAAGGCATGGCTTTATTCCCACCTGACCGACACGATTATTTCCGACGGCGAAGTGGAAGACGGACGGGAAATGCGGAATGCTACTCCGGAAGCCGGAACGCAGAAGCCGAAGGCCGGCAATCCTCTTGCGGGCGCCGCTGTACCTCCGCCAGTGGCGGCGGCAGCCAGGCAGGAAGAAAAGCCCCTTGAACCGGAAGTGGTTTCTTCGCCCACTCCTACTGATGATTTGAAGCTGGAGCCGGAATCTGCCGTGAGCGTGGCAGACCTGGAAAAACTGCTGCGTGACCACGGCGTGACGATGCCCCAGGTAGTGAATTTCTGCCGGGGCCGGCAGATTTATTACGTGCAGGGAGCCAGCCGGGAAGAGACGTTCCCGCCCAAGACGCTGGAGTGGCTGGTGGCGAATTTCAACCAAGTAGTCGCCTGGGTGGGAGCCTCCGGGAAGTAAGCATGCAGGATAGCAAGGATCTTTAGCTATGAATGTTTTAGATTTATCGGGCTTTGCGACTTTCGGCGAGGCTTGTGGCCGGGTGGATAATCCGCAGGCGTACCACGATTCCAAGAAGGGGATTCCTCACTGTGTCTCCAAGTCCATGCTGACGGATTTCGCCCGGAATCCCTATAAATGGAAGTATCGGCAGGATGAAGGGATTGAGAAGGTTTCCCAGGGGTTCCGGTTTGGTTCCCTGGTGGATTGTCTGGCACTGACGCCGGATCAGTTCCAGAGTCAGTATCTCGTGGAAGAGTGGCTGCCGGGGGTGAATAAGAACGGCTCCGTGTCCAAGACGAAGCAGGACGACGGGCAAGCAGCCCGCTGGGCGGCGTTTGCCGACCGTGGGGGAGCCGTGCTGACGCCGGAAGAGTACGCAGAAGCGCAGAAGGCCGTGGGGATTTTCAATAATTACCTGCGAACCGAACATGGGCTGGTGCTGGGGGATTCGTTTGATTCCCAGGTGGCGATGTATAAGACGCTGCTCATTGAGTACGCACCGGACAAGCCTCCGGTTCCGATTACGATTACGGGGATGATTGATATCCTGCCTCACGATGAAGAGATGCCGATTATTGATATGAAGACGACTTCCACGCCCGTGGAGGATTCCGGTCTGATTGACCGGGATATGGCCCGCTACGGGTACGGCTGGCAGGCTGCCTTGTATTGCGATCTGTATGAAGCGATTTTCGGGATACGCCGGAATTTCATGTTTGTGTTCATGGAGTCGGCAGCTCCTTACTGCATTTCCGAGGTGCGGATGGATCAGGAGGCCCTGGAGCATTACCGGGGGCAGTATATGGCCGCCCTGCGCCAGTACGCCGAGTGCGTGGCGACGGGGATTTATCCGGGGGCTGTGGCCTTGCCGCGGTATTTCCGCATTCCGCGCTGGGAACTTAAAAAGGGATGGGAAGGAGGTGCGGCATGATGACCACGCTGACCATTACCTTGCCCCACACGCCGCGCTGCCTGTCTCCTAATGCCAAGGCCCCTCTCACGCAGAGGGGGGCCATTGTAGCCGGGTACAAAAAGACGGCTGCCAAGAGCCGCGCCCGGAATATAGCCTGGGGCAGGACTTGTGAAGCCCTGAATGGACGGAGGATGCAACCGACGCATTACCGGGTGGTCTGGTTTTTCAAGGGGCCGAAGCCGGACGCGGATAATTGCCTGGCGCGCTGCAAGGCGTATCTGGACGGGGCTTGCAAAGCCTTGGGCATTGACGACAGGACGCTGGATTGTGCCGGGATTGACCGCGTGCATGATCTGGATAGGGCCGGACAGGTGGAAATCGTGTTTGAAAGGAGGGACGATGAAAACGCCTAAATGCCCGCTGTGCGGCACACCTTTGAAAGCCATACGAGGATATGATGTCCGAGGAATAACAACCGATTGGGTTGCTGGTTGCTACAACTGCTTCTTCCAGAGTTCCCATTTTTGGAAAACCAAGAAGGCATGTATTGAAGATATGGATAGGCTTGTTTCTTTGTTTCCTCCCATCATGAGGGTTTGGCCGGGGGACAAGTTGCAAGTAGAGGATGGAAGCATTTGTGAAGTGATAAACGTTAATAAAAATCTAGCAATGATGGACGTGAGGAGAGGTGAAGGAAGACCAGTATTCACGATTGCAGATACTCATGTCCTTAGATGGCCCTGGGAGATTGAGCAGAAAGGAGGCCAGCAATGATTAACATCCTCCTATCCGTCAGGCGGCCTTTCTCCGAGAAAATTTTGTCCGGGGAAAAGAAATGGGAACTGCGTAAAAATGCGCCACGCCTCAACAAAGGCGGCTCCGTCACACTGTGGCTCTATGAATCCGGCCAGTACGGGACACGGGGCATCATCGGCAAGTGCCGTTTAGTTGCCACTGCTGGACTTCGACCATATCCCCCAAAGGGAATTTTAGAATGGACCATGAAGCAAGCTTGCGTGACGGAAGAGCACCTGCGGAATTACCTGCCTTGCTATGTCTGGGGCATCCAAGACCCCGTGAGGATTTCCACAGTGCCGCTCTCTGACATCGGCATGACCCGCCCGCCGCAGTCTTGGCAGTACCTTACTGACGAGCAAGCAGACATCTTAGAAAGGAGGGGGAGTGAATGAGCTACATCTTTTCGCGGGCGCTGGTGGAGGAATACTTGGAAGCGAGCTGCTCGGATTCCGCACCGTCTGCGCCGTCGAGCTCGAACCCTGGTCCGCAAGCGTACTGCTCGCCCGACAGAATGACGGACTACTCCCGACTTTCCCGGTTTGGGATGACGTACGCACCTTTGACGGACGACCGTGGCGCGGCCTTGTTGACGTGGTATCTGGAGGCTTCCCGTGCCAGGACATTTCAGCCGCAGGAAAAGGTGCCGGCATTGACGGCGCCCGCTCCGGCCTCTGGCGGGAAATGCGCCGAATTATCAATGAAGTACGACCGGAATTCGCATTCCTGGAAAACTCACCTCTGCTTGTGGGAAGAGGACTTGCCAGAATCCTCGGTGACCTTGCCCGCATCGGGTATGATGCTGCATGGTGTGTGCTGGGAGCTGACGCCGTTGGATTACCCCATCGCCGCGCCAGATTATGGCTTCTTGCCCACGCCGCGGGCCTGCATAGGCACGCACGGCATAGCTTGGAGCCGCGCGGAACAAGGCAATCACAAATGCAACCTGGAAGATTACCTGGCATATCTCTATGTCAGGAGTGGAGGGAAGCGCGTCAGGGGGATGTGCGTGTCGGCGTCTTTCGTCGCCCTGATGATGGGGTGGCCCCAGAAGTGGACGAGCTTAAAGCCCTTGGCAACGGGCAAGTTCCTGCAGTGGCGGCAACTGCATTCCGGGTTTTACTCGAACGATTCACGAACTACAACCCCCAACTGACGCTTTTTTGATATGCCTACACGATTGATCAGAGATGCTATTTTGACATCAGGGCGCGTCGCCTCTCTTTCGTGGGAGGCCGAGGTGTTCTACCGACGCCTGATGTCTGTGGCAGACGATTACGGCCTTTATGACGCCAGGACGCCCATTCTCCGTTCTGCGCTGTATCCTCTCCAACTCGACAAGATGAGCGAGTGCAATATTCAACGCTGCCTCTCCGCGTGTGAGGCAGCGGGGCTTATTCTGCTTTATTCTCACAATGAGAAGCCATACTTGATGATTCTGGGGTTCGACCAGCAGGGGAAGTCCATGCCCAAATGGCCGCTTCCGAACGGTTACGAAGTGCTGAAAGTTTCTGACAAGAAATACGAATTGCGGAAACTCGTAACAGGTCGTAACGATTCGCCTCAACCCGTTACTTATGCGAATGCGTATTCGGAGACGGAGACGAAGACGGATGCGAATGCGAAGAAATTACCTGTAAGCCGAGGCATAGAGCAGTTCCCGTGGAACGCGGAGGATGTGCGGCTTTTCATGGCGGCCCAGCTTATGGCTCCCAAGGGAGACGAGTTGAAACGGTGCGCAGAGTCGTTTTTTGATGATTTCAGCGCCCGTGGATGGCGGGACAGCAAGGGGATTCCTCTTGCCGATTGGAAGCCGGCAGCCCGGAAGTATGCCCGTTCCTGGGTCACGAATAATGCGCAGCGGGGACATCAAGGTTCGTCTGGGCGGAATGACGCCAACGCGGGAAGGAGGTACGAATGATGGATGATATTCAACGTTTGGCCGGGCAGGTTTCCGTGATGCCTTCCCAGGACGGGATTGTCCGCAGTTACAAGCCGGTACGGTACGATATGGGCGGGTTTGACGAGTCCGTTCACCCGGAGGTGCAGGCCATGCACCAGGAAGTGCAGTGGTTTATTAACGATATCGTTAATAAGGTTCGTCCGCGCCGCTGGCTGTCCCTGCTGGGGGCTTCCGGGGTGGGCAAGACGCATCTGGCGGAGGCTGCCAGGGATGCGCTGACTAAATCACGCCCCACGTTGCCCATTCAGCTTTGGAAGTGGCAGAAGGTGGTTTCCATGCTTCGTTCCGGGGATTGGGCGTTTATTGAATATTTGGTTAAAGAGGTGTACGTGCTGATTCTGGATGATATTGGCGCGGAGAATACTTCCCCCGCTATTCTTTCCGCCCTGAACCGTGTTGTCGATGGGCGGCTGGGGAAATGGACGATGCTCACGTCTAACCTGCTGCCGGACAATATCAGGGAGACCTTGGACGCCCGGATTGCCTCACGACTCTACCGCGGCAATAACGTGGTGTGCCGGGTCAAGGATGCGCCGGATTATTGTTTTGAACGGTATATGAGAAGGGAGGAAGGGAGATGAAACAGTCAGAGTTAAAATTGATGTCCATCATGTCCGCAGCATTTTCACGGCTGAAAATGTCTCCGGTTCAGATCGCTATTCTTTCCTGTATCGGTCTTAATCCCGGCATTCGGTTCGGAGAAATTGCCAACCGCGTATCTGTGTCTTCCAGCCGTTTGTGCTTTCATCTGAATACCCTTTGCGGTGCAGGAGACGTTTCTACCTCCCAATATGGAGGCAGATTCAAAAAAGGTTATTTCCTCACGGCACAAGGGCGTAAACGCTTGGAAGACGCTATCACACGAACGATGAAAGATCATGCCTAAGAGAGATAAAACATCTATTGCCACAGAGAAGAAGAAGGAGTTTGCGAGGCTCTTGGTTGAGTCAAAATTGTCCAAGGCGGACGCTTATCGTAAGGCCTACAATCGCAAGGATATGAGTAATGACGCAGCCAGCAAGGCGGCATCCCGTTTGTCCAAGGATGGCGAAGTTTTGCGAATGATTGACGAATTGAATGCCCAGTTGGACAGATCAGCGATTGCCACCAAGCAGGAATGCCTTGAATTTCTTACTGCTGTGTTGCGTACACCAATTGGAGAAGTGGGCGAAGATTCTCCTTTATGCCAGGAGGTTGCCTACACGGATTCAGGGATGCGCAAGAAGATGCCCGGCAAGATTGAGGCGGTGAGGGAACTTTCCAAGCTGGCCGGTTACAATGAACCGGAACCGGTGGATGTACCAGGGCTTTCAAAGATTGCCGCAGTACTTGCCGGAACGAAACAGGAGCATCTTGTACATCCTGATAATGGCAAAGCCGCTCCAATTGAGTTTGATAGTGAGGAGGAAGCATCGGAAGACAAGGAACGCCGCCCAGGGTTACTAGACGGCGTGGGAAATGAACCGTTGGTTTAAAGTTCTATTTCACACGATTCCAGACTTGGGTTGCCCTTTAACTTCATTTCGTTTTGAATAAATTGAATTTTATCTTCTGATATTTTTTCAATTTGCTCGTTTTTTTCAAACAATCCTTTATCTAAAAGATATTCTACTACTTTATTATAATTTAACAATCTACCTAAAGAATGCAATATTTGCCAATCTTCACCTAAAAAACTGTATTTTAGTATCTCCAAGTGTTCCATTTTTTGTTCAATATTTAAATTTTTGTTTTTAATTATAAATAATATAAGATTATATAAAGAATCAACCCAAGGTCTTATCATATTGACTTGCAAGATAAGAATATCAAAATTCAAAAAACCATTATTTTTAATAGTTGCATATACTTCACGCGACATATCCAGTGTATACACAAAGAATTTTTCCCTCTTTTTCCTTTCAATATCAGAAATAACCGATTCTATATGTAATTCCACCCTACTTAAATTAACATATAACATATTAATTGCATCTCTTCCGCTATCTCCGTAAATTTGGATTTCATCTTGAAGTCTTCTGATAATAGGAATCTGGTTGTAGAAAAAACTCTCAAACTGTTGAATTTTCATCAACTTATTTTGAAGTTCAAATTCATTAGCCTGTCTTTCCTGCTCCCTGCATTGAGCCTTCAATTCCCTGCGTTGCAAACTCAATTCTCTTCTTTGAAGTTGAAGTTCTAAACGCTGCTGATGAAGAGCATAAATGAAACAAATGAAAGCGAATCCGGAAAACAAGGCATTTAAACCTCCGTACATATCACCACTGATTCCGAAACGAGAGGTTTCTGGAAAATTGATTCCTTCAAACAACCTGTCCGCTATACTAAGACTTCCCCATGTGATGAAGGGCCATGCAATGAAAAGTACGGAGACAATGATGAGCAAGCCATACATACAATTCCGCTTTGAAGGTTTCTTTTTCGGAGAAGATTCTTGATCTGCCATAGAGGAAAATATAATCCCTTCATATCCCGATTGTCAAAGTATTTCACCAATCTAACCATACAGATTTAGTCAAGTTACGGTTGTATTCATCCTTCGTTACTTTGTTGTAATGATGGTACATGATTCGATGCGCTTTCAACGGAGGCGAGCTTTCTCCTACTTCCGCCGTCCGGGCAGACTTGGATAATTTTCACCGCGGGGCTTCCAGGATTGAGAATCTGGACCTGGGCCAGATGGGCGGCGTTTCCCGGCGCCGCGGGTTCCGGCGCGTGGCTGCCGCTTTAGAGGGTTCCGTGATTTTGCCTTATGTTTATTCCACCAATGACCGTTTTCTTGTGGAGGTGTCCCCTTCCCTGCTGCGCGTGTTGTCCGCCGAGGGGGATGTGGTTGCCTCCCTGCCTTCCGTGTGGAGCCAGGACGATGTTTCCGCTTTGCGCCACAAACAGGTGAACAGCATGTTGTTTCTGGCCTGCCCCACGCATGAGCTGATGGTGCTGAAACGGGATGACGAGGGCATGTTTTCCCTGGCTCCCTATGAGTTTAAGGCCCGCCCCTGGCGGTATGAGGAGTTCCGGGATTTTCCGGTGCGCCTGACGTTGGATGAGGGGTGTTACAGGGTGTCTTTCGGGGAGCATGCGTCCGATGCGGATGCGGCGGTTAACGAGGGGGATGTGATGCGCGTCCAGGTGACGGTGCCCCAGCAGACCGGGTTCAGCACGGGGGCCGTGATTCGCCAGGGCTGGGTGGTTGCCGGGGCGTTTACGGCGGCTTCCTCCTATGCCGCGGGCAGGAAGTTGTGTATTAATGAGGGGAGCTATTGGTCCTGGTGGACGTGCGACAGGGATTTTAACGGGGCGGCGGATTTTGTGGACGGCCTGACGTCTCCGGCGGATTATCCGGAGCATTTTCATAAGGGTGTGATTTGCCATTCCAATACGATTACCTGCAAGGGGACCTGGACGTTTTATTGTTATAAGGAGTGGTACGGCACGTATGCCGTGGAGCGGCGTTTCCCGAATGAGGATTGGCAGCTGCTTGGTACGTCCAATTCCCCGGTGGGGGCTGCTTCCAATTTGCAGCTGACCGGGGACGAGGCGGGGGAGGAGTGTTATTTGCGCCTGATGTTATATGAGTCCCAGCTTTCCAATGGTTCCGATCCCAGCCAGGGGTTTCCGGCTGATTCCTGCGGGAATAAGCTGGTGGTGGATGCTTATAAGAAGGATGTGGTGCTGCGGCTGCATTCCCTGTCTACCAGCGACGTGCGCAAGTTGACGCTGCCTTTGGGGAGTGATTTTTGCGATTTTTTCGAGAAGAAGGGGCTTCCGGTTTTTTCCGCATTGTTGGTTGAAGGAGCCAAGGTGGACGGCGGGTTTGAGGTGTCCAGGGAGGGACGGACGCTGACGGTGAAGCCCGATGGGTTGACGACGGATGATGTCGGCGCCGGGAGCATGGTGCGCTTGGAATGGGAGCAGGCAGAGGTGAGTTTGGACCGGTTTGCGGAGGGGTCGATTGAGATGTATCGTTTTTTTCTTCCGGCGGGTACAGTCGTGTCGATGCAGGGGTTTGTCTGCGTTTATGCCGGGCAGACGATTCAGCTGAATTCAACGTTGAATGTGTGTTCTTTTTGCGAGGGCAACGGTGGTTCTTATTCGTTGATGCCTGTGTTTTCCACGATGGAGAAGGCATCTTTTACAGTGCCGGAGGACGGAGTTTATGTGGTGAGGATGGAGACCTGGCCCGGAGGGTCCGTCAGCCAACGGGCCAGAGCGCAACTGGAGGCGCCTGCCTGCACGGCGTGGATGGAGGCAGAGGCTGCCGAGGTGACGGCTTCCGCGGAGTATTCTCTTTGGGATAATATTTCCGCGGTTCCGGAGGGGGTTCCCCCGTCCGGGGAGTCGTTGATGTGGAGTTTCGCGGCGTTCCGGGGGGTGTACGGGTTTCCTTCCCTGGTGGATGTGTTTCAGCAGCGCCTGGTGTTGGCCGCTACGCAGGCCCAGCCGCAGACGGTGTGGTTGAGCAAGACGGATGACCTCAACAGTTTCGAGGTGGGGAAGCAGGATGATTCCGCGCTGGCTTTGACGTTGAGCACCACAACGCAAAACAGGATTTGCTGGCTGATGGCGCAGAGTTCCCGGCTGCTGCTGGGGACGGCGGACGCGGAGTGGGCGGTGTCCGGCGGCCAGGGGGTGATGACTTACTCCAATGCGCGGGCGGACAGCCACGGGTTTGTGGGGTCTTCCGATGTACCAGCCCTGATGGCGACCGATAAGGTGCTGTATGTGGAGAGGGGCGGCGGACGGGTGTATCAGTACGGGTATGATTATGAGAGCGACGGGTTCGTGTCCCGCGATTTGACGGTGTTTGCCGATCATGTGCTGGCCGACGGCGGCGGGTGCCGGGGTGTTGCTTTTGTGCGCAAGCCGGAGCCGCGGGCGGTGTTTGTGCGCCGGGACGGGGTGCTGGCGCTGATGACTTATAATAGCATGCACCAGGTGCATGCCTGGCACCGGTACACGACAGATGGGGTGTTCGAAGGGGTAGCCGTTTTGCCCAATGGGGATCAGGCGGATTTGCTGTTTGCCCTGGTGTCGCGGGAGGATGGACGGTTTATTGAGGTGCTGGCGCCGGGTAATGAGTTTCAGGATCCGGGAGGCAGGGATTTTGTGTCTGTGCTGGAGACTAACGCCCTGATTTCTCTTGAAGCTGCTGGACGCCGCCAGCATAGCGGCGGAGTGATGTTTTTCTTTGGCTCTGATGCACTGGTGGATGGTGTTGAGGTAAGCATTGACGGAACCCGTTGGGATGTACTGGACCGTTCCCCGTCTTCGTTTTTAACAAGGGGATGGCATTCTCTAGTTGCTGATGGATGCTGGAATTACGATTCCATGGTGGGCATCCGCGTTTCCGGCAACCGCGATTTCAATTTATTAGCTATTCAGGCATAATGGATAATAATATAGAGATTCTGAAAGAACAGCTTTCCGACCGCGTGTGGAGGTTAAATCACTTGTACTGGATTATCAATAAAGAGGGCAAGATGCAAAGGTTCCAGTTGAATTGGGCCCAGCGGCGGCTTCATGAGCAGTTATGGTACAGGAATGACATTCTGAAAGCGCGCCAGCTGGGCATTTCCACGTATGTAGCCATGCTGATGCTGGATATGAGCCTGTTCCGGCCCAATTTCCATTGCGGTATCATTGATAAAACTTTGGTGGATGGAACAGGCAAGATTGGCAAAATTGAGTTGGCTTACAGGAGTTTGGACTATGTACCGGATGATCCCACGGAAGAAGACCTTGCCCTGGCCGAGTTAGGACGCCTCATCAAAGGGGAGATTCAAGCCAGGCCTTCCAAAACGACGGTGTCTTTTTCCAATGGGAGTAAAATTACAGCCGGCACATCTCTCCGCGGCGGCACATTTCAGTTTTTGCATGTCTCGGAACTTGGATACGTCGCGGCCCATGCCCCTCTGAGGGCCCGCGAGATTGTGACAGGGGCCATGAACGCCGTTTCCAAAGACGGCGTGATTGTCCGGGAATCCACCCATGAGGGAGGAAAGTTTGGCCTCAATTACGAGATGACCAAGGCGTCCATGGAGATGGTCGGCAAACCTCTTTCTTCCCTGGATTGGAAGTTTTTTTTCTTTCCCTGGTGGAAGAATCCGGAGTATTTCCTTGAAGCTGATGATGAGCATGGATGCAGTTTCCCGGAGGATTTACAGAAGTATTTCGAGGATTTGAGGTTAAGGTGCGGCATTTCCCTGAATGATGCCCAGAAGCGTTGGTACGCCTCCCAACACAAGACATTTGGAGGATTGGTCCGTCAGGAATATCCTTCCACACCGGAAGAGGCGTTTCAGGCATTGGTGGAGGGATCCATTTATGGTTCTTACATGGACGCATTACGTTCCAAGGGCCGACTATGCGCCGAGTTTGAAAAGGATGATCTGGCTCCCTATTATGTGTCCTGGGATATTGGCATGGCTGATTATATGGTTCTCTGGCTCTGGCAGGTGAGGGGAGACGGCAAGTTTTACGTGATGGATTGCTTGCAGGCCAATGAAAAGCCCTTGGAGTGGTATATCAATTTCATCCGCACGAAGTGGGAAGTGATGTTTGGCCCCATTTACAAACATCTGGTTCCCCACGACGCAGGGAGGAGAGATCCCCACGGGATTACCTTTGACGTGTATTTGAGGCGAGCAGGGTTCAATGTGTCCGTAGTGCCGCGCATTTCCGATGTGTGGAATGGTATTTTTGCGGTACGGCGCCTCCTGAATCATTGCATTTTTCATGAACGATGCTCCCGGCCCCTGAAAATTGACGGAGTGGAATATATGTCTGGCGTAAATGCCCTGGAGAATTATCAGAAGGCCCCGGCAGGAGCACATGGTGTTGAACGGGATACCCCCCTGCATAATAGGTGTTCTCACGCCGCGGACGCATTCAGGACATTTGCGGAAGCTTATGAAAATGGCCTTGTTGGAGCAGTTGGAGCTGTTGCCATGCCTGCCCAAGCGGTAGAATCACGCCAGACACGAGGACTTGCCATAGGCGCGGATGCGCTCTTTTTCTAAACTCCACTAAAAAGCCACACGTCAGCCACACGCCACAAGCATTAAATAGATATAATTTAGATGTACAACCAATTTCAAAAATATTGAAATTACAATGATATGGTAAAATACTTTAGTTTGCCTTAATGATAAAATCTGCCTTGTAAGCGGACGGTCGTCAGTTCAAATCTGACAAGCGGCTCCATCATAACCCGCTCAAGGTCAATCCTTGAGCGGGTTGCTTTTATGAGGCGTGCGCCATTACTCGTTCCCATGAATTTCCGGCGTGCCGCTTTTGAACATTCATCATCCATTCATATCTCCGGCGGAATGCGGCAGCCGCAGGAAGCAAAGCGGGACGCAACATCTGGCAAGAGGCCATTCCACCCACAGGCATCCCCGTCAACTTCCGGCAGCGAAGGGCCATTCCCGGAGCGGGAAGAAGGTTCCGTTGGCGATAACGCCGCCTCAGCAAGCCGTTTCCCCCCTTGAATACGCCTCCATTGCCATTTCGACCAAGGGAACCATGATTCAAGCCAATGGATACTACAGAAAAAAAGATGGCCGCGGCTATCCTCCGGTTTGAAGACAGCCGCGTTACCGGGCCGGATTCCCTGCGCGTTTCTCGCCTTCCTGCCGCCGACAAGGGCGGCAAGTGGGAGATTTGCGGCATTTGCGACGGTATTGAACCGACCGTGTTTAACAGATTGAAGGCCCTGCTGGATGCCGGAAGACGTGAAGAGGCCTGGGAAGGTTGTCTCCAGTATGTCCTGGATAATACCGCCGCCGTGCGTTCCTGGCTGGGTTCCGACGCTTATCCTGGCGTTGAATTCATCCTGCGCGACCATTTTTTCAATTCCGGGAGCAGGAATACCGGGAAGATTTTGCAGCGCGCGCTGAATGTCCACGGCGCCGGGCTTGTGGTGGACGGCATCCCGGGAAAACAAACCCGGCAGATGTTGAAAACCGTTCTCGCCCAAACGGGAGAGTCCGAATTTCTCTCCACTTTGAACGAACGGCGCAAATCATTTTACCATTCTTGCAAACAGTTCCCCGTGTTCGGCAAAGGATGGCTGAACCGCAGCAATGAGGCATACCGGTTCGCACAATCCCTGATTTAGGGAAGTTCCTGCAAAAAAACTCCCGGAAAAGGAGTGCAGGAGAATTCAACCATTGTTGCAGCAACCTGCTTCCATGCGCCGGATGCCATGAAAGAGCCACCGTGCAGACATCCGCACGGAGGCTCTTTCATTAACACGATCAGGAAAACGCTTCGTCCCCCACAAACGCTCCCAGCAGACGGCAAAACCGGGAAGCAGTTAATTTTACCAATCTCCCGTCCCCCCGCTTGCCATGCTGGGTCAGAATCCAGGGCAGGGAAAGAATCTCCCGTTTATAAGCCAGCAATTCCCGTACATCTCCCGCCAGAAAATGGAGATGCCAGGCATCACACCGGACCGGCTCAAACCGGAAGCGGACATCGACAATCTTTCCGAAAGGTGCGGAGGAATCCACCCTGCGCGCCATCAGGACAAGCTCCGGAGTACGGACATAGACATCCTGGAGGCGGCCGTCTTCCTCCATTTCTTCCACCCTCCGGCCTGCAGCCAGATAATAGGAAAAGGCGGCAGATAAAGCGTTCATACCCAGTTTTTTCTTATGCCGCCCCAACTGCTGGCTCACCGGACAATTCCCATCGGGACGGCTCCTGAAGAGCCGTTTTTCCTGAAACCGCCGGGGCAAAAGATCGGACGGCACCCAGTCATTTGCCCTGCCGGATTTTCCAGATAACCGGAGGCATCTCCGTTTTCGGCTGTTTCTGGGAGTAGGACAAATGCCCCGGTTCCAGCACCAGACAGGAATCGTCCCTGCATATCTCCGCCCGATCTGTAGTCACGTCTACGGTATGCCCGCAGCCGGAGAGGAGGGAGGACGCCGCATAAGCCACTCCGGCCAGAACCACCCACAAGAGACGTTCCCACCAGGTCAATCCGGGTCGTGTTCCGCTTTTTTCATAAGCGTTTTTCATGCCCTGTTTTCCTGCCTCCAGAGCCGCTTTCTTTTGTTCTTCTGTCAAATTGAAGTCCATTTGAGAGAGGGGGTGAGTGGTTTCAGGAATTCTCGCGCATGTTGTGCCGCAACGGTTCCGCGGGGAAAAATGGCGCTGCGGCAGGACTGTTTATTGCTATTCATTTTGTTCTTTTTTTGTTCATTGCCCGGAAACGGCCTTTGCCGGCATGGAACCGGCGGTGACATCAGACCGCTCCCGGACACAGACATCCTTGCCCTGCCCTTGGGGCGGGAGCAACACGCCTGATACGTCCGGGAACAAGGAATATTCCGCCAGAGACAAACGCCGGAATTTCCGCCGCGGATAACAAATACCCTGTTGAAAACGGAACCGGTTCATGCTAGTCTCTTCCCTGCTATGGCAAAACCGGCTCTGGGGAAAGGCTTTGACGCCCTTATCAATCAAAATTTGTCTCGTGAATCCTTGGCGGCTCCCCAGGCGGGAGACGTTGTGCATCAGCTATCCCATGCCGCCATTATTCCCAGCTCCCTGCAGCCGCGCGCCATTTTCACGCCGGAACAACTGGCGGAACTTGTAGATTCCATCAAGGAACACGGCATCATCCAGCCTTTAATCGTCCGTGAAACGCAAAACGGCAAATATGAACTGATTGCCGGGGAAAGGCGCTGGAGAGCCTCCGGCATCCTGGGGCTGTCCACCGTGCCCGCCATCATCCGGGAAGCTTCCGACAAGGACGTGCTGGAATTGGCCCTGATTGAAAACCTCCAGCGGGAAAACCTCAGCCCGCTGGAAGAAGCCGCCGGCTACATGCGCCTGAAAACGGAGTTCCGCATGAAACAGGGAGACATCGCCAAGCGCGTAGGCAAATCCCGCGCCGCCGTAGCCAACAGCATGCGGCTGCTCGACCTGCCGCAGCCGGTTCAGGACATGCTGGGCAATACCTTTATCAGCGTAGGGCATGCCAAGGTACTTCTCTCCCTCAAAAACAAGGACCAGCAAATCCAGCTCGGGCGCGACATCGTCAACAAGGGCTACACCGTCCGCCAGACGGAAAAGGCCATTCAGAAGATGCTCAACCCGCCGGATCCGGCTCCCGCTAAAAAGCCGTCCTCCCCTCAGTACAAGAAAATTTCCGGCATCCTCGCCAAACAATTCGGAACTCCGGTGAACATCTCCGGTCAGGGAAGCCGGGGCTCCATCGAAATCACCTTCTCCAGCAAAGCGGAATTCATCCGCATCCTTGAGCTTCTGGGCCAGGATGAATGGCCCGATTCCAAGTAAACTTCCTCCCCCCTTTTCCATGACGCCCCGCATCGGACTTCTCCTGTTCACGGCCCTGCTGATGCAGTGCGAAAACCCCGTGGAAACGCCCCTGCCCGGTGTGGGAACCGTTCCCGCGCAAATCCGGCAGACGGACTGTTTCAATGGAGGAAACGCTCTGTTCCACGCCGCGCGGATAACGGAAATGGGGAACCGCGCTTCAGGCACTCCCGGTTACCGCAGGCAGATGGACTACCTGAAGGAGGAACTGGCCAAATACGGCTGGACCTGCCGGGAACAGGATTTTGAAAAGGAAACGCCCCAGGGCCCCGTCCGTTTCGTCAACCTGAGGGCCCGTTTTGGCAAAGCTCCAAATTTCCTGGATCCGGTTCGAGGCCTGCTGACCTGCCATATTGACACCAAGCGGGGCATTGACGAATTCACCGGAGCCAATGACGGAGCATCGGGAGCTGCGGCCATTCTGGAGACAGCCCGCATTCTGTCCGGAGACCCCGCACGCGCCAGAAATTTGGAGCTTGTGTTTTTTGACGGGGAAGAAAGTTTTGCGGAACATATGGACAGCGACGACGGCCTGTACGGCTCCAGGCATTACGCATCCTCCATGCAACAACCGCTCCCCAAATGGATGATCAATCTGGACATGGTGGGGCGGCAGGGTAAAAAGATACGCATCCCGGCCATGACGCCCCAATCCATGTACCGGGTTTATTCCCGCGCTATCCGTGAACTGGGTTATTCCCCGGAAGAATGGGGAGTATCCGGCTATGCCATCCTGGATGACCACGTTCCTTTCATGGAGCGCGGCGTGGACACGCTGAACCTGATTGACGACTTCCAGGACGGCAACTGGTGGCACACCTCCAAGGATAACATCGGCATTCTGGGCGAAAAATCCTTCCAGCAAACCGGAGAAATGACCCTTCATATCCTCCGGCAACTGCTGCCCGGACCGCCCTCCACCTGACCAGGCAGCTCTGACCCTCCAATTATCCCTGTCCCGCCATGTCCTTCAACTCTCCCTGGCTGCTGTGGGCTCTCTTTGCAGCCTCCGTTCCCATCATCATCCACCTGGTCAACCGGTGGCGGCACCGTTCCGTCCCCTGGGCGGCCATGGAATTCCTTCTCCGTGCGGCCAGGGAAACACGTGGAACGAAAAAACTGCTGCACTATCTGATTCTGGCGCTGCGCGTGATGGCCGTGGCGGCACTGGTAACGGCCTTTGCGCGGCCCCTGCTCGGAAGCTTCTTCGGCTGGGGAAGCTCCGGATTGAATGAAGTCCTGCTGGTTCTGGATCGTTCCGCCTCCATGGATGCCCGTCCGGACAAAACCAGCTCCCTTCGGGATGCCATCCCCCCTCTGGTGGAATCCACTTTCGCGCAGCTCGGCCACTGCCGCCTTTCCCTGCTTGATTCCGCCACTGGAACCGTTACCCAGATTCCCGCTCCGGAAGCCCTGGCGGACCTGACTGTAAGCAAGACAACGGATGGAGGCGCAGATATTCCGGCACTTCTGCAAAAAGCCATCCCGTACCTGGAAGAATCCGGCGCAGGAAAGACGGAAATCTGGATTGCCTCGGACATGCAGGCCTCTTCCTGGAAGCCAGACTCCCCTCTCTGGCCCGGTGTGCGCCAGAGGCTGGCCGCCCTTCCCCTGCCCCCTTCCATCCGCATCATGGCCCTCCGCGACAGGCCGGAAAGCAACCGCGGCATCAGAGTCCGGCAGGCTCAGGTAAATAACGGGAAACTGGTGCTGGATATGGAAGTGCTGCGGCAGGGGTTCAATCCCAACCAGCCGGAGGACGTGCCGGTGCAGCTTTCCGTGGATAACGCCTCCACCGCTGCCACGCTGCAACTGGCAGGGGAAAACACCTCCATCCGGAAAGAAATCCCCCTGCCGCAGGGCAAGGAATTCGGCTTCGGCTTCGTTGCGCTTCCTCATGACGACTTCATCAGGGATGACATTTCCTTCTTCACCTTCGCCCCCAGGCCTCTCGCCAACATCCTGATTTTCGGTCCTTCGGGAGAAGTGGGGAAAACCCTTTCCCTGATGTCCGCCCCTCCCGGCCTGGCCAGCAGGAAAGCCACGATGCCCGGCAATACGCGGGAAGCTCAGGCTAATCTGGCCTCCCAGTCCATGGTCGTTTGGTACGGGCCGCCACCGCGCGCGGAAATGGGGAAAAAACTCCAGACATACATTGAAGAAGGAGGAATAGCCCTTTTCCTGCCTGACGACACGGAACACGGAACACGGCATTCCTTCCTGGGCGTTTCCTGGGGCGCAACGGAGACGGCTCCGTCCGAACAATACTACCGTCTGGAAACGTGGGACCGGCAAAGGGGATTCCTCCGCGACGGTTCCGATCAGACACCCATCCCCGCCAACCGTCTCCGCGCCGTGCGCAGGAAACCCCTGCTGGGCAAATACCGCACTCTGGCCTCCTGGGATGACGGTTCCTGTGCCCTGGCCCAGGTCAGGGCCGGAACGGGGTCCGCTCTGTTCCTGGGAACGCTGCCCAGATATTCCTGGTCCAACCTGGCGGACGGCCACCTGCTGCTCCCCCTGCTCCAGCGTATGGCGGACCGGGGGGCGGAACGCTTTTCCACCTCCATTTCCCTACGGGTGAATGACGCCTCCCTGCCGCAATCCGCCACGGATACCCCCGTGCGCCTGGATAATGCCCAGGGAAGCCACCCCTCCGGTTCTCCGGCTGATACGGCGGGCGTGTACCGACTGGGAGGACAGACCTACGCCGTGAACCGTCCCTGGCCGGAAGACATGCCTGACCAGATTACGGATGAAAAACTCCACCTCCTTCTGCCGGAAGCTTCCATCAGTTCCATGCAGAGTGCAGAGGAAGCTCCCACCCTGGTGCAGGAAGCATGGAAGCTCTTCCTGTTCTTCGCCCTCGCCTGCCTGCTGATGGAAGCCCTCCTGTGCCTGCCCGGCCAGACGGCCAAACTCCCCTCCCCCACCACCCGTCCATGAACCTGAGCCTTCAACCTACTGCGTCAAGCGTCATCCTGACCGTCCTGGTTATGGCGGCCGGCATCTGGATGAGCTATATCGCCTGCAAGCGCAACCGCCGGCCGCTGACATTCAAACTGGAAATTCTTCGCCTGGCAATCCTTGGCTTCATCTGCTTCCTGCTCTTCCAGCCGGAATGGCTCATCACCTCCTCCCCGCAGGAAAAACCCAAGGTTTCCATTCTGGAGGACCGCTCCGGCTCCATGGAAACGCAGGATGTGGAAATCTCCCCCCAGCATGTCGTCACACGCACGGCCTACGTGCAGGAACTGCTCAAGGGCAACAGTACGGAATCCCTCAAAGACACGCATGTAGTGGAATACGCCTCCTTCGGCGCGCCACCTGCGCCGGACTCTCCGGATTATGCCATGGCCGGCACAGACCTGGCCAAACCGCTGGAGGATGCCATGCAATCCTCCGACAACCTCCGGGCGGTCATCATGTTCACGGACGGCAGCCACAACGCCTCATCCTCCGTGCTGACGCAGGCCCAGCGCATGCGCACCAGGGGAATCCCCCTGTTCATCATTTCCGCAGGCAGCCCGTATCCCCTCCCGGACCTGGCCCTTCAGGACGTGAAAGCCCCCACTTACGGCATCATCGGGGAAACGGTGCAAATACCCTTTACCATTAAAAGCACGCTGGGCAAGGAAACGCGCGCCACGCTTGCCATGACTTCCAGGGATACAGGAAAAACCGTCACCCGCACGGTCACTATTCCGGCCCAGGGGGAGGTGTCCGACGCCGTTCTGTGGAAAATAGAAAAAGAAGGGGCGGAAACGCTGGAACTCAAACTCCCCGTCCAGCCCCAGGAACGGATGCACAATAATAACGCCTCCTCCTTCAGCATCTCCGGCAGGAGGGAATCCATCAAAGCGCTGGTCATCGACACCCTGCCGCGCTGGGAATACCGCTTCATCCGGAACGCCCTGTACCGGGATCCCGGCGTGGACGTGCATACCCTGCTCTTTCATCCGGGACTGGAAGAAATGGGGGAAGGCCCCGGGTACCTGGTCAAATTCCCGGACAAGATGGAAGACCTGGCCCGGTATGACGTCATCTTCATCGGCGACGTGGGGCTGGGCTCCAAAGGTTTGACGGCAGAACAGGCCTCCCTGCTCAAAGGCATGGTAAAAAACCAGGCCTGCGGCATCGTCTTCCTTCCCGGCTATCAGGGCAGGCAAATGGAACTCCTGAAATCCGAGCTGGGAGACCTGATACCCGTTACATTCCTCAACGCCAAACCGGAGGGGACAACCCAGCCCTCTCCCTCCCCTCTCATCCTGACGCCGGAAGGCCGCGGCTCCCTGCTCACCATGCTGGCGGATACGGAAGACGAAAACGAAGAAGTATGGCGCAATCTGCCGGGCTTCAACTGGTACGCCCCCGTGGAACGGCCCAAAGCGGGAAGCACTGTCCTGGCCGTGCATGCGGCGGATAAGAATGCCTATGGCCGCATTCCCCTTATTGTCACCCAGTCCTGCGGCAACGGGAAAATCCTCTTCATGGGCACGGATTCCGCCTGGCGATGGCGGCGCGGGGTGGAGGACAAATACCATTACCGTTTCTGGAGCCAGGTAGCCCGCTGGATGAGTTACCAGCGCAACATGGCCGCCGGGGAAAGAATACGTCTGATTCCCACCCCGGAACGCCCCCGGCCGGGAGACACGCTGACCGTCACCGCCATGGTTTCCGACAAACTGGGGGCCCCCCTCCAGAATGGAGAGGTTTTCCTGGACATTACGGCTCCGGAAGGGAGCTCCAGCCGCGTGCAAATGGACACGATGGACCATACATGGGGCTCCTTTACCGCCTCCGTCAAAATCAATCGCCCCGGCACCTGGAAACTCACCGCTTCATCTTCTGCGGAACCGGATAAATCCGTTACGCTTTCCGTCATCACCATGAGTGAAACGCTGGAAAAAATCGGCAGTCCCGTCAATACCGCGCTCATGGAGGAAATGGCCTCCATCACACGCGGGCGCATGGTGAAAGCTGAGGAAATACAGCGGCTCATTAAGGAAATCAGGGATCTCCCGATGCCGCCGCCCATGGAAACGCGCATCCTGCTCTGGTGCAGCCCGTATACGCTCTTCACCCTTCTCCTTCTGCTTACCCTGTTCTGGATAGGGAGAAAACTCAACGGCACCATTTGAACCGCAGGTTTCCCGCATCTGCCCGGCAGGGGTTTTCCCCTTCCTTTCCCGTCATTTTTCCGCGGACTTCCCGTCCGCGGCAGCAGAAGCCGGCTGAGAAAATCTCAGCCTCAATCCCATTTTTTTCCAGGCGGCCGCCATTTCCCCCTGTACCTCTTCCGGAGTTTTGCCATCCAGCAAAACAGCACGCGCCTTTCCGCCACCCTCCGCATCACGGACCTTCAAATAGCTTCTGAGGCGCTCCGCCTTTCCGTTCCCTTCCAGATGGCTCCAATAAACCATCCATAACAAATCGGCCCAGTACTGAAGCTTTCCTTCCCTGGTGGGAACGCCATGCTCCGCGGCGGAATGCGCGGCATCCCTGTCCAGCATGTCCGCCAGGGCCGGCAAAGCCTCTCTGCCCGTGCGGACGGCGCGCGGAACCCTCGTGGCCAGCCTTTCCGGAATCTTCCGGAATACCGGCGCTTCCTTCTCCATGGGAAGAAAAGCCATGTACGCGGAAAAGCCATCCACCAGCCAGTGGTCCCAATCCATGGACTGCGCCGCCCAGTGCGTGACGGCAAAGCGCGGATCCAGTTCATCCGGTTTCAGCAGCCTTCCCTTTTTATCGCGCAACAACAGGGCCGTAAAACTGGTAGGGGAAAACTTGAGATGCCCGTTCCGCAAGCCCGTCGCCCCGTTGAAATCCTCTTCCCGGAAACATACCCTCACCAGATACTTGCGGGAAGGCCGGCGGGCCACCGCCAGATTCAACGGAACAGACGCCAGGGCAGACAAAACGGTTTCAAAGCGCCGGGCCAGGGCCATACGCTCCGCTTCCGGCAGCTTTCCGGGAGACTCTATAATGAAATGATCCGTTTCATACACGCTCAACTCCTCCGTCTCCTGTACGGTTTTTACCAGCAGGAAACCGGGAACGGCCACCCTCTCCGGCCAGGGAACATCCCAATTCGGCTCCAGAGGAACGTATCGGCTGCCGGAATCTCCCTGCACAGGAGGGTTCTCCGCCCCTGCATCCGTATCCGGAAGCGTCCCGTCAGACTTTGCCCATTCCAGAATATATTCCTGATCGGCTCCGGAAAAAATATTCCGGGGAACAGCCACCACGCGCCCGTCCTGAAGCTTCAAATCCACCTCCGCATCACGGACGGCCACCAGCACGGCTACGACGGTAGCGCCCCGGTCATTCGTCCAAATACGCGCCCGGGCGCTTCCAGCCAGGCTCAGCCCCGCCAATACGGACAGTATCTTTACAGGTACGGTCATAGGGTTCCCTTTGCCCGCACAAGCTATCACATTGTCCCGCAGACGCAACCCTTTTTCCATCCCCCTCTCTTCCAGAACCTGTTCCTTGAAAAGAATATGGGAAAGGAATCCTCCGCAGCCTGTCCCCCGGAGGGGTTGACACGCTCCGGCAAAACCCATAATCTTAGGGAAGGAAGGAAAAGAAAGCATGCATATCAGTCCCCTCAGAAAAAATATTCCGTTGACTGTCGTCACCCTGGCGGCCCTGGGCATCATGTTTTTCCTGTTCTTCATGCATCCCGCCTCTACGGAAGAATCACTGGAATTCTATGCGCCGGACGGCAACATCGCAGGCTCCTTCCGGGTGGAAATCACGCATGCGCCTTCCAACCCCGCCTATACGGAAGTAACAATCATCCCGGAAGATATGGAATCCTTCCAGCGGTTTTTGACCCAGTTCCGCAATAAACCCGTTACCGCAAAAATTCCTTCCTGCGGCAGCCACATCATTGTTCCGGGCCGGGACATGCAATACGACGGCGTCCTGCGCCTGACCGGACATTGAGAAGGCGGGCAAACAGAGGCCCTCTTAAAGTTGCTCCCCTTTTCCCACATCCTTCGCCCACTTCCGGGCCAGGAAGGAGCAGACCATTAACTGGAGCTGGTGGAACACCATGATGGGAATCACCAGCAGTCCGATGGGGGCTCCGGCAAAAATCACGTTCATCATCGGAATGCCGGTAGCCAGGCTCTTTTTGGAGCCGCAGAAAATAATCGCAATGCGGTCCTCGCGGGAAAAATGAAGCCTGCGGGAAAGGAAAGCCGTCAGCCACAGGGCCGCGGCCAGAAGGAGGCCGCAAAAAGCCAGGACCTCCACCAGGGAAAGCCAGGGCAGATTTTTCCATACGCCGTTAATCATCGCATGGCTGAACGCCGTGTAAATAACCAGCCAGATGGTGCTGTGGTCTGTCCAGGAAGTAAGGTTCCGGTGCGCGACCACCCATTTGCCGATCCAGCGCTGGGCGAACTGGCCGGCCACAAAAGGCACCAGAATAATATAGCAGATGTTCAGAAAAGTGGAAAAATCCACGCCTCCTTCCCCTCCGCGAGACCACACCAGCCCCACCAGCAAGGGGGTGAGGAACACCCCCAGCAGGCTGGAAACGGAGGCGGAGCAAATGGCCGCGGCCACATTGCCGCCCGCCATGGAAGTGAACGCTATGCTGGACTGTACGGTGGAAGGCAGCATGCACACGTACAGCATGCCCATGCACAAATCCGGCCCCAGCACACGACTCCACAAGGGCATGCTGACCATGCCCAGCAGGGGGAAAATGACAAAGGTGCTCGCAGCCACCAGCCCCTGAAGGCGCCAGTGCATCAACCCTTCCCATACGGAACGGCGGGAAAGCTTGGCCCCGTACAGGAAAAAAAGCAGAATGATGGCTGCATCGCTCAGGCGGCTGAACACTGTATCCCATACTCCGGAACAGGGAACCAGAATCCCCGCGCCCACACTGACGATGAGGCCGATAGTGAAGCGATCCAATTTGGCAAGGAATCCCGGCATGGAAAAGGGAAAAAGGTAAATGCCGCCTCCGGCGTTCTATTTGAAACGCACAGCATGCTTCTTGCTCAGGCGCAGGACGCTGCCCGGAGCCAGTTCCAAAACGGCGGAGGGATCTGTCATTTTCACATCATTCAACTGGATGGCGCCGGGCGCGAAATGCTCCTTGCGGAGAACGCCATTGGATTTTTTCACCTGGAAAACGTTCTCAAACAGGAAGGAAACCAGGGCCAGGGCATTCATGCCGGCAGGCAGGACGGCAATCTCCACTTCCGGCAAATCCGCGGCGGCCAGATCCCTCTTGGAAAAACGGGTTTCCCAGTCAGAACGCGCGGCATCCGCAGCGGCGGAATCATGATAGCGGGCCGTGATTTTCCAGGCCAGGAGCTTTTTGGCTTCCATCGGATGCAATCCCATGTCCCGCTTCTCGCCCAGCAGCACCAGGTAATAGCGGTCCATCAGTTCGTCACTGGCGCTCATCATCTTGCCGAACATCATCTCCGGCGCCTCATCCACGCCCACGTAATTCCCGTAGGACTTGGACATCTTCCGCACGCCGTCCAGACCTTCCAGAAGAGGCATCGTCATGGCGATCTGCGGCAGCATGCCTTCCTCCTTCTGAAGGTCGCGGCCCACCAGGATGTTGAAAAGCTGGTCCGTCCCGCCCAATTCCACATCCGCGCGGATTTCCACGGAATCCCAGCCCTGCATAATCGGATACTGCATCTCATGCAGACGTACCTCCCTGCCGCTCTCCACACGGGCCTTGAAATCCTCCCGGGCCAGCATCTGCTGCATGGTCACGCGGGAATTAAGCCTCAGCACTTCCTCATACGTCATCTTGCGAAACCAGTCCCCATTGTACACGATCTCCGTTTTGTCACGGTCCAGAATCTTGAACGCCTGCTTGGTATATGTCTCCGCATTCTCCAGCACCTGTTCACGGGAAAGGGGGGGACGGGTCACGGAACGTCCGGAAGGGTCGCCGATCGTGGCGGTGAAATCCCCGATGAGCAAAACAGCCTGGTGGCCAAGTTCCTGGAACTGGCGCAATTTCTCAATAGCCACGGTATGGCCCAGATGGATGTCCGGAGCAGTAGGGTCCACGCCCAGCTTCACGCGCAGGGGGCGGCCCAGCTTGAGGCGCTCCTTCAGCTCTTCGCGGCTGATCACGACGGCGGTACCGCCCATCAATATGTCTAATTGCTCATCTATAGTCATTGATCTGGCGCATAGAGTGCCGGGGGCGCCGCGCCTTTTCAAGCCTATATCCTGTGCACGGCTCATCGAACGCGATCAGGGGGTTCCCGCCACCGGTCCCGACAGGAGGAAAAAGGAACGGAAGAACAGGAGCGGATTCCACCCCGGAGAGCGGAATAAACGACACCCCGGTGCAGGATTTTTCCCCGCGCGGCCCTCCCGCCTGTTCCATATCACAAGAATGATACCCGGCCTCCTTCCTGCTGCGGAAGCTCCCCGCAAACTCTACAGAAGCTGGTACAGGCGGGGATAGGAAGCGTGGTTGGCGGTTATGTAATGCGGGCGCGGCTTGGGAACCGGCCTTGTCCGCCCGTGATTCCAGCCGTCACGATCATGATGATCATGGCGCGGCGGCCCGGAACGGTAATAATCATGCTCGTGGTGGCGGTGGTGGCAACCTGCGGCCAGAACGATTGAGGCCGCCGCGGCAAAAACAGGAATGATGTTCATCTTCATCTTTCTTCATGGTAAGACAGCCCGGCGACGGGAATGCGAACGGAAAAAGTCTGTCACCCGAGCAAACGCTCCCTGTTGACGAAGAAAACGGCCCCCAATACACATAAAAACGCCCACAGGTAATCCCACTTCCATTTTTCTCCGATGTAGAACAGGGCGAAAGGAATAAACACGCACAGGGTAATCACCTCCTGCATAATCTTGAGCTGGGCCACGTTAAGCCCGCCCGCACTGCCCAGGCGGTTGGCGGGAATCATGAAGCAATATTCAAAAAACGCCAATCCCCAGCTCATCAAAATAATCATCAGCAGAGGCTTGTCATCCGCCCCGGAACCCTTCTTCAGATGGCCGTACCACGCCCACGTCATAAAAACGTTGGAGACCACCAGCATGGAAATCGTTAACGCAATCTTCATGATTTTTACTTAAAAATATCAATCCCTGGAGGACTTGGGATCCAGGGCGTCCCGCAGTCCGTCCCCCAGGAAATTCAGCGCCAGCAGGGTAGCCGAAAACAGGAGCGCCGGGAACAAAAGCAATTCCGGGCTAACCTCCATGCGGTCCGCCCCTTCCTTAATCAGCGTTCCCCATGAAGAATTGGGAGCCTTCACGCCCAGCCCCAGAAAGGACAGGACGGCTTCCAGCAACATGATGCCGGGAACGGCCAGAGTCGTGTACACGATGACGGCCCCGAACAAATTCGGAGCAATATGGCGGAACAGAATCTTCATGTGACCGATGCCCAGGGAGCGGGCGGCTTCCACAAACTCCTGCCCTTTCAGCTCCATCGTCTGCGTCCGGACAATGCGCGCCAGCGTCAGCCAGCCCAAAGCGCCGATGGCGATGAACAGGGGAATCAGCCCGGTCATGGGGCTCACCATTTCCACAGACCAGCCCGTCATGCCGGAAACCCACTGCGTCAGCCTCCGGGCCGGCTCCTCCACGGACAGGGAAAAAATAATCACCAGCACAATGAACGGCAGGGCAAAAAGCACATCCACCAGGCGCATCATCAGGGCATCCAGTCTGCCTCCGGCATAACCGGAAACCAGTCCGTACGCCACGCCTATCACCAGGGAAACGCCCGTGGCGACCACGCCCACCAGCAGGGAAATGCGGCCGCCGTACAGGACACGCGCCAGCAGGTCCCTCCCAAGCTGGTCCGTGCCGAACCAATGGTCCCAGGAAGGGCTTTCCGCAATCCGGGACAAATCCTGCACATTAGGATGAGGCAGCCACGGCAGCAGGGGCCCCAGAAAACAGGCCGCCGCAATCAGCGCCAGCGCCAGCAGGGAAAACATGGCCGCCCGGTTGCGGGAAAGACGCAAAAAGGCGTCCTTCCACAGGGAGGAACCCTGTTCCTCCGTCCTGTTCCATCCTCTTCTTCTCATGATTCCTTTCTCAATCTCGGGTTGACGGCCATTTGCACCAGGTCCACACCCAGATTGGCCGCGACGATCAGAATGCCGTAAAACAGAACAAGGCCCTGGATGAGAAAATAATCCCGGTCCGTTGTCGCGTTCACGAAATGCTGGCCCATGCCGGGAACCTGGAAGCAGGTCTCCACCACAAAAGAACCGGTAATCATGGCGGCAAAAGCAGGCCCCAGATAGGAAAGGGCCGGAATCAGGCCGCCTCGCAAAGCGTGCTTCCAAACCGTACGGAAAGGCCCCGCCCCCTTGGCCCGAGCCGTCCGGATGAAATCCTGCCCCAGCACTTCAAGCATGCCGCCGCGCGTCAGGCGCGCCAGATATGCGGCATTCACCAGACCCAGCGTCAAAGCCGGGAGCACTACGCAACCGGGAGAATCCCATCCGGCTACGCTCAAGCCGGGCACATGCATGCCCAGAGCCACGCCCAGCACCGGAGCCACGACAAAGGCGGGAATGCAGATGCCGGCCATGGAAACCAGCATCACCCACCAGTCCATCCACCGGTTCTTGTACAGAGCCGCCACGATTCCGGCGGGAATCCCCGCCAGAATGGAAATAGCCATGCCTATGACGCCAAGCTGGAGGGAAACAGGAAATGACTGGCCGATCATATCCGCCACGCTGACGCCTTCCTTCACCAAAGACGGTCCCAAGTCGCCATGCGCCAGCATGTTCCACCAGTAACGCCCGTATTGAACCAGGGAGGGCTGATCCAGCCCGTAACTGGCCTGGAGCTGCTGGAGGACATGCTCCGGCAGCTTCTTTTCCCCCATGAAGGGGTGCCCCGGCAACAGGCGTATCAGGAAAAACGTCACGGTCTCCAGCACCAGCAGGACCAGAAGCCCCTGCCCCAGGCGTTTCAGAATCATCCTGGTCAAGGCGCGGCCTCCTTCCCATGTTCCCGGGCGTCGTCCAGGCTGATATCCTCAAACAAATGGTTGTCCAGAAGCAGGGGATGCCATCCGCGCACTTCCGGCCTCTTCAAATAGGACCGTTTGGCCCAATACAGGGGAATCACCGGGGATTCGGAAAGCATCAGCGCTTCCGCACGGGCCAGCAGGGCCATGCGCTTCTCCTGGTCTCCCGTGGCGCGGCTCTCCGCCAGCAGGCGTTCATACTCCGGATGAAACCAGCCCGTATTATTGTTCCCGGAGGCGGAACCCCACAAATCCAGAAAACTGGAAGGGTCCAGATAATCCCCGGACCATGAGGAGGAACTAAAATCATACTGCATGGAATTCTGCGCGAACTTGTAGGCCGTCCACTCACAGGAACGGATATCCACGTGAATCCCCAGATGCTTTTTCCACATGCCCTGGATGGCTTCCGCCATCGTCTTCTGAACTTCGCGGGATGTAGTCATCAGCTCCAGCCGGGGAAAACCCTTCCCGCCAGGAAAACCGGCCTGGGCCAGCAGGGAACGCGCTTTCTCCGGATTGAACTCCACCCCATGCGGCGTCTTGTATCCGGTGCCGTCCGGCGTAAAGCCGAAGCACGGCTGGCCGCCGCCGCACACCACATCCCGCACCAGGGCCTCCCGGTCTACCGCCAGGGAAAGGGCCCGCCTGACCCGGGCGTCATTCAGAGGCGCACGCGACGTATTCAAACGGTAAAAAATAGTCACGTAATAATCATCCTGGCAAAAATCATCGCCGCCGCGCTCCCGGGCGTAAGCCGTCATCTCCGGAGGCACGTTGTTGGTGACATGAAGCTTGCCGTTGAAAAACATGCGGGTTTCCGTAAAGCCGTTCACGGTGGGAAGAAAACGGACTCCATTCAGCCGGACGGCGGAAGCGTTCCGGTACCGGGGATTGCGGCGCACCTCCACATAATCATTGAAACGGTGCTCCGCCATGAGAAAAGGCCCGTTCCCTACGGCCGCTCCGGGCCGCGTCCATCCCCCCGTCCTGTCCAGCATGCCGCCGTGGGCTTCCACGGCATGGCGGGGAACCGGGAACCAGGTGCAGTGAAGCAACAGCAGGGGAAGCTGGGGCATCGGAGAACGCAGCTCCATCTCCAGGGTATAATCATCCGCTGCGCGCACGCCCACGCGGGCTTCCTCCCATAAATCCGGCTTTCCGGCCCGGACATCCTCCAACATCCGGGACGCAATCTTCCGCGCTCCTTCCTCCGGCATCCCGTCCGGCCACTCCATCAGGGAAGGATCATCCCGCAGAGCCTCCAGCTCACCGGCTCCCATACCATCCAGCCTCTCCCAATCCACCCGGGCCAGAACCCTCTCTTCCAGCCCCTCTTTCCCGGCCAGCCGGGAACCGGGACCGCACAGCAGCAGGCTGCGCCTGTTCCGGTTATAGGCTTCCGCATTCTTCAGCGGATAAAGCATGTCCGCATACCTCCCTCCAAACCCCGGATGAAGCAGGCGGTGATAGGCATACACGAAATCATGGGCCGTCACAGGAACGCCGTCACTCCACACGGCGTCCTTCCGCAGGGAAAAACGCCACTTGTCCGCCTCCGGACTGTGCGTCCACGTCTCCGCCACAGCGGGATGAAAAACGGCGTCATCCCTGGAATCCCCGCGCAGCAGCCCCTCCATGACGGCATTGATCATCTTGAAATCGGAAACGGAAGTGGCGATGTGGGGATCAAAACTCTGGGGCTCCGCATTATTGCCCACGATGAGCACCCCTGCCTCCTGCGCCCGTTCCACGCTCGTGCGCGTATCGCATCCGGCGAGCAAAAGCATCACACAGAACATCATGAACAGGCGCATGGCGGGATTCTGTCAGGTTTCCTTCCCGTGCGCAAGGCTTCACGTCAAGAAATACGGCGGCAGAGCCACAACAGACGGAGTGCCCACCCAAGAGAGGTAAGCGCCTCTCTGGAATCTTCATCCCGCCCGGCTTCCCTGATCTGCAGCTTAACAATATATTTTCTTTTGTATGGTCATCATACGCATAAAAATTCACAAAAAAACGATCCTTTTCTTTGAAGATTTACCGCAACACCAAATTCTCTCAATATAGATTGATGTTCAGCATTGTATGATGTCCGACATACGGGCAGAAAAAACAACACAAAGAAGTTTCTTATGGGATATGACAGAAATCATATCTACAGCGTATGAAATTGTTTTGCCAATTGCATAAATGAGGAGTTCGGCATGATTTTTTGTGAAGGAATGAACAGATACTGCCATTCCTTATAGCCGTTTGCCTTGCCCCATCGAGAAGCAACTTCGCAATACTGAACACCACGCTTTTTCTTGGCAATCACATCCGGGTCATTCAGCTTGTCCTCCCCCTTGACCTCCACAAGGTAAATAACATCATCGGTCTCCACAACAAAGTCTGGCTCGTAGTGCCGCCCGCGATTATAAGTGATGTTAAACTCCCTCGGCGCCGGGCGCAGCCAGTTCTGCACATCGGTATCGTTGTCCAATACTCTGGCAAGTACCAGTTCCGGCAAGCTGTCAAATTTTGCGGTGTTGAACACACCACGCTTAATGCCATCAAACAGTACGGATTGGATTTTCCCTGTACAGGCATCATACAGACCCACACGCTCCACGAAAGTATAGGACTGCTCCAGGTTATAATTTCGTGTGCCGATTACCTCCTCCTGCAAAAATCCGTTCTCGCAGTAGAAATGCTGCAACATTTGTGCGTATATCATATTTCCGATGGTTTTCTTGTACATCATCACGATATTTCGCATACCATTGATGCCGTACTGCCCCTCGTAGTGGCCACACACCTGGGTAATCAGCTTGAACAGCAGAACCGAGCATTTTTCATAGTCAATTTCAGCCTTTGCCCGTAACTGCTCCAAAATGACCTTCTTAGGATTGAAGCCTTCAAAATCAATGGCTCCACCCTTGATTCGCTGCCTGTCATACATATCTTCCAAATTCTGCACAAGCAGTTCATTTTGAATCGGCGCATGAGTAAATCCGGACAGGTCTAAATCGAAATCGACAAATACATACTCCTCAACACCATTGTCGGTTACCTTGATGCGGGGAATAGGGATGAATTTGCTTTCTGCGACACGATGTACTTCCTTGGTTTTGTGCTTCATCCAAGCCAGAAGGGGATTTTCGTTGTCACGGAACACCTCACCCAAATCCCTGTCTTTGGACACCTTCTTCTTGACTGTCTCCACAATCTGTTCTGCCTGCGCCGGGGTAACAGTATGACCGGGCGTATGCTGAATGTGCTTTGATACCTCTGCGGTGATGATTTCCGTTGCAGTGCGTATCAAAGTGTCTGTAGTTTCAGTACGGGTAATATCAGTACGGGCATAGGCATCTTCCAAAGTCTTATCCGGCTCCAGCTCAATGCTCATCTGTGTATAAACCACCTGTTCCGGGACAATATCTTCAACCTGGATGACATTTCCGGCTTTGAAGATAGAATCGCCCTTTTGAGCCTCTGCCAGAATATCGGTGAATTTATCGTGGGCGGTGAGCATCACCGCATCCACATCTCTATCCCCGACGCGTTCTCCGTAAGGTAAACGCAGACCACGGCCTACCATCTGTTCACGGAGAATTTTGGAGGCAGCAGTACGCAGGGGAACGATGGTATAGAGGTTATTGACATCCCATCCCTCTTTCAGCATATTGACATGGATAACGATTTCTACGGGGTTTTCCGGGTTTTCGACATTCAGGAGCAGACGGGTGTTGGCTTCGGTTTCCGAACCTTTTTGCTTGGAGTGGACGATGATGGTCTTATTGCGATAGGCCCCGTCACAGAATTCATCCGATTTCACGAATGCCTCCACCCATGCTGCGTGGTCAGTGTCCTTGCAGACAATCAGCATAAATGGCTTCACCACAGGCTTGCCGTGGTTGGCGGCATAGACCTTCAGTTTCCGCCTAGTGCTTTCGTGACAGGTGATACCATCCAGGAGCATCATTTTATCAAGCTGTTCATCACCGAAATTGTAAAAATCAATATCGGAACGGGTCACCGCATACGGAGTACGGGTGTAGCCATCCTCAATAGCCCTGGACAGCGGATATTCGTACACCACATTTTTGAACGGCACCTGCCTTGTACCCTTTACCACAAGAGGGGTGGCTGTCAGCTCCAAGCCGAGCAGAGGATTAAGTTCGTTCAGCGCCTGCGCGCCCTTTTCTGCACGATAGTGGTGGGACTCGTCCATAATCAGCACCAGATCCGGCAGATTGGAGAGGAAATGATAGAAGGAGTCACCGATGACCTCGTTGACCTTCTTCATGTTGGCGCCTTCCTTATTAAACTTGTCGATGTTATACACAAAAATATGGATGTCCGATTCAAAGAGGGACAGTGTTTTTTCACGATAATCATCGTCTGTGATTATCTGCGGCGGGGTGCTAAAACAGCCAAGACCACGGAACACATACTTTGCACTGTTGTTATCACTGAGGTCTTTTTTCAGCTTATCGTAAATTGTGGTGTTCGGAGCAACGACAAAAAAGTTCCGAATATTGTGTTGGGTATAGAGGTAGGCGATAAAGGCACCCATCAAGCGCGTTTTACCGACACCTGTTGCCAATGCGAAGGAGAGGGACATGAAGTCACGTTCAAAATCCGAGCAGATCGGGTACATGGCGTGAACACTGCCCAAGGCGGCCTTCAAGTTCATACCCTTGCGGAGATTGACCGCCGATACGATTTCTTCAAGGATTTTCAGCGATGCTGTCTGCGGTTTACGCAGGGACATGACTCCGCTAATGTAATTGGTAGTGTATTGAGGGAAATAATTATTCATCACATTCCTCCTCATCTTCATATACCGGCGGATGCACGATATTCAAATTGTAATCAGCCTTGCCGAATTCACAACGGCTGAGAAGCATCTGCGGAATTTTCTTGATGGTGATGTTCGGATACGCCTTGTCCAGACCGCTTTCAAAGGAACGGCAGGCAATCACCAAATATTCGCCATCTTTCATGGTATCCTGGATGGAGTCCAGGTAGGCACTGTTCAAGTGCCGTGTGGTGACGAACAGATAGCTGTTTTCGTTGCCCACGGACTGTTTCCAGAACAAACCCTCGCTGGGCTGATAGGTGAAGCCTTCATGCAAAGCCACAGCGGAGGCAAGCATACCCGCATCGTAATCCGGGTTAATGACAGCTTCGCCAAACGGGTCTTCATTGATAAGAGTAGGTGCAAGTTCATAGAAACGATAGCCACCGCCACCTTGCCAATTTGCAGAAGTGGTTATCCCGGCTTCGTCAGCACCGCTAATGACCTTATCAAGACGATATTTACAATGCGTATAGGCGTGTTCACCCATTTCAATACCAATATATTTTCTGCCCATTTTGTGTGCCACGGCTGCCGTAGTACCAGAGCCAAGGAAACTGTCGAGTATCAAGTCACCATGATTTGTAGCTATGTGAACGATTCGTTCAATGAGTGTTTCTGGTTTTGGCGTATCAAAAATATTGCTCTTACCAAAAATGGCCATTATCTCTTTTTTTGCAGAATCAGTATGACCAACCTCATCACTCGGCCACCATGTCCACGGTGCAACACCAGGGACTTCGGATAAATATCTAATTTTATTTGGTTGGCTGTTATTGTCCTTTCCGAAATAAATTCTTCCGTCCTCAAGCAACTCCTCAAAGGTTTTCTTCGACAAAGACCAACAACGCCCAGCAGGAGGAGTATGTACTTTTCCGCCAGGAGCAGTTATTTCGTAAAACTGGTCTGGGGTAGCATGACCCGCCTGTGCGGTCATTGGAACCGGTCTCCATCGACCACGAGGGTCATTGTTTGGATTTTTATATACCTTTGCCTGTTCCTCTGTCATTGGAACAAGATTGCGTACTTCCTTAAACCGAACGGGATTTTTGGCATACACCAAGATATATTCATGAACATCGCCTATGGATTCTCTGTTTTCACGTGAATACCGCTTTTGCCAGACAATTTGTGCTACAAAATTACTTCGACCAAAGAGTTCGTCACAAAGTACACGAATATATGCTTGCTCTGCATCATCAATGCTAATCCAAATACTTCCATCGGTTTCGTGAAGAAGGTTCCATAAAATAGTAAGGCGCGGTCTTATTAGATTAAGCCACAAACTGTGTTCAAAATTATCATCATAATGATCGAAAGCAGAGCCTGTGTTATATGGAGGGTCTATGTAGATACACTTGACCTGTCCTGTATATTTCGTTTCCAGTGCTTTCAGCGCCAACAGATTATCGCCATGAATGAGCATATTGCCCGTGTCGGCGTCCATAGCCACATTGGACAACGCCGGGTTTTCAATCAGCAGACGGGGCTCCACACGAACAGGCTCGTCCTTCCCGTACCAGGTCAATTCCAGTTTATTTGCCATTGCGTGTTACCTCCTCCGTCGCCAATTTCATGATTTCATCTATCTTGCATTCCAGGACACGGCATATCTTTTCCACGGACTCAAAGGAAATGTAGATGCCATTCCGCAGCCGAGTGGATCTATTTGCACTGTAGCCTGCCTGCCGTTGCAGGTCGGTTATGGTCCTATTTTCATCAATCAGCATATGCAACAACTTCTTATAACGAACAGCCCCCTTATATTCCAATTCTTTTCCATCATCAAGAACAGCGGGAAAAATTCACGCGTCCGCCCCTCATTGCGAATGGCATCAGAAGCGGAAAAGCTCCATTCTCGCCTAGCCCGGGCTTTTATTGCTGAAGAACAGCGCCCCTCATAAGCCACAGAGCCTCCTTTCCATCATCCCTTTTGAGTAACCGGAGAAACAGAGAGAAAGCAAAAACCCCGCAACGGAAGAAAACCGTCGCGGGGCCATTTTCCCAAATCAGGGGAAAAGAAAAAGCAGCTTTAGTTATTTGCTCTGCGCCTTTTTGGCGGCGTCAATCTGGGCCTTGATCTTATCCTTGTTGGCAAGAATGCCGGCCTTGATGCGGGGGGCCTGCATCCCGGCTTCCGTTCCCGGCTTCAACTCGGCCACCTTATCCAGAATCAGAACGGCGCCGTCCACGTCACCGGTGGAATTCAGATAGGTCCCGAACTCCATCATCAGCAACTGCTGCTGTGTTTCCGGAAGAAGCTTGTCGCGGTCGGGATATGCCTTAACCACCTGAAGGGCTTCCGCAGGCGTAGTCTTGTCCGTCAGCTTGCCGGCAAGATAATTTTGAACGTCCTTCCGTTCCTTCTTAAGCTGGTCGGAAAGGGCGTCTGCGGCTTTCAGACCGGACTTATCATCCTTGTCCAGCTTCTTGATTTCCGCTTTCACGTCGCCATAAAAATTGTCTACATATTCCTGAGGAGCCAGCTTGAGCACTTCCATCAGAGCGGCAACCTTCGCCTCATCCGTAGCAGCCTTGGCGACATTCGCTTCCGCGGCATTAAGAGCTTCCTTGTTTTTCAGGGCATCCTGCATGGCTTTCATGACATCATCCCCGGAACGCCCCCCGACAAATCCCCCAAAAGGCTTGCCGGAAGCGTCCGCAAACACAACTGTCGGGAATCCCCGCACGCCGTACTGCTGGGCAAGCTTTTCATTGGCGGCTTTCATTTCCTTGGACTGTTCCTTGCCGCGCGGATAATCCAGTTCCACCAGCACGAAATTTTTCTGCGCTTCCTTCTGGAAATCAGGCTTGCTGAATACGTTGGCGCGGAGCTGCATGCAAGGGGGGCACCAGTCGGAACCGGTGAACTCGATCATTAAATCCTTTTTCTGTTCGGCGGCCTGTTTTTTGGCGGCATCCATATCGGTAATCCACCCTTCCGCGGCAAAGCAGGGAGCGACGCAGGCGGCAACAACAATTGGCAGAATTTGTTTAATCATATCTACAATTCAATATTGTAGAATCGGACAGCCCGCGTCAATCCCCTGTTCAATCATTTTTAGAAAATCTCCAAAAGGACGCGTCTGCCGCAGGAAAGTCCGCAACCGGCTGATACCGGAAAAACTGATGCCCCATGGGAAGACGGTGTCATTATTGAAGCAAATCGGGAGTTGCCTTTCAGCCTGTTTTCACTTATGTACTGAACCTATCATGAACACGGTTTTAATCATTGGAGCAGGCGGCGTTGGGCATGTGGTAGCCAACAAATGCGCCCAGCTGCCGGATATTTTTCAAAACATTCATCTGGCCTCCCGAACGAAAAGCAAATGCGATGCCGTTGCGGAGGACGTGCGCTCCAGAACGGGCGTCAGCATCACTACCCATTCCGTAGATGCGGATGACGTGCCCGCCACCGTGGCCCTCATCCGGGAAATCAAGCCGCAGCTGCTGATCAACGTGGCCCTTCCCTACCAGGATCTCACCCTGATGGAAGCCTGCCTGGAAACCGGTGTCAACTACCTGGATACCGCCAACTATGAACCCCGTGACGTAGCCAAATTCGAATACTCCTGGCAATGGGCGTACCAGGAGCAATTCCGCAAAGCCGGACTTTTCGCCCTGCTGGGTTCCGGCTTTGACCCCGGCGTCACCAATGTATTCACGGCATGGGCTCTCAAGCATCATTTTGACGAAATCCATACGCTGGACATCATTGACGTCAATGGCGGCAACCATGGCAAGGCTTTCGCCACCAACTTCAACCCGGAAATCAACATCCGGGAAGTAACGGCGCCCTGCCGCCATTGGGAAGACGGAGCCTTCCGGGAAACCGCCCCCATGAGCATGCACCAGAGTTTCACCTGCCCGCAGGAAGTGGGCACCTATGAAATCTACCGCATGTACCATGAAGAAATGGAAAGCCTGGTCAAGCACATCCCCACCATCCGCCGGGCGCAATTCTGGATGTCCTTCTCACCGAACTACCTCAAGCACCTGGAAGTGCTTCAGAACGTGGGCATGACCCGCATTGACCCGGTCATGTACAACGGAGTTGAAATCATCCCGCTGCAATTCCTCAAGGCCGTTCTGCCGGACCCCGGGGACCTGGGCAAGACGACCAGGGGAAAAACCTGCATCGGCAACGTCATCACCGGAATCAAGGACGGCCAATTCAAGGCTGTGTACATTTACAACATTTGCGACCATGAACAATGCTTTAAAGAAGTAGGTTCCCAGGCCATTTCCTATACTACGGGGGTTCCGGCCATGATCGGCGCGGAAATGATCCTTACGGGCAAATGGACTGGCGCGGGAGTCTTCAATATGGAACAAAATGATCCGGACCCCTTCATGGACGAGCTCAACAGGCGCGGCCTCCCCTGGCACTACGTGGAACTCACGGAAGAACAGGCCAAAATACTGAAGGTCAACCAGCAATAAATTTCAGCCATCGCTGTAGGCCCCCTCAAAGCCGGACATTGAATTTCCAATGTCCGGCTTTTCCGTTTTCAGCGGGGAACAGAATTCCCCAGGACAGCACGTCAACGCCTGCCTCCGGGAAAAAGAAAAAGCCCCGGACGGCATCTTTCCGCCTCAGTCATAATTTTCTGGCGGGAAGAGCAGGCAGGTTGTAAAAATCCAGTGCCATGAAATATCTTGCGTTATTTCTCATGTTCCTGCTTCAGCCGGCACTGGCGGAAGATACAGCCCCATGGAAAATCGCGATCATCGGCGATACGCACGACTCCCCCAAGCGCATGGAAGGAAGCGAGGGAGTAGCAGTCAACTTCATCAAAACCCTCTATGGGGAAATCCTGAAACACAACGTGGACATGGTCGTCCAGGTAGGGGACATGGCGGATATCGAAGGAAGCGCCCCCGTCAAGGGACTCGCCAAACGCAAGGAACTCAACAACATTCTGAGAGAAAAAGGCATCCCCTTTTATGCCGTGCGCGGCAATCATGACTCCCTTCCTTTCCGGGCGGAACAATTCCGGGAACTCTTCCTGCCTACGCGGAGGCAGGGCGTCCAAGGGCTGGCCACCAGAAAACTGAACTACGGTATCCGCCATAAAAACGCTTCCCTGTATTTCATGGATATTGACCTTACTCCTGACCAGCTCGTGGACTTCAGCGCATGGGTTAAACGCAACAGAAGCAAGGCCAACACCGTTCCGCGACACTGCCTGGTTTTCACCCACCGCACCCTGCAGACGCCCATGCAATTCCGGGAATGCCTGTGGGGCCGTTACAATGACAGCGCGGCGGAACAGCAAAATATCTTTTACCGCAATCTCCGGGATGCCGGAGTGCGCTTCGTCATCACCGGGCACCTGCACGCCCATGACCTGTATATAATTACCTCCCCGGACGGGAAAAACACCCTTACCTCCCTGATCTGCGCCCCCGCGGGAAACAAGGTGCTCCCCATTCCCTTTTTGCCGCCGGCAAAATCCCGGGTAAAAACCCTGCAATACCGCTCCGGCATTACGGCCTACTATATCCTGACCATTTACCCGGATTCCATGACCCTGGACACCTACGCCGCCCCCAATAACGGCATTACCGACGAAGGCCCCCAAAGCGGAGAGTTCTACAAATTGAACTCCTACGCAATTCCGATGGATTAGAACATACAACTTCCCCTGTTTCTTCCATAACGCGGCATCCCGGAATTTGCCTGCTCCCGTCCGCTATGCACCCTGGCGTCCCTGGCGAAACAATGAAATTTCCGGGAAGTTCCCAATCCCCCATGTTATTTCATATGCCCGGAGCCACGGGACTTGATTTTTCTATCGTGCTGGCGCCCCCGGCCGCCCTTATATAAAAACTCCGTTTTTCCATCGCGGCCTACAGTCCGGTCAATCAAGTCTCCGATTTCCTGATCAGCGTACCCGGCCTTCTTAAGATACTTAACCACTTCACCAGCCTGCCCCGGATAAAAACGAACCAGCATCTCCACAAACGCAGGTTCCAATCTCTTTTCCAGAAAAAATCTGCATAAACTGTTTCTTTTTTCATTAGCCAACAACTTATTATTGTAGTAGAGGCTGCGGGAATCACCTCCTCCGAATAAGCTCAGCTTCCTGGCCTGCACCAACTCCCATGTTCTGGCAGCACTCATTTTATCATATTCCTCCTTCATCCTGGCCTGTTTCCGCTTTAATTCCGGATCATACTGAGTCCTGAATGTTTTCAATACGGCCGCTCCATATTCTGACCATATTCTGCACAACTCCTTTCTCTTTACGCCGCATCGGGAAACGATTCCGGATATATCCCGGGATAAAACGCTCATCCATTCCACAACCCTAACCTTCAGATTATAATCCATGTTGTCGCACAAGCCGTCCTTCGGAGTATTCTCATCATAATTCAGAGGAAATACATCCATTGAAGAGACAGCGTAAAAAATCCATGACAACACCCTGACGTCTTCTGCGTTCACATCTCCAGCTCCCTTGGAACTAAAGGCGCCAAGCCTCTTCCGCGCCTCCCGGCAACAATCCGGCAGCTCTTTTTCATGCAACAGGGAAAGGAACTCCTTCTTTTCCTGAGGAGACGTTTTGAACGCGGAGATGCTGTCGGGCAACGGAAGCCGGAACAGGGCAGGCTTTCCTTCACCGCACAGGATGCCGGTGGAACAGACGGTTAACAACATTATTTTAACGAACGGATTCATGATGATAGTAATATTTGTTGCGATAGGTTACGGTATCCCGATCCACACAGCATCCGAATTTAGAAATCGTCACGAGATGGTATCGCTGCGGCCCCCAGATTTCCTGCCTGTAAAATTCCGAAAAACTGAAATGGCACCGAACTTCCATGATTTCGCGGCCGTCAAGATATTCCGTTCCCTCTCCCCCTTCTCCATCATGGATGCGCCACGAACATACCCAGTCCCACGACTGGGGGAAACGGGCATGCTCCACATCTGCGGCAAAAATGCCGGCCATTACATTATCCTGCAGCTGATTTGTTTCTGAAACCTCCGCCGCTTCATTCGCACCATTCCTGGAATGACCGGGATCAAAATCCGTACCGGGAGGCTCCGAGCCCTTGTCCCTCTCTATAATCTTGACATTTTTGAAGCTGACGCTGGTCGGATGCAGCGTCAGCTTCAGGACGGCAGAGGCCCCTATGACGGACGTTTTCCCCTCAGGAAGCCTTTCCGTAGCCATTCCTCCATTTTTGTGTTCGGCTCTGATTGCCGACGGAACAACCACATTTAGTGTCACCTTTACTTTTCTCCCCTCACTGGTAACAGCCAGGACGGTTGCGGAACCATCACGTTGAAGCCGTTTTTTCGCAGTAACCACAATGGATATTTTACCCTTCGTTTCTTCAGGCATTTCTACGTATTTATCTCCATCTTCCACCAAATTCCATTCCAGTTCATCAACATTTCCCAACGGTTTTCCCGTCAGGGTCAATGTTATCCGTTCCCCCACACCTATCGTCTTTCTTTCCCTGTCAGCCTTCCGGTCATCAGTATTTCCCAAATATATATCAGCGGAATATTCCTCTGTTTCCGTTTCAATCCTCAACGCGCCGGAATCCTCTTCCTCCACGTCCGCATAGGAAAGACCGCACAGGAAAACTGCGCAACCTATTAAAAGGATTCTTATATTGTTAACAACAACTGCCATCAGACGCAGATGATATCTTATTGCCATTTCCCATTATTTCATAGCAAAAAGCTCTAACATTCCGCATCCTTTGCCTGCTAAAAAATTCTGATGCTCTTCACGCCATAATACATCGCCGCGCCTCTGTTGACGTAGTCTTCCGGGTTTTGCGACAGATCCACCCAGAAAATGAAAGAACACCACGGGGAGGGAGGAGAGAGGGGAGGAACAATGATTTCCTGAATACCGGCCTTTTTCTGCTCCAGAATCAGGCGGACGCGCTTTTCATGCTGCCCGAACAGAAGCAGATGATCATGAATGGTTGAAAAAACACATATTCCGGACAACGCCAGAAAAACAGCCACAGTTATCTGCGGACGGGGCACGGCACCGGGGATGCCGTACCACATACGAAGAAGGGCCAGCACGCCGATACCGAACAGCAGGGTGGCGGAAAACATGGCATGGTCCGCCGGAATGACGGCGGCGGCGAAAGAAAGAGCCATGGCATAAGACGCCAGAATATATGCCGCCGCTATTCCAAAGGGAATTTTCCATGCCCGGAAAGAGTTCCGGTCTCTGTGGAATTTTTTCCAGAGAACCCAGGCAGCCGCCACGCCCAGCAACACCGGAAGAGCCAGGTATTCATGCATCCGGAGCAGGAGCGAAGGGAGAGCTTCCCATCTGCTCCAAAAACCGGAAAGGGGTTCCGCGCAGCCGGGAGTGGCGGAATGCATCCGGGCGGAAATGCCGGGCGCAAGCAGCATGCACAGGGAACCTGCCACCTGAAACGCAAGGCCCGCATAAAACCACAGGGGAAGTTTTTCCTTCCGCACCAGGCGGACAAAGACGAACAAGGATCCCAGCAACAGCCAGGTTCCCGGAATATTGTTTTCATTGGTCATGCCCGCCGGAAATCCCAGAACAGCCGCAGCGGCAAACTTTCCCCAGCCATTGTTCTTTCCGGCATCCCCTTTTCTCCCGGATTCCGCGTCTTCCAGCAAACCGCGGTACAGACACAGAAAGCCCAGCCAGACGGCGGCGCCCCAGGAATAGTTGGTGGCTCCGGAGAGCCAGTAAATCGTGACGCCGGGCCGGGCCGTGCACGTGAACAGCAGGAGAAGCCCCAATCCGAACAGACGCACGTCCGGCCAGGAACGGGGATCCACCCTGCGCCCGGAAGCCAGATAAAACATCATCAGCGCAAGACCGACCTGCACAAAGGGGTTGAGCAGCATGAAGAGCCATTTTCCCGCCGTCGCTACGGCAAAGGCCAGGTATTCCCCTATTCTGGGATTCCAGGTCATGTAGGAGGCTACGCAGCGCTCCCAAACCAGGCTGAAAGAGAAGCAGTGCTCCATGCCCGTCAGGGCATGATGGTACGTATCGGAAGTGAGAGGACTCCACCAGCTGAGCAGCGCCGTATACAATAAGGCGGCTGCGGTCAGCGCCCAAAACCACACCCTGGACGTGCGGGGGGACATCATCAGCTCGGATCCGGTTTCCTTTTCCGCAGTGCGGGAGGCAGATCCAGGTCTTCCCCATCAAGAATGAGGGGGCGCACACGGGCAAAAAGGCCGTGGCCCGCACGCTCTTCTTCTCCTTCCTCCGGAGGCAATCCTTCCTCCAGCTCCTTGATGTCAGGCATCGGGACTGACTCCAATTCCGGCTCCGCCTCCGTTTCGGAAATTTGCGCAACAGACGCGGACTCCCGGAGCGTTTCCCCTTCATCCGGAATATCGGAGACAGGCCTTACGGGCACCAGTTCCTCTTCCAATTCACGTTCATCCCTCCTGGGAACGGCAACAGGGGCGGGAAGATCCGGCTCCGGATGCCGTTCCGGTTCGTCAACCGGGGCAGGAGGAGCAGGCTGAATAATGGTTTTCCCCTCTCCGAGGAAAGATTTTTCCTCCGGCACAAGCACTGTCTGCGGCTCCGCTTCCCGCTGAAGCACAACAGACGGGGAAACAGAGGTCTCTGCCACAGGCACGGCGCCCAGCACGGTCAGGGACAGGCGGTCTTCCGGCTGCTGCTCCACGGAAGCGCCGATGTGGAGGCGCACTCCCCTTCCCAGAATTTCCGCCACACCGTCCACCAGGTCTTCCAGACGCTGCAGCGTCAGGGAACCTCCGCCGCGCACCAGAACCAGGACATCGTCCACTTCTCCCAAACGTTTTTCCAGAAAAAGCGGGGAATGCCGGACCTGGTTCAATATATCCGCCACGGAAACATCCGCAGACGCTTCACCCACGCCAAAGGAGCAAATCCCTTTTCCCGTTCCGGCTACGCTGAGCAGGTCGTCCAATCCCACCCGGAGCAGGTTTCCGGAAGAATTCAACAGAGACGGCACAATAAGCACGGCGCGGGCAATAAGGGCATTAACCACGGAAAAGGCTTCCAGCACCCCCTTGTCGGGATCTATGAGGCTTTCCATGGCGTCATTATCAAACCGCAGCACCATGTCGGAATACAGGGCAAGACGGGCCAAAGCTTCATCCGCCTGGGCAGAGCGCCGTTCCCCCTCAAACCTGAAGGGGCGGATGACAACGCTGACGACATAAGCCCCCTGTTCCTTGGCCAGACGGGCCGCTTCCGGAGCTACGCCGGATCCCGTTCCCCCTCCCAGCCCGGCGGCAAGGACGGCCAACGCGCTGCCTTCCAGCGCACGGAGAATGGAAGACTCGCTTTCACAGGCCGCCTGGGCTCCTACGGAGGCGTCCCCGCCGGAACCGAGGCCCCTGGTAAGCCTGGCGCCCAGATGAATCTTGCACGGAACGGATGAAGCGTTCAATAGGCGGGCATCAAGATTCATGGCGCAAACGGAAGCTGACTGGGGAGCCAGCAGCAGCACTTCCTCCATTACCTTGGTTCCTGCGGCCCCAATGCCGCACAGGCAGATTTTTCCGGGCAGGCCGGACGGCCCCTGGGGAGAGATTTCCAGCATGGTTGTTAATTTGGATAAAGGTTGATCAGGAGGTCTTCTTTCCGAAGAAGCCCAGCATCCGTCCCAGCCAGCTGCGCTGCTGCGGCAGTTCGGCATCCAGAATCTGGGCATACCGTATCAGGCCTATGGCCGTGCAGTAGCGCGGATCATCCAGGTAGGAAGGCGCACCGTTTTTAACCAGCGTAGGCCGGCTGATGGCCACGCCGAACACGTGGGAGGCCAGTTCCCCCACGCCGCGCATCAGGCTGGCACCCCCGCACAGATAAACGCCGTGGCAGCGGTTGCCCTTGAAAGTATCCTTAGGCAGGGAAGATTTGACCAGGTTGAAAATTTCCAGCAGGCGGGAACGGATGATTTCATTCAGCACGTTGCGTTCAATGGCGGCATCCTTCATATGCCCCTCTCCGCGCACGCGCACCATCTCGTTGGTTTTCCCGGAAAAGCTGTTGGCGTCCCCTTCCGTCTTCTTGAGCAGTTCCGCCTGGGCCAGAGGAATGCCGGTCATCAGCGTGATGTCATTGGAAATATGGTCGCCGCCCAGCGGCACGCATCCGGAGGCCACAAGCTGGCCGTCCAGGTAAAGCACATAATCCGTCGTGCCCGCACCCATGTCAATAAGCAGAGCGCCCGCCTGCTTGACCTGCCTGTTGAGCACAAACTGGGCCGTGGCAATGGGGGCGAAAACCACATCCGCAATATCCAGCGGGACTTCCCGCACGCAACGAAAGGAGTTGGTGATGCGGGATTTGATTCCGTGGATGATATGGCAGTCGATGTCCAGGGTTCTTCCGGTCAATCCGGCGGGATTGGTCAGGTTCTCCTGCCCGTCCACGGAAAAGAGGCCGGGCACGCGGTGCAGGACGAATTGTTCCGGCCCCAGGGCGACGTCCCGGGCGATTTCCGTCACCTCGTCCATATGCTCCTGGGAAATAATGCTTTCATCCGGGGGAAGACGGAACGTCCCCCGGTTGTTCTGCCCCACAATATGGGCTCCCGTCACGGACAGATAGACGGTCATGATATCCACGTCCGCATGGTCCTGGGCCATATTCCAGGCATCGTAAATGCACTGGATGACCTTGGAAGTGTCTTCAATCTCTCCGCGAACCACGCCCTCGCTAGGAACCTCACCCACGCCGATGATTGTCACGGTCGCATCGGGCTTCACTTCGCCCACGACCATGCAAGTCTTGCTTGTCCCTATCTCAAGCCCTACGTGAATTTTTGTCTTAGCCATGAAAGTCAAGAAACTATCAACGTCCTCGCACCTGATAGCACATTACTTTCCATTATTCAAGAAAGCCTGCGCGAACATACGCAGAAAACGCGGTTTTCCTCCGCGCCGCCCCGGTTCAAAGGCCTGTGGGGTGGCGCACCAGGAAGTGCCTGGTATTGCGGCCGTCTACTCTCCAGCGGGGGCCTTCGCCGCGGCGCCCGCTTCCCGTAGTGTCAAACCGGAGGCCGCAGATGACCATGAAGACGTGTCCATTCTTGGCATAAATGGAAATCCAGTCCCCGGCGCCTTTCTGCCCGTAATTCAGGAAAAGCCTGGAATGGCGGGTGGACGTAAGAAGGCCGGCTTCCTTCAGCACAAAGGAAGTGCTGCCGGAACAGTCATAATGGGTATCATGATGCCTCCTGTGCCCCCCGCCCAGCCGGTATGGCTTGTTGACCAGGGAATTGGCCGCCGCAATGGCGCGCTTGACCTGCGAAGGGGCATTTCTGGGGGGAATGGCTTTCCCGTTGTGAAGCACGGCCGTCTTGCCGGGCACAAAGTGGTAGGCGGGAAGACGCGCAGGAGCTTCAACTTGTTGCTGGGAGGAGCAGGAAGAGAGAAAAAGGCCGGCCAAAAGGGCGCCAGCCACGGAGAGAGTTTTGTGGGCCGCAAATGTCATGAGAATTATAAACTGCGGAATTCCCGCCTCCTTGGCAAGAAAATAAATTTCCCCCGTCCACATTACATAGTAGACGGGGGAAAGAAATCAGCAATATTTAGCCATTGGAACGGCTGTGGGCATCTTTTTCCACGGCCATCCACAGGGAATCCAGGGAAGCCTGGACTTTCGCCAATGCTTCCTTCACAGGATCGCCCGGTTTCCCGTGCCCGAAGAGGTAGTATTTAATCTTGGGTTCCGTTCCGGAGGGGCGCACCGCAAAACTGCGGCCATCCGCCAGATCCACGAAAATCATTTTTTCCGCCGGAATGGGATCGCCTTCCGCATCCACCATGTCGCCCTTGGAAAAGTCCCGGATGCCGCTGACGGCTACGCCGTCCACTTCCGTGGGAGGATTGGAGGAATAGGAAGCGGCAAGGGCGGCGATTCTGGCCGCGCCGTCCGCGCCTTCCATAACCAGCGATTTTCCCATTTCCAAATACACACCAAACTGCTCAAAGAGTTCATGCAGCAGTTCCAGAAGGCTCTTGCCGATGCTTTCCGCATACGCGGCCAGTTCCGCAAAGATGATGGCGGCGGAGTTGGCGTCCTTGTCCCGCACAAAGTCCTGGGCCAGGTAGCCGTAGCTTTCCTCCCCGCCGAAGACAAAGTAACGGCTGTATTCCAGGCGCAGGGCGCGCGTCTGTTCTTCACTCATCTTGCGGTAGCCCTCCCGTTTTTCCGCCGGAATGGCCTGTTCATATTTACCGAGTTTCTGGGCAATATACTTGAACCCCGTGAGCACGTTGACCACTTCATAACCGAAGTGATGGCCGATGGCGTCCTGAAGCCCCGTCGTTACAAAGGTTTTCACCATCACGGCACGGGAACGGTTGGAGTCATTGATGATGCCAAGCTCGGACATGCTCATGCAGCGGTACCACGCCAGCAGGGAGCCGATCTGGTTGCCGGTCAGCAGGTGCATTTTGCCGTCTTCCCCGCGCACAGCCACCCCCATGCGGTCCGCATCCGGGTCCGTGGCGATGACGATATCCGCCCCAGAAGCATCCGCCTGTTCAATGGCCAGGGCCAGAGCCGGCGGATTTTCCGGGTTGGGGGAAGCAACCGTCGGGAAACGGCCGTCCTGCACATCCTGCGCCGCCACGGTCTGCACGTTGCAGCCCAGTTCCTTCAACAGGGGCACGATGATATGGCCGCCCGTCCCGTGGAGGTTGGAATAAACGATCTTAGCCCCTCCCCTGTTGAAAAGCTCCGGACGGAGCAGCACGGTTTTCAAGCGATCCATGTAAATACGGTCAAAGGAGGAATCCAGCACATGAAGGGTTCCGCGCCGGCCTTCCGGCAACGGTTCATATTCTTCGGAAGTCAGGGAATTGACCTCCTTGATCACGGCCTTGTCATGCGGAGGCACAAGCTGGGCCCCATCATTGAAATAAGCCTTGAAACCGTTGTCATGGGAGGGGTTGTGGCTGGCGGTCAGCACCACGCCGGAATCCGCATGAAGCTCCCGGATGGCAAAGGAAATTTCAGGAGTGGCGCGGGGGCTGTCGAACAGGTAAATGTCACATCCCAGGTCCGTGCCGATTTTTGCGCAGAATTCTGCAAAGTCACGGGAAAAGTGGCGCGTGTCGTGTCCGATGACCAGGCGGGGCTTCCTGCCCGGGTCCGTAGCCTCCACATGCTTGTTCACATAAATAATCAGGCCACGCATGGCCCGCCCCACATTGAAGTAGTTCATGCAGGCGGTTCCCACGCAGGGATATTCCGGCCGGCCGTTCACGCCGCCGTTCCCCTGCTCCGCCCGGGTGACGATGCTGCCGATGGTGCGTCCCCGCAGCCCCCCCGTGCCGAAGGCCAGCGTTTTGTAAAAACGGTCGTTCAACTCCTGCCATTCCCCGGCGGCGGCCAATTCTTCTACGGCCTCGCGCGCTATGGGGGATTTGGTACCATCCAGCAGAAGGCGGATATTGGTCCGGGAAGACTCCAAAAGCTTCCCTTCTTTAACGGCATTCATCAGGGATTCGTCCAGTATATTCATGCTGGCGAAATAGTACATCATGCCCCTTGTTTGACAATAGCTCTTTCCATCATGGCCTGAGAAAAAACGCCATATTCATTCCGGCGTGGACGCGGGAAACGCTTTCCTCCCCATCCCCTCCTATTTAGAGGGACTGGCGGTCATACAGCTCCCGGTACAACGGGCAAGAGGCATAAAGCTCTGCATGGGAACCGTCCCCGACGATGCGCCCGCCCTCAAACACCAGAATGCGCGTCGCCACGCGGATGGAACTGAAACGGTGGGCCACAATAAGCGCCGTCCTTCCCTCCACCAGCCGGTCCAGTTCCTGCTGGATCAGGGCCTCGCTTTCCGCGTCCAGGGACGCGGTGGCTTCATCCAGAATCAGGATGGGAGCATCCTTCAGGAAAGCGCGGGCAATCGCTACGCGCTGCCGCTGGCCGCCGGACAATCCGCTGCCTCCGTCGCCAAGCATGGTTTGATAGCCGTCCGGCATGCCCATGATGAAACCGTCCGCAGCCGCGGCGCGCGCCGCGGCCACCACCTCATCATCCGTAGCGTCCTGACGTCCCAGACGGATATTTTCCATAATGGTGCCGTGGAACAGGACTGGGTGCTGGGAGACGAAGGCGATATTCTTACGCACATCATGCAGGGAAGCGTCCCTCACATCCACGCCATCCACGCGCAGGGCTCCGGAACTAACGTCATAAAACCTGGGAAGGAGGCTGGCAAATGTCGTCTTTCCGGCGCCGCTGGGCCCTACCAGCCCCACTACTTCCCCGGGGCGGATATGCACGTTGATGCCGTCCAGCACCTTGCGGGCACCGTCATAGGAAAAGGAAACGCCGTCATAATCCAGGCGGCCGGCGGCGCGTCCCATAGGAACGGGATCAACGGCCTCCGGCATGGTATCCGGTTCTTTCAGGAGGTAATTGATGCGCTCCAGGGAGGCATAAGCGCTCTTCAAATTGGTGAGCGTCACGCCCAGCCGTTTGAGAGGGTCGTAACACATGAACAGGGCGGCGGCCAAAGCAGTGAAATCAGCCTTGGTGATGCCCATTTCATGCCCCCTTACCAGCAAAACGCCCAGGCCCAGCGCCGTCACCATTTCCAGCACGGGAACCAGGAAGTGCCTGTACTTCACCGTTCTGAGATTGATTTTGAAAAAACGCCGGATCAGCCCCAGGAAAAGATTTACCTGCTGTTCCTGCATTCCGTAGGAACGGATTTCACGCTGGGAGGCCAAATTTTCCTGGGCGGCGGCCGTAATATTGCCCAGTTCGTCCTGAGCCTGTTTGGACTTCTTCATCACGCGGCGGCCGAAAAAGCGGATGGGCCATATGGCCAGCGCAATCAGCCCCAGATTCATCAGGACCAAAGCCGTATTCGGATCAACGAATACCTTGTACACCAGGAAGGCAAGGGCGGTCAGCAGAGTCAGGGGCTGCTTGATGATGTCATTGGCCGCAACCACCAGCCCCCCCTGCACGTTGGCGGCGTCATTGATAAGCCGGCTGATCAGGTCTCCCCGTTTCTGGCGGTCAATGAAGGAAAGGGGCAGCGTCTGCAATTTGGAAAAGGCGTCCAGCCTGATTGCTTCCAGCACTTTCATGCTGACGATGCTGATCCAGTACACGTTGAAGAACGTGCCTATGCCCCGGACGGCGAAGACCAGAGGCAGCAGGGAGCATACGGCCAGCAGCACCGCCATGCGCATGTGTTCCGGGGCCACCAGCCGGGCGATCATGTCCTGAAGCTCCGGGGGAATCTGTGTATTGTCGAATACCACCGGAAATACTTTGGCAATCATCAGCGGAAAGCCGAAACCGCTGGCGGCGGCGGCCAGAGCCCCGGCAGCCAGAGCGGCAATGAACAGCTTCATCACGGGCTTCAAATACCGCGCATATTCAAAAAACTGTCTTAACATGAGGCGCCTCCTTCCTCCTCCGCAATCATCTGCTGCTTATTGTAAAGTTCCCGGTACAGGGGAGAAGAAGCCATCAGCTCCTCATGCGTGCCGTCTGCAACCACGCTTCCCTTCTCCAGCACCAGAATGCGGTCCGCCATCCGGATGGTGCTGAAACGGTGGGCAATAATGAACGTCGTGCGGCCGGAAGCCAGTTTCTCAATCTCCTTCTGAATCTGTTCCTCGCTCTTCATATCCAGGGAAGCCGTAGCTTCATCCAGCACCAGGATGGGAGCGTTTTTCAGAAAGGCCCTCGCCAGGGAAACGCGCTGCCGCTGGCCGCCGGAAAGCCCTTCCCCCATTTCTCCGATCATGCGGGAATACCCTTCCCCCGTCTCATGGATAAAACTGTCCACGGCGGACATGCGCCCGGCTTCTTCCACTTCCGCGTCGGAAGCGTCCGGACGGCCGATGCGTATATTATCCGCCACGGAGCCGCGGAACAGAACGGGATACTGGGAAACCAGCGCTATGTGGGAAAGAAGATCCTTTTTACCCATCTCCCGCACGTCGATGCCGTCCACCTCCACGCTGCCGGAAAGGACATCATAAAAACGGCACAGCAAATTAATGAACGTCGTCTTCCCTGCTCCGCTGGGCCCAACCAGGGCCACCACCTGTCCGGCCGGAATGCGGAGATCAATGTTCCTCATGACGGGAGAGTCCTGCTGATAACCGAAACAAACGTTGCGGAACTCCACTTCCCCCTTCCATGCCTCCGGGCTTTTTGGATTTTCCGGTTCGGGCACGTCATCCGGAGCATTCAGCACGTGGTTGATGCGTTCCAGACCGGCATTAAGGGTTTCCGCCTTGTTATGGACAGCCCCCAGCTTCTTGACCGGCTCATAGCAAAGATACATGGCCGTGGCCAGCGCGGCAAAATCCCCCATGTTCATGCCGTTCATGTTGCCAACCAGCAGGGTGGCGGCCATGGCTATGGCGCTGACGAACTCAATCAAGGGGGTCAGCAGGCTCTGCCACCTGACCGCGCCGATAGACGCCTGGATATAACGGCGGATCCTGTCCCTGAACAGCCCTATCTGCTGCTGTTCCAGTTCAAAGGCCCTGATATCCCGCTGGGAAGAGAAATTCTCCTGGAGCGTGGAGGAAAGATCCCCCTGGCTGGACTGCACCACCCGGGCGCGGGCAAGCATTTTCTTGCCGATGTACCGGATGGGAATCACGCAAACGCCTACCAGAAGCATATTCGCCAGCAGAATAAGAAACTGCTCGCTGACGGAGGCCCTGTAAATCAGAAACCCTAACGCGGCCAAAAGAGTCAGGGGCTGGATAATAAGGTCATTGGCAATCTGCACCAGGCCGCCCTGGAGAAACTGGGTATCCTGCATCAGGCGGCTCAGCAGGTCTCCCTTCTGCTGCCGGTCGTGAAAAGCCAGGGACAAATCCTGATACTTTCTGTACACCTTGAGCCGCAATGTCTCCAGCACTCCCAGCCCTATTTTGGAAAGCAAATAGACATTGACAAAAGAAGACAGGCCGCGCACCACCACCACCAGCGGGAGCATGGCCGCCGTGGCCCACACCGTCACCAGGGGCAGGTTTTCCGGGCTCACATACCACAAGAGCACGCGTTCCGCCCAGGGGGGCAGCGGTTTCCCGTCAAAAATCACGGGAAACATCTCCTGTAAAATCACCGGAATGCCGAAACCGCTGGCAACAGCGGCCACCACGCCTCCGACCACAGCCCACGCCAGCGTGCCCCTATAAGGAAGAAGATACTCGCGCCACAATGCCCTGGCGCGCAGGATGGAGGATTCCTGCCCCTCTGTTGACTGTTTCCTCATAAGTATTCCGAATAGCCGCGCCCGGGAACGGACGGCGCGCAATCGGCAGGGATCATACCATGAAGACCGTGAATGACAAGCTCCTTGAAATAAAAACTGCATGAGTAAAGGCATGGGGGCGGCCCCCCGGTCATCCCGGCTTGCCCGCCGCCCCGTAATGGTCTACCTTTCCGTCGCATGCTGAAGACAGGATTCATCCAACCGGAAACCATTCCCGGCCACTTTCCCCGAAACCTCAGAACCATCGTGGAACTGTACCGCTCCTGCCTGGACGCAGGCGCGGAGCTCGTCCTCTGTCCGCCGCTGGCCCTCAGCGGCGTGCATACCGGTGAACTGGCTTTGCGCAGCGGCTTCCGGGCCCAGCACCGGGCGGCCCTGGCCTACCTGGCACGGGAAATAGCGGACGTCCCCCTGCTGCTGGGAGCGGCGGACGCGGAAGGAATCCGATTCCATCTGTTGAGGAACGGCCTTTCCTTTCCCCGGCAGGCCGTTATCCCTCCCGCCCCGCATGGGAACGAACGCGTCCCCGTCTTTGGCATCCGGAGAACGGAGGATGAAGCCGTTTTTTCCATCGCCCCGTGGGAAGAAAGTCCTCCGCCGCACGTTTCCTCCACATGCCTGCTGCTCCGCACGCCCGCCCATGCATGGCATGAGGGGCTGCTGGAACAGGATGAGGCAGAAGCCCGCCGTACGGCGCGGAAAACAGGTCTCCCCGTATTGACGGCCCGCCTGGCCGGGGGAGAAGGTCCGTTTCTGCTGCCCGGCGCATCTTCCGTATGGTCCGGCAACGGACATCTTCTCAAACGGCTGCGTCTTTTTGAACGGGATTCCGCCGTCATTTCACCGGAAAACTCCACAGGAACGGACTCTCCCCTGCCCTCCCCGGAAAAACAGCTCCGGCACGCCCTACGCAAAGGGATGGAAGACTTCATTTTGAAAAGCGGGTATGAGGCCGTCTGCCTGAATTTGCTGGAAAATTCCGCTTCCCTTCTGTTGGCGGAACTATTGAAGGAAATGCGGCCCTCTCTGGCAATAACGGGGTTTATCCCCTCCCTGCCCGGCATTCCGGAAGAGACAAGGGAAAAGGTTCAAGCCTTCGCCGGCGCGGCTGGCATTGGCGTGCGGACGGTTTCTCTCCCTAACAAAACCGAAGGGCTGGACGAAAGAACCACGGCCGCATGGCTCATGCGCCAATGGGCGGAAGAAGAAGGAGCCCTGCCGCTCTCTTCTCTGACGGGAACGGATATCATGACGGAGCCCCGCTTCCTTCCTGCCGCTTTAGCCGCGGATTTCATGCCGCTGGGGGACTTATACGAGACGGAACTGGCAAACCTGTTCCCCGGTTTCATTTCCCCGGCTCCGGAAGCCGCCATGCGTGACGGATTTCTCATCCGTCTGCACCGGAAACATGAATCCGCCACGGAGCTGGCGAACCGGTTCCCGGAATCGGAAAGGGAAATACGCCGTTTGCAGCGGCAGGCCCGCGCATCCGAATGGACGCGCCTGAAACTGCCGCCCCGCCTCATGCTGCGCTCCATCCCCGGAACGCAGGAAACGCCTTATATCCATCGGCTGGCAGACTGACGCGGAACCTTCCTTTTCCTCCCGTGGCATACATTGCGCTTGCTCTTGAAGTGGAAGAAGTGATTAGTAGAAGCCATGCAATTCCATGTAGCAACCATGTTCGGCCGCGCCGCTTTAAGGCTGGTTGACCGGTTGGGGTCAATCGGATTGCTGCTTTACCAAGTGGCTTCATGCATGTGGTCCGGCCAGTTCCGGATGCGCGTGCTTGTGGAGCAAATTGCGAAAATCGGGGTGCAATCCCAGCCGGTGGTCATCATCACCGGCGCGTTCACCGGCGCGGTGCTGGAAGCCCAGACGCTGTTCCAGCTTCAAACGGTGAGAATGGAAACCATGGGCGGGGCCGTCGTCGCCGTGGGCATGTTCCGGGAGCTGGGCCCCGTCATCACCGGGCTGATGCTTGCAGGGCGCGTCGGATCCGCCATGGCCGCGGAAATCGGCACCATGAAAGTCACGGAACAGGTGGATGCCCTTAAATCCATGAATGTGGATCCGGTAGACTACCTGGTGAAGCCGCGGATACAGGCCATGCTTATTTCCATGCCCATCCTGATGATGGAAGCCGTTCTGGTGGGCATCGCCTCCGCATACATCGTCAGCGTCACCGCCTTTAACGTAGACCAGGCCTACTGGATGCACTTCATGAGCAAATTCGTCACCATGGGAGACATCATCGTCGCCCTGGTCAAGGCTCTTGCTTTCGGCCTCATCATTTCCACCATCTCCTGCCGGGAGGGGCTGAACACCACGAACGGAGCCGTGGGCGTAGGCAAATCCACCATGCAGGCCATGGTGTACGCTTCCGTGGCCCTGCTCATCGCCAACTTTATCCTGACCATGATCCTCAACTCTTTCTTCCCCATGGGATTCATGAGATAGCCTTTCCCCGTCGCCATGCAGCCATTCATCCGCGTCCACCAGCTCAGACAAAGCTTCGGCACCCAGGAAGTGCTGAAAGGCGTAAGCTTTGACGTAGGCAAGGGAGAACTGATGGCTTTAATAGGAGGTTCCGGAGCCGGGAAAAGCGTCATTCTGAAACATCTGGACGGCCTGATGGACCCCTTGGACGGCTATGTGGAAATAGACGGCAGGCGCATCAGCGGCGCGCCGGAAAAAATCAAAAAGCAAATCCGCAGCAAAATCGGATTCATGTTCCAGCAGGGAGCCTTATTCGATTCCTTGAGTGTGGGAGAAAACGTAGCCTTCCCCTTGCGGGAGGCGGGGATCAGGGATGAAAACGAACTGGACACCCGTATTTCAGCCGCTTTGGATTCCGTAGGGCTGCTGGGACAGCAGGAAAAAATGCCGGCCAGCCTCTCCGGCGGCATGATCAAGCGCGTCGCCGTAGCCAGGGCAATCATTACCACTCCGGAATGCCTGCTCTATGACGAGCCCACCGCGGGCCTGGACCCCATCGTTACGGACAGCATCAGCTTCCTCATCCGGCAAATCTGCAAGGACAAAGGCATCACCACCGTCATTGTCTCCCATGACATGCCCAGCGTGATCCGCATCGCAGACAAAATCGTCTATCTCAGAAACGGTGAGGTTTACTGGACGGGAACCCCGGAAGAACTGCTGCACTCCAAAGACGAAATCCTGCAAAAATTCCTGTACGGGGACTCCGGGGAAAACTGGGCAGCCCTGTCCGGCAAAAATGAAAACTTCCAACGGGTTCTGCTGGAACGGGCGGAACGGGAACGCAAACAATAACCATCTTGCCACAGAGCCATGAAACAGAAACTCAAACCGGAAACCTGGGTAGGCATCTTTCTGATCGCCGGGATCCTGATGATTATCGGAGTCATCCTGGGATTCGGCAACATCAAAACATCCAAGGAGCAAACCTACCCCATCAACATCATTTTCAAAGATGCGGCGGGGCTCATCAAGGATTCCCAGATCCGCCTGGGCGGCGTCACGGTGGGAAAAGTCACCAAAGCCCCTGAACTCCTGCCTTCCGGCAATGAAGTCATGCTGGAAGCCAGCATCCAGAGCGACGTGAAAATCCAGCAAGGGTCCGTCTTCCGGGTGGACATGCAGAACATCCTGGGCGACAAATACATCGATATCGTCCCTCCGGCCCAGCCCACGCATGAATACATCCTTCCCCATGCCACCATCATCGGTCAGCCGGAGAGCGATTTCAGCAAAATCAAAAACAATGCCGTGGGCGCCACAGAGGAAATCCTGAAAATCCTCAAGCAAATCGAGAAAAATTCGGACAACATTGACGACGCCATCCTCAATATCGGAGAGGCGGCCAAAGGGCTGGCCCAGACGACCAGGCTGATCAATGAGGGCATCCTGAACCGGGAGAACCTCCAAAACCTCGGCAGCGTACTGTCTCAAATAAACCGGACGGGAGAACAGCTCCCCGGCCTCATGGAAGAAACGCGCTCCTCGGTCGCGGCCATGAAAGACACCGTCCGGGATGCCCGCAAACTCATTGCCGGAGCTGAAGAAAAACTCAACACTCTGGATCCCGCCGTCAAGGCAATCCCCCCTACGCTGGCCGCTCTGAGGAAAGCATCTGAACAAATCTCCTCCATCACGGCTGATGCACGTAAAAACCAGGGCTTTCTGGGGCTGCTGATGTACGATGCGCGCTTCCGGGCCAACGCTCAGGAATTCATCCGCAATCTGAGGGATTACGGCATTCTGCGGTACCGGAATCCTAACGAACCCCAAGTCAAACCGGACCCCCGCGGCGGTTTTTCAGGAAGCCGCCGCTGAGAGACCGCACAATTCCGGGTGAAGCCGCTTTACACACTTGCCAATAGTGGGAAGCGTGCTAAATAATTTCCAATGTGAGAGGCGAAAACATGTAAGTCGACATGTTTTTCAACAGGAACCAACCCTTAATACTCTAATCAACCATGCAAGACAACCAAACCGAACTTGAAACGACCGCAGCAGCAAACGACACTTCCTGCTCCTGCCCTTCCGCCCGCGAGCTTGCCGTCACCAGATTCCAACAGGCCAGGGCTTTCGCCGCGGCTAAAGTAAACCAAATCCGCAAGGCGGCTACGGAACAGGCCAGCACCATCTGCGACTACGCCCAGGAAAAGGGAGAAGTCATCCGTGACAAGGCCAAGAAGTTTCACGAAGCGGGTGAAGAATACGTGAAGGAAAAACCCACCCAGTCCGTGCTGATTGCCATGGGCGTGGGCCTTCTCATCGGCCTGCTTATCCGCCGGCGTTAACCCTCTCCCTTCATTCCGCGCCATGCGCGCCGAGCGCATGGCGTCCTTCCCCCTTCAAACCGACCATGGGACTGATCGACAAACTCAAGCGAACCTTCGTCACCCCCCTTGTGGAGGAAAAGGAAGAAGGGATGGCCATGGTCCGTTCCCTCCGGGAAACCGGGACGGCAGCCCTGGCCCATGCGGAAGCCCTGGCCGCACTGCTCAAACTGGAACTGAAGGAAGCGTCCAAAAGGCTGGGCAAAAAAACGGCCCTTCTCCTGATGGGTGCCTTCATGGCCTTCTTCGGCTATCTTTTTCTGTGGTGCCTGCTGACCGTGGTCATGGCGTACTTCTGGGGAATCATCGCCGGGCTTGCCGTCACCACGGGGTTTCATCTCCTGGCCGCGGCCGCGGGGTTCATCCTTTTCAGCCGAACCCATGTAACGCCTATCGCTCCGGCGACGGCGGAAGAACTTAAAACGGATTTATCATGTCTGCAAATGGCTCTCAAGAAAAGCTCGCACTCCTGATGCGGGTGGCTTCCTCCCGGCTGGATATCGTCAATGAGGCGGACAGCCTGGTGCAAAAGACGCAGCAGCAGGCCGACCACTTCCGTAAATTGAAAAAAAAGGCCATGTCCCTGCCTGTAATCGGCTCTATTGTCGGAACGGTGGGAGGCGTTCTTCTCATCCGCATGTTTGCGGGGAAAAAAAGCAATCCGGCCCCTCCCCCGCAGCCGCGCACTTCCGGAAGCTGGGTTAATTCCCCCATCTTCCGTTTCATCGTTGAAATTTTGATTACCCTGGCTTTCCCTTCCCTGAAAAAAATGGGAATCGGCCTGGCCGGCAAAAAATTCCTCAACCTGTTCAAATAACAATTTTTTCAGGCCAAGACAGCGGTTTTTTGCCGCTTCTTGAAAAAGGTTCGGAAACTCCGCAACCGTAAAAATGGGGATGTTCCTGCGGCATTAAATGAGAGCCGCCCCATATCCTTCCTGCCTTCCAGGAAACAATAAATCATGACTGGCGTAAAAAGCCGGTCTGCCGCGCCAGCCCCCTGTTTCATCATTCCTCCCCTTCCCCGGAAACAAACGTCCGAAGCTCTTCCGCAAAACTTCCCCTCTTGAAATTCCTCACCCGTCGCGGAACGGGGCAAAGCCGCTTTCATAGAAATCGGTTCCCAGACATTTTTTGCTGGTCAAAAAAGCTCTGTTTTCGTTAATATGTAGCTTTATCAGTTTGCTGCATTCACAACATGAGCGAATACATTTTGCCCCACGTCGACGGATATCTCAAACTTGGACAGGATTATGACTGTTCCGATATCCACCTTGCCGTCAACAGCCGTCCCACCTGGCGCCGGTTCGGCCAGCTTCTCCCCATCTGGGAGGAAGCGCCCAATCTCACGCCCCAGGACACGGAAGTGCTGGCGAGGGGCTTTCTGGAAGACCCGGAATGGAACCGCCTTCAGCAACGGGGGGACGTGGACTTCGCCTACGCCAATGACTTTGGCCGTTACCGCGCATCCGTGGTTAAACAGCGCCTGGGTTATGACATCTGCTTCCGCATCATCAACACGCGGGTGCGCACCATGGAGGAAATAGGCCTGCCGACGGAATACGTGGTGCCCCTCACCCGCTACACCAACGGCCTCATTTTAGTCACGGGTTCCGTAGGTTCCGGTAAATCCACCACGCTGGCCTCCATCGTGGATTTCATCAACCAGGACCGCCACGACCACATCATCACGCTTGAAGACCCCATCGAATACCTGATTCCCTCCAAAAATTGCCACGTCAACCAGCGTGAAGTGCATAAACACACGGAATCCTTCGCCCGGGCGCTCCGCGGCGCCCTCCGTGAAGACCCTGACGTCATCATGGTGGGGGAAATGCGCGACCTGGAAACCATCTCCCTGGCGCTCACGGCGGCTGAAACCGGCCACCTGGTGCTCGGCACCCTGCACACGGGTTCCGCTGCCCGTACGGTGGACCGCGTGCTGGACGTCTTCCCGGTGGAGCAACGCGACCAGATCCGCATCATGGTCAGCGAATCCCTGCGCGGCATCATCTCCCAGCAGCTGGTTCCCAGAGCGGACGGCAACGGCCGCGCTCTGGCCATTGAAATGCTGGTTAATACGCCCGCCATCGCCAACTGCATCCGCGAAGGCAAGACATTCATGATTCCCGGCTGCATTCAAACCGGGAAAGCCCAGGGCATGATCCTGATGGACGACTCGCTCCGGGCTCTGCACCAGGCGGGCCTCATCACCACGGAAGACTGCATCTTCCGCGCGGAAGACAAAACCATCATGAAATCCTTCCTGGGAATCAAGTAACCTTTAATTTTGAAACACTCCTGTTATGGCTGTCATCGACCAATACTTCAAATACCTCGTAGAAGCGGGCGGTTCCGACCTTCACCTCAGCGAAGGCCAGCCTCCTAAAGTCCGCGTTAACGGGACCATCTCCGCCATCTCCGACGAAAACCTGGAAGGCCAGGCGTTCAAAAACCTTCTCGCGGAAATATGCGATCCCCAGGCCTTCCAGAAATATCTGGAAGAAGGGGACCTGGACTTTGCCTATGAAATGGATGAAACATCCCGTTTCCGCTGCAACTACTTCAAGCAGCAGCACGGCCTGGGGGCTGTTTTCCGCCTCATTCCCACCAAAATAGCCACGCTGGAAGAACTGGGCGTGCCTACGGTGGTCAAGGAATTCGCCCATATGAGATCCGGCCTTGTGCTGGTCACGGGGCCCACCGGCTCCGGTAAATCCACCACGCTGGCCGCTATCATCGACTATATCAACAGCAACCAGGCCCGGCACATCATCACCGTGGAGGAACCTATCGAATTCGTCCATCCCAATAAAAAATCCATCGTCACCCAGAGGGAAGTGCCTCTCCAGACGCCTTCCTTCGCAGACGGCCTCCGGGCTTCCCTTCGTGAAGACTCCGACATCGTGCTGGTGGGTGAAATGCGCGACCTGGAAACCATCTCCCTGGCGCTCACGGCGGCGGAAACCGGCCTTCTGGTATTCGGCACCCTGCACACGAACAACGCCAGCAAAACCATTGACCGTATCATTGACGTATTCCCGTCTGACCAGCAATCCCAGGTGCGCACCATGCTTGCGGGCTCCCTCCGCGGCGTCGTGGCGCAGCTCCTGATGAAGCGCAGCGACAAACCGGGGCGCGTAGCCGTCAACGAAATTCTCTTTGCCACGCCGGCCGTGGCGGCCATCATCCGTGAAGGCGCCACGCAGAAAATCCCTGACGTCATCGTCGGCGGCAAGGCCATGGGCATGCAATTCATGGATGACGCCATCTGGCAAAAACTCCAGCAGGGCATCGTCTCCCCGGAAGAAGCCTACATGAAGTGCATTGAAAAGAAGAGATTCCGCAACTTCCTTCCTCCGGAATCCGCCCGCCTGGCAGACTCCGGCGGCGGAAACTAAGCTCTTTGCCCTCCTTCTCCTGCCATGTCTCCCACTGGAAAATTCACGCTCAGGCTTGTGATTTATGGAGCCTTCCTGCTCTATCTGGTGGGAGACTTGTTTATCTGGCACGGCTTTCTGGCCGGCAGGATGGACGCGTACCTGAAACCGTTGCCGGGGCCGCCAGGAGACAACTCCGCCCGGATAGCGGAAGTGTACGGGGAACCCGTCACCGCCAACCAGCTTTCCCGAAGAATTACGGAACTGAAACTGCTGCGCCAGCCTCCCGTGCTGGATATGGAAGGCGGGATCAAACTTACTCATGAACCGGACATCCCCGGCGACCTGGCTCCGCGGGCCAGGTATGACCTGATCGGCTCCTCCCTTCTGCGCCTGAAAACCAGCGTCAATGACCTCCAGCTCCCCAACCGCAACGCGGAAGCGGCACGCGCCGTGGAACAAATCCGGTCCCGTTTTGACGGAGACACGGAACAATACCTGAAAACCCTGCATGGCCAGAAATTGACGCAGGAACAATTGCAAAAAAAAATAGCGTCCAGGCTCAAACAGACGGAACAGCTCTACCGGGCAACCGCCCAGGCGGCGGAAGCGTCCGACGAAGACCTGAAAACCTATTACAACCTGATCCGGGACCAGCTCACCCCTCCTGATCTGCGGAAAACCAGGCACATCTTCCTGGCTACCCTGAACAGGGAAGAAGCCCAGGTCCGGCAAACCGCAGAAACGCTGCTGGAACGGCTGAAGGCAGGGGAATCCTTCTCCCGGCTCGCCAGGGAATTCAGTGAAGACGAACGTTCCGCTCCCGCAGGAGGGGAACTCGGCTGGATAAACCCCGCCCGCGCCAAGGAAACCCTGGGTCTGGCGTTGGCAGACGTTCCGGACGACAAGCCGGTACTTCTCAAAAGCCGGTGGGGGTGGCACCTTGTGGAAGCATCCCCTGTTAAAAAAGGAAAAACGCCATCCTATGAAGAAGCGCTTCCGGCTCTGAGGGATGCAACCCGGAGCCTCAGAAAAGCTCAAGCCGTGGGACTATACATGGACGGCCTTTTTGAAGAAGCCCATCTCAGAAACCGCATTAAAAACAAGCAGGGCCGCTGACGCTCCAATTCCGGCAAACGGGCCTTCGCAAAAATCGGAAACATCAGGCCCGCCTGCCTTTACATCTGAACATTCCCGCAGGCCCTCCGGCTTCCAGACCGGGGCGTTCCTCCTTTCCCGTAAAAGCCGGGCGTTCCCGGAAATAGCCATCTTCCCTGCGGACGGCCTCCGGCAGTCATGAAACACCCGCACGAGATGAGGAAAGGCGGCATCTTCTTTCTTATTTGCCTTTCCTGACGAATTCCGCTTGCTTTCAAACGCGGGATGAACTAAATTCTTTCCGGTATTTCCCACGGGGTATTAGCTCAGTTGGTAGAGCGTCTCGTTCGCAATGAGAAGGTCAGGGGTTCGAATCCCCTATACTCCACCATCCATCTCTCTTTCCCGCTACTGTTTTTTATTCGGGAATAACGGGTAGCCCTATGAATGGTAACTTATTTAAAATTGTACTGGTTTCAGTCGTTGCCATTCTTCTGGCCATCATAGGCGGCATCATGTCGGCGGACGGCGATCCCCTTTCCATAGTTCTGGCTGTTTCCCCCTTTATCCTGGCCGCCTTATTCCTGATGAAGGGAAAAGTGTGGTATCTGTGGATACTGATACCCATTCTTTTCCTGCCCATCCCCTCCTTAAGGGATTACGCTCCCCTCCTTGCTTACGGAATAACCCTTCCTTGTTACTTGTGGAACGCCATGCTCAGGCGTTCAAGCTTGACGTGGAATTCCGCCCCCCTTCTGGACGCTGTCGTCCTCGTGCTGTTCATGCATGTGGGCTACATCTTCCTGAGCCACCCTTTCGCTCTGGGGCTGGATGTGCTGGAAGACTACTACGGAGGCAAGGGATACATCCTTTTCCTCCAGGCCCTCCTGGCCTATCTCTGCCTGTCCTCGTTAAAAACGACCAGCCATGAACTGGGCAAGGTGCTTCAATGGGCTGTTTTCCTGACCATCGTTTTTACCCTTATCCTAACCGCCCGGAGCCTCCTTTCTCCGGATAGCGCTGGGGCGGATCTTGCCGCGAGCGCGGGCTCCGCAGGCACACTCTCCGAAAACTCCCGGAACTCTTCCTTCCTCAGAATTTCTATCTTGGTGATGCAGCTGCTCATCATCAACTACTCCGTGTGGCAGATGATCAAGCGTCCCTGGTGGGGGGCGTTGCTTCTTCTTGGAACCGTTGGCATCCTGTTAAGCGGATTTCGCTCCGCCATGGCCCAGGTTCTGTTCCTGTTCTTCACCATATCCCTAATTTACAGAAGATGGTTCTTCTGCCTTCTGGCTCCCGTCCTCGGAGTGCTATTGCTCTTGCTGCTCTCCTCTGCGGGCATGCTCCATTCTCTGCCTTTCGGCATCCAGCGCACCCTCTCAGCCGTTCCTTTCCTGGACGTCAGCGCGCAAGCCAAGGCAAACGCCGAAGACTCCATCAACTGGCGCTTTGAAATGTGGAGCTGGGCTCTGGATGACCGTGAACACTTTATTCAGGACAAAATATTCGGAGACGGCTTTTCACGGGATATCAGCATCGTGAAAGCCAATGTGTATGAAGAAGCCTACAACCTGAGCAAAGACCAAAGCGCCTTTGCGTGGAACGGCCAATGGCACAGCGGCCCCATTTCCACGATTCAAACGCTCGGCTACATAGGGATTTCCCTGTACCTTATCCTGTCCGTCGTTGGCATGACCTACGCATGGATCGTCAGTAGAATTTACCGCAACCATCAATACAAGCTCGGCATCCTGTATGTTTCCGCCGTCTATTTCACCAAACCAATCTTCTTTTTCCTGATCTTTGGGGAAAGCATCACCATTGCGATGGACATCATATCCCTGGCCATCATCAAAGTACTCTACTCCTGCGCCAAGAGGGAGGGCCTCTATGTATCCCTTCATGTCCGCAAGGAATACATGCCGCTCATGATCCGGAAAACGCAGGAAAAACGGCAAGCCGCCGCAACGGCATCCATTTCCGGCTGACTGTTCCTTCCCGGGAAAAACAGGCGGCCCCTATGCTTGAGGCTGGACTAATTCAAAGGGAGTTGCTACCTTTCGGGGCGGTTCCTTTTCCCATGGCAGCAGATACTTCCCATCATATCATCGGCCTCATTCCGTCACGCTGGGGTTCCTCCAGATTTCCGGGCAAGCCCCTTCATCCCATTGCAGGAAAACCTCTTGTCCAGCACGTATGGGAACGCGTCTGCCGCTGTTCCCGCCTGGACGCCATCGCCATCGCCACGGACGACCAGCGCATTTTTGACGCCGCCGTATCCTTTGGAGCCAGGGCCATCATGACCTCTCCGGACCATCCCAGCGGCAGTGACCGCCTGGCGGAAGCGGTACGTTCCTTCCCTGCCGCCACCCATGTCGTCAATATTCAGGGGGACGAACCTCTCATTGACCCGGCCCTGATTGACAGGCTGGCGGAAGCCCTGGTCTCGGACGAAGCCCTCTCCATGGCCACCGTCGCCTGCCCCATCAGCGCCCGGGAGGATCTGGACAACCCGAACATTGTCAAAGTGGCCCTTGCCCGTAACGGAGACGCCCTGTACTTCTCCCGTTCCGTCATTCCCTATGCCCGCCACCCCCGCGTAGCGCCGCCTTTGCGCCATCTGGGTATTTACGCCTACCGCCGCGACTTCCTTGAAAACTATGTGCGCTGGGCCCCGACCCCCTTGGAACAGACGGAATCCCTGGAACAACTGCGCGCACTGGAAAACGGGGCCAGAATCCGGGTCATCCTGACGGACCACGTCAGTGTGGGCGTGGATACGCCGGAACAGGCGGAACAGGTGGAACAAATCTTATTAAACATACACTAGGAAGCAAATCATGAAATATATCTTCGTCACAGGCGGTGTTGTCTCCTCTCTCGGCAAAGGACTGGCGGCGGCATCCATCGGCACGCTGCTGGAACGCTGCGGACTCAAGGTAACCCTTCAAAAATTCGACCCCTACCTGAATGTGGACCCCGGAACGATGAGCCCGTTCCAGCACGGGGAAGTGTACGTCTTGAACGACGGAGCGGAAACGGACCTGGACCTGGGCCATTACGAACGCTTCGTCCATTGCAGCCTCTCCCGGCTAAACAACCTCACTTCCGGACAGGTCTTTGAAAGCGTGCTGCGGAAGGAACGCCGGGGAGACTATCTGGGAAAAACGGTTCAATACATTCCGCATGTCACGGATGAAATCAAAAACCGCCTCTATGAAGTCACGGAAAAATCAGACGTGGACATCATCATCACGGAAATCGGCGGCACGGTCGGGGACATGGAAGGCCACATTTTCCTGGAAGCCCTGCGCCAATTCGCCCTGGAAGTGGGCCGTGACAACGTCTGCTTCATTCACGTCACCCTGCTCCCCTATATCAAGGCCGCCGGGGAAATGAAAACGAAGCCCACCCAGCAATCCGTCGCCAAGCTCCGGGAAATCGGCATCCAGCCGGACGTGATCATCTGCCGGACGGAATACGACATGAGTGAAGACGAACGCCGCAAAATCGCCATGTTCTGCAACGTGGAAGCCAAAAACGTCATTGCCTTCCGCGACGTCAAAAACACCATCTACGAATGCCCCCTGGATCTCAGCCAGGATAAAATAGACCGCATTGTCACCAGGCGCCTGGGACTGGACGTTCCGGCGCCCAATCTGGCGGACTGGCAGCGTTACGTCGGCAGGGTCATCAGCCCCAGCCACTCCATCAGGATTGCCGTAGTAGGTAAATACATCGCTCTCCAGGACGCCTACAAATCCATCTATGAATCCTTCACTCACGCCGGTGCGGAAAATGACGCCCGCGTGGAAATTCTCCGGATAGACGCGGAAGAAATTGAGGAAAAGGGCGCGGAGGCCATGATTGGCTCCGTGGACGGCATTCTGGTGCCGGGCGGCTTTGGAGACCGCGGCATTGAAGGGAAAATCCAGACGGTGGAATACGCGCGCACCAAAGGAATCCCGTTCCTGGGCATTTGCCTGGGCATGCAGGTGGCCGTCATTGAGTACGCACGCCACATCTGCGGCATGGATGACGCCAACTCCACGGAATTCGACCAGAAAACCACCCACCCAGTCATCAGCCTCCAGGAAGAGCAAAAAGGCATCAAGGCCATGGGAGCCACCATGCGCCTGGGCGCCTACAAGGCCCTGATCCGGCCCGGAACGCTGGCGAACAAGCTTTACGGCAAGGACAGCGTTACGGAACGCCACCGCCACCGGTACGAATTCAACCCGGCCTACCGCGACGAACTGGAAAACGCGGGGCTGGTCATCAGCGCCGTCAATGACGAACACGGACTGGTGGAAGTCGTGGAACTTCCCGATCATCCCTTTTTCATCGCCTGCCAGTACCATCCGGAATTCCAGTCCGCTCCCAACCGGGCCCACCCGCTCTTTTCCGGCCTGGTTTCAGCCGCGCTGGAGCACAAGAGCCACTCCTGACCCTTTCATTAAACCCGGGGCCTTTTCCGGAATTTCCATTCCGGAAAAGGCCTTCTCTTTCCAGGCATGCTCGCGGACCTTTTCGTCATCGTCATTTACTTTCTTGCTATCTTCTGCATTGGCATCTATGCGGGACGAAAGCAAAACTCCCTGACAGACTATGCCCTGGGCAACCGCTCCCTGCCCTGGTGGGCTATTCTGGCCTCTATCCTGGCGGCGGAAATCAGCGCGGCCACCTTCCTGGGGGCTCCCGGAGAAGGGTACCATACCCGCAACTTCACATACGCCCAGCTCTGCATCGGCACCATCCTGGGCCGCATCATCGTCGGCAGGCTCTTTCTCAAGCCCTATTATGACTACAAGGTTGTTTCCATCTATGAATACCTGGAAAAAAGATTCGGGCTCCTGACGCGGCGGACAGCCTCCATGGTCTTCCTGATCAGCCGGGTGCTCGCCAGCGGAACCAGGCTCTATTTCGCGGGCATTCTGCTGGTCATTGCCTACCAGTTCCTGACAGGCGTCACGGCAGACGCCGACCAGATTGTCCTGCTCTACATTGCCGCCCTGGTTGCCATCTCCGTCGCCACGACAATTTATACCGCGATCGGAGGATTGAAAGCCGTCGTCTGGACGGACGTCCTCCAAGCCGTCGTTCTGGGAGTCTCCATGCTTTCCGCCCTGTGGGTACTGTTCTCCCATATCCCCGGAGGGTGGAGCTCCATCTCCGCCGCCATGAATGGCGGAGACGATTGGAAATTCTTCTCCTGGGGAACCGGAGAAGGCCTGGACTTCCTCCAACAAGGCGCCCGCGTGCTGGGCCAGGAATACACGGTGTGGGCAGCCTTCCTGGGAGCAACCTTCATCACCATGGCTACGCATGGCACGGACCAGGACATGGTGCAGCGCATGCTGGCGGCAAAAAACAGCAAGGCGGGAACGCGTGCAGTCATCGTATCCGGCTTGCTGGACTTCCCCATCGTCATCATTTTCCTCTTCACGGGCATTCTTCTCTATGTCTTCTACCAATACAACCCGGCAAACCTCCCCGCCGACACGCCGCAGCTGCATGTGTTTCCCTACTTCATTATCCATGAGCTTCCCAACGGCATCCGCGGGCTGCTGATCGCCGGACTTCTGGCGACAGCCATGGGCTCCCTCTCCACGGCTCTAAACTCCCTGGCGACTACCGCCACCAAGGACTGGTACCAGGGGATATTCAAACCGGAAGCCACGGAACGGCAGCTGCTCCGGTGCGTGCGCTGGGGAACGGCCGGTTTCTCCCTGCTGCTCATCCTCGTGGGTTCCATCACAGCGTGGTATGTGGTGCATCACCCGGAAGTCCGCATCATCCAAATAGCCTTGGGCATTTTCGGCTACACCTATGGCTCCCTGCTTGGCATTTTCCTGTTGGGAATGCTGACCCGCACCAGAGGCAGCGACTCAGGAAACATCATTGCCATGGCGGCAGGATTCTTTGTCATCGCTTTACTGACGGAACTCATCCCTCTGCCCTCCGGCTGGCAACAATATGTTCCGGAAATAGCATTTCCGTGGCGCGTTACCATCGGAACTCTGGTTACTTTTACCGTCGGCTTCTGTTTCAGAAAGCGCCGCCTTCCCATGCGCTGAACGGTGAACGCCGTTCCCCCCCCGGCCACATTCATGTTCCGCATTCCCCTTCAAACCTCCCGTCAATGGGAGTAAAGGTGCAAGCGAAAAATAGGGGATTAAGGGATAAAAATCCCTGA
>ENA-UOJK01000028-UOJK01000028.1-human-gut-metagenome-genome-assembly--contig:-C116-NODE-28-length-169889-cov-14.997727_pt1 | contig 169889 bp, 146 predicted proteins | sample MGYA00242348_ERZ723895 | MGnify/ENA metagenome assembly ERZ723895
GGCCATTCGGCCGCCGCGTCCTTATTGTTTCGTCTCTTATGAGCCCACCACGACCTCGTCGGAGGCGTTGAGCTTCTCCACCTGGAACGATGTGGACGACAGCTCCGCGCCCTGCGCATCCGTCACCGTCACGGTGACGGAGAACAGGCGGGTGGCCCTGTCGTAGTCCACCGTCACCGCGGCCCGCAGGCCGTGGGGATACGCTTTCTTGGGCAGCAGCTTGGTGCCGCCCAGCAGGATCTGGCCGTTCTCATCGGTCTGGAAGCCGTCCTTGGCGTCCTCGCCGCCGTGCTCCTGGCTGAAAAAGCCGGTGAGACGACCGGTCTGGTCGTAGAACAGGGTGCCGGAGTAGCGCAGCTCGTCACTGACCGTGGTCTGCAGCGTGGCGCACAGCACCTGAGCCTCCGAGCTGGCCAGCGAGCGGTCATAGCTGCGGACCGCCAGCGATACGCCCACCACCATGCAGGCGGCGACCAGCAGCAGGACCGCCAGCGCGCACAGCAGCTCCACCATGGTCAGGCCGGCTTTCTTCTTCTGTTTCACGGGCAGGTACCTCCTGTTCCGGCGATGCGCGGCGGCAGGTCAATTGCCGTCGTAGGTGTAGTAGCAGTAGCCGTTCTCTGTGGTGTATTTCTCCACAGGGACGGTGAAGGAGCTGGTGCCGCGTCCGGAGGACACAGTGAGGCTGGCCGGCTCCGAGATGCCGTCGTAGCGCACCGCCACGTCCGCGTCCCGCATCTTGGCGTTGACGCGGGTGGCCGCCACGATAGATGTGGCCAGAAAGGCCATCACCAGTACCACGATCAGCAGGGATATCAGCGTCTCCACCAGTGTTTCACCCCTGCGGGAGCGCAGCTTTCTCATGAGCCCGCCTCCTTTCGATGGATGGTGCCGCCATCGGTCCATGAAATGGTCTCGACGGTGGTGGTCATCTTGTAAAAGCGCTGGGCGTTGACAGAGGTGCTGGTGGTGACAGCACTGGGCATCACCAGCGTCATGCGGTAGGGTGCGTCGGGATCCGTGCTCTCCAGCACCGCCGTCAGCACGTAGCTGGTCTCGCCGCTGTCCAGCGTGTCGTAGGTCATGGAGAACGTAGCGGTGACATCGCTGACACGATCGTCCTCCAGGTGGAAGGTGTAGACGCGGTTCAGCACCGGCTGCCCATCGCGGAGCCGCCCGATGGCGTAGTTGGCGAAGTCGCTGAACGCCAGCTCGGCGGGAATGGTCTGGGTGGTGGTACTGGAGGTATTTTGATTAGAGTTGTAGTAGAACTCATAGCTGACAGTGGTACTGACGTACTTCATGTCCGACGCCAGAAAGCTGTTTCGGATCAGCTCCGCCGCGGATGTTACGGTCAGGGCCGCCTGCTCCTGCTTCTGGTCGGTGCGCAGGGCGGACACGGCGCTGGAAGCGCCTGCCACCACCACGGCGCTGACCATCAGGGCCACCAGCATCAGCAGCAGGGCCATCAGCATGGACACGCCCCGCTGGTCATGTAATTTTCGGCGCAGAGCGTCCATGCGGTGTCACCTGCCTTTCATTTCTTATGGCGCGGGGTTCGCCCCGCAGGGGTAGTTGGTCAGCGTCAGCCGGTACGTCACGTCATTCCGACGCAGGGTCACAGTGCCGCTGATATACAGGCGCCGCGGCTGATCCGTCTCCACCGTCAGCAGGCGGTATCGATAGTCGTCCGCCTCGATTACGTCGCCCGCGTAAATGGCCCATCGGGTGCCGTCCAGGGCGTTGCCGCCGCTGTCCGCAGCGGTAAGGCCGCTGAGATCCACGGTGAAGTCATTCAGATCGGTGTAGGCATTTCCGGCGAACAGATACAGGCTGCCGGTCTGGCGTTCAAAGCCCGGCGCGGTGACATCGCCGCCCTCGGTGCTGCCGGTGCCCTCGCAGGGCAGGTACACGCCGTTGACGGTGGTGCGGAGCACCGTGTCCTCCTCCACATCGTATACCAGTCCCACCGCGTCGCGGAGGGAACGGGCACTGATGATGGTGGAGGACTGGATACGCTTGGGCACGCCGTTTTCCAGATAGGTGTAGGTACACGTCACGGTGATGGCGGAGTCGCCTGCGGCGAAGCCCGTTACCGGCAGGGTGAAATCACCGGCCTGACCGGCGACGGCACGGATGTCCGCAGCGTCGCATTCTACCACGGCGGTGCCGTCGGCCAGCGTCTCCGCCGCCACGGACCACCCGATGGTCTCGCCCTTGGCGGCGTCGGCGGTGACGGGATCGCCGTGGCTGTCCCGCAGGGACAGCGTCACGGTCTCGGAGGGTGCGCCGTAGCGCACGGTGACACCGGCGGGCTTGTCGTGGGTCAGGGACAGCACCGCGCCCACGCGGATGGTGAGATCGGCGGTGTAGCTGCCCAGGGAGGCCCTTGCCACCACCACACCCTCTCCACCGGCGGCGGAGGCGGTGAACGTCACCTGCCAGCAGCCGCTGGCGGTGTCATAGGCCGCCACGGCGGTGCTGCCGATGAGGGTGTCATCCGCCGGCGTGCCATCCTCGTTCAGTAGGGTAATGGCAGGTGTCTGGCCGGTGTTGACGGCGTTGTTTTCGGGGTATAGCCCCACCGTCAGGGTGGGCAGACGTCCGTCGCCGCGGTCTGCGAACAGATCCAGGTCGGCGCTGGTGCTTTCCCAGTACAGGCCGTGCATAGGCCAGGGGCCGTAGTGGACGTTGACCGTGCGGCCAAAGGCATCCAGCTGGGTCAGAATGGTGGGGAAGGGATAGTTCAGGCCGTCCAGCCGTCCGGCGTCAGCGCCGGGGAAGCTGTACTTGCCGTCGATGCGGACGCCATTCTCCTCCACGGTGACGAAATCAAAGGTCAGGGGAGAAGCGGAGACGCCATTGTTCAGCCATGCAGCCAGCTTATCAGGATCTGCCATATCCTGATAGGAGATGTAGGGGGAGCGGTCGTTGGTCAGCACTACGCGGCGGACATCGGAGGTATCCTTCATGTTGATGTTCTTGCCCGCCTTCCAGTCCGCGTCAGACAGATTCCGGAAGCTGGTGTAGTCATTGGTATTCACCACGGCGCTGGTCAGACAATAGCAGTTGCGGATGATGGCGTGGGGGTTGGGGATGGTGTACTGGATGCCATTGCTGTTGTACCGGATGGAGAACGAGTGCAGCATTTCGCCGTTGGAGGCGATGGCAAAGGAGGCGACCACGTGGGTCTTGGCGTTGGTAGTCGTGGGAAGCTTCACATAGGAGTAGCAGTTCTGCACGGTCAGCGGGTTGCTGGTAGTACCCATGCTGCTCTCCAGATTGCCCTGATCGCGGAGGATGACGCCGCCCACGAGACCGGCCACCCAGATATTGGTGGATCTGCCGGTACCGTTGTAGTTATTGCGCATCTCCTCGGCCTGGATGGAGCCGCCGGCGTAGCACTTATCCAGCGTTGCGCGGCATACACCGGCGATACCGCCCACACGAAGGTTCCGATAGCCGATATCGTAGCTGATGTTGATGATAATGTCCGTCACGGCGGAGCAGCCGGTGATGTTCATGTTGGTGGCGCCCACCAGACCGCCTACGCAGCCGCCGCCCCAACCGGGGTTATTGGCCCGCAGATCGCGGATGATGTAGCCGGACACGGAGCAGTTGGTGAACGATGCGCCATTCTTACCGGCGCCGGCGAAGCCCACCAGACCGCCCATGGCGTACCAATGAGTGCCTGCGGCGTCGTTGATCACCTCGTTGCCCTGATCGGAGTACATGATGATATCCTTCAGGTCAGCACCCACGGTGAAGCCAAACAGACCTATGCACTGGGCGGTACTCCGGATCTGGATGTTCCGAATGGTATAGGCGTCACCGTCGTAGTTGGAGGCGAAATAGGCCGCATAGGGCTGAGAGTTGGCGCCATTGTCCACGTGAGCCGTGTCCACCATGCTGCCGATAGGGGTGAAGGGATGGTCGTCGGTGCCGCCGAGTCCCTCGGCAACGGCGTCCACGTCATGGCTCTGGACCCAGTAGCGGCGGGTCTCATTGGTGAAGTTGTCCTGTCCCGATGACACGGAGTTGCGATAGCTGCCCAGATAGGGGTACTTGGTGATGTTGTTGTCGGTGGAGCCGGAGACGTAGTGATCCGTGGAGAGGGTGCCGTAGTTCCAGTTAATATTCTGCAGCTGGGACACGGACCGGATCTCGTAGGCGCTGTCTGCCTCGGCCCCGGGCAGCGCCGCGCTTACGGGCAGGGAGCCTATGCCGTCGATGCTGACGCCGGTGAGAGTGATGGCATCGGCGAAGAACGGGCACACCGAGTAGGTGTAGCTGCCGCCGCCGTAAGACAGGGTCCACTGGCTGTTGACGTCGGCGCCGGTGAGGTACATGGTATCCTCGCGGGTCCAGCTGACGGAGCCGTCACCGGCCGTCCGGCTGACGGGGCCGGTCTCGAAGGCCACAAAGGAGTAACCCTTCATCTGGGCGGCCAGCGCCTGCTCCACCTCGCTGCGGCGTGTGCCGGTACGGCAGTTGGTGAATTGATAGCTGATGTCGGCGGCGGAGGTGACGGTATCCGTGGCGCAGAAGTAGCCGTAGCCGTAGCGCGTTACCACACCGCCATCGTTGTGCTGGGTACACAGGGAGCTGCCGGAGATGGGGGTGCCGTCGTCGGTACCCACATAGCTCAGGTGATAACCGGCGCTGCCGCCGGACTCATACTCCCAGTAGAACACGCCCAGTGTGCCGATGTGCTCCAGCGTGGGCCACTGACCGTAGTGAACGACGCGATTGGCGTCATTGCGGACCACGGCAGGGTAGGGATAGCTGTCCGTGCCGTCGTAGCGGGTGACGGCGGCGCGGGAGAAGCCGGACAGCCGCAGCTTTTCCAGATCCGCGCCGGTGATGGGCCGTCCCGCGGCGCTGCTGCTGAAGCTGTTGGCGGCGGTGTTGTAGGCGTACAGGTGCCCGCCGTAGGAGTAGGTGCCGCCGTTGAGGTAGCAGCACTCCAGCGCGCCGCCGCCGATACGGGTCAGGCCGTAGACCTCCGCCTCACCGGCGGCGGTCAGAGCCGTGGCGCTGTAACAGTAGCGCAGACTGCCGCCGTTGTTGCTTCCGGCGAAGCCGCTCAGCCACACGGTGCTGCTGCGGACGTCCTTGGCGAACAGGGAGCCCAGCGCGTAGGAGGACTGGATGGCGCCGTTGTTGACACCGGCCAGTCCGCCGGCATAGACCGAGGCGTTGTAGGCCGAGACAATGACGGAGGGGCAGTTGGCCTCGCTGGAGAAGATGCCCAGCGAGCCGTTGCGGGACGAGCCGCTGGCGAAGTTGCCGCCCACCAGCCCGCCGATATAGAGTGTGCTGTAATTGTAGGCTACCAGGCCGTAGTCGCGGCTGCCGGAGGAGCCCACGAAGCCGTAGCCGGAGGCGGCGCAGTTGGCGATAATGCCGTAGTTCCGCCCGGCCAGCACGCCTGCATAGGTGCGGACGGTGCTGCCGTTCAGCTGACCGTACACCCGCACGGCCTCACTGCCGCTGGCCATCAGCACGGTATTGCGTACCTGGCCGCTGCGGGCTACGGTGGCGAACATACCGATGCTGCCGCGGCTGTCGGACACGAAGGACACGCCGGTGATGGTGTGGCCGTCGCCGTCGTACTGGGCCGCGAAGCCGTTGGCACTGTCGATGGGCGCCTGCTGCCGGACACTGGTGTAGGCCGTGTAGCCGGACCAGTCATAGGCGGCATAGTCGATGTCCCGCTCCTGCAGATAGGTGCTGGAGCCGGTACCGGCGGCGTAGTTGGTGTAGTACAGGCTCAGAGCGTAGAGATGGCGTGCGGTGCGGAGATAGATGGTATCGGGCGTACCGGTGCCGGTGGTGACGCTCTTGGCGAAGTAGGGGTTGAAGTAGTAGGTGCGGCTGCCCACTGTCACCTCCTGCCGGAAGGCGGCATGGGTGCCGGAGGGGGCCGTCACGGCGGCGGGGAACGTCACGGGGAACAGATAATAGGCCTCACCGTTGTAGTAGGCGGTGTGCCGCGTGCTGGCGGAGGTCAGAGTGATGCTGGACGTACCGCAGGAGACGGGAAGGCTCCAGCCTGCGGCAGGCTGCTGGGACAGGGCCACGGCGTAGCCGTCGCCCACGATGGTCTTTGTCTCGGACAGACTGTCCACATTGCCGCCGAAGAAGCCGTAGGTGCCGTCGCTGTATACCTCGTAGTACACCAGCGCGTCGGACTCAAACTGGGCCTGCCAGTCACCGTAGTGCTCCAGCGCTGTCAGCCGGGGGTAGGAGTAGGTGCTCAGGCCCTGATTCAGCAGGTTGTAGGGATGGCTGTCGCTGCCGGAGGGCGCGGTAAACACGCCGTACAGCCGGTTGATGTCGGCGCGGAATGCATCGCTGCACAGCTGGTCGTAGGTGCGGCCGTCGGTACCCTCCAGCGCCGTGTAGTTGTCGGACAGGTCGCCCCGCAGATAGAATACGTGGTCGATGGCCGTGGCGGCGCTTCCGGTCAGCCCCACGGCGGTGGTATAGATGTCCTGTGCGTCGCCGTAGAAGGCGCAGGCGCTGTACGTGGCCTCGGCACGGTCCAGCGTGCCGTTGACCAGACCGGCAGCGCGGGTCCCGGCAGTCTGATAGCCCACGGCGTAGCAGTTGGTCAGGGTGGTATAAGCCCCCTGAGCCGCGCCGCCCACCAATCCGCCGGTGACGGGCGCGGTGAGGTAGCAGTCGGCGTAGGAGCCGGTGACGGAGACATGAGCGCCTGCATAGCCCACCAGTCCGCCGGCATTGGCGCTGCCGCTGACGGTGGTGGCGGCGAAGCTGCCGCGGATGGTGAGCTCCTGACCGGACACACCCACCAGACCGCCTGCCTGCCCGCCGGTGATGCGGGCGGGCACACCGGCGGCGTCCTCGGCGGTCATACCGGCGAGGTCGCCCCGCCGTGCGTTGAGGTACACGGCGCAGTCGCTGATGGTGACGGCCCCGCTGGCGCGGCCAATGAGCGCGCCTGCAGCACCGGCGGCGGCAGTGGCCTTGACGCCGGTGAGGGTCACATGGTCGATGCTTCCGGCGAAGCTGGAGAACAGTCCCACGTCCGCTGTGCTGGCAGAGGACACGGTGAGCCCATAGATGGAGGACTGCACGGCAGTGCTGTCCTCCAGCTGGGAAAGGCCGGTGTACCGGGTGAGATTCTGATTGGTGATCGGCGTGAAGGACGGCCCATAGCAGGAGTACCAGTCCTTATCATCGGTGGTATCGTCCGTAAAGGAGATGTCGCTGATCTGCACGGCGGAGGTGATGGTGGATGCCGCATGGGAGGCGGCGTCCAGATTCTGCAGGTGGCGGCCGCAGGAGATGAGGGCGGTGGCGCTGTCGGTGCCATAGTCCGTGCGGTCGTCGAACAGGCCGTTGGTCACGGCGGAGACGGACACCTGATCCACCAGCGGATCGTCGCTGCTGGCGGTGAGCGTCACGGTGATGGGTACGCCGCACAGCAGCTTGCCGCCGGTCTGGGCATAGAACCGCGTGCTGTCGCGGGTCAGATCATCCAGCACCCAGGTATAGCGGTACAGGCGGCTGCCCTGCTGGTACAGCTGGCTCTGGGCCAGCTTTTTCGTGTAGGTGCTGATGCCGTCGGACAGCTGGATGGTCAGGGTGATAGGCTGCTCCGTGGGCCGGTTGCAGTAGAACGTGGCGGTGAGCTTCTCCGCATTCTCGATGGTCAGGGAGGGCTGGAGCGTGCCGGTCTGCTGGGTCTGGGCGATGTCACCGCCGTAGTAGCCCACCTTCGCGCCCATGCGGCGGCGGTACTGATAGCTGCGGTAGTCGTCCAGCGTATTGGGATCCGGCAGGGGAGAGACGCTGTAAAACACGGCGTAGACGCTGCCGCTGTCCGGTGCGTACTCGATGTACCAGCAGCCGTCCCACAGCTCCGCGTCCACGGCGGACATGGGCAGGATGGCGGCTGCCGCCGTAGTTTCCTTTTCGGCGGCGGTGTTGGCCAGCACGTAGCAGAACGAGGTTTTCTGGGATTCCTCGTCCGCGTCGGAGGGCGGGAAGGGCATGGTCACCACACCGTCGGTGCCGGGCTGGTACCAGTCCTCCCAGCCGGCGGCATGGAGCTCCGCCATCTGCTTCTGAGCAGCGGTGTACAGGAGCTCCGCTTTACTGTCCAGCTCCCGCTGGCGCAGGTCAAGGCGCAGGCGGCCAAGAGAAAAAACGGCAATAAGGCCCACAATGGCCAGAATGCCGACCACAGCCAGCAGCTCGACCATTGTGAAGCCGGCGCTTGCCGTTTTGCTCCGCATTGTTTTGTTGTGATGACAGGTAAGACGGGTCATGCTCTGCTCCTGTAAAACAAGTCCTGATAAAACAAGCCGGTGAAAAGCCGCGCGGCAGCGCAGGGTGTCAGGATGCGCTGCCGGTGCTTTGCAGTTCGAAATAAGTGATGGTGAGGTTCACCCTGGTGCCGTGCTGGGCGTCCAGGTCCAGGGTCACGTCGGAGATGAGGTTGACATAATCACTGCCGTGGAGCGCGTCCATCACGGCCCTTGCGGCGGTGTAGGAGCCGCAGGTATATTCCAGCGAGATAGGACGGCAGATGATGCTGCCGCCGTCCTCCAGCAGGTAGGTGCTCCCGAAGCTCAGGGTATAGTCCACCGTGCCGGACAGGATGGTGTTCAGCTCCACCAGCAGCCGCTCGGAGTTGTCATAATCCGGCAGCGGCTTGGCGTCGGGATCGGCCAGCAGCGTCTCCAGCTCCTGCTGCATCTGGCGCATACGGGACAACCTGGCGCTGTTGGTCAGGATGGCATCCTGCTCCGAGGCGGTCTGGGCGTTGAGGTCGGCGATAGAGTCGTTGATGGGGGTGAGGATCAGCTTCCAGTAGCCCACGGCGATGACCAGCACGGCCAAAATCACCAGCAGGACCTTTTCGCGGGTGGTAAAAACATGTCTCATGCGGCAGCCTCCTTATCCGCGGGCTGGAGCGTGATGGTCACGGAGAAATCCAGCAGATCGGTACGGGACAGCCGGGGCGTAGCGGCGATGGTCAGCGATGCGCTCTTGACGATGGGCTGCTGCTGCACACGCTGGAACATGGCGGAGATCTGCTCCAGATCCATGCCGGACATGGTGATGATGGCCACATCGTCCTCCACCAGCACGGTTTTCACCGTGCCGTAGGGCATCAGATACCCCTCCAGCAGGTCCAGCACCTCCAGCCGGTCCACGGGGATGTAGAACGGGGAGTCCTCCTCCTGCATCCACGTGCGGGAGTAGGTGCGGTACTGCAGCTCCACGTTGTCGTAGTCCGCCAGTGCCTGCTGCATCTGGGTGTACTGGGAATGCACGGTGTTGTAGGCATTCTCTGCCGCCCGTTGGCGGTCCAGCTGGCGCAGTACGCCGAAATTGGCCACGCAGAAGCTCAGCACCACGATGAGTACCAGCCCCAGCGTCAGCGTCAGGGTGCTGCGGGAGTGGGATTCCCGCTGGGCCAGATTCACGGTGCGCTTGGTGGGATATTTGGACGCCTTGACGGGGAGGCTCTTTGCGCTGTTGTCTTTTTTCATAGCAGTGCGGCCTCCTTACGCTTGCAGGGCGCAGCCCAGAGCTCTGGTGTAGAGCCACGGGGCGTCCGAGCCGGTGTCCGGCATCAGGTCCGCTGCGGGCAGCACCTCCAGATCCGCCACCTCGCGGATGGCGTCGCCGATGTGGCCCACCGCCGCGCCGCCGCCGCACAGGTACACGCGGCGCAGCGCCTGCTGCCGGTTGTTGTAGTTATAGAAGTTGACGGCCTTGGTGATCTCCGCCGCCATCCGGTGGTACAGGTCCATGCTGGCAGGGTCCGTCATGGCCCCCTCGTAATTGGACAGCATGTGGGTCAGGGCGATGTGTTCATCCACGCCCTGCCGCTCGGAGATGGATCGGATGAGGTCCAGCATGCCCAGATCGATGGTGCGGCGGGTGATGAACCGGTCGTCCCGCAGGATGAACATACGGATACCGGCGTGACCCACGTCCACCAGACAGTAGTCCCGGCTCTCCGGCTGGGTGCGGCGGATGCAGTCGGTGAGCAGCGCGGCGTAGGCCGCCTCCTCCGGCAGGGCCAGCTTCAGCTTGAAGCCCGCGCGGTTCATCATGCTGCGGTAGTCCTCAATGGTGGTTTTCAGGGTGGCGCAGGCGAACAGCTTCATCCGGGTGACACTGTCGTCCTCGCCGCGGACCAGCTCCTGCACGGCGTAGTCAAAGTAGTAGCGGCTCTTCTCCTGGGTCAGGTAGTCCTTGAACTCGAAGGGCAGGTTATACGTCAGCTGGCCTTCGGTCATGGGGGGCAGCTCGGTGATGCGGGTGAATACCAGCGGGGCCGGCAGGATCACTGCGGCCTGCGCACTGCGTGGCAGGTTATTTTCTTTGGCCAGCTGGCGCAGGAGATCGGCCATGGCGTCCATAGACACGATGGTGCCGCCCCGCACCAGCCCATCGGGCACCGGCGCGGAGACGGCGGCCTTGCAGACGCCTCCGGCGCACCAGACCAGCTTGATCTGGGCGGAACCGATATCAAAAGAGACGATATTTCCGGTCATAGGCAATACCTCACTTTCAGAACAGACTCAGATAGGCGGCGGTGATGGCGTCGCCCCACAGAAGCGTCAGAATGGCGGCGGCCGAGATGGAGGGCCCCCAGGGGATGAGCCGTGCGTCCCTCTCCGTGCTGCGGCGCTTCAGGGTGACCAGGGCAAAAACAATGCCCAGCACACAGGCCAGCAGCAGACACAGCAGGTTCTTCATCCAGCCCAGATACAGGCCGGTGAGGCACAGCAGCTTGATGTCGCCGCCTCCCATGGCGTCGGTTTTGCGCAGCTTTTCGTACAGCAGCACCACCGCCAGCAGCCCGCCGCCCACGGCGAGACTGCCCAGCAGGGCGTCCAGCGCCTGCCCCTTCGGGTCGGGCAGCAGGAAGAAAAACGGGATGCGCAGGATGGCCCCCGCCGCCACAAAGCGGTCGGGGATGATATACCCCTCCAGATCCGCGAACGCGCAGGCCAGCAGCACGCAGGCCAGCAGCAGCGCTTCAAGCATCTGGAGCGAAATATCATAGCGCAGGAGCAGGGCCGTGAACGTCACCGCCGCGGCAGCCTCGCCCCACACATGGCGGGCCGACAGCTTCGCGCCGCACCAGCGGCAGCGGCCCCTGTGAACAAGATAGCTGACCACAGGGATGAGATCCCCCGCCGTCAGCACATGCCCGCACACATCGCAGTGGGAGCGGCCGCGGAGCACGGATTCCCCGTGTACCACGCGCCATGCCATGCAGTTGAGGAAGCTGCCCATGCACGCGCCCAGCAGCGCCGCCACAAAGCAGCAGTAGACGGTGAAGGCAGGGGTCAGATACAGCATGGCAGTCTCCTTCTGGATACCCGTACCACAGGAGCCGCAACCCTCCGGCTCCTGTGGTGCAGAGTAATGTATGTGTGCATGGGTTGTAAGTACTTCGGCCCGAAAATTACTCCGCAGCAGTGGAGATGGCAAAGTGGTTGGCAGCGGCGTCGAAGGTGTAGACGACCTTGTGGCCCTTATCCCAAGCGGCGACGGACTGACCGGCGATCTCAACAGCGGCGCCGGGCTTGCCCTGGCAGGTGTAGTTGTTGGTGCCGGTGGCGGCCACGGAGCCGTCCTTCTGCAGGTACAGGGTGGCGCCGTCAGCAACGTCGGTATCACCGGCGATCAGCTCGGCCATGGCGGAGGCGTAACCGGCGCGGATGTTGGCCTCATCGGTGGCGACCTTGGCCTTGTTCAGGGAAGCGGTGAAGGTGGGGATGGCGATGGCGATCAGCACGGCGATGATGGCCACAACGATCAGCATCTCCATCAGGGTAAAGCCCTTTTCATTCTTCTTAAGCAGCTTGGAAATCATGTCTTTTTTCCTCTTTCTATATAATAATTTATTTATGTAGCCGCCTGTTTAGGGTTGAGGGAAGGCGGGATACAACGAACTTAGGCGATGCTGCCGTACATGGTGAACATAGGCAGGTAAACGGCCAGCAGCAGAATGACGGTGATGACCGCCAGCGCGATGGTGATGACCGGCTCCATCAACGACAGCAGCCGCTGGGTGGTGACGCTGACCTCGTTGTCGAAGTAGTCGCCGATGACGGTGAGGGTCTGCTCCATGTTGCCGGAGCGCTCGCCAACGCCGGTCATTTCCGTCAGCAGACGGGGAAATGTGGGATCGGCGGCCATGCAGCCCGCCAGATCGCGGCCCTGCTCCACGCCCTGCCGCACACGGCGGACGGAGTCGGAAAACAGGTAGTTGTTGATGACGCCCGCCGTCACCTCCAGACTGCGGGTGACGGGCAGGCCGGCGGCCAGCATGGTGGCCATGGTGGAGGCGAACTGGGCGGAGGCGTTTATCTGGTGCAGCCGCTTCAGCGGGGAGCGCTTCAGCTTGCCTGCCGCCAGAAACATTCGCCCCCGGTCGCTGCGGCGCAGCAGCAGTCTCACGATACAGAACGCCAGAATCATGAGCACGAATATCCACCAGTAGTGCAGGAAAAAGTTGGAAACGGCGATAAGCCCCCTGGTGATGGGCGGCAGGTCGCTGCCCAGCTCGGCAAAGGCGGAGGTGAACATGGGCACAGCGAACAGCATGATGACCATGAACACAATGGCCGCCACGATCAGCACCAGCACGGGGTACGTCAGGGTGCTGACCAGCTTGGCGTGGGTCTTGGCGGATTTGTCGTAGTATTTGTGGAGCCGGTCGAAGCACAGCTCCAGCGTGCCGGACTGCTCACCGGCCCGAATGGTCTCGACAAACGTGACGGGGAAGGCGGTGCCGGCGTTGGTAAAGCTCTGGGCCAGACTGTATCCGCCGCTGACATCCTCGGCCACGTGCTCCAGCACACGTTGGATCTCGCGGCTGCGGGCCTGGGCCGCCACCATCTCCACGCACCGGTCGATGGGCAGTCCGGAGGTCAGGATGATGGCGAACTGGGAGCAGAGGATGGCCAGCTCCTTGTCCTTGATGCGGCGGGAGCCGAAGCTGACGCCGCCCTCCTTCTGCTCCGGCACGGCCTCGATCTTCGTGACCACAGAGCACGTCTCCCGCAGCTGGGACACGGCCTCAAACTCATCGTAGGCCTTGATGACGCCGGATACCCTGGCGCCGTCGGGGGACACGCCTTTGTACTTATAGGTGGTCAAGGAAGTTCACCTCGCTTTGTGTGTCGGAAGGGGGGAGGGTCAGAAGCTGCGGGCGTTCTGGAACGCCTCGCGATCCCGGGCATAGGCCACGGCGGTGTCGAAGGCCACGGTGCCCTGCTGCACCAGCTGGCGCAGGGCCTGGTCCATAGTGATGCTGCCGTTCCGCCCGCTCAGGGTGATGAAGCTCTCGATCTGAGGGGTCTTTCCCTCGCGGATGAGGTTGCGGATGGCGTCTGTCACGACCATGATCTCGCAGGCGGCGATGCGCCCGCTGCTGGCCCGCCGGGGCAGCAGCTGCTGGGACAGGACGGCCCGCAGGGTAGTGGACAGCTGAAGACGTATCTGCTGCTGCTGGGCGGCGGGGAACACATTGACCATGCGGTCCACCGCGTCGGCAGCGGAGTTGGTGTGCAGGGTGGCGAACACCAGATGGCCTGTTTCCGCGGCGGTCAGCGCCGTCTCGATGGTGTTCAGGTCCCGCATCTCGCCGATGAGGATAACATCGGGGTCCTCGCGGAGGATGGCCCGCAGGCCATCGGCATAGGAGCGGGTGTCCGCGCCGATCTCCCGCTGGTTCACGATGCAGCGATCCGGCACGTAGACGTACTCGATGGGGTCCTCCAGCGTGATGATGTGGGCGTTTCTGGTGTGGTTGATGCGGTCCAGCAGGGCCGCCAGCGTGGTGGACTTGCCGGAGCCCGTCTCGCCCGTGACCAGCACGATGCCGCTGCGGTAGGAGGCGAAATCCGCCACCACAGGCGGCAGGGACAGCTCGTCCAGCGAGGGGATATGGTCGGCCAGCAGACGGATGGCGGCGGAGACGCTGCCCTGCTGGCGGAACAGGTTGACGCGGGTGCGTCCCCCGTCGGGGAACGAGCGGGCCATGTCCAGCTCGCCGATGTCCGCCATGGTCTCGTATTCCGCACCGGCCAGCTCACGGGCCAGCATCTCGCAGTCGGCGGCGGTGAGCACCTCGCCGGTGAGGTCGGTAACGTTTCCGTCTACGCGGCACTTCGCCGGAAGGCCGCAGACGATATGAACGTCGGAGGCCCGCATGGCGCGCGCCTTCTCAATGAGCTGATCCAGTGAAAGCATAGGCTCCTCTTCAATCAATGGTGGAGTGGATGGCGCGGGCGGCCTCGGCAGCGGTGGTCTCGCCGGAGAGCACCAGCGCGCGGCAGTTGTCCCGCATGGACGTGAAATCGGTGTCAGCCGCGGCCTTCAGCAGCGCGTCGTAGTCGGCGCCCTGGCTGATGAGGCGGCGCAGCCTGTCATTGACGGTCAGGATCTCGAACACCGCGCGGCGTCCGTGGAAGCCGGTGTGGCGGCACTCGGGACAGCCCTCACCGCGGTAGAAGGTGATGTCCGCATCGGCGGGCAGCTTCAGCAGCGACAGCTCCTCGTCGGAGGGGCGGTGGGGCTTTTTGCAGTGGGGACAGATGCGCCGCACCAGCCGCTGGGAGATGACGCCGCGCAGGGCGTTGGCGATAAGGTACGGCTCCACGCCGATGTCCACCAGACGGGGAATGGCGGATACGGCGTCGTTGGTGTGCAGCGTGGACAGCACCAGATGTCCGGTGATGGCGGAGCGGATGGCGATAGAACCTGTCTCGCCGTCGCGGATCTCGCCCACAGAGATGATATCGGGGTCCTGGCGCAGGATGGCGCGCAGGCCCGCGGCAAAGGTCATACCGGTCTTTTCATTGATCTGGCACTGGCTGACGCCGGGAATGTCGTATTCCACGGGGTCCTCCAGCGTCATGATGTTGGTCTCCTCGCTGCACAGCTCCTGCAGCATGGCGCACATGGTGGTGGACTTACCGGAGCCGGTGGGACCCACGATAAGGATCACGCCGGAGCTGTTCCGCAGCAGGGCCTCATACTTCCGCAGGTCGTCACCGGTGAGACCGATGGCTTCTTTACTGATGTCGCGGCGGGACTTGTCCAGCAGACGCAGCACTACCTTCTCGCCGTAGATGGTGGGCATGGAGGAGATACGCAGGTCCAGCTCGTGCTGGTGGATATGCACCATAGCGCGGCCGTCCTGGGGGATCTTGCGCTCGGAGATGTTCATGCCGCCCATGATCTTCAGGCGGGAGATCACGGTATTCTGCAAATTGGCGGGGACGGTCAGCATCCTGTGCAGCAGTCCGTCGATACGCATACGCACCACCATCTCCCCGTCCTGGGGCTCCAGGTGGATGTCACTGGCCCGCTCGTTGAACGCCCGCTCGATGAGGGAGTTGACGAAGCGGATCGTGGGCGCGGCGTCGGCGTCCTCGCGGCCGCCCGTCATCTGGGCGGGCACGATGTCGCGGCCGTTGTCGCCGGCCGCCCGCTTCATCTCCTCGATGACGCGTGCGGTTCCCTCGTTGCCGTACAGGGTGGCGATGGCCTGCTCCACGGCGCGGCGGGTGGCGATCATGGGCACGATCTGCCTGCGGGACGCGGCCTTCAGCTCCTCCTGAGCCACGAAGTCCAGAGGATCGCTCATCGCCACGTACAGCTCGTCCTTCACCAGCTTCACCGGCACCACGCAGTACTTCTTAGCGATGGCGCGGGGCACATATTTGGCCAGCTCCACCGGAATAGACACGCGGGTCAGGTCGATATAGTCCACGCCCAACTGCATCTGCAAAGCGTCGATGAGCTGCCGCTGGGTAATAATGCCGCTGTCGATGAGCACGTCGCCCAGACGCTGACCGCTCTGCTTCTGGGTCTGCAGGGCGGTCTGCAATTGTTCCTCGGTGATGGCGCCGGCGGCGATCAGCAGATCGCCCAAACGCATATAGGCCATGTGCGGTCTCCTTTCCAATGGAATATCTGATGTATGATAGCAGGGGAAACGCCGCACGTCTGTTGCAGAAATCACAATGCGGCGAAAAAACGATATTTTCAGGAAAAATTCTGGTTTTGCAGGGAATTTGCACCGTCCACAGCCCTGCCCACCCTGTGCGGACAAAAACAGACGCATCCTACACGCCTGCAGGACAAATTGGAAACGCCTTCCTGTGCCTCTGGAAATATCTGTATGCGCTGGAAAAGGGTGGCAGTGCGCGCCCTATACTTTTTCCATAGAAATCCCTGTTATACGCGGGAAGCTCCGCAATTTTTGGCATTTATGCCGAAAATTCCCAAAAGTATTACTAATAATAGCATGAAGCATGCGGTGTTGCAAGTGCGGAACCGTACTTTTTTTAACGAATTATTAACATAAAACGCGAGAGATAGATGAAATGATGACAGCGCAAAAGCACCTTGCCTTCCGTCCCGCCGTCCTGCAAAATAAAGACGCCTGAAGGATGTGCACAGGGGGGAGGGAGACCCCGCAGGGACCCTCTCTCCCGCCCTGTCCGGAGAAGGCACTTGCATTTTTCCCCGTGGATGGTGTATGCTACGGGCAAGGAACCGACGGAGGCCACGAAAGCGGCGTCCCTCTCTGCATATAATAAAGGAGAATCGTTATGTACCATGTGAAGGTTTTGAAGGCGGCGGACGCCGAGGCCGCAGGCCGTCTGGCGGCGGACCAGCTCCAGCAGGCGGTGTGCGCCAAGCCTGCCTGCGTGCTGGGCCTGGCCACCGGCGCTACCCCCATCCCCCTGTATCGGGAGCTGATCCGGCGGGAGCAGGCGGGGCTCATGGACTTTTCCCGCGTCCGCTCCGTGAATCTGGACGAGTACAAGGGCCTTGCCCCCGACCATCCCCAGAGCTACCGCCGCTTCATGCAGGAGAACCTGTTCGACCACATCTCCATCCGGCCGGAGAACACCTGGGTGCCGGACGGCATGACCACGGACGTGGACGCCATGTGCGACGGCTACGAGCGCACCATCGAGGAGCTGGGCGGCGTGGATCTCCAGCTGCTGGGTCTGGGCCATGACGGCCACATCGGCTTCAATGAGCCCTGCGACCATTTCCCCGTCCGCACCCACGAGGTGGCGCTGACGGAGTCCACGCGGCGGGCCAATGCCCGCTTCTTCGCCGGCGAGGATGAGGTACCTACCGCCGCCTACACCATGGGTGTGGGCACGGTGATGGCGGCCCGCCGCGTGCTGATGATCGTCACCGGCGCCGACAAGGCGGACATTCTGCACAGGGCGTTCTGCGGTCCCGTGACCCCCTGGGTGCCTGCGTCCATCCTGCAATTCCACCCCGACGTGACGCTGATCTGCGACGAGGCCGCCTGGAGCGGCATGAAGGCGTGATGGGCGCCGCCTGCCTGGGCGTCCCCTGCGCGGTGAAGAACCGTCCCGCCCTGGACGCGGCGTACCTGCCCTTTGCTCCGTGGCGGGACGCCTATCTGAAGGAGGCCCATCGCCCCGTCCGCATCGCCGTGGAGCGGCAGGATGGTCAGGTGGCCGTGTTCGATACCCGCCTGCGGGGCGTGACAGATCCCGCCGACCTGCGCTTTTTGGAGCGCACCGTAAAGCTGCTGCTGTGGAGCGTGGGCGGCTGGCGGGTCCGTATCTGCGGCTGTGACGACCTGACCCGCCGCTTGGCGGAAATATACGGGCCCCACGGCTCCCGGGCCTTTGACGCATCGCTGATGGAGACGGTGTTCCGGCGTCCCTTCACGCTGGAATCCGTGGCGGAGCGGGACTTTCCCGCCGCCCGCAGCGGCGCGCGGAAGATCGGCGGCCACCTGAGCGGCTGCCGCATCGGCTTCGATGCCGGCGGCTCCGACCGGAAGGTCTCCGCCGTTATCAACGGCGAAATGGTCTATGCCGAGGAGGTGGTCTGGCACCCCAAGACGCAGCCGGACCCCCAGTACCACTACGACGGCATCCTGTCGGCGCTCCGTGCGGCGGCAGCCCATCTGCCGCGGGTGGACGCCATCGGCGTGTCCTCCGCCGGTGTGATTTTGAATGATTCCCCCATGGTGTCGTCTCTGTTCGTGCAGGTGCCTCCGGAAAAGCACGAGCTGGTCCGCACCATCTACACCCGCGCCGCCGCGGCGCTGGGGAACGTGCCGGTAGCGGTGGCCAACGACGGCGATGTCACGGCACTGGCGGGAGCCATGAGCCTGCGGGACACCTGCGTCATGGGCCTCGCCATGGGCACCAGCCAGGCCGCAGGCTACGTGGACGGGGAGGGCCGCATCCTGGGCTGGTTCAATGAGCTGGCCTTTGCCCCCGTGGATCTCAGCCCGCAGGCGGCGAAGGACGATTGGTCCGGCGATACCGGCGTGGGTGGGCAGTATTTCTCGCAGGACGCCGTGATCCGGCTGGCTCCCGCCGCCGGTATTCCGCTGCCGGAGATGCTGACCCCCGCCGAAAAGCTCAGCGCCGTGCAGGAACTGGCCGCGGCGGGCGACCCCCGGGCGCTGGCCATTTTCCGCGACATCGGCGTCTATCTGGGCCACACCCTGCCGCTGTACGCGGGGGTGTATGAGTTGAAAAATCTGATGGTGCTGGGCCGCGTGGCCTCCGGCATCGGCGGCGAGCTCATCGTATCCGAGTGCCGCCGCGTGCTGGCGGAGGAGTATCCGGCGCTGCACGTTTCCGTGACCCTGCCGGACGAGCAGTTCCGCCGCGTGGGCCAGTCTGTGGCGGCGGCCAGTCTGCCGGAGGTGTGATATGCGGTTTGAAAACGGTTTGATTTTTGTGGGCGGCCGTTTTGTCTCCGGCGGCTTCTCCGTGGAGGACGGCCGGTTCGCTCACGTGCTGGCGGACGCGGCGGACGGAGAGGGCGTGGACCTTCGCGGCGCGCGGGTCATCCCCGGACTGGTGGATGTACACACCCACGGCAACTCCGGCGCGGACTTCTCCGACGGGGACTACGACGGCCTTGTAAAAATGGCCGCCTATCTGGCAAAAAACGGCGTCACGTCCTTTGCTCCCGCGTCCATGACGCTGCCCTACGACGTGCTGGAAACGGCGTTCCGCACGGCGGTGCGGCTGCACCGCATCGCGCCGAAAGGCTGCGCCCGCCTGCTGGGCATCCAGATGGAGGGGCCTTTCTTTTCCGAGAAGAAAAAGGGCGCCCAAAACGCGGCATATCTCCGCCTGCCGGACTACGATGCCTTCGCCCGCCTGTACAACGCGGCGGAGGGGCTGCTGCGCATCGCGGATGTGGCGCCGGAGCTTTCCGGCGCGGTGGAATTTACCCGCCGCGCATCGGAAAAGTGTACCGTCTCCGTGGCCCACACCGACGCCTCCTACGAGGAGGCCGCCGCCGTTTTTGACGCGGGAGCCACCCATCTGACCCACCTCTATAACGCCATGCCCGGCATCCACCACCGGCATCCGGGCCCAATCGGCGCGGCATCGGAGCGGGAGAGCGTCACGGCGGAGCTGATCTGCGACGGCCACCACGTCCATCCCAGCGCCGTGCGCATGGCGTTCAGGCTGTTCCCAAACCGCGTCTGCCTCATTTCCGACGCGCTGCGCTGCTGCGGCATGCCGGACGGACAGTACACGCTGGGCGGGCAGGATGTGTTCCTTGCCGGCGGCGTGGCGCGGCTCTCCGACGGCACCATCGCCGGCAGCGCTGCCAATTTGTACGACTGCATGCGGAACGCCGCCGCCTTCGGCGTCCCCGTGGAGCAGGCAGTTCTGGCCGCCACCGCCATCCCCGCAAGAGAGATCGGCAGGGCGGGGGAGACCGGCAGCATCGCCGACGGGCTGCCCGCCGACTTTGTGGTGTGCGATGACACGCTGGCGCGGCAGGCCGTGTATCTGGGCGGCGAGCGCCTGTGAAAAACAACCCTGCGCGGCGCTTTAACGCGCGAAAGAAACTGAGGGGAAAGAATCGCATGATGAAGAAGCAGAAAAAATCGCCCATTGCGGCGCTTTTGCTGGCGGTACTGTTGCTGCTGCCGGCGGGCTGCGGCGTCCAGGGCGGCGCAGCGGATACGCCGCCAGGCGGCGCCCAGCAGACGGAGGGGAAGGACCAGTACCAGACCGACCCCGTGCCCGATGGCAAGCCCGCGCCGGTGGAGCCGGACGACGCGGTGGTGGATACCGGCACCCAGCTGACGTGTACCATCTCCATCTCCTGCGCCACGATCCTGGATAACTGGGATAAGTGCGCCGACAGTAAGAAACCGCTGGTGCCTGATGACGGCGTGCTTTTGCCCGCCACGGAGGTCACCTTCTCCCAGGGCGAGAGTGTCTACGATGTTCTGCAGCGGGTGTGCTGCGAGAACAAGATACACATGGAATCCAGCTTCACGCCGGTATACAACAGCGCGTATATCGAGGGCATCGGCAACCTCTATGAGTTCGATGTGGGCAGCGAGTCCGGCTGGATGTACGCCGTCAACGGCTGGTATCCCAACTACGGCTGCTCGCGGTACGTCTTACAGGACGGCGACACGGTGGAGTGGGTCTACACCTGTGATCTGGGGCAGGATGTGGGCGGCGGCTTCACCGGTTGAGTGCGGCGCAGGCTTCACGCTGATGGGGGACCTGCCGTTAACAAGGGGCGGCAGGGGAACAGAAAAGGCAGGAGGAGGACACCCCTGATGGGTGTCCTCCTCCTGCACATATTTAGGAAGGTGGTAATCAGTAAATTCAGCGCTTGACGCGGGCGGAGCCGCCGTTCATCACGTCGTAGGTCTCCTCGGTGCCGATGATGACGTCGATGTAGGGCATCAGCTCCACCATGGCGGCCTGGGCAGCTTCCTTGCTCCACAGGGTGTGGCGGTAGTTCAGGTCGAAGGAAGTGGTGGCGCCGTTCTTCTTGGCGGCCTTCAGGGCGGCCAGAACCTCGGTGGCGGTATGCTCGCCCACGGCGGCCACACCGCCGGCGCCGCCGATGGCGCGGTTGATCTCCAACAGGTGGGTATTCAAGTACAACGCCCGCCAGATGAAGAAGATGCGTCAGGAACTCCAGATCATCTTCGTGCTGAAGGAGGTCTCTCCCGGGCATCTGGTGGCCTGTCACCTGTGCGACAAGTGATCCCACGCATAAAAGCTGCTGTCTGCAACAAAAAAAGCATCCATCCGAAAGGATGGATGCTTTTTGCTGTATTCTGTGAGACGCGGCGTCAGATCTCCATGGTGATCTTGATCTTCTCGCCGCGGAACACCACCTTGCTGTACTCAAAGGTGCGGCCGCTGGCATCCAGGATGCGGTCCTGCAGCAGCAGCAGCGGCTGGCCGGGGAAGATGTTCAACAGGGAGGCCTCCGTGGAGCTGGCTGCCACGGATTCCAGCGTCTCCACCGCCTTGGCACGGTTCAGGCCGTACACGCGGCTCAGCACGGTACACAGCTGCTCGCCGCTGAGGTCGTACTGGTCGATGCCGGGGCAGTAGGCGTGGGGGAGGTAGGAGATGTGGATGCTCAGGGGCTCGCCCTTCAGCATGCGCAGACGGCGCACCACATAGAAGTGGGGGTCGTCCAGACCGGGGAAGTGCTCCATGATCTTCTGGTCCACAGTTTCCAGACCCATGGAGATCAGGCGGGTGGAGACCTCGTAGCCCATCTGCTCCAGCTGCTCGCGGATGCCGGCGTAGGTCAGGGAGTGAGCCACGATCTTGGGCTCAGCCACATAGGTGCCCTTGCCGGGAATGCGGAACAGCAGTCCCTCCTGCACCAGCTTGGTGATGACGTTGCGCACGGTGGTGCGGCTGACGCCGTAGATATGGCTCAGCTCGTTTTCGGAGGGGATCAGCCTGCCGGGCGCCCACTCTCCGGATTCCAGCTTCTGGAGGATAGATTCCTCAATTTGAATGTGCAGAGGTTTGGCATTGGCTTTGTCAAGAGTGAGCATCGCAGCACGGTCCATAGTGTTGTGTCCTCCAAAAGAATGATCGAGGCTCAATTTTTGAGCAAAATGACAAAACGGGAGAAATGAAAACGACGCAGCGGCAGCCGCGGCTGCCCTGCATCCGGCACCTTTGACGATATATATTATACATGCTCATACAACTAAACACAAGCCATTTGTGCAAAAATCATAGTTGTAGAGCTTTGTATATACAAGTATAGCTATTTGTGCCCGCGGCCCTGTGCACGGGAGAACTGGTGATCCTGAGCCTCCACGACCAGCCGGAGTGGGGCCGTATCTACACCCATCCCAACGAGGAGTTCGATCTGGAGGCTGTCACCGACGAGGTGGTGGGTGTGGTCCGCAAGGGTCTGGAGGAGCACCCCGACATCGGCGCCGTGGTACTGGAGTGTACGGATCTGCCGCCCTACTCCGCCCGCATCCGCGACGAGCTGGACATCCCCGTGTTCGAAATCAACACCATGATCAGCTACGTGGCCATGGCTCTGAACGAGTACAAGATGTTCTGAAGTATATGATCTAACCCCCCTTCCTTATATGGGGCAGGACCGACAATCGCTGCATGGGCAGTGGTTGTCGGTCCTGCCCTTTTTGAGGGTCAGATATAATTCCGCCGCATTTCCGCTTATTGAAAAACAAGTGCATTTTGGTATTTTTAAGACAATTCTTCCGCAGGGAACTGCCGGCCGGTGTGGTCGATGGTGTAGGGCTGGGGCAGGATCAGCCGGGAGATGGGCACCACAGTGTAGCCATCGTTGATGAGGCAGGTGAGGATGGCGGGCAGCGCCTCCGGCGTGTGCAGCGCGGCGTTGTGGAACAGCACGATGCTGCCGGGCTGGACCTTGGAGGTCACACGCTTGCAGATGGTGTCCGCGTCGTAGTCCTTCCAATCCAGAGAGTCCCTATCGGCAACGACTTGAAGCCATTGCGGCGCAAGGGGTTGCGGGCTTGGGGGTAATGCGCATCAGGCAAAAAATTGACCTGTAAACGGGGTGTTTGAGGTGTGTTTCAGGCGCGGGAGAGGTCAAATTCGAGGGGGTGTGCGCGGGGGGTGGGGTGGAGGTTGAAAGATGGGGGCGGATGCGGTATACTAAAAATAGGATAGATGAGCTGGTAGCAGACGTGAAACGGTTGAAAAGCCAAAGGACCGTAAGGAGAGAAATATGCCAGAACAAGGAGTCAAGTTTTTATGTAAGCGGGCAATCGAAAATGGACAGCGCCAGTTAACACCAGTGGAAAAGGAACTATTGAAAAAAGGAATTGATGATGCAAAAAACTTTCAAGATTTTCTTGCGGTGGCGTTGGCAGCAATGATGGCTGGTTAGGCGAATTGTATATAAGTCTGCAGTTATATCCATTTTAGGGTTGAGCAAAACGCGAGTTTTGCAAAGCTGAGTCACAATATATAGGGCTCAAGCGAGCCGTATAGCACTATTTATTGCATAGTCTTATGAACAAATCGGAGTTTTGCTCAACCATAATATCCATTTATTAAAAGAGGTGATGGTTTTGCCAAAAATGACTGTGGCACAAAAGCGAGAATTCCTTGTTGAAATGTGCAATTGTAGAGAATATTTGAAGACGGATGTAGAATTGAATAAAGCCGTTTTGAAAAAGCATTTGAAATTCTTGCCACAACAAAAGCTATATAAATTTCGTGCGTGTATCGAACGAGAGTTCCGAATGCTGGAGGAGAATTGCATTTGGATGTCTTTAGCAAGCAGTTTCCCAGATCCCTTTGACCATACAATAAATATCGATCTTGTAAAAAACAGGCGAGAGGTTAAAGAGTGGCTGGGGAAGAATGGATCTTCACTTTGCTTTGAGGTGGTTAAGAGACTCTTTGAAGAAAAAGGGCTTGCTATTCCTTACACATTTTCTGATTTTGAAGACTACATGAAAACATGTTTGGACGAAAACGGAATTCCCATAAAAGATAGGGAACGAGCATTCCTTGCTGCGCACGCCACTCCAGATGAACTTTCCCAAATGGACAGCATTATTCAACAACTTGTATGTGCCAGGAAGCGATTTGCGAGCATTGAAGAACAGATGACTAAAATGCTTTTTGAGATTATCGATCAAGTTAGAAGAGAAACAAGAGAAAAGTCGTTAATCTATTGCATGACAGAACGGTACGATAATCATACATTGTGGGAAAACTACGCGCAGAATTATACAGGATTTTGCATTGAATATTGTTTTCGAGATCTTGATGGCCGTGAATTTGATGATTATGAGAGCCTCGTATACATGCTTCCGATAACATATAGAAAAGAAAAACCATATTTTGACATCGTGCGGTTTATGGATGGAGCGTATAGGCAGTTTATTTATAAGGATGCTCGTTGGCAAAGGGATCCAGAGCTTGATGCCGATTTGAATATGCAGTTGCTTTACAAAAATTCAGATTACGCCTATGAACACGAGTGGAGATTTTCAATTAAAGCAGAGAATCCAAATAAGCAGCGATTTCCATTCATTAGTGCCTTATATGCAGGCAAGGATATAACAGATGCCAACATGACCCGCTTGGTTACAATCGCAACAAACTTAAAGGTTCCTGTTTATCGCCAAATAATAAACTCCGAATACAATAGGTTTTCTTACGTCTTGCTGAAAAAATGAAAAAGAATGCGTGACAGTTGCCGACATTGCTGAAGTTTGTGTGATGGCTATAAACCGTGTTGTTAATCGTAGTAGAGGCTGCTGTATCAAACAAATAAAACTGTTCAGGGAGGATATTGCCGTGCGCTTCTTTATTATTTCTGATTTGCACTTGGGTGAAGAAACCGATATGCAGCAATTGTATACTAGGACAAGAACATTATGCAGAAAAATACGAGAAAGTACTACGCCAGGAGAGCAGATTCCTATTATTCTTTTGGGAGATATTGTTGATGGTGGAAATCCAGATGCGTTTTGTGCAGCGAAGAAATTACTTACGAAAATAGAGCAGGAATTAAAAGACTACTCAACGACATTTGACTTTGTCCCCGGCAATCATGATCTACACGGGACGGATTTAGCTGCATTTGATAAATTTATTTCCAAATATGGAGTGCCAAAGTTCTCCGAAAACAGAGCATATAATCGTCAATACGGTGGAGTAAATTTTATCTTTGCCGATTCTAATCTCAGCAGGGATCACAGAGCGTGTGGAGAAATCGATGTGGCTGCAATAATTGAGCTTGTCAAAGGCGGAATGACAAATGTGCTCCTATGCCACCACAGCTTTACGCAGGAATATGGGGATACACACGATGTGATAAATGGTGGCGAAAGGTTTTTAGAAATACTTGCGGGGCATGAAATCAAATTTTTAATACATGGACATACGCATCGTGCTGCAATAGATGTACATCCGTATACGGTGAAAGAGATCGGCTGCGGCAGTTTCTCAAAGGACTCTAAGAAAATGGGAAACATCTATAAGCAATTTACGGTCGGATGTATAAGAGAAGGTACCATTGTTTCCATTGAACGGTGGATAGATACAGATGATGGAGGGGAGCCCTTTGCCTATACGCAGCTCTTTCCTAAAGAACGTCAATTTAAAGACCCAGACAGTGTGGGGAAACAAATATACGATGATGTGCCAGATTACATTTCTCGCAGGGTAGTTGTACACAATGCAGAAGCCGTTGATTTAAACTCGCTTACTGCGATTGCGGATGTTGTGAAAAAACGGGGATCTAATGTTTTAGTAATGGGTGATGCAGGTCACGGGAAAAGTGTGGAGATGCAACATTTGGCCGCAGAGCTTGGGAGAACGGCTAAGTTTCCGTTCTTGTACTCGCTTAAACAATACTGTGGACAAGCTATTGAAGATCTGTGCCCGGAGGAATATCGAGATTTGTTGCCGAGTCGTCAAGTATTAATTTTTGATGGGTATGATGAGTTGGGTACATATATAGATGTTTTTGATCGAAATTTGAGGGCGTTTTGCAAAGATTTCCCCAGCGTTTGTATCGTCATATCGGCGAGAGGAAATTTTTGCCAACATAAAATAAGCCAAGAGAACGTGTTCGCAAATTTTACTGTTTGTAGTTTGGAGGAGCTTAACGAAAGAGATATTGTGCAATATATCTCTGCACACCGTATTGACTCACAGGCATTGGTAGTGGAGGCGAAGGAAAAGGGACTCGCTGATCTTTTAAGAAATCCCTTTTATTTGACGCGAGTAGTCAATCTCTATCTCAAGTACAAACAACTGCCACCTCGAACCGAACTTATGGATAGTCTGATAGAAGAGTGCATGGAGCGTGATGAAGGGAAGTTTTCTGAAGATTTAGAGGAAAATCGGAAAAACAGTTTGCAACTGCTTGGTAAGGCGGCGACAGCCATGTTGCTTTTACAAAAGCAGAAATTGGAAAATACGAAAGAGTATCAGGAACTTTTTCAACTTGAAGAACGTAATTTAATGAATTTCAGCGGTCTCTTTCGCAGAGAGAACAATTCGTGGAGTTTTACCCATAACAATTTCAAGGAGTATCTTGCTGCAAGATACATATCACAGCTATCAAAAGAAGATGCACTGGCTTTGATCTCGGATGGATACGGAATAATGCCTACGTGGTTAAATGCGGTCGGCTTTTTACTTGGAATGAATACTGACTGGGATGTACAGCAATGGCTGCTCGAGCACGAACCGGAAGCCATTGTAAAATATCGCCCAGAGAGTATGGATAGTACGGCTCGCAGTTGCCTGTTTCGGGAGATATTCGAGCATTATGAGGGAAAACGGCTATGGATTGACCAAACAATAATCTCCTATAAAGATCTTGCTGAGTTTTCAAGTAGTGAAGAGAGTATGCGTTATTTGCTTGACAAAATTGAAAACCCCGCTTGTTTTATATCGCAAGTATCTGCGATTTGCTTAGTGCAGTACTTTTCTAACCTGTATGGAAATGAACTTGCAGTATCTCAATTGTTATTGCGGTGTTGCATTTCAATGCCTGAAAGCGAGGAATCTATAACGATTGTGTGTAGAGCTCTGCAGGCGATATATCGGCTTGGAATACTAAATGATTTAGTAGCAAAAGAACTCGTGACACGCTATTATTCTTGCGAAGTTAGCCGTGTCCGGGCGGTAATGTACGAAGTGCTTACTGCTATGCATTTTCAAGACGAGCATGTGCAGTTCTTTTTGGACGGAATCTCATATTTAGGAGGAAATGGCCGGTTTACAAATGAAACGATTTCGTTGGCGGATGGATTGAAGGAACTAAATTGTGAAAAGAGCATAAAGACTGCCATGAGCGCCATTTCTAAAGGGAAAGTGCGGTTTTACGCTGATTCAAAGGTTTATATTACGCTGTGCCAAAAGGCAACGGAATTACATAGACAAGAAGTTGCCGATTTTTATGTTTTCATGTTGGATTGCTTTGCTAACAATGCGGAGAAGGTAGATAGAGCAAAGTCGATGGCGGTCAAGACCTTTTTTGAAGAAACAGGAACTATTGAAGAGGCAACTATAGATTTGTGCAATCGATTTGGCGAGAAGCGCAAATGCTACCTGTTAGATACACTATTTGATGACCCGGCGACTCTTGAAAAGGTAAGAATAGCATATGAAGACGGGCGTTTACTAAGCGATATTGTTCTTTATGACATTGCATGTCGTTATGGAAGTGATGCTCAATATATTGCCTGCAGCAAGAGCGTCTATAGTAAAGGGAAAAAGAGTTTTCCGCCAAGAGAACCACGCGTAAATTACGAAGAATTACGAGCAGCAAGTGATGCTAGTTATTTTGCAATGCTATTTGACAAAAAGGCTGCTAAGCAAATGCTCGAAGACCTTACGCGATATGCAGGCAACCCCAACGTCACCGTTGAGGAACTCTGGGAAAATAAGATTAGTGCAGAAATCCATTGGAGTTCACCATTGATGTATCTCCAATACAGCATATACAATTATGTAGAGAACAAGAATTCGCTAGTGATAAACTTCTTGCAGTGTGTTCAGTGGGAATCGTTTGTGCTGCAGGAAGCACAGCATATGCTTAGTAATACAAAAAATTTGAAGGTGTTTGCATGGCAACGGGATACGCTGATAGACATAGCGCAAAAAACTGTTGAAGGATCAGATATTCTGGATGCAGTGAAGTACGATAATGATTCAGTTGAGGTATGCCCAGATGTTGCTGCGGCAATATATCTAATCTCTTATTTCGAATATCCCATAAATATCGATTCCATGAAGGAACTTGTCTCTTTCCCTGAATATGTATTCTGCGGCGAGAACAATGGTGAAAAGTATGAATATCTGAGTAAATATGTTCCTGTGGGCGATATTCTCGCAAAAATTGAGATGGATTTGAAAAGTGGCACTGTGTGCCGGAGTACGGTTAGAGATCACATCGAGTATTGTGAAAAAAAGAAATATCGAGGCATCAAGGATATCGCCGTGATGTTATGTACAGATGAGTCGCAAGATGAGTTGTTGCAGAATTATGCTCTGAGATATTTATATGAAGTCTTTGGAAGTGATTGTGTCAGAAATGAAGTAGTACCATTTGCAAGTGAACAATTGCTCCTCCAGATATATCATGTATGTAGAGATGTCCCAAAGGAGCCGCTGTGTAAAGTCATGCAGGATAAGTTTGCGGAGTCAAAGAGTTTTGAACTAATGGCACCGCTAATTATACTTGGCAGTGAACTTGCGCTGAAAGAGTATTTGCTATATGCGAAAGAGAACCATCGGATACCTGAGCGTGTCGATTCTTTTGATGGCCCAACGGAGGCAATATCTAAGATAAGTGATCCCCAAAAAATAGGTATACTTGCAGAACTTCTGCAGATTGCAATGGAACCAAGCTTTAGGGATGGAGATTTTTTCACTTTGCGCAGCGGGGTAACAAATGCATTGGTCAATTGTGGGAAGGAAAAACCGGAAGCTGTGATAGCCGTATTTGAAAGGCAAATTGCTCTCGAGAAGCAAGAGATAAATATTCGTTGCTGCAATGATGCAATTGAAAGAATAGGTCAACTTACGCGAGGAAAGTTCAGACAACCAATGTCACTTAGGGACGTGAAGACTGTTTTACAACGGATGATTTCGTAATATTTGTCGTCACAGAGGAGCTTTTTGTGAGATAATGATGCTGATAGATGCTGATAGTGGAATCATTTGAAAAAGAGTAAGTATCTAAGCAAGATTCGCGATTATGCTTGGTAAAGGAGGTTAGTTCAAGTTGTAGTGAAGAGCACGTAAGACTTGCCCCCGATACAGTAAAAAATAAAGTGTGCAATGATTGCACACTTTATTTTTTGCCCCATAAAACGCATCCAATAGCATTTCTAAAAAGAACGAAAAATTTGTCCTGCAAAGGGGGTTGACATGATCAGAAAATATGGTATCGTAGAAGTATAATTACGAAGTATTTTTATTAGGGGAAGAAGTTTATCCTCTTTCCGATTTGAAGACACCACATGTTTTTGAGACAAGGTTACCTTAGGGTGACTTTGTCTTTTTTTTACTAAAAAAAGGCTAGTTACTACTGCTTCATTGCCGCAGGCGCGGGCGTGGACGGAGGGGAGGGAGCCGCTGTAAGAGATTTTAATATATGCGAGAGTACGAATTGCTCGCTCGAAAGGAGAAATAACCCCACGATTATAATAACTAAAATTTAAATACCTCCCCTCCGGCCACTGTGCCGCATGAGGGTTAATATATGAAGGTTAGCAGTATCGATTTCTTTGGCGTAATTGTCACTTACCGCGTGGAGGCGCGCAAGGCGGGGCCCACGGTATTTCTTTCCTTGCGCTCCAGCGATGGGGTGCACATCGATGGTGCAGGACGCGTTTGCTATGAACACAAGGGACATATTTTCCGCGCACCTGATGCAATTGGACTGGAGGAGTATGTGCGCACATTGGTTCCCGAGTGCCTCCGGTGCGCCTTTGATCCCAACACAAAAGCGGGATGTTCGTTACGGAAAAAGTTTGCTCAGAATCTGCCGCTGGGCGCGTTGATCGCGGCGGACTTTGATCGGGTCGCCCTGGATATGAAGTGGGCAAATTCTACTAAAAAGGAGCACAAGAAACTGCTTGATCTGCTCGTGAGCAAACTCGGTTGGACGCCTTTTTGTGCGATTACACAAGAGATGTTCGCCTTTCATTTGCGCGAAGGTGGGTTCTCTAGTTATCAAATCAATGGGCAAATCTGCGCCTTCCGGGCATTGATTGCGTATGAGCAAGCTCACCATTTGATCTCAGAGCACTTCATAGACACTTTTACCATGGGAAACCGCCGCACAGTCGTTGGCCCGCGGGACGCGAGTCGGCATTTCGAGAAAAATATTTTGACTCACGCTCAGGTGAGGGAAATCGTTGCAACCTGCGCCGAGAACCTTGAAAGCAGCCGCGGTTACCTATATTTTGGCCTTATCTTGATGTTGATCACGGGAATCACAATCGGTGAACTCTGCGCATTGACCTGGGGGTCATTTTCTTTCTCAAACACCTATACAGGAATCACTGTTATTGAAATTTCGGCAGAGACAAAGCTTGCAGGAGAGGTCTATCGTACCGAAGAGTTAAACGGGCCGCGGCGACGGACTTTGCCACTGCCGCCGACAGGGGAAAAATTTTACCACAGGGTAAAGGATAACGTACCATGCGCACAGGCGGATATGCCATTCGTTCGCAGTCCCAAAAACGCGGCGCGGCGGATGCGCCCGGATGAGTTTGATCGGTGGTTAAAAGTTTTCTTTAGAGGCTTCGATTTTGCACAGCAGAAGGAAGCAAAAAACTTATTGAAACATCCTGACCGAGTCTTGCGAGAGACCTTTCGGGCGGCGATGGCAATTTGTGGATGTGATGAAGAGGAGGTGCGCTATCTGTATGGCAGCGCGCCTGAGAGCGTATTCGCGCGGAACTACTGTGCCTATGACGATCCTCGGGAGCTGGCGAAACTGGCCGCGGTGCTGGATAAATACGCCATATCTTTGACAGAAACACCCTGCGATGTATCCGAGTTCAAGATTAGCCGCAAAGACGAAGATGTTGTGATGACCTCCACCCCGAACTGCCGCTTCAGTGGTGATGTCATAATCGACATAGACGGCATTTCAGGACACAACTTTGAAGCTGGAAGCGATTTACTACTTTGCATCAAATCAAATGACAATATATTTTTCACGGCAAAACTAAAATCAAAGGAGACTTAACATGAAATCTAAGACCGATGGCGATTTGAGCCTTGACAGCTATTGGAAAAAACACTGCATTTCTATCGCAAAAGATCGCCACTGGGCGATCCAGACGGGAGACCAATACAGTTTTGAAACCTGTGCGACGCTGCGCCAATACGACGACTACATTCGGAAAGTCGCAGGTTGCTTGGACATGCCCATCGCTGAGATCACACCAGCAAATATTTTGCGCGCTGTCTCCGATGTTGCTAAGATGTACCAATACCAAGAAGCGACCGTCAAGACGATCATCTCGTCATTGCGGGACGTCTTTTCCTACGCCGCTACATGCGGACATGCATACAATATCCTCCCCAAAAGTTACGCGGGAGACAAGCCGACAAATCTTACGACTTTGATGATGCAGAGGATCTTAGCCCCAGCAGCGGCAAACGCGGAGCCGAAAGAATTGAGCGATAGTTGCCCGCGAGCCTTGACAATCGGGCAGCAGGGACGTCTGGCACTATATGCGGCGGAACATGTACTGGAGGATGGGCGCTTCAGTGGCATTTTGATTTCATTGTACACTGGCATGCGTCCCGCGGAGTGCCGTGGACTGCGGTGGAACGATTTCCGATCGTTTCCCGATCATCCAGGCCGGCATTACCTGAAAATCGATGAAATTTTGAATGACAAATTGGAATATAGTAAGCAGGTAAAGACGAAAAATGCACTGCGGTGCGTCCCCGTTCACATTGAAATTGAGAGTGCTTTGCAGAAGCGAAGGGAATTTGTGCAGCAGAGCATGGGCGCGAACAAGGATATCGGGGAGTTACCCATTGTCTGCTCTGAAAACGATTTTAAGAACCCCTGCCGCGGGCCGGATTATTCAAATTTTGCTTTCAAATTGTTGAAGGAATTTGGCGTTTCAAGCGAACAGTTAGGATTTTTCTTGCTCGATGAGCCTGATAATTTTACGCCGTCGGATTCCCACCCGCCCATGCGGATATTGCGCCGCAACTTTGCGACCGTAATCCAGGCGTGTACAGACATGTCACTGGAGGAGAAAGAATACATTTTCGGCCACAGGATCTCCGGTAAGGATGGTGCGAAAAAGCGCATTGAGTACAGCCGTAACATGGATCGGCTGTGGCGTATCGCGCAGAAACTGGACAAGGCACCCTTTTGCAAAAAACTCTATGAACTTCATTTCCCTCAGATCATCGTAGGTGACAGTAGCGTAACACAGGAAGGCCGCGGACAGGGTATGATCAGGATTCCCTGGGAGTCAGCCGTGTATGGTCAAAAATTACATCTGCATTTTGAAGGCGGCCCAAATACGTCTGTGAGCGTCTCAACTCCGAACGCCGTGCGCCCCTTCGGTGGACTGCCTGTCGAGGTAAAGATGGCTGACGCACCCGTTTCCTGGGGTGACCCTTTGCCGCCGATCAACGCAGAGGCGATGCATTGGGAAGCAGTGAAGAAGGTACGGTATCTGAAGAAAAATGATAAATAATTAATGTAAGAAGCCGGCGCAGGAAATTCCTGCGTCGGCTCTTTTGCTGCTGAAATTTACAATAGATCAAAGTGCAATCTATTTGATGCATTCACAGGTCATCCGACAGTGTATTACCATTCTTAACGCTCGAAAATTGTTGAAAAGTTGCAGATTTAATTATTTTCTGCTATAATGCATTTGTATATTTTTTACGAGGTGAAGCTGTATGCCTTTATCACATGTATGTGTATGGGACGCTGACATCGGATATAAGCGAATCAGTCTCGAGAGTGCATGTAAAATGTATCCAAATGGCGCATCTGCCAAAAGTGGTTACTTTGTTTGCGAGCTATGTGCGCAAAATGTTTTGCTTACGGCACCGGGCGTAAATGTACGACACTTTCGTCATGATCCGTCTTCTCCAAATAAAGAGTGTGATGAGCGCCAGGCTCATTTCGATCCCTTATATGGCCGGCGGCTTAGAAATCTCAATAGCCATCTAATGCCGTTACGGATCACAGTAGCAAAAGAATCCTTTGCTTTGCAAATGGGCTTTTTTTGCCCACCCGATTCTGGAGCACGGTGCGATAAAATTAGAATAACCACGAATTCTGGCAAAGCCTATGAATATTCCTTTGAGCGCATCGAACGAGGAGGGACTACATATTTAAATATCGGAGAGACGCCAAGTCGTGAATACAACCTCGAATATATAAATGCAGCCGCTGATTTGGTTAAATTTTGACCTTCAAAAGTGCCTGGGATTAGTTCATCGGGTTCGTTTTTTGATGAAAGGACGGGGCAGATACTACCGTCTGGGGCAAAAGCGTACTTTGGTGATTCCTACTATTTACTACAATCCAAACCATTGGGAGATCCTCCTACAGGCCTCGAAGTCTCCGAGGTGCTGAGAACAAAAACAGGCTCACTTGCGACATGGTATCTTTACAAAATTCAAATCAAACGGTTTTCAGAGATAACAGCCAAATTCTTTCTCAAGTATGCAATTTTCTTAACTGAACATCCAACAAAGTTTTATCCTATTTGGCCTGCATATATTAAAGAACCGTATTTTATATATCATAATTCGGATCAGTTCTTTTTCTATCTTGATGGTGATGATGCAGAACTAAGAGCGTATCCAGCTTCGGAAAACCTAATAAACTCCACAACTGGACGACTGTATAAGTTATATGCACGGGATCGCGAGCAACTGGTTGCTATCGGCAAATCTGGTGCATTAGGATTCTCATATTTAATTCGCCAACCCTTAAATAGGAAAGTGGTTTTACCATCAATTGAGGTTTCGGATTATGATGGGAATGTACTTGATGGAGACAGCTGCGTAAAGCTGCCGAAATTCAAGAGCATATCTGTTTTCTGTAGATATGACGGAAAAGTGGTAATCCAAAAGCACGGGAGAATAAATCACATTTACAAGCTATCCGCAGGACAGAAACTGGAAATAGACGGTCTTAATTTTGATACGGAGCTGCTCGTATACCAAGGATGCGACTGTGTTAGGAAGATTCGGTTTGAAAGAGAAGCAGATCATGGAAAAGTTACGATCCAAGATGAGCACTTGGTTAGAATGCTAAAAACATGTAAGGCTCCATTGATCCCAGTTCCGCACACGATTGGCGCAGTTGCTTTTACGAGTAAGGATTACCCCAAAACAATTCGATGGATTCGCAAGACTCTGAAATGCGGAGAAATATCTCTCGATGCATACAAACTGATAAAAAGAGAACTGTTTTTCAAAAGGAACAAATGAGGAGAGTGCATCATGAAAGTCTTTTTCCAAATCAAGTTTTCTATTACTGCGAAAGAAGAAACGCAGATTGAGGAAGAATTATCCAATTATGTTTTGACATGGCTTGAGAGCAAATATGGTGTTGCTGCTAAGCGCGCCATATCTGCATGTAAATCGCTCCTGTCAGATAGCGAATTCGGAGATCCCAATGGGTTGTTCGTTGAAACGGTACATTACGAAGATGTAAAATATGCTCAACATAATTTGTGGGCATGCAAAGTTATGGAACCGCCAAAGAGATGGGGGAAATTTGCTCCTCGTAGATGGGCAACTGAAGTTGGATACGAGCAAACCTCTGACAAAAGTGCAGACATATCGTATTCTGTTAGATACGATGATATTGCGAGTAACGGAGAGAAACGAGCGCCCAGGCCTCAATCCAATTTGCCTAAGTTAGCAGAAATGTTGATATCGTCTGAAAAATGGATTTGCACAGCAAATGGCGAAGTGTTGCATGCTACAAACTATCAGCAGCATGTAGGGCCTATATTCGGAATAGATAAATGCCGTGCCGCAAAGGAGCAGGCACTTAATGCAGGAGAGGATAAAATGGATAAACATTGGATTTCGTTGTGCAAGGTCAACCGCCCGGACAAGAACAGAGACATTTGGATGCTAAGACTGGCGGACGCTGTTGGCGGTGTCCTTGTGGCTCCTTATTTCGACAAGCAAAAAGAGCAAATACATGATAATCGCCTGTTCGTTTTTTGCGATGACGGCCCAACGGAACCCGGTCGCATCGGCTTTTGGGAGTGGGAAGAATTTGAGAGTGAGCCTGGACGATGGAAAACAACGTCCACCTACATGGAGCAAGCATCCCCTGTCGAGGTTATTGTTCTCGATGAAGTTTCCAATATAGAAGGCGTCATCATGTCTCTGAAAAGCGGCTTGAAGATTCCTTCGTATGCTCATGGCAAAATTATATTTGCCGCCAAGAACGACACAGGTTTTGAGGGTGTGCTATGTGATACTGGTGAGTCTTTGCTTCGCCAACGCAATCCTGAGTTAGTGGCATTGCGGGATGACATTTATACATTGCCATACTATAAATTAAGCAAAAGCGATATTTTTGAATGGAAATATGAATGGGAGTCTCGAAAAATATATAAATACATTTCACTTCGGGAACCGCAGAAGCGAATTCCGATATATCCAATAAGCGAAACAATAAAGAATATTTTTCTTTCCAGTATGGGATGGCCGATTTTCAAGGCACAAGCCATCCTCAAAAACGATTATTTGAAATTCCGTGAGGCTTTAGCATCTATACCCAAGGAATCCATTTTGGAAAGAGTGGCAGACACCTATGGAATCTCAATCCAAGAAGCCCAAACGTATGTGGATGAGTTCTTACAGATGGTTGAAAAATATATGACGGTGGAAGATGTGGATTCTGCAGTCATTACGCGTATCCTTAGCAAACATGGAGGACTTTGGCAAAAATGCAATGACATCGCCTATAATAAATGGATTGCTGACCATGCCAACGAAGTAAATACGGCGCAAGAAGAACTGGCAGTGCTTCAACACAAGGTGGCACAGGCCGAGAATGATGCGTCTTCGGCCAAGGAGAAGCATGGTGATATACTGCGTGAGGTAGCTGAAGCTCAAGATGATCTATGCCGTTTACAAGCAGAGATTGCGCGTTATAAGATACTCGAAAAGGAAACTGTAGCGGCAATTCGTGAAAAGATTGCCGGGGCTCAAAAGAATGTGGCCGGGTTTATAGCTGATCTTTCTATACTACTCCCTCAGGCGACTTCCAATGAATCGGGTTGGAAATATAGGCATATATCAGCGGTGTATCCGGAAGATGAAGTCGGGGTATCCAAAGATTGGAAAGATGAACTTAATGAATTGTCTCAAAACTTATCTTATTCTTTGAATGTAGAACCGGATCTTGCTACAATGCTTGCGGCGTTTCTGTACTCCGCCCACATTCACAACGCTCCAATCCTAATTGCAGGTCCCTGTGGGCAGGATATTGCTAATGCATTATCTGTCTCCCTATACGCAGACAATGCGGGACAATTGATGTTCGGGGAGCAATTCGATTGCGATATAGCGGATGCGGTAAATAATGTCAATGAACATATCGTTGCAGCGCAGAATATGTTTGGCAAGGGATGGGGGGATATAATCCCGCAAATGCTTGCTAATTCCCGAAAGCACATCGTTTGGACGCACCCCTATGTAGAAGATTTGGCCATAGAGCCGCAAGGTCTGTACAACTATATGCTTCCCGTTATCAGTGAGTGCTTCGTTGGAACAGTTTCCGCACTTGAACCATATGCGGGAAAACGATCGGAAGATTTTATCGGTTATGTTCCAAAGGATACACATCCACTGCGTATTGCCGCATTTAAAAAGCTAGGTATTAGTAAGGCGCTTCTGCGTCAACTCAGCCGTGTTATTTCGGATGCGAAGGTGATGGTTGATAGTCCCGAGAGAGCAAAAGATATGGAGATGCTTTTCGGGGTGATGCCGATTTGCGTGCTTACTGGACAGCTTGATGTGATGAGAGAGGTCTTGGAAGCGGAGAGTGGGATTTCCAGTGCCGTGAAAGCTGAAGCTGAGAGGTATCTCAAGGATGAATGATATATGGGAAATGAACTGATTATATCGATTGGCCGCCAATTGAACATCCCAGGGAAGGTCGACAATGAGTGGATATGTCGAGTGATTTACAGTATTGCGGGCCAAATGGGACTTGCATCGCTTTGGGACTATGATGAAGGCGAGGACACAGTTTCTATCCAGCACTTTAAAGAACGCATTGCGGAGATTTTTGCTGCCTATGAAGAACTCTATTCGAGTATAAAGTTCATATTTCCTGAGAAAAAGAGCGACTTGATTGACGAAATATATCACATCTATCTGCGAAGTGGATTCTTCTATCATTCCGCCTATCGAATTTCACCTGCTGTGCCATCATTTGCGACATATAACAATCTAACTATTTGCCGCGGGAGTTCACCTGATGCGCAGCTCTTTATGAGTGGGTTAGGCTACTATTCCCGACAAAAGAGTTCCGCTGATAAGTCGATAGCAGAAGTGTTTGGCTTGCAAAATCAAGGCCTTGAGGACTACCTCGGAGGCCTACTGGGGGATGGTGAGTGGGTTCCAATAGATTGGCCTGATAGCGCAGAATTTATGTACTTGGGGCCCTCGTTTAGGCTTGGATACTGGAAGCAAACCCCAGATAAAGATGGTAGGATTTCCCTCGCTCGATATGGGGAGCCGAGTAAAGTATATGCGTTCTACCGTTACTGCAACGGACAATATCAGCAAAAGGCCATCCCAGCATGGAAAACGCAAGATTTCTCACATTCATATCCAGGAAGTTATGGCGAACATGCAAGGATCATGTCAGCATTGTTGAAAAGCTATGACATGCTCCCTCCTGTACGAGTAAGTAGCGCAGGAGACCTTGTAGATATCAAAATTGGTTACCGCCTACCACCATCCGAGGAGGATTTTTTCAAACTATACAGCTGGCCTGTACGCTATAATTTTCCAATTAGATCACCACAGATATTTACAAGACGGATGGCAAAGGAAGTATACCCGGTTTTTAGGCATGTGCTGGAATCGATTGGGTATTGTTTTGCGGAGGAGTAATTATGGCAAATGGTGCAAATGGAGTCCACCTACAGCTACGCGAAGCTCTGGAAGACTACATTAAGTCTCAGTATTTTGGGAAATCTCCCATTTTGCTTTCGGCAGTACAGAATAAACTGGATCAAGAGGGCATTCTATATCAAAAACCTTATATCGAGTCCTCACCAGCATATAAGAGCGAATTAAATGGCATTCAGAAGTCTTCTAAACTGCCAGATTGGGTAAAGGCTTATTTTGACGCTCTGGCCAACGCAGACCTCGGGGTTCATTCCTCGCCGTTTTGCCATCAGGTAGAGGCATTGGAAGCCGCGTTTGCTGGAAAAGATCTCTTTGTTTCCACGGGAACAGGTTCCGGTAAAACGGAGTGCTTTATGTGGCCTTTGCTGGCAAAGCTTGCGGCCGAGGCACGGAATACACCTGCCAATTGGTCTATGCGTGGTGTCCGAACGATCATCATGTATCCGATGAATGCGCTTGTTTCAGATCAGGTTAGTCGTTTGCGGAGATTGATTGGCGATTCCGAGCATAGATTCGTAAATGCTTTTCGAGAGACCTGCGGAGAGGATTCGCGCCGCCCCCAGTTTGGTATGTATACGGGTAGGACGCCCTATGCTGGTAAGGAACCAAAACGCAGTGCGGATCGTTCACTTGTTGCGACTTACTCCGAAATGCTTAATGCAGAAACGAATGAAGAAAAGGCGTTTTTGCAAAAGTTGATTAAAGATGGAAAATTTCCTGTCAAAGAGGATTTCCATGAGTTTCTTAGGAAACTTTATGATAGCAAGCATATCCCCGATGATGAGGATGCAGAATTGGTTACCCGGTTTGAGATGCAACGGTTTTGCCCCGACATTCTCATTACGAACTATTCTATGCTTGAATATATGCTCCTTCGCCCTATCGAGTCCAAAATATGGGCAGATACACAGAATTGGCTGAATGCGGACTCTAACAATAAACTTTTGTTTGTTATCGACGAAGCGCATATGTATCGTGGTTCGGCTGGTGGAGAAGTCTCGTTTCTGATTAGGCGGTTGTTCCATCGCCTTGGCATTGATCGCAGCCGAGTTCAATTCATTTTGACAACAGCGAGTATGCCGAATAAGAACGAGGAAGATCGACGTGTAATCCAAACATTTGCAAACGATTTGACTGCCTCCGATGATGGGCACGAATTCCATTACCTTGCGGGTCAACAGGAAGAAATAGGAAGTGGCAGAGCATATGATATTCCTTTCGATAGATTCACTAAAGCACATCCCGAAAGCTTTGAAGGGGATAATGCGGAACGTCTTTTGGCGCTCAATAAGTTTTGGGAGGGGATCATCGACAGTCCTGCCCCATTCAGTACAGATAATAGTGCTTACCAATGGCTATATGACCATCTGGTAGATTATGTGCCGTTCCGCGAATTGTTTAAGCTTTGCCGGGGTACGACCGCATCTTTGCAGGAGTTGGCACAGTCTATCTTCCCCGGTGCAGAGTTGGAAGATGCTTTTCATGCTGTAGGTGTTATGCTTGCAATTGCACCACTGGCGCGAAGTGGAAGCGGGAGTGTTCTATTTCCTGCGAGAATGCACATGCTTTTTCGTGGTATCAAAGGTGTATACGCCTGTACTAACCCAGAGTGTTCCTGCGCCCATACAGAAAATGGGTTGACATTGGGAGAGGTATATTTTACTGATGGCAATTTGACCTGTAAAAAATGCGGAAGTACGGTTTATGAGTTATATAACGATCGTCGCTGTGGAAGTATTTTCTTTAGAGGCTTTGTCTTAAAGCAAGACTTTGACGATAGAAAGCGGACATACCTATGGCACTATCCTGGCATGATGAATGAGAATGAAGTGCAGGAAATACACCTGTTTGTCCCATCCGCAGACTATCAATTGCCGGAAAAGCAAGGAAAGAATAAGATACAACCATGCTATTTGGATGTTTGCAGTGGGTTTGTCGATTTCTCAGATGATTCATTGGATGGGAGTCCAGGAATCCGAAAGTTGTACTATGGGGAATTTACCACGAAGGCTCGCCCTGATATATTGACATTCTCAACTTGTCCTCATTGCCGTCATGAACTGGGAAAAAGGCAACTTACGTCATTTAGTACACGAGGAAACCAATCTTTCTTCAACTTGATTAAGGCACAGTTTGCTGCCCAGCCGGCAGTTCCGGAAAAAGTAGGGGAGCCGGATCGACTACCTAATGAAGGAAGAAAAATTTTGCTTTTCTCGGATAGCCGACAGCGCGCGGCAAAGTTGGCGCGCGATATGTCGGATGCCTCTGACGCAACAGTGGCACGGCAGCTTGCTGCCATCGCTATCGACCGCATGGAGCATGAAGTTTCTGAGCAGTCGATGAATTATATCTATGACTATTTCGCCATGGTGGCCGTAGAGCATCATGTTCAGATTTTCCACGATAGTGAAAACGAAAAACAGCGGGAACGCTTAGTTGAACACGGAAGCATAGCTTCAAAAAACTACAAAAGGGCTAAGAGCAGAAGACAAGAATATCATCCTCGTTTTTCGATCGACAATGCTCCTACGCAGATGAAGGAGCAACTCTTGCACTTTTACTGTGGTGGATACAATACATTGATAGATTCTGCTATAAGTTGGATAGAGCCTACGGATGAAGCAAAATGGAATGCAATTGACGCTTTGGAGGATGCAGGTATTGATGTCTCTGAAGAAGAATTTATGGAATTGTTCAACGCATGGATATTATCCACCTGTGATAACGCAGTCATCCTTGGACACACCATTAAGGATACGACCCGCGAGAAAGTTCGGCCCAATTATGTGGGATACGGTGTCACAAAAGATTCGAAGTTTTCGACCAGTATACGAAAAATAATGGAGTGGGGCGACAATGACCCTATTTCAGCAAAATGGAATCGCATTTTGCGCGAGACCTTCATGGATGAGGGATCGGAATCTAACGGCAAATACTACATTGATCTTTCGCGTGTTAAACCTCGCTTTGACTTGAGTCATACATGGTTTCGTTGTGAACACTGTTCGGAGTTGACACCATATATGCTTAAAGGCAAGTGCCCAAACTGTCAGCACGAGAGTATTCATCCTATGACAGATGCAGAAATTAGTGCACTGGATTTTTGGCGTAAACCTATCAATGACGCGTTGCAGGGGGAGCCGATTCGCGCAATTGATACGGAAGAACATACGGCACAGCTTTCTCATAAAGATCAGCGTGATGAACTGTGGTCTAAAACAGAGCAGTACGAACTTAGGTTTCAAGATTTCCTGCAAAACGGCGAAGCACCTGTGGATATTCTAAGCAGCACCACCACCATGGAGGTCGGTATTGATATCGGTTCTTTGGTCGCTGTTGGCCTGCGCAATATTCCGCCTATGCGAGAAAACTATCAGCAACGCGCTGGACGTGCTGGGCGCCGTGGCTCAAGTCTGTCAACCATAGTAACTTTTTGCGAGGATGGCCCACACGACTCGCTGTATTTTTCAAACCCTGTCCCTATGTTTAGAGGTGACCCGAGAAAACCGTGGATAGATGTAAGAAGCGAAAAAATTGTTCAGCGACACCTTGGCATGGTGGCACTGCAGGCGTATCTCCAGTTAAAGGGAAATAGCCTTGATGTTATCCCTGCGATTGATTTTTTGGATGAGAATCTACAGGACTTTTGCGGATTCTTAGACACATTCGCAATTGATTGCATGAGTATTCTTGTGCCGATAAATTCGCAGAAGGCGTTGCGAAGTTATAAGTCGAGTCTAAAAGATTCTCTGTCGGTGCTAAAGTTAAAGCGGGATGCACACCCTGAACTGTTTGAGTCGGATGGTAGTGGTGATTCAAGCAAGAAAACTTTTTTGGATGCGTTGTATGAAGAAGGTATTATTCCTACCTATTCATTTCCCAAAAATGTTGTCAGCACATATATTTCCGGTATAGACGGCAAAGTGAAGTATCAGGTGGAGCGAGGCTTAGATGTTGCTATTGGCGAGTATGCTCCTGGGCGGGCAATTGTTGTAGATAAAACGACTTATCAAATTGGAGGCTTGTATTATCCGGGTGGTGGTCGGACTGAACAAACGGCTTATTCTCCAGCCAGAGCTTTTATTCAAGATGCGAGTTACTGCAAAAATATCTCTACCTGCACTGAATGCGGATGGTTCGGGTTAGATGAGGATCATCCGCATAAATGCCCATTTTGCGGGAACGACAAGCTCACGCATATGCTTCCTATGCTGCGTCCTTGGGGATTTGCACCTCGCGACGCCAAGGCAATAGAACAAGCCCAATTAAGCGAAGAGTATACCGCAACGCAACAGCCCCTTTATTCCACATTGCCTGATGCTGACGATGTTGTAGCTATTAAGGGATATTCCAACACCAGAATGGCGGTTCGGCCAAATCAGCGGATCATCATGCTCAACAAAGGCATTGGAGATAAAGGCTTCACCATCTGTTGCGACTGTGGTGCAGCGATGCCTGGTGATGATCCATCTGTACTCAAAGATATCATGCGGCCTTATAGATCCAAGTTTCTTAGAACCCGCTGCAAGCACAATGAAACAAAGAATGTCAATCTCGGATATGACTTTATTACAGATATGCTTGTGCTGGAGATTGCCCTGGATCGACAGCAAGTTAGTATGGACCTCGCAAAAAATTCTTGGTTAAATCGTGCGGGACAGTCTCTTGCAGAAGCACTGCGCTTGTCAGCATGCCAAGAGCTCGATATTGAGTTCACCGAGCTCGTTACTGGCTTTCGTGTTAGGCAGAATCAGAAAGGTGATTTTATTGATATTTATCTCTACGACAGTCTTTCAAGCGGTGCAGGCTATGCCGTCAGCATTGAAGCATCTATCCAACAGTTGCTGATTAAAACAAGAGAATTGCTAAGTAGTTGCAACTGCGATAGTGCTTGTCATAAGTGCTTGAAGCACTATCGGAATCAATATGTCCATGGGTTGCTTGATCGCAGTGCTGCGCTTGATTTGCTGACATGGGCAGAGAAAGGGGTTCGGAGTCCAATGCTCCCTGTTTACGAACAAAGAAACTTGCTGCAATCCGTAGAACAGATACTTCAATTCTCTGGTGTACATATTGATTTTGACCACGAACCTATTGAGGCAGAGAGCTTCCATGGCAAAAAGAGGATTGTAGTATATCCCGCAATGTGGGCGAGACCTACCGAAAAAAATATGGTTTTTGTGAGCGACTCCTATTTGAAGTATGCAAAACCGTATGCATTAAAAACTATCGTAGACGGGCTGTAAAGAACGGTAACCGCGATGCTAAAGCATCGCGGTTACCGTTCTTTGTGGTGGAATTTGTGTTAGAGATAATGAGGAGGTATTGCCAAAATGCAAAGGTGCAACTTTTGAGATTGTATTTCAATCGTCAAAATTGTCCCGCTGCATGGCTTCATCAATGGCACGGTTGATATAGGCATTGACGGATTCCCCCTGCTGCGCCGCATGTGCCTGAATAATGTCTTTTTTTCCTTTGGGCATTACAAGATTGACACGATCATAATTGCTTTTCATGTACTTGTTTACCGCTTTTTGCTGTGCTTTACTTGCTGGAGACATGGCAGAACCTCCTGATGCTACTGTGTATTATAGTACCATAAAGCAATATCTACGCATATATACAAATTGCACATATTTGTGCAGATATATTTGGTAATTGCGTTAATTGATATATCTGCGCAGATATGCTATTCTGTCAATAGAAAAAAGAACAACGGCAGCTTTGAGGAGCGCCAACTCCTCAAAGCCTGCGCAGGTGATCTCAGCACCTACACAACGGACGAATCCGCACCGTATGGGGTTATTATACCCGTTTGACCCCGATTTTGCAAGCGGAATCCGGTCTATTTGTCATACTCATGACACCGTGTAGTGCCTCGGCCTGCACGGTGTTTCTCTTTTCTCATTTCACCGAAAGGAGGAAAACGCATGAGTCAAGATCGTATTCCGTTTCCCGCGTCCCCAGCATGTTCTCCGTCCCCGGCTCATAGGCTGTGGCGAGGGGGAATGAACGTGGAAGTCAAGCACACCCATCCGCAGTATGAGGATCCGCAGGCGCGGCAGCAGCAGATGAAGGACGCCTACGCCGCCTGCATGGCGAAGCTGCGGGCGCTGCGGGCGGCCCAGCGGGAAAAGACCGCATGAAGACGGACGCGGTATACGCCCGCCAGTCCGTGGAGAAAAAGGACAGCCTGTCCATCGCGGGACAGATCGACCTGTGCCGCCGCACGGCTGACGGTGGGGAGCTGCGGGTCTACAAGGACGCCGGCTACTCCGGCAAAAACACCGAGCGCCCCGCCTTCCAGCAGCTGATGAAGGACATCCGTGCCGACCGAATCGGCACGCTGTACGTCTACCGGCTGGACAGGTTCTCCCGCAGCGTGGCGGACTTCGGCCAGCTGTGGGAGGTGCTGCAGGAACACCATGTGGAGTTCGTGTCAGTCAACGAGAACTTCGACACCAAGACGCCCATGGGACGGGCCATGCTGCACATCATCATGGTGTTCGCCCAGCTGGAGCGGGAGACCACCGCCGAGCGCGTGCGGGACAACTATTACCGCCGCGCGGCGCTGGGCGCGTGGCCCGGCGGCCCGGCGCCCTACGGCTTTGACAATGGCCGGGCACGCGGGCGGGATGGCCGGGAAGTCCCGTCCCTTATCCCCAACGACAAGGCGGCGGTAGTGCAGCGGATCTTTCAGGAGTATGCCGCCGAGGACATGTCACTGGGGCTGCTGGCTCGCAAGCTGACCGCCGAGGGCATCCCCGCTCCCAAGCGCGCCACATGGGACAACGTGACGCTGTCCCGCCTGCTGCACAACCCCGCCTATGCGATGGCAGACGAGCAGGTGCGGCTTCACTATCTGGGTCAGGGCGTGGAGGTCACCAGCCCGCCGGAGGCCTTTGACGGCGTACACGGCGTGTTGCTGGTGGGCAAGCGGGAGGCCAATGCGCGGAAGTACACCAAGACCGAGAACCATCGGGCATCCGTGCTGAACAGTGTGGGCATCGTGCCGTCGTCGCTGTTTCTGATGGTACAGGCAAAGCTGGCTCATAACCGCCAGGTGGGCAACAGCGGCAAGGGCAAGCACACATGGCTCTCCGGCCTGCTGAAATGTGCCAAGTGTGGCTACAGCCTGTCCGTTGTGGCGGACAAGTCCTATCGCTATCTGGCGTGCAGCGGGCGGTACAATATGAACCGCTGCGACGCCGCCATCCACGTCAAGCTGGCAGAGCTGGAAGCGGTGGTGCAGACGGAGATCGAAAAGCTGCTGACTCAGTGCCCGCAGGAGCCCGTTGTGCCGAAGCCGGAGGAGGACAGCTATACCCGGCGGCTGCTGGAGCTGGATCGCCGCGCCGAGCGCCTGATGGACGCCTTTGCCGAGAGCGAGGATTTGCCCGCGTCCTATCTGCAGAAAGCGCTGGGGAAGATCGAAAAGGAGCGCGAAGCGCTCCGGCAGGCCCAGCGGCGTGAAGCAGGCCGCGTTCCGCTGCCGGAAAAGCTGGTGTTCAGCGAGTTGTCCTTTGAGGAGAAAAAGACCGTGGCCGCCCAGTTCATCCGCCGCATTGAGGTGGTGGAGGACAGCGCGGAGATCATCTGGACGGTGTAAATCTAAATTGATACAAAAGAGGAGTAACCATTATGAACGACGAACGTAAAGCAACTATTGAAGTAGACATGACCGACGACGAGTGGATCGAACTGTTGTGTCTGTGTGAGGAAATCAATCTGACGCCGGGGGATCTGGCTGTGGCATTCTGTCAGGAGGTCATCCGGCAGCAGGCGCTGCTGCGTATTATCGCCGCCGCTGTTCGCGCCGATGTAGCCAATCAACTCAACCGATAACAGGAGGAATTGCACCTATGAAAATCGAAAACAAGACGCCCATTGCAGAGGAGATCATCCGCAACAACCCCACCGGTCACGGTCTGTTTGCCGGCATCGGGGACAACTTCAACAGTGTGGCGCAGGTCATCTGCGAGCTGATGGATGACGCGGTCTCCAACCTCCGCGCCAACAAAAACGATCCCGAACTGTCCATGACGGTGGTACTGTCACTGGAAAATCTGGGCGATGCGGTAGAGATCACCGTGACAGACGGCGGCACGGGCATTGCCGACCTCAGTAGTGCGCTGACCATCGCTTGCCGGGATGGCGCGCAGACACCGTTGAACGAACACGGCTTCGGGCTCAAGCACGCACTGGCTTCTTGCGACAGCAGCCCTGAGCAGAAGTGGAGTATTCGCACCCGCACGAAGGCCGACGCGGCGGCGAACCAGTACCGTGAGGTCAAAGCGCCGTATTCCATGGGGACGTCTGAGCTGGACAAGCCCATGAAGGTGCGTTTCTATTCAGGTACGGGCGGCCTTCCCCATCCCACCGGCACATCGGTCTCTGTCCGCTGCCCCATGGCAAAGTTCCGGACGGTGAAGCCTGACCGTAAGGCAGCACCCTCCGATTTCCACAATCTGGTGCGGTATATCATTGAGGAGCTCCGGTACGTCTACGCGGGCATTCTGGCAAATACATCCATCACCATGGAAGTGGTGGAGATTAGCGGCAGCGAGGAAACGCAGCATACGCTGACGCCGCTGCTGCCGGTGTGGGAGGAGGGCAGCGTAAAGGATTACGGAGATATCCCCTGTAATCTGGGCGGCGGCCCGCTGACGATTCGTTGTAAGTACGGCAACATTCTGAAGAACCCGTCCAACGCCATCTACTACAAGTGCAACATGGAGTCCAGCGGCGTGGAGCTGCGCATCAATGGACGCGCCATCGAACACGGGATGTTTGACCGCGTTTGGGGCGAGGCCATCCATCCCAGCCAGAACCGTTTTTTGGTGCAGGTAGACTTGATTACGGACAACCCCGCCGCGCTGCCCGCCACGAAGAATACGAAAACCTCGTTCTGTGAAGCTGATCCGCGTCTGAAGAACTTGCTCAGCTGGATCGCCTCCTATGTTCCCGCCCCGGCCAAGGATGTGGATTCGATGGAATTGCGGTATGTCAAGGAGCTGACCGCCAAGCGGGAGAACGACCCCACCGCCCTGCGGGTAAGCCGCGAAGAGCCGGTGTTCCAGAAGATCGGGCTGAAGGCCAAGGTCGATCTGTTCGTGGGCTACATCGACCGCGTGACCATCTACGAGGCCAAGGCCGGCAAGACCAAGGCGCTGGACTTGTATCAGCTCCGCATGTATGTGGACGGCTGTGCTTTGGACAATAAGCCTGTGGATGAAGCCGTGCTGATCGCCAAGCGCCACTCGGCAGAGGTGAAGGAGCTGCGGGACATCTTGAACACCCTGACCGCGCCTGACGGACGCCCCTACAACTTCCGGTTGGCTACTTGGGACGAAGAGGGTATCGTGATCCGCCAGAGCGCGTAAGAACAGCCGGGGAAAAGTGTGCAAAGATTGCACACTTTTCCCAGACAGGAAGGAGTGAGAATATGGCCGATGAAAGCACCATCATCCGCTGGACTTGCACCGCAAAATCAGGTACAATGGGAGCAGAAATTTACAAAAGAGAAAGGAAGACTGACCATGACATATACTTCCGCGCAGGCCAACAAGCTGCTGAAAAAGCTCAACGACGAGCACGCCGCCCTGCTGGATAAGGAGAACCGCAGCAAGGATTTCCGCGCCGCCATGGGCGAGGACGTGGAGTCCGTACGTCCCGCCTACGATTACGCTGATACCCAGAAGAAATTGGCGGAGTTAGAGCAGCGTATCCGCAAGGTGAAGCACGCCATCAACGTCTTCAATGCTACACATGTTATCCCTGACTTCGGTATGACCATCGACGAGATGTTGGTGTACATCCCCCAGCTGACCCAGCGCAAGAACAAGCTGGCCGATATGAAAGCCCGTCTGCCTAAGCAGCGGGTGGAGGAGCAGTATGGCCGGCAGTCCAATATCATCGACTACTCTTACGCCAACTACGACCTAACCGCGGTAGAAGCCGATTACGAAAAGGCCGCCGATGAGCTGTCCCGTGCCCAGCTGGAGCTGGACGCCGTGAACCAGCGGGACACGTTTGAACTGGAAGAGTAAAAACCGTTCCGTCGCGCTGTCCGCACCATTTTTTATTACAAGTAGTGACCTCCGACCGTGTTCAATGTTGCTGCGGAGGCGGGTTATTCTATTTGTTATGGGGTTATGTGGCCCGAGTTCAATGTTTCGGGTCGTTGCTATAACTGGCTGTGGAAGTTGCGAGAAAACTTTTCCCCCGGAGGTCGAAGTACGGTTATAGGCCTCCGGTTTTTCATCAGAAAAAATGTGCAATGATTGCACACTTTTCCAAAGGAAGGTGAGGTATGAACGTAAAAGATCTGATTCTGTGCCAGCCTGCGGCGGACATCGCCGCCGCGCTGCTCGACCGACTGGATGTTGAACCCGCCAAGCGTGATAAGGGCATCTGCCGCATCACGGCGCTTATCGACAGCTTACGTTACATGGAACCCGATGCTACCGATTACATGCTTCTGGGCGTCTATCACATGTACGATGACAGGGAATTTCTGGATGCCAACTTGTACCGTAAGAGTGAACTCCCCGCCAAACTTGCACCGCTACCTGACATTCTCACGATGAAAGGCATCGACGAATTGACCGTGGATGAGACCGAGCAGACCGCCCGCGCCATTCAGCTACCTCAGTGCTACGCATTTGAACTGTCGCCATGGCGCGAGGTACTGGGTTACGAGGTCAACACCGCCAACGCACGGGAGGTAGGCATTGCCGCCTTTTGCGCGGCGGTGCTGTACGAGATGACCTTCTTTGGCTTTGACGAAGAGGCAGTGGATGCAGAACGGCAAAAGCTCTATGACTCCTTCCGCGAGGCAGAGGAGTTGGACAAACTCCCGCCGGAGGAACGGGCAAAACACTTTTTCTCTGCGGAGGAGGTCTTTGCCGAGTTGGGCATTCCCGAGCCCTCCGAGGAAGAACAACAGGAAACGCATCGGCAGATGTGCAGGGAGATGCTGATCAATAGTCTGAGAACGTATCAGATGCTTGAGAAATATGTGAAAAAGTAATAAACAGAGAAGGCCATCGGCAAATAGCCGATGGCCTTTTCTGTCAGTACCGCGTCACGCCTGCACCCTATACTTCACACGATTCCCATACCGCGTTGAGGTCAACAGCCCCAGTTGTTCAAACTTCAGCACAAAGCTGCGGATGGTGGCGTAGGCGGCGTTGCCGAAGTCCTTTTCCAGCTGCTTGGTGGAGAACTCAGCTTCCCCGTATGCGGAGAGGACAAAGCTCCACAGAGCCTTTTCCTTCTCTGTGACCTGCCCTTGCGACAATGCATCCTGAAACGCCTCGGTTGTCCGTCGGGCAGGGAGCACTCCGTTCAGCTTGTGATACACATTCTCAATGAAATACACTAAGAACGGCGTTACGTCCAGTACGCCGCTGATGTGGGCATTTTCCTCCGCCAGCGTATAGGCGTCATAGTACCCCTTGCGGCTCTTGTTGACATACTCAGACAGCGGCACGAACAGGGCGGAGGAATACCCCTGCTGTACCAGATACCACAGGTGCATCAGCCGTGCCATTCTGCCGTTGCCATCAAAATAGGGGTGCAGATAGGCAATATAGAAGTGGATCAGAGCCGCTTTCAACAGGTCGTTGCTGTCGGAATCCTCATGGATGAAGCGCACCAGTTCGCCCATGCGCTCCGGCAGCTGCTGCCACGGCAGTCCGGTGTGTTCCACCTTGGAGCCGACCACATACACGCTGTCGTGCCGATAGAAGCTGCCGGGACACAGACGGTCCTCCTCCGGCAGATAGGCACCGATGGCGGTCTCGTACAGCTGGTGGATGGATGCTTCGGTGATCCTGTTGGCGGGATCGCTGATGAACTCCAGACCCTTCTTCATGCCATAGATGCGGTTCTCGCTTTCGTCTGCCGGAGCAAAGCCGGACAGGATCTTACGGACACTGTCGCGGGAGAAGTCCACCTGCTCGATGGTGAAGGTGGAGATGATCTCCTCCTCCATGGCCTTCGCGCCGTAAAGCTGCGTGCTGCTCTGCGGCGTCAGCAGGATTCGGGCGGCAGAGAGATGCACCTGCGCGACACTATTCAGATAGACAAGGGCCTGCCCGGAAAAGTCCTTCAGCGGCAGCGGACGATAGAAACCGTTTTTCAGCAGCGACACAAACTCTCCCATATCTGCCTGCGGATATTTGTAGCCCAGCTTCTTCAAGTCCAGCACACTTTTATCCGACAGCATTTTCGTAAACAACGCAGCGTCCATATAGCACCTCCTATTGATATTAAATAGTATCAGTTTATATCAGTATACAGAAGTGTTTCCGGAAATGCAAGAGAAAATGCCGTCATAGGCTTTGAAGAACCCAAGAGCGAAATCTTGCGGCCCAAAAGTGATGAAATCAACATCAGGTTTCAGAGGAGCCTTCTTGAAGTGAATGCATTCACAAATTGGTAGAGATAGCTTTCTGCGTCATCCGTGCCTCGCCGGAGGACAGCGCATCGGCACCTTGCGCACAACCCCTCAAATTTGACCTCTCTCGTGCCCGAAACACCCCTCAAACACCCCATTTACAGGTCAAATTTTTGGGTGATGCGCACCGTAGCCAAGCCAGCAAACCCTTGCGGCACAACGGCTTTAAGTCATTTCCGGTTGCTCCACATCCCACTGGATGGGCTCCATACCCATAGCACGGATGGCGGCAATGACGTGGTCATCATACTCGCCGTAGGGGCAGCGGATCAGCGTGGGCGTCACACCGGTGACGGCGCTGATACGCTCATTGCTGGCGGTGATGTCCGCCGTGATCTGCTCTGCCGACAGGCTGTTGTAGTGGTCGTGGTGGTTGGAGTGACTCATCACCTCGTGCCCTGCATCGTGCAGCGCCTTCACCGACTCAGGGTACTTTTCCGCCCAGTCGCCCACCACGAAGAATGTGGTTTTGACATGGTACTTCTCCAGAATGTTGATGAGGGTCTGGGTATCCTCGTTGCCCCACGGTGATGCAAAAGTGCGGCAGTTCACGGAGAACTGTCGCACTTCTTTATTGTGCTTTTATGATAGCATAAATGCGTCCTATCTGCAACAAAACTTGGTTCAAAAAAGTGAACGCTTTTTGATAGCTGGTTATGGAAAAAACGTTGTAGGACAAGCAATTGCCGATATTTGTTTTGTGATTTTAGTCGGGAAACCAGAATGGATGCTCACCACATTTCTGCCAGCAGGAAATCCTGAAGATGCACGATCTTAATGCCGTTTTCAATCCCCGCATCCATGTCATTCAGGGTGACAACATATTTGGGGTAGCGGTGATGTTTTCGGGAATGTCCATCTCGGTGTACCGCTTGCAGATGATATGATCCGCAGGCACACCCCGCCGCAAAAGCTCCTCCTCTTTTTTGCATTTTAATATAGAGCGCATATCGTTACCCCTCCAGCAGAGCGCGGCAGCCCTCCGGGAGCAGATAGTCGATCTCCATGCGGTTTCCCTCGTAGACGCGAATTTCCCGGATGGCGGCGGCGACTGTGGGGCGATCCAGCTCCGCCAGCTGCCCCGACGCCAGCAGTTCCTTTACCCACGGCAGACATAGCGGATCGTCCTGCGCTGTGCCGCGCAGCTTGTCCAGCTGGGCTTGCAGCGCCTGCTCCTGTGCGTCATAATCGGCGCGGTAGCGGAGGAAGTCCTCCTTGGAGATCAGCGCGTCCTGATAGTCTTCGTAGGCGCTCTGGCGGCGGCGCTGAATGCGCTGTAAGGCCGCCTCCAGCTTTTGCGGCGGGTCGTCATTTGAGGAGAGGCGCTGCGCCGCGCCCTGCTGTGCCAACTGACGGAGGTTTTCCACGGCGGCCAAGAGCCGGTTCAAATCATCCAGCACCACCTTCGCCACCACATCGTGGGCGATATAGTGCTTGCTGCACACGGATGCGCCGTAGCGCTTATATGAGCCGCAGGTGTAGAAGGTTTTGCCGCCCCAGGTGGTCTTGACCATGGCTCGTCCACAGTCGCCGCACTTGAGAAAGCCCGCAAAGGGACTGACATTCTGTTGAAAATCCGGCGTGCGGGCGTTGGCGTTCAACAGAGCTTGTACCCGCTGCCACTGATCTTTTTCGATGATCGGCTGGTGTGTGTCGGATACCACCGTCCACTGGGAGCGATCCTTCCGCTTGGCTTTTCCGTGCATCTGCAGGCGGTCGTCCCGTCCCTGTTCCATATTCCCGATGTACATTTCGTTCTGCAGGATACGGTGGATAGTGGCATACGTCCAGTAGGTGGTAGACTCCAGCCGGTGGTTGTTGCGGTATTTTTCACCGGTGAGCCGCTTGTACTCACTGGGGCAGGGAATACCCTCCTCGTTCAGCTGCTTGGCAATGCGGATCTTTCCCATTCCGTTTTCAAACAGGGTAAAGATGCGCCGCACCACCTCCGCCGCAGGCGGATCGATAACAAGACGGTTATGATCCTGCGGGTCCTTACAGTACCCGTAGCAGGCAAAGGCCCCGATAAACTCGCCCCGCTGCTGCTTGGCGTGGAGGGAGCTTTTGACCTTTCGGGAGATGTCGCGTGCATACTGGGTATTAAACAGATTCTTCAGCGGCATCATCATGTCGTAGGCACCGCGGACACTGTCGATGTTGTCCGTGACGGCGATAAACCGCACACCGTGCTCCGGCAGCCAGCGTTCCAGATAGCGGCCTGTTTCGATGTAGTCACGCCCAAAGCGGGACAGATCCTTTACCAGCACACAGCGGATGCGCCCGCTCTCTATGTCCCGCAGCATCCGCTGAAAGGCGGGGCGCTGGAAATTCGTGCCGGTATAGCCATCGTCGGCATAGCATTCCGCCATTACCAACTCAGAATGATTTTCGATATACGATTCCAGCAGCTTCCGCTGGTTGCCGATGGAATCGCTCTCCATGCGGTCTCCGTCCTCCCGGGAAAGGCGGCAGTACAGCGCAGTAGGCAGTGGCGGCTTCTCCATAAGCTCCCTCCTTTCCGTGGACTGCCCGCAGACTTTATGCCGCCTGTGTGTGGGCGCGGATCAATTCCAACAGCAGCGCCTCTGCCGTCTGTTGCCCAAGAAAATTGCGAGTGACGGTGATTGCCGGAGTGGGTGCTTGCTGAACGGTTGGCATAAACAGACCTCCTCTTTGAGAATAGTCCATCGTATGCGCGCTGCGGAAACCGTATGTTTGTCGGTTGGACATAAGGACTGCCTCCTATTCGAATTGATAGGAAAACAAAACACCGTGCAGGATGTAAAATATCCTACACGGTGTCAAAATCATGATGACAAATCAAACGGATTCACATGCTATTGTACCATCGATGTCTGCGATCCGTATCATGGACGCAATCTGCGGGGCGACCTTGTGAATCGTATTCGTGCAAATCAGGAGGAAATCTGCTCCGGCAGCCTCAATGCGCTTGGCAGCGTAACATACCCCGGCGAGCCGCTTGCAACCGCACAAGCGTCGGCAGACGCGGCCTTACAGCCGGAAGCACTTTTTCAGCGCCGTATACTCACCCAGCACCAGCAGCGTCAGGCCGCTGTCCAGCACGGTTTCCGGCGAGGTGGTCACATCGGTTTTGCCGTTCTGCTTCACGCCGAGGATGTTGACGCCGTACTTTCGGCGGATGTCCAGATCACCGATGCTGTGACCCTGCCAGCTGTCCGGGACGGCGACCTCGATAATGGCGTGCTTCTCGTCCAACTCTATGTAATCGAAGATGTGGTTGGCGGTGTACCGGATGGCCGCCCACTTCGCCAGCTGCTTTTCCGGGTATGTCACCGCGTCCGCGCCGTTGCGCAGCAGAAATTTTGCCTGCACATCCCGCTCGGCGCGGGACACCACATATTTCGCCCCCAGTTCCTTGAGCAGGGACGTCGTTTCCAGCGAGTTCTGGAAGTCTCCGCTGATGGTAACGTAGCAGACATCATAGTTTCCAACGCCCAGCGAGCGCAGAAAATCCACGCGGGTGCTGTCACCGATCTGTGCGTTGGTGACAAAGGGCATACATTCGTTGACACGCTCCTCGTCCCGATCCACCGCCATCACCTGATGCCCCAGCTCGCTCAGCTGCATGGCAAGGTGCCGCCCGAAGCGGCCAAGTCCGATCAATAATACGTTTTTCATCGTGCGCTCCTTTCAGCCTACGGTGATCATTTCCTTCGGGTACCGGGCATAGGTCAGATCATGCCCGGAGAATGCGGCGTAGATCAGGGTCAGTCCCCCGACACGCCCGAAGAACATCAGCAGAATGAGAATGCCCTGCGACAGCGTACCCAGCTGCGGCGTCAGCCCCAGTGTCAGCCCTACCGTCCCGGCAGCGGATGCCGTTTCATAGAGACAGGCACCCAGTGGCAGTCCCTCCGCCGCACTGATGACCGCCGCGCCCGCGAAGGTCAGTCCCAGATACAGCAGCAGGATGGCGGCGGCGTTCCGCACAGCGGAGGGCTCCAGTCTGCGCTTGAAAAGCTGTGGATCCTCTCGCCTGCGGAAAGCGGCGACCGCGTTGGCGGCCAGCACAGCCAGTGTCGTTACCTTCATGCCGCCCGCCGTGGAGCCGGGCGCGCCGCCGGTCAGCATCAGCAAAATCGTGACCGCCTGTGAGGTATCGCTCATTTTCGTCAGGTCAGCGGTGTTGTAGCCCGCCGTTCGCGGCGTGACCGCCTGAAAGAGCGACGCCAGAACGCGCTGTCCCGCGGGAAGCTCAGCAAAGTCCGTCAGGAAGAAGAGCACTGCCGGAAGCGCGATCAGGATGACGGTTGCGCTCAGAATGACCTTGCTCTGCATCCGGTACCGCCGCAGGTGCAGCCGGTGGGTGCAGACATCGTCCCATGTCAGAAAACCGATACCGCCCACGACGATCAGCAGCATGATGACGATATTGACCAGCGGGTCGGCCATGTACGCCGTCAGGGAAGGGTAGAGGGCATCCGCCCGCCCCAGAATATCGAACCCCGCGTTGCAAAAGGCGGAAACGGAGTGAAAGATTGCCATCCACACGCCCCGCAGTCCATAGTCCCGGCAGAACGCCGGCAGCAGCGCAAGAGCGCCGACCAATTCCACAAGGAACGTTCCCTTGAGAATAAACCGCGTCAGGCGCACGATGCCGCCCACCACCGGAGCGGAAATGGCATCCTGCATGGCACTGCGCTCCTTCAGCGAGATATTCTTGCCGGAGAGCATCAAGAACGTTACAGCCGCCGTGATGACGCCTAAGCCGCCGATCTGGATCAGCAGCAGGATGACGGACTGTCCGAACGCGGACCAGTAGCTGCCGGTGTCCTGCACCACCAGGCCCGTTACGCAGACGGCGGAGGTGGAGGTAAACAACGCCTCGTGAAACGGCGTCCACACCCGCCCTGCCGCCGAGATGGGCAGCATCAGTACCAGCGCACCCAGCAGGATCACACCGGCAAAGCCGAGGATCATGATCTGGAAGGATGTCAGATGGCGTTTCAGATGGAAACCGGTTTCTGTCACAGGACTCACCTCCTAAAATCGACTGCGTTCCCAATTTCGCGTACAGTATAGCACGGTTTTCGCGTTTCGGCTATGCAGATTTTGCTAAATTTTCGGCTCAAAACGACGGGAGCGACTGTGAACCTTTCTTTAATTTTTACAGAAATCATTGCAATTTCTTTACATTTACAGTATGATATGCCCCGCGCCAATATTTTGACAGATTTCGCAGGCCTTCCCCTGAGGGAGACCTGCGGCAGGAGACATATATGCTGAAGACAAAACCCAATGAGATAGCGAATCAACCCCAGGCACCCCATGAGACATCTGCTGCGGTGCGAGCCCCGCGCCGCGGCCTGTGGCAGGAATGGCTCCGCAGCCTGCTGCTGTTCTGCGGCGCCAGCGTCTATGTGGAGCTGTGCCTGCACCTGTGCGTCTATCGCTCGCTGGACAGGCGGGCGGTCTATCTGGTGCTGTTCGGACTGCTGGGTGGAACGGTCTGCACGCTGCTGACCACGCACCTGCCCAAGATCGCCCGACAGATCGTGGGCGTGCTTCTGGTCGCCGTGCAGGTGCTGTTTGCCGAGGTGCAGCTGATGTACCACGCCATTTTCGGCAACTTCATGCCCATCAGTCAGGTGAGCATGGGCGGGAACGTCATCACCAATTTCGACTCGCAGATCCTGTACAGCATCGGCAAGAACATCGTGCCCATCCTTCTGCTGCTGGTACCGCTGATCGTGACGATCCTCTGCCTTGCTCTGCGCAAGATCCGGGTGCTGACTGTGCGGCTCAAGTGGAGGCAGGCGCTGGCGACGCTGGGTATCCTGCTGACGCTGCTGCTGGCTACGATGGGCATTATGTACGCCGGGCGGGGCAAATCGTTCTCCGTCTACAAAACCTTCACCAATGTGAACACCTCTACCGACAGCAGCTATAAGAGCGTGGGCATGCTGGCCACCACCGTGCAGGAGCTTCGCTACATGGTCTTTGGCAGCAGCGGCAGCGTCATCATCACGCCGTCCTCGCTGGGCACAGACACCAGACGGCTCTACAGCAGCAATTCCTATAATGTGATCGAGCGCATCGACTTTGCAAATCTGGCGGAGTCCACGGATGATGCCATGCGCAAAACCACGGACGAATACTTGGCGCAGGTGGTCCCCACCCGGAAGAACAACTACACCGGGCTTTTGCAGGACTACAACCTGATCACCATCTGTGCCGAGAGCTTCTGCCCCTGGTTCATCAGCGAGGAGCTGACGCCCACCCTGTACAAGCTGTCTCACACGGGCATTATCTTCGATAATTACTACGGTACGTTCCAATCCGTCACCACCAACGGCGAGTACACCATGTGCATGGGACTGTATCCCGATATGTCCCGCACCAAGACGGATTCCAGCTTCAACGTGGCGGGCACCAACTATCTGCCCTTCTGCTTGGGTAACGCCCTGAAGGAAAAGGGCTACCAGACCTGGGGCTATCACGACTATATCGGCGATTTCTACAACCGGAACATCACCCACGCCAACATGGGCTATACCTTCAAGGCGGCGGACTCCGGGCTGGATATAAAGATCGACTGGCCCTCCTCCGATCTGGAGATGATGGAGGCCTCCGTGGACGACTACCTCAGCAGCAGGGAGCCCTTCCACGCCTATTACATGACCTTCAGCGGCCACTATCAGTACAACTGGGACAACGCCATGAGCGCCAAGAACCACGACGCGGTGAAGGATCTGCCCTATTCCGAGCCGGTGAAGGCGTATATCGCCTGCAATCTGGAGCTGGAAAACGCGCTGACCTACCTGATGCAGCGGCTGGAGCAGGCGGGCGTGGCCGATAAGACCTGCATCGTACTGACCAATGACCACTATCCCTACGGTCTGACGGAGGACGAGTACAACGAGCTGGCAGGGCGGGAGATGGATCTCACCTTTGAGAAGTACCGCAACAGCTTCATCTGCTATGTGCCCGGCCTGTCCGAGAACGTCGTGGTGGACGAGTACTGCTCCACGGCGGACATCCTGCCCACGCTGTTGAACCTGTTCGGCGTGGACTACGACTCCCGGCTGCTGGCGGGCACCGACGCGCTGTCCAACGGCGTACACATAGCGGTGCTGTCGGACAAGTCCTTCCTGACGAAATCCTTCCGCTATGATGCCGGTACGGAGACGGTGATCCCCGCTGACGAGAGCATCGTCATCTCTGACGAACAGCTGGAGGCCTACCGGCTGTATGTGGACAATAAGTTCCAGATGTCCAGCAACATCGTCAACAGTGACTACTACGCCCATGTTTTTGGCAAGGCGTCCAGCGGCGGCACGCTGGAGGATACGGTGGTGTTTACGGACATCACGGGCATTTTCAACCAGGCCAGCGTCCTCTATATGTACCGCAACGGGTATATCGACCCGGCGACGCCGGATACCTTCGCTACGCCGCCATGTCCGGCATTGACACCCGTGTAGATCAGGAGCTGGCGCAGCAGACCATGCGGGAAAATCCCCGGCTCAGCGGTGAGGTCGTCAAGGCTATGCTGTGGTGCGACCAGACGGACATCACCACCCGCGACAGCGAGATGGGTGAGCTGCTGGCAGCCTATGACACCCGCATCAACCGGTATCAGATGACCTCGTTCCTGTTCTATCTGTGTACCTATGAGCTGAATTCGCGAAGCGAAGCATAATATAATGCAAGAGGTGCATGAAGGGCATTTCCCTTCACGCACCTCTTTTCGTATATTCGGTGCGCCTGAAAGGTGCATCAGAATTGCGCACTTTTACCTCACCCCACGCGGCGTCGAAGCTGATGGCACACACCTTCTGGTTCCGCTCCACCGAGTAGATAGGCAGCTGGCGGGAGCTGGCCGCCGTGCTGACGGAGACAGGGTAATTCACCACGTAGAAGATGACCGCCGCCATAGCCAGCGCGGCGCCGCCTATCATGTACCACCGCCGCAGCAGGAAGATCCGCACCCGTTTCTCTTTCATACGATCCCCATCCTTTCTGGTGTCCAGCCTATGCGTATCCAAAGGGAAAAATGCCCGACAGCGAACCGCTGCTTCTCCGATCCTGTAAATAGAAAGAGGGACACCGGATTATTCGGCGTCTCTCTTTCTATGATCAAGCAAAAGAAAACCTGGAGTTACAACAGGAAGTCAGCGTTTTTTCGGCATGGAATTTGCAAGCGAAGGTATTGAATACATGGAGGAAAGGGCTTTATGCACACTCATGTGCGCGGCATACAGCCCGTTATACTCCGCCGCACATGCCCAATCCACCGGGAATGTGCCGGATATATCTGCACTGCTCTCCGTTTTTTCAGGAACGCTGCCGCATGCCCGCTGCGCCAGCAGGAAAGCGCCATATAGGGTGGACTCCTTCACCGATGACCGGCAGACAGGGCGCTTTAACACATTGGCTTTGATCTGCAGCCAAAGATCGCTGTCGGAACCGCCGCCGCTGGCGATCACGGTGCTGATCTTGCCGCCGCCATCCTCCAACAGCTCACAGATCTGGCGAGTGGCATAACAATTTGCCTCCAGCATGGCGCGGAATACATGCTCGGGACGATGCTCCGGACGCAGGCCCAAAATCGTGCCTGTCAGGCTGGCATTCCAGAAAGGCGTCCGTTCTCCTGCCAATGTAGGGTATGCCAGCACACCGCATGCGCCGGGAGGAAGCAGCGCCGCCTTTTCATTTATTTCATTCATGGAAACGGTGCGGTTCATGATATGGTGCAGCCACCACTCCAGAGCCCCGCCGTACATCCCCATAGGACCGCCAGCCAGATAGAGACCCGGGATCACATGGGGATTGACCACAAGGCTGCCAGTGGGATCGTCAATGATCTTATCAGATACCAGAAAACAGGTATCTGTGGTTCCCATGACGCTGATCAACACATTTGCTGTTGTACCGCCGGCTCCCAAAATGCCGCAGGACCCATCCACAGTGCCTACAGCAACGGGGCAGGGGGCGTCCAGACCAAGTGTCCGGCAAAGCTCGGGCGTCAATTCGCCCAACCGCTCCCACGGATCCATCAGGCGAGGCAGACGCGTATCGTCCAGACACATACGCTGCAGGCAATCGCTGCTCCAGCAGCGCTTTTCCACATCATAGAGCAAAGAGTAACTGGCTGTGGTGTGGTCAATGGCGGAGATCCCGGTCAGCTTGCAATTGACAAAATCCTTGAGAGACAGGAACGCCTTGATTTTTCCGTAAAGCTCCGGCTCTTCCCGCTGTAACCGGCAGATCTTGAAGGCCAACTGTTCCGGGGCCGCCCTGCGCCGGCAGATGGAATAAAGTATGGATACGTCGTTGCTGTCACAAAAGCTCTGATAGTAATCAGGCTCATTATGCATATAGGAGTAGCAGGGGGTCAGAGCAGCACCGTCGGCATCAATGCCTACCCAGCCCAACAGCGAGGAGATGGCCACACAGGAGAGGCGGCCCACACCGGCTGTGAGGCTGCGGGACATGTCCAGAATGTGGTTCCATTCATCTTCGGCATCGAAGCATTCCGGCGCGGAACGCTTCCGGGTTTTGCTGTCAATGACCGTTCCGCTGCTGTCTAATAGTACGACACGCAAAGAACTGGTGCCGATGTCAATTATCAAAAAAGGGCTCATCGCAAGACTTCCTTTCTTTTTTAAGTCATTATAACAATAATATTCCCTCGTGTCAAATGTTTTAATGTTGTAATAATAATATCTTGATTTTTCTCAAATGTAGTAGTATAATCGTAGTGCTATCTGAAAGTTGCCTTCACGAATCATATTCAAAACTTTTCGATTGTAATCAAAGCGCGCTGATGTGTGCGAAAGAAGAGGAGGAGCGAGAAACATGGAACAGATCATATTCAAGCCGTCTCTGTATAAGTACGGGACGTGCCGGGAGTTCGCGGAAGGTTTCCAGCTGAAGGAAACAGACCTGATCCTGACCAACGAGTACATCTATGCGCCGCATTTTGGGGAGCTGGACCTGCCGTGCCATGTGGTGTATCAGGAGAAGTACGGCATGGGCGAGCCCAGCGACGTTATGGCGGAGGCCATCCTGAAGGACATCAGCGGCCTGCATTACGAGCGGATCATCGCCATCGGAGGCGGTACCATCATTGACCTGGCCAAAGTGTTCGCCGTGGCGGACACGCAGGATATGGACGAGCTGTACGCCCGTATGCCCGCGCTGAACAAAGCCCACGAGCTGGTCATCATCCCCACTACCTGCGGCACCGGCAGCGAGGTGACGAATATCGCCGTGCTGAACCGCACCCGCATGGGCACGAAGATGGGCATGGTGGCGCCCACCATGTACGCCGACTACGCCGTGCTGATCCCGGAGCTGCTGGAGGGCCTGCCCCTGAAGGTGTTCGCCACCAGCTCCATCGACGCGCTGGTCCACGCGGTGGAGTCCGCTCTGTCCCCCAAGGCGACGGACTATACGAGAATGTTCAGCTATAAGGCCATTGAGATGATCATCCGCGGCTATCAGCACATCGCCGCCAATGGTGCGGACAGCCGCAAGGCGCTGATGGACGGGTTCCTCACCGCCTCCAACTTCGCAGGTCTTGCTTTCGGCACCGCCGGCTGCGGTACCGTCCATGCCATGGCATATCCTCTGGGCGGCCAGTACCATGTGGCCCACGGCGAGAGCAACTACGCCATCTTCACCGGTGTAATGAAGGAATACATGCGCCATAAGGCGGACGGCGAGATCGCCGTGATGAACGCCTATCTGGCCGGTCTGCTGGGCTGCGGTACGGATGCGGTCTATGAAACGCTGGAGGACCTGCTGAACAAGATCCTGCCCAAGAAGGCCCTGCGGGAGTATGGCACGAAGCGGGAGGACCTGCCTGAGTGGGCCAAGTCCGTTATCGACAACCAGCAGCGGCTGCTGAAGAACAGCTTTATCCCCATGACCGAAGAGCTGGTCCTGAAGATCTATCAGGATCTCTATTGATACATAAGGAGGAAACAATCATGGCACTTATGACAGGCGAGCAGTACATCGAATCCATCAAGAAGATCAATATGCAGGTCTATATGTTCGGCAAGAAGATCGAAGATCCCACCGAAGATCCGATCCTGCGTCCGTCCCTGAACTCCGTCCGCATGACCTATGATCTGGCCCAGATGCCGGAGTATCAGGATCTGATGACCGTGATCTCCCCCTATACCGGAGAGCGGGTCAACCGTTTCACCCATATCCATCAGTCCACTGACGATCTGCGTAACAAGGTGAAGATGCAGCGCCTGTGCGGCCAGATGACCGCCGCCTGCTTCCAGCGCTGCGTGGGTATGGACGCCTTCAATGCTGTATTCTCCACTACCTATGAGGTGGATGAGAAATACGGCACCCACTATCACGAAAACTTCAAGAAGTTCATGGTATACTGTCAGAAGAACGATCTGACCATCGACGGTGCCATGACCGATCCCAAGGGCGACCGCAGTAAGGCACCTCACGCTCAGGAGGATCCCGATCTGTTCCTGCATGTGGTGGAGCGCCGTCCCGACGGTATCGTGGTCCGCGGCGCCAAGGCGCATCAGACCGGCATCCTGAATTCTCACGAGGTCATCGTGATGCCCACCATCGCCATGGGACCCGAGGATAAGGATTACGCCGTATCCTTCGCCGTACCGCTGGACGCGCCCGGCCTGTTCCTGATCGTGGGCCGCCAGAGCTGCGATACCCGCAAGCTGGAAAACACCGAGATGGACGTAGGCAACGCCGAATTCGGCGGTGTGGAAGCCCTGACCGTATTTGACGATGTGTTCGTGCCCAATGACCGTATCTTCCTTAACGGCGAGACGGAGTTCGCCGGTATGCTGGTGGAACGCTTCGCTGGTTATCACCGCCAGAGCTACGGTGGCTGCAAGGTGGGCGTGGGCGACGTGCTGATCGGCGCCGCCGCCGTGGCCGCCGACTATAACGGCGCCGCCAAGGCCAGCCACATCAAGGATAAGCTCATCGAGATGACCCATCTCAACGAGACGCTGTACTGCTGCGGCATCGCCTGCTCCTCCGAGGGTCATCCCACCGCCAGCGGCAACTACATGATCGACCTGCTGTTGGCCAATGTCTGCAAGCAGAACGTGACCCGCTTCCCCTATGAGATCACCCGCCTTGCCGAGGATATCGCGGGCGGTCTGGTGGTCACCGCTCCCTCCGAGGCCGATCTGCGTGACGCGAAGATCGGGCCTTATGTGGACAAGTATTTCAAGGGCGTGGGCAATGTCTCCACGGAGAATCGCCTGCGGATCCTGCGTCTCATCGAGAACCTGTGTCTGGGTACGGCGGCGGTTGGCTACCGCACCGAATCCCTGCACGGCGCCGGTTCTCCCCAGGCCCAGCGCATCATGATCGCCCGTCAGGGCAATCTGGCCCACAAGAAGGAACTGGCCAAGAAGATCGCGCACATCAGCGAGTAAAGGACAGGACGAACAGTGCCGGGCAATCTTGCCCGGCACTGTTGGAGCGGAGCTGCGGAAATGAACGAACTACTTGAAAGAATCGAACAGGTGCTGGATGAAGAGATCCGGCCCCAGTTGCTGCTGCACGGCGGCGGACTGGAAACGGTCTCGCTGACAGAGGGGCGGTATACCTTCCGGCTGATCGGCCAGTGTGCCGGCTGCCCCAGCGCGTATCTGACCACGGAGGAACTGATTCGCGGCACGCTGCTGGAGCGGTTTCCGCAGCTGCGGGAGGTCGTTCTGGAGCAGGGCGTCAGCGCGGATCTGCTGGCGCAGGCGAAAAGACTGCTGTGCCATGAGTAAGCGCGTCGCCGTTTACTACTGCGGCGGCTGCAATCCCCGGTACGATCGGGTAGGTGCAGTCCGTGCGCTGGCAGGACAGTTCCCGGGGCTGACCTTCACGCTGCCGGACGAGCTGCCCTGTGACGGGTGTCTGGCCGTATGCGGCTGTACCGCCGGATGCGCGGTGCAGCGGGTGCCGGGCACGCTGCCTCTGTGCGCCATCCGGGGCACAGGGGATCTGGCGCCGGCTCGACGCTGGCTGCACGCCCTTGAAACTACATAAGGAGACAAAACGCATGAGTTGGGAAGAAATCTATCGTTCACGACTGACCACGGCAGCGGAAGCCGTTACGCATATCAGATCCGGTGACCGGGTAGTGCTGGGCCACGCCGCCGGTGAACCTACCTGCCTGACCGACGCCATGGTGCGCAACGCGGCGGCATACCGCGATGTGGAGATCGACCACATGCTGGTGCTGGGCGACTGTGCCTACTGCCATCCGGAATACGCAGAAAACTTCCGGCACAACGCGCTGTTTGTAAGTCCGCCGGCCCGTGAAGCCGTGGAGAATGGCCGGGCTGATTTTACGCCCACCTTCTTCTACCGCGCACCCCGGCTGTTTGAGACGACGCTGCCGGTGGATGTGGCGCTGGTGCAGGTGACACCGCCGGATGAGAACGGTATCTGCTCGCTGGGTATCTCTGTGGACTACACGCTGGCCGCGGTGAAAAATGCAAAGCTGGTCATCGCACAGGTCAACGATCAGATGCCCCGTACCCGCGGCGGCAGCAGCGTGCGGGTGGAAGATATCGACCTTTTTGTGGAGCACTCTGTCCCCATTCTGGAGCTGGCTCCCCCAAAAATCGGCCCCGTGGAGGAGGCCATCGGCAATTATTGCGCCTCGCTGATCAACGATGGCGACACCCTGCAGCTGGGTATCGGCGCCATTCCGGACGCGGTACTGTCCTTCCTGCGGCACAAGAAGGATCTCGGCATCCACTCCGAGATGTTCTCGGACGGTGTGGTGGACCTGATGGAACGCGGTGTGATCAACAACAGCCGCAAGACGCTGCATCACGGCATCAGTGTCGCCAATTTCCTGATGGGCACCAAGCGGCTATATGACTTTATCGACAACAATCCGCAGGTGGAGGTATACCCGGTGGAGCATGTGAATGACCCCGTGGTCATCGCGCAGAATGACAACATGGTATGCATCAACTCCTGCGTGCAGGTCGATCTGATGGGTCAGGTCGCCTCGGAGAGCATCGGGCTGAAGCAGATCTCCGGTGTGGGCGGACAGGTGGACTTTGTCCGCGGCGCGGCCATGAGCAAAAACGGCCGCTCTATTATGGCAATGCCCTCCACCGTTAAGAGCAAAGCTTCCAAGATCGTCCCGGTACTGGATGAGGGCAGCGCCGTCACCACCTCCCGCAACGACGTAGATTATGTGGTCACGGAGTACGGCATCGCGCATTTGACGGGTAAGACTCTGCGCCAGCGGGCTCGCGCGCTCATTGAGATCGCCCATCCCGACTTCCGTGAAGCCCTTCAGGCCGAATACGAGCGCCGTTTCCATGAGAAGTATACACATTGAGTTGTATTGCCTTCTTTTCACAGCTATTTTTTGATCTTGCCTTTTTCTTTCTATCTCCTCCTAAAGTGAGAAGGCCCTGCCATTCGGTCAGGGCCTTCTCACTTTATGGGATTTCCGTCCACGGTACGGTCATTCTTTGCTGGTCACGATGAAGATGATGATACCGCCAACAACACAACAGGCCGTGGTAAAGAGCAGCATGCCGGAAACGCCGGATATATCCAGCAGCCGGCCCGCCACGATGGAGCCCGCCGCAGAGCCGATGCCGTTGGAGATGGCGTGAAGCAGAGACTGGCCCTTTACCTGATTGGCACTGTCGATTTTCTCGGAGACATAGTACACCGTAGAGGGGATCGAGAGACCGCACTCCAGGAATTGCAGTGTCATCGTGATGTATATGACGGTCATATTCGGCGCAAACAACAGCAGCACATTACGCAGCAAAAACCCGAACGCGCACAGCCGCAGCAGGAAACGGAGAGAGGTACGTTTGCGCAAATAGTTGAAAAGTATCATGGCGGGCAGCTCCACAAAGGCGCCGATCGCCAATGCAGCGCCCATGTCGGACGCCGTGCCGCCCACGCGGGCAACGATCTGGTATGTATAGGTGCAGGTAACGCTGTGGGTGGACATGAGCAGCGTATATCCCAGTACCAGCATGATAAACATGGGATATCTGGAAAACAGCGCCAGATTTCCCAGCACTTCGCCCTCCTTCACCGCCGGTACAGCAGCATCAGCCATCGGCTGAGGCGGGACATAACGGAACAGCAGCGTTACTGCGGCCAGCGCCAAAAACGCCAGCATCGCCAACAGATAGATCAGCGATGTGCCGAACCGTTCCAGCAAGAAGCCCATGGAAAAGGCGCCTACCGCGTAAAAGGCAGAGCCGATGCCGCGCCCAAAGCTGTAATTTACCGGAACGCCCTTGTTTACCAACGCCATTGCCATGGAGTTGAGGAAAGGCGCCAAACCGATCATGCAGATGCCGATGACCACATACATGATCACCGAGCACAGAAGCGTACAGCCGGGCAGCCAGTTGACCAATGCGGCGATGGCAGCGAGGACACTGAGCATCATCGCAAAGCGGCGGCTGGTAAAGGGCCTGCTGCGGTCGGCGATGGCAGACATGAAGGGTTGGAATACCAACGCCGCGGAGGTCAGGGATACTGCGGAAATAATGCCGACCAGCGTGTTGGAGCAGCCCTTTTCAGCCAGCGCCACTGAGCGGGACGCCCAGATGGTGGCATAGCCCAGCCAGTACAGGCTTTGCAGCGCGGCATAGTGCAGGTTGATTTTTTTCAATTGATTTTTCATGGAATACTACCGCCCATCCTGACGGAGAGCCCGTTCCGTATCTTCAGAACGGGCTCTCTTTATCTTTCGATGTTTCCTTTTGCGCCTCGCTCAGATGACGCCGTCTTCTTTCATCTGCGCGATCTCTTCATCGCTGAAGCCCAGCAGGTCGCCCAGGATCTCATGGTTGTGCTCGCCCAGACGGGGCGCGGTGCAGTAAACGTCAGGATTCGTATCAGACATCTTGACCACGGGGCCGCTCATGGTAACTGTGCCAAAACGCCTGTCCTCTACGTCACGGATCATCTTGCGGTACTTCAGCTGAGGATCCTTTACCATGTCCTCAATGGAGTTTACCTTGGCGCAGGGGAAGGCATTCGCCTTGCAGATGGGGATAATCTCATCCAGCGTGTGCTGAAGTGTCCATTCGGTGATCATTGCGTCACACTCGTCAATATGATTGGTTCTGCCGCGCAGTGTATTGTATTCGGGGTCATCCAACAGTTCTTCGCGCCCCAGGACCTTGCACATACGGGCGAAGGTGTTATCCAGGCCGCAGTGGATATACACCAGTTCGCCATCCTTGGTGGGATAGAAGTTGGCGGGCCATGCGGCGCGGTCCTGGTTACCGTTGCGCTGTGCGATCTGTCCCAGCAGGTAGTAGTTGATGATGGCGGAGTGGGTAAGAGAGCAGGCGGTATCAAACATGGCGATATCCACGACCTGTCCCTTGCCGGTCTTTTCACGCGCCTGCAATGCCGCCAGAGTGCCCAGCGCACCATACACACCGCTGACGAAGTCTACGACATAGGAACCGACCATAGTGGGGTGGCCGCCTTTGGAATCCGGGTCACCGGTGATTGCCATCAGGCCGCTCATTGCCTGCGCCACCGCGTCATAGCAGACCTGATCGGAATAAGGACCGTCCTGACCAAAGCCGGAGATGCGGGTGATGATCAGGCGGGGGTTCATTTCCAGCAGCATCTGGGGATCCAGGCCGATCTTCTCCAGCGTACCGGCCTTGAAGTTTTCAACCAGTACATCCGCATCCTTCAGCAGCCGCAGGACGATTTCCTTTGCCTTGGGGTGGCGCATATTCAGGGAGATGCTGCGCTTGTTGCGGTTATGGGTCATGAAATAGGTGGCCTCGCCCTCATAGAAAGGGGCGTAGCCCCGGCCAATGTCACCGGCGCCGGGTTTTTCGATCTTGATCACATCGGCGCCAAAGTCGCCCAGGATCATGGTGCAGTGCGGGCCGGATACCACGCGGGTCAGGTCAACGACCTTGATGCCTTCCAATGCCTTCATAATATTCCTCCTGTTGTGATGTATAATATAGGGATGCGTTAAGAAATCATTTGCCGATATACTCATGATGACGATCCAGCCGGCGCAGGAATCGCTGGATCTCCTCGCTGCGTTCCTGCGTAATGGGGATAGGCTGGTCCATACCCAGGATCTCAAACTGTGTGTTTTCAATGATCTCCTGCTTGTCTACACTGGGATGAATGGAGATGATCTTCATACGCTTTGTCTCGTCATCGAAGCCGAATACGCCCAGATCCGTGACAACGCGGACCGGGCCTTCACCGCGCAGACCGCACCGCTCCCGCGCACCGGGACCGTCCAGAAAGCCCGGGGTGGTAATGTATGCCACACGGGCCGGGAACTTGCGGCGCAGATGGCGGGAAATGATAACGATTTTGCCGGCGCCGGAGCCCATGTCGTTGGCGCCGCCGCTGCCGGGCAGACGGCACACAGGCCGGTCATAATCACCGATCACGGTGGCGTTCAGATTGCCGTACTGGTCGATCTCTGCGGCGCCCAAGAATGCCACATCCACCTTGCCCCGCTGCACATAACCCAGCGCATTGAACAGGGACGTGGTCATGACGGAGGTCCGCAGCAGCGGAAAATCACCGGGGCCCTGAGGCAAATCGTTGGGCACGGCATCAATTGCGCCGGATTCAAAAATCATCTGCAGGTTAGGAGCGTTGGTTTGCTTTGCTACCATGGCTGCCAGGGTGGGCAGTCCGATGCCGACCAGCGCTACATCGTGATCCTGAATGACATCTGCCGCGGCACAGATCATCAATTCCTCTTTTGTCCAGTTACTCATCATAGTACCCCCTGTTCTGCAGGCTGACACCGCTGTACGGGTCGGCGCGCAGCGCCATCAGCCGCTGTATACCGACCTTTTCAAAGAATGCCGTTTCGTCAGCGGTACCATAGATCCACTCGTCCAGATACTGCTGCATGGTTTCCGGCTTTTTGCCGGAACGGGTAATCAGGGCCAGATGCTCCAAATCGTAGTCATAATACGTGTACACGCCGCCGGGATACGCGCCGAAAGGACAGTGTACCACATGATCCACGAAGAAGGAGGGCAGGATGGTATATTGATTAGTGCGGCGGATCTCATCCGTGCTGACGATCTCCTCGGCGGTGACGATCACATGCTTTGCCGCCCGGGCAATAATCTCAATAGAAGAGGTAATGCCGTACAGCTGGCAGTTGCCCAGCTCGTCAGCCCGGGCCACCTGAATGATCGCGAAATCAGGCGACAGCGCCGGCATGATCCCGCAGCGCTCGCCGGTAAAGGGATCTTCGATCTCCATGATCTTGGTACCGGCGTCGATCCGCTGGATGTGGGACATATCGGAGCCGATCATCACCTTTACGGGCATGAACGGGATCCCCATAGCGGCGGCAAAAAAGCGATTGGTAATTCCAAAGTGGCTGTAATCCTCGGTTTGCAGCGTACCGTTTTCCACGCAGCGAGAGAAATTGGGGCAGCGTCCGTTGCGGGCCATGTAGTTGGATACCCGCACCAGATCAATGGCCTTCGCGCCGCACAGCAGCTCCACTGATTGAGCATCGCCCATGCCGGAGACCTCCAGATGCTTTTTCCCGGCCCGGATCATTTGACGGACGAAGCTCATGGGGTTATTGGTTTCGGAAAATCCGCTGAAGCTGCAATTGGCCCCGTCGGGTATCAGCGCGACCGCTTCTTCCAGAGAGATCAGCTTGCTGTCGTTTCTCAACATATATCATTCTCCTCTGCGATTTGTGGTCAGCGCCATCAGGCGATGGAAGCCCAGCTGCTGAAGATAGTCATACCAACTGCCGCACATCGGAAAAATGGGCAGCGCAGCCTGTAGAAGGCCCGTGTCGGTCTGTGCCTGCCGATATTGGGCCAGCCATGCGTTATCGGCGCTGTAGCGAGAGACATAGCCGCAGGGGTAGGCTCCATAGGGCGCTTCTATCAGCAATGGATCCTGCGCGGCATGCAGAACCGTCTGCTTCTCGTTTATCACGATGGCCTCTTTGGTGACGATCTGCTCCACCGATACCAGTGACTGCTTTGCCGCCCGGGCATAAAGCAGATCGCCGGACATCAGACCATTCTCTATTGGATCCAACTGCACATTGCCTGCGAAATCAGCCCGCGCCGCATGCAGTATGGCAAAATCCGGCACGATGGCATGAGCCAGGCAAATGTCACCCGTTTTGCAGTACAGTTCAGGAAACACTTTGAATGCCTGCGGCGGCACCTGCGCGGCTGCACAGGAAATACCGCTCAGTGCGGCGGACAGCTGACTGCGCAGCAGGGCGGCGGGTACTTCCACAATGGTCGCAGGCGGCTCGTTCGGATGATCCCAAAGGTCATGTCCGCCGCTGAGAATACGCTTTACAGCGCCGCTGCGTACCAGCAGATCGACGCTGAAACAGTAGGATGATGTGATAATCGTCAGATCCTTCCTGCCTTGGCGGACGATCTCAAACGCGAGAGCGGCAGACTCGTGACCCGGGAACAGAAGAATACTGCTGCCGTCAAATATCCGGCTGACAGCATCCTGCAGCGGGAGCGTTCGTTTTGCTTCCATAGCAAACTCCTTCCGTGGATCGTATTCGGTGACAACGTCGCATCCCACAGCTTCATATCGACAAACGCACGCAGAATGCTATATCATAGTATCACCTTATCATGAAACTGTCAATCAAATTGTTATATTTTGCTGCAATTGCAAGGCAACAATAAGAAGAAAAACAAATAACACCGTCGTAAGCAAGCGGATATATACATTATATAATGCAATCGTGGTCAGGCATATCCGCACAACATCTCTGGGCATTGTAACTGCAAAAAACAAAATTATTATGTTATTGACATAATAATCGAATAGTGCTATCATGTACACAAACAGATTATAGCGTAATATTTTTTGCAATCTGGACGTACAAAGAACAATGGAGGAATTATTGTATGGAAAACTTGTACACAGGTGGTCAGCTTGCTGTTAAGCTGATGGAGGAGTTTGGCGTAAAGGTCGCGTTTGGCATTCCCGGCGGTCAAACCCTGTCCGTCAACAACGCCATGTATGATTCCACGATCCGTTTCGTTCATACCCGGCACGAGAACGGCGCCGCCGTTGCCGCTGACGGTTACGGACGTCTGACCGGCGAGCCCGGTGTCTGCCTTGCCACCACCGGCCCCGGCGCTACGAATCTTATTACCGGCTTGGGCGGCGCTCTGCGCGACTCCAGCCCCGTGATCGCGCTGGTCTTCCAGAATAAGCTGCCCGATGCCGGCCGCGGTGATGCGCAGGAAAGCGATCATGAACTGCTGTTTGGCAGCATCTGCAAAAAGTATATCCCTGTCCGCGATATCAGCAGCCTGGCCTGGTCCATGCGCGAGGCGTATCGTGTCGCAAAGGCGGGCCGGCCCGGCCCTGTTGTGGTGGACTTCTACCGCGACGTGGTGGAGAACCAGAAGGCGCCCTACATTCCCATGGATCCCGCCGATTATTGCTATGCCACCGACTGCGTGGCGCTGCCTGCCTCCATTCAGGCTGCCGCCGCCGAGATCAAAAAGGCGAAGAAGCCCTGCCTGTGGGTAGGCAACGGTGTCAAGCTGGCACATGCCGAGGAGGAGATCAAGGAACTGTCCCTGCTGCTGGCAGCCCCCATTGTCACCACCTATAACGCTATGGCCGCCGTGGAAAGCTCCTTTGAAAATCTGGTTGGCCCCCGTACCCGCCATGGCTCCGAGATCTCCAAGGCCGCGCTGGAGGAGTCCGACTGTGTGATCACCGTTGGCTCCACGCTGACCGCCATCAGCACCAACCGCTGGGATCTGAAGATCCACAATATGATCCAGTTCGATATCATTCCCGAAAATATCGGCCGTCATTATCCCGCCAAGGTGGGCGTTGTGGGCGATGCCAAGGCAGGCCTGCGCAGCCTGATCGACACGCTGAAGGCGGACGGCTATCAGGCCGATCCCTCCTACCGCAATGATATCTTTGCCCGCAAGGCCAAGTGGGCCAAGAACGTGTTCAGCGGGTCTATTGCCGACGTGAACGCCACGCCTGTGCCTCCCATTGCGCTGCACATGGAGCTGAGCAAGTGCCTGAAGGAAAACAGCATCTTTGTGGTGGATGCCGGTAACCCGGGTGCATGGACCCACATCACCGACTTCCCCGCCGGCACGACCTATATGAAGCCCGTTAACTACGGAAACATGGGCTTTGCGCTGGGTGCCGCTCTGGGCTGCAAGGAAGCCGCTCCTGACCGGGAGGTCATCGCTCTGCTGGGCGACGGTTCTCTGGGTATGACGCTGGGCGAGTTGGAGACCATCTCCCGCGAGAAGCTGCATGTTATCGTCATTCTGGTGAACGATGACGCTTACGGCAACATCAAGCAGGAAGAGAAGTTCAAGACCGGTACCGAAAACTACATCGGTGTGGAGTTCCCCTCCATCGACTATGTGAAGGTCGCCGAGGCTCTCGGCTATAACGGCACCATCGTCCGCAAGGCTTCCGAGATCCCTCAGGCCATGGAAGCGGCACGCGCCAGTGACAAGCCCTTCATGATCGAGGTCAAGCTGGACGGCAGCTATACCGTGTGGCCCTCCTGCTTCTAAGCGGCTGCTTATAACGCAATCAACTATTTCTGCACAGCTTCCGTTCCTTAGCCGGATGGAAGCTGTGCAGAGACGAAAGAAATGAGGTACTGGCTATGCAAGAGAGACGAAGCAAGCTTGTTTCGATCCACGATGCGATCGCGCAGATCCCCGACGGCGCCAAGGTCGCGGTAGGCGGTTCCCTGATCCGCCGCGCACCTATGGCTCTGGTCCGCGAAATCGTGCGGCAAAAGAAAAAAGATCTGACATTGTACTCCTGGAGTGCCGGCATGGATTTTGATATGCTCATCGGCGGCGGCTGCGTCAAAGAGGCGTGGTCTTCTTACGTTGGTCTGTTCCAGCTTGGCATTGCCGGAAACTTCCGCCGCGCTGTGGAGCAAAACCGCATCCGTTTTGTGGACATCAGCGAGACCTGCGGCATGGATAAGTTCCGTGCTGCCGCATACGGCAACAGCTTCTGCATTTCCAAGACGCCGCTGCACTCCGATCTGCTGAAAAATCCGGAGTTCAAAGAGATTGTTTGCCCCTTTACCGGTGAAAAATATGTTGCCATGGAGGCTTTCCGCGCCGATTATGCCATCCTGCATGCGTCCCGGGCAGACAAGTACGGCAATGTACAGTTTGACACCATTCGCATGATGGATAATGAGATCGATCCCATTATTGCCAAAAGCGCGAAAAAAGTAATCGTCAGTGTGGAGGAGATCGTGCCGGAGGAGGAGATCATTCGCACACCAACCATGACGCTGCTGCCCAAGATCTTTACAGATCAGGTGGTGTATGCGCCCTTTGGCTCCCATCCTAATTCCTGCGATACCCGTTACGACTTTGACTTAAAACACGGCGAATACTATGCCGAGTGCGCCAAGAGCGACGCGGGATTTGCTGAATATCTGAACGAGTACATCTATGGCACCGCTGATGAGGCCGCGTATATTGAGAAGGTAGGCGGATTGCAGGCACTGCAGGCAAGTCTCGGTCATGGGGGGACAGACGAATGAAAAAGTATACGCTTGAAGAATTGCTGGCGGTAGAGATCTCCAAAATCATCCGTGACGACGAAATGAACTTTACCGGCATCGGCACCGGCGGCAAGGCATATATCCGCGCATGCGGCATCCCGCTGGTGGCGGTAAGCCTTGCCCAGATGAAGCACGCGCCCAACGCCGTGTGCATGATGGGTCCTGTGCTGGATCCGGTGCTGGACAAAGACTCTATTCCGGCGCATAATTGGGAGTATGACCTGATTTACTGGCCCTGCCGCGCTCAGATCCCGCTGGAGGATGCGCTGGGGCAATTCCGTCTGGGCAAGGTGGGCCTCGCGTTTGCCTCCGGCGCACAGGTGGATAAATGGGGCAACCTGAACATTACCTGCATCGGCCCGTACGACCACCCCAAGGTACGGTTTCCCGGATGCCTGGCGCAGACCGATCTGGCGGCGTATGCCAAGCGCGTGTGTATGGTGGTGCCGCACACCAAGCGTGTACTGGTGGATCATGTGGACTTTATCACCTCTGCGGGGCACGAGAACCGCGAGGGGCTGCCCGGAGGCGGCCCGTATCGCGTGATGACGAATCTGGCGGTAATGGATTTCAATCCGGAGACCCGGCAGATGCGTGTGCTGACGATGCACGAGGGCGTCACAAAGGAAATGATCCGCGACAATACCGGCTTTGATATCGAGATCCCGGACAATGTCGGCGTTACACCGGCCCCCAGTGATGAGGACCTGCGTCTTATCCGCGAAGTCATCGATCCGGAGCGCCGTTTTCTGAATGCTTACATTACCTCTGAACCGGCAACGATCGATGAATAACAACTGAGTTGGACCTTAGCAGGGCTTTCTGTGGTCGCCGCAATGATGGGACTTTTCCGCCATTTCCTGCGGCGACCATCTTCAAATGACATGAAAGGAAGACAAGTGCTGTGGAAAGAACCGAAAAACTTTGCTCTTTGGAACAGGCCGTTTCGCTGATCAACGACGGAGACCGCATTGCTTTCGGTGGCTTCGCGGTATACCAGAAGCCCATGGCGGCGGTGCAGCAGATCATCCGCGCCGGAAAAAAGGATCTGACCATCGTGGGCTGCGTTCACTCCATCGAGGCAGATATGCTCATCGGAGCCGGCTGTGTGTCCACGATCGAGACGTCCTATGTGGGACTGGAGAAATACGGTCTGGCCGCGAACTACCGCCGCGCCTTACAGGAAGGACGCATCCGCGTGGTGTACTATCCGGAAATGCTGGCGTGGGATCGGTTCCGTGCTGATCGCGAAGGCATGCCCTTCTGGCCCGTCTACTTTTTAGGCGGAAATGACGTGGCGCGTGATAATCCGGATATCAAGAGCTTTACCTGCCCCATTACCGGCAAGCAGGCATGGGCGATCCCGGCGGCAAAGCCGGATGTGGCGGTGATCCACGCATGGCGCGCAGATAAGTACGGCAACGTGCAGATCCAGGAGCGCAGTATGCTGCCCCAATATCTCAATGTGGATATGGCGCGCGCCTGCCGCAACCTGATCGTTACTGTGGAAGAAATTGTGGACACGGAGGTCATCAAGCAGTCTCCGCAGCTGACGCTGATTCCCGCGTTCCGGACTGCGGCCGTCTGCCTGGTGCCGCACGGAAGCCATCCCACAGCCACGGTTGCCTGCACGGAGGAAGACGGTGATCACTTTGAAACCTATGTGGCGGCGTCTGACAGCAGCGAGCATTTCGATGCATATCTGGATGAGTATATCCGCGGCACAAGAGATTTCTCCGCGTATTTGGAGAAGATCGGCGAGACGCATCTGAAAGAACTGGAGGTGGCGGCGCATGTCTGATCGATTCACATTGGAAGAATTGCTGACGGTTCGTCTTGCCCACACCTTCCACAATGGCGAGGTAGGCTTTACCGGCCTTGCCACCGGTAAGGCCGCAGCGACCTATATCACCAATATCCCGCTGGCTGCCATGCAGCTGGCGCGGCTGACCCATGCGCCGGATCTGACCATCCTGCTGGCCGGCTGGTGCGTCAATCCGGATCTGAGCAAGCTGGAGAAAATGCCCTCATCCGAGTATGGCAATGAACTGCTCTATCTGCCCTGCGAGGCACAGATGACGACTTGGCCGGGGCCCTGGTCCCACCGCATCGGAGAGATCGATTTTGCGTTCTGCTCCGGTGTGCAGGTGGATCGTGAGGGCAACGTCAATTGCACCTGCATCGGCGATCACGAAAAGCCTAAGGTAGCACTGGTCGGCCCGATCTTCCTGCCGGAGCATCTGGCGTTGTTTGGCCGGGAGTATATCATGATGCCGCATCACGAAAAGCGCTGCTTCGTTCCGCATATTGACCATATTTCCGGCGTCGGGTTCCCCGGCGGCAGAGCGGGGCGGCGTCAGCTGGGACTTACCGGCGGCGGCCCAAGTCATATCTTTACCCCTAAGTGTATATTTGCGTTTGACGAAAACGGAGAACTGTACGTGGAATCCATCCATCCCGGCGTTACGGCAGAGGATGTGATCGAGAGCACCGGCTTTGATCTGGGCGATTTGTCCTGTGTGCCGGTTACACCGGAGCCCAGCGCCGAAGAGCTGAGCATCCTGCGCAACGAGGTAGATCCCCACCACATCTTGCTGGATTGACGTCCAACGTTTATTGATTTGATATGTGAGGTATGTATATGAGCAATAAAGAAATCTGGAGAGATATTACCGACCCCCGCCGTGCGGAATATGTAGACGATCTGGAAGCCGGTCTGAAGGAGCCGGAATTTGAGAACCTGCAGATCCCCGAGCATCTCGGGCCTGTGCAGGAGAAAATCGACGATCACAAGATCAAGCGCTACGCGTTTGAGATCGACGAGTACAATCCCTGGTTTCTGGAAAAAAGCCCCTTTTATGACGGTGCGCGTATCGGCGGTGCCGGCATGCTGGTCAACGATCTGGTGCAGATGTTCACCACCGTGTACCGTGCCAGCCATGTGATCGGACTGCATACCGAGGAACAGATCTGGTTCAACAGCCCCGCGCGTATGGGCGAGGTCGTTACGCTGGAGGGCGAGTATGTGGATTCCTACGTTCTGCGCGGCCAGGGCTACGTCGTCATGGACGCCGAGGTCAAGGGCGAAGATGGCCGCAGCATCATCCGCCACCGCGGTGTGGAGATCCTGAAAACCGTTCCGGGCGATATCAGCGGACGCGCCAGCGCCACCCCTGAAAAGCGTGTGGAGGGCGTTGTCGCACCTGACGCAAGATACCTGCAGCACATCACCGACGATGTGAAGGTGGGTGACGCGATCCGGCCCATTCAGAAGACCATTACGGCGGAGCAGGCGGCGGTTTACTCCAGAGTGGGTGAATTTGTCACCAATATTCATAACAATCTCGAGATGTCCCGCAAGGGAAATCTGCGGATCCCCATTGTACAGGGCGCGCAGATGTTCTGCACCCTGACGCAGATGCTGACGGACTTCTTTGGCAAGGACTTCTTTACGTCCGGCTGGCTGCGTACCAAGTTTATCTCATCTGTCAAGGTGTTTGAGCCGTTTACCCTCAACGGCGTCGTCACGGATGTGGAGGTGCTGGAGGACGGCCGCAAAAAGGTCTCTCTGGAGGTCTGGATCCGCCGCAGCAGCGACGAGCGCATGGCGGTCATCGGCTGGGCAAGCTGCATCGTTGGCTAAATATCAGAAGCGGCTGGCGGGGTGAGTGACTGTCATTGCGGCCGTTGCGATACATTTTTGCATTCTAACAAAAAATTGTATCGCTTTTCATGAAATAGTATGTTATAATACGAAAGAGGAACCCCGCGCGCTATAAAAAACAAAGGACAGGAAAAGAGATGTCAAAGAAGAAGCCGCTTTATTCTGCCATAGTAGATGATTTGCAGAAACGAATCGCTGAGGGCGAATATCAGCCGGGTGAAAACCTTCCCACAGAATCGGAATTGTGCGAACAATACAATGTCAGCCGTATTACGGTGCGCAAGGCAATCAGCTGTCTGGAGGAAGAGGGCGTGATCGACCATCCTTTCAGCAAGACACCCTGCGTCAAGAAAAGCTCCATTCCCCGCCGCATCAATTATATGCGGGGCCTGAGCGAAGACCTGATGAGAGAGGGTGTTCGGTGCTCCAACTATATCCTGAAGGCGGAGAAAATGAGCGCAGACGAGACGCTGGCGGAGGCTATGGAGATAGCTGTCGGTGAACCGTTGTATTATGTTGAGCGGCTGCGCTACGGCAATGGTGAGCCACTGTGCTATCAGTCGCTGTATTTGGTCGCCAGATTCTGCCCCGGCATACTGGATGAGGATCTGGCGAAGGAGTCCATTTATGCACTGCTCGAGAACAAATACGGTATGAAGATCGATCATTGCGTGCAGAATATCACGGCCTGCATCAGTTCATACCGGATATGCGCCCTGCTGGAACTATCCGACCGCACAGCCATGCTGAAGGTCACAAATACGGGATATTTGCAGACCGGCGAGTGCTATGAATATGCCCAAAACTACTATGTCGGCGAAACATATGCGATCTCTGTGGAACTGTCCCGCAAGTAAGATACTCTTGCCCTGAGCAATACAATACCATATTGAACCGGGTCAGGCGGTGAAACGCTTTTGGCCCGGTTTTTGCTTTTATGGAGGGCCAAAACGGCGTAAACTATTGTCAAAAGAGCTAAAAAACGGCCTCCAGATTTGTCATTTAGGTTATTTTTGCCATAATCGTTAAAATTTCGCTGCGTTTTTTACCTATTTGCAATGATATTTTGACGAAAAAAGTTCTATTCTGTCTCTTTAGCTCATTTTCTGACGTATTGACATACATAATTGATGATGTTAAAATACAATACAAAAACAATCACACGATGTCGCTTAAGAAAAGAACAAGCTTCATAAAATTATCATAAAATTATCATAGTCAATAAATGTTCTATAAAGTACTCTGGCCAATTTGTTCATTGAGGGTGCTGCCCTTAATAAAATACAAACACTAAAGGAGAAGACTATGAAAAAGATTCTTGCTCTGGTTCTCGCATTGGTTATGACGCTGGCATTGGCAGCCTGCGGTAATACTGATGCCAAGCCCAACGACACTGGCGCTGATGGCGAAGCTGCCGGTTGGACCCCCAGCGCCAACATTACCGTAATCGTCCCCTATTCGGCGGGCGGCACCACTGACCTGTCTGTCCGCGGTGTGACCGGCGCGATCGACACCTCCGTTCTGCCCTCCGGCGTCAACGTGGTGGTGGACAACGTGGCTGGCGGCTCCGGCCTGGTGGGTATCACCCAGTTCGCCAACTCTGCCAACGACGGCTACACCGTCGGCATCATCAACTGCGACTTTATTATGAACATGGCGCTGGGCAACACCGAGCTGCGCTATGATCAGTTTACCCCCGTGGGCTGCGTTATGAATGACGGCAATATCGTGTTCGTCTCTGCCAACGCCCCCTATGACACCTATGAGGAGTTCATCGCTTATGCCAAGGAAAAGGGCAGCGCGACCATCGGTGATGCCGGCGCAGGTTCCGTGCAGGCCGTCGTTACCGCCGTGTCCGCCAGCAAGCTGGACGCTCCTCTGACCGCTGTTCACTATGACGATGCCGGTGCTGCCGTTCTGGGCGTTGTTTCCGGTGAAGTGGACGCTGTCTGCTGCTCCTCCGTTACTGCTGCCGCCCAGTATGAGGCCGGCAACCTGAAGCCCCTGGCCACCAGCGGCGCCGAGCGTATGTCCACCTTCCCCGACGTGCCCACCATGGCCGAGTGCTTCCCCACCGAGCTGGGCAACATGAACATCCCCGTCTGGGTCTTCCTGGCTGTCCGCAATGACACGGATCCCGCCATCGTGGAATACCTGACCGATATGTTCAGCAAGGCGATCTGCACCGATGCTTACGCTACCGTCCGCAGTCAGTTCTATCTGTGCGATAACAACGAGAACTATCTGACCACCGACAAGGCGTATGAATTCTGGGCAAGCCAGTACGAGGATTATCAGTACGCTGTGTCCCTGCTGAATAAGTAACCTCTATTTTGTGTTAATCTTCTACTCCCTGTCTCAGGCAGTGCTGGATCAGGCGGCAAATGCCGCCTGATCCGACACTCCGACCCACAGCACGGTCGCAAAAGGACCTGTAGCTTTCTCGAAAGGTGGTATTTTTTATGAGAAGACATGGCAATATGGCTTTTGCGGTCGTATTCTTTGTCATCGGAATCCTCATGTTTGTGTTTACAAAGGATTTCGCTTACAATGGACTGATGGACTTCGGCGCCGGCTTCTGGCCCCGCATCATTGCCGTCATTATGATGGTCTGTGCCGTGCTTTTGTTCATTACCTCTCTGCTCAGCAAAGACCCCAAAATGAATGAAGTCGTCATCGACTGGAAATCAGCCGGTATGAAACGCGTATACAAGGTATGCGGCGTGATGATCCTGTTCTGTGTGATCCTGTACCTTTTTGGCTTGTGCATTGCGCTGGCGGTCATGTTTTGCGGCATTATGCTGGCAATGCACGAGAGAAGATGGTGGATGCTTGCCATTTTCTCAGTAAGCATGCCTGTGTTTATCTATGTGGTATTCCAGGTGCTTCTGCGTGTCAAACTGCCGATGGGCATTATCTTCAGCTAAGGAGGTTTGAAAAATGTTTGATGCTTCTTCCTTTTCCCTCGCTCTTGGTGAGCTTCTGACGTGGCAAAATCTTCTTTTGATGCTGTTCGGCACCTTCTTCGGAATTTTCTGCGGAGCCATGCCCGGTCTTTCCAGTACCATGGCGCTGACCATCATGGTCCCGTTTACCTTTTCCGTGTCCGGCTATGCAGGGATCCTCTGCCTGCTGGGTATCTTCTGCGGCAGCATTTACGGCGGTTCCATCACCGCGATCCTGATCAACACCCCCGGCACCTCCAACTCCGCCGCCACCTGCCTTGACGGCTATCCCATGACGCTGCGGGGCGAGGCTGGCCGTGCGCTGGGTATGTCTACATTTGCTTCCACTTTCGGCGGTATTTTCTCTGCCCTGTGCCTGTTCATTACCGCCCCGCTGCTGGCAAAGTTCGCCCTGAACTTTGGCGCACCCGAGAACTTCGCTCTGGCTGTGTTCGGTCTGAGCATCGTGACCAGCATCTCCTCCGACAATCTGATCAAGGGCCTGCTGTCCATGATGATGGGTCTGATGATCTCCAACGTGGGTATGGATATCCTGACGGCGGAAAGCCGCTTCACCTTCGGTTGGACCTACCTGCTGGGCGGTCTGGCCTATATCGTGATCCTGATCGCGCTGTACGCATTCTCTCAGGGCCTGATCAACGTGGAAGGCTATCAGCCCGGTAAGGTACTCAATAGGCAGAGCGCCAAGCTGACTCGCGTGCTGCCCACCTGGAAGGATATCAAATGCTGTATAAGCACCATTCTGGCCAGCTCCGTGATCGGTACGCTGATCGGCGCGATCCCCGGTACCGGCGGCGATATCGCTTGCTGGACGGCCTATTCCCAGGTGAAAAAGGTCTCCAAGAACGGCAAGGATTTTGGTAAGGGCTGCCTGCAGGGTGTTGCCGCCCCCGAGGCCGCAAATAACGCCGTGTCCGGCGGCGCCCTGATCCCGCTGCTGACCCTCGGTATCCCCGGCGACGCAGGCTCCGCCATCATGCTGGGCTCGCTGATGATGCTGGGTATTACCCCCGGTCCGCTGCTGTTCAGCAACTCTACCGATAAGGTGTATATCATCATCCTCGGTCTGCTGGTGGCCAATATCTTCATGTGCCTGCTGGGCTACTGCGGTATGCGCGGCTTTGCCAAGATCTCCAACATGCCCCTGCAGGTGCTGACCCCCATGGTCTTTATGTTCTGCTCTGTGGGTACGTTTGCCTTTAACCATAACATGACGGACATCTTCGTCATGGTGTTCTTCGGCTTTATCGGTTTCTTCATGGTCAAGTTTGACTTCCCCATTCCGCCCATCATTCTGGGTATCATTCTGGGCGACATGGTGGAAAAGAACCTGCAGCGGTCACTGGTGGTATCGGAAGGCAGCTTTGCGATCTTCTTTACACGTCCCATCAGCTGCGCGTTGCTGATCATCGCCATTCTGAGCCTGCTGCTGCCGATCGTTTCTGCGATCCGCAAGAGCCGCAAGCCCGTTGCCGCGAATGTTGAGTCCGAGAACTCCTCTGCGGAATAATTTGACGGTTCCTCTCTACATGCATATAATTCTCAGCGTTACAAGCCGGATCTCTATGATCCGGCTTGTACTGCATACTGGAGGTAAATAAATATGACTACGATCCGCGTAGGTGTGGTAGGCTGCGGCGCCATCAGCTCTGTTTATCTGGATACAATGACCCGGCATTTTTCTGATGTGCTGGAGGTTCGGTTGTGCAGCAGTGCCCACATGTACTCAGCGCAGGCGCGGGCCGCGCAATATGGTATCACAGCTGTTTCTACGGAAGCGCTGCTGGCCAGCCCTGATATTGACCTGGTGGTAAACCTGACGCCTGTACCCGCCCATGAAGCCATTATCCGCCAGGCGCTGGAGCGGGGGAAGCACGTCTACTCGGAGAAGACGCTGACAGGATCTCTGAAGCAGTCCGCACAGCTGCTTGCACTGGCGGAAAAGCAGGGCCGGTCGCTGTGCTGCGCACCGGATACCATGCTCAGCGCTGGTGTACAGACGGCGCGTCAGGCGTTGCAGGATGGCATGATCGGACAGGTGACCAGCGTAGAGATGAATATGAACCGTGATTACGGTGCTTTCTATCCGCGCCTGCCGTTCCTGCTGCAGCCCGGTGCGGGCTGCGGCATGGATATCGGTCCCTACTTTATCAGCTGTGCCGCCTATCTGCTGGGGCCTGTGGCAGAGGTGACCGGTTTTGCCGACGTGAGCCGTCCCTACCGTGAGGAAGGACTGCATATTCGGAATGAAAACCGCTTTATGGCGGCGCTGCGGTTTCGCAGCGGCGTACTGGGGACCCTGCATATGAACGCGGACAGCGGTGGAAAAGAAGAACCTTATATTGCCATTTATGGCACAAAGGGCACCCTGCGTATCCCTGAACCCAATAAGTTCAGCCGCCATGTATGGCTGGATCAGGGCGGAGAGCGGCGGGAGGTGCCCCGCACCGGCGGCTACACGGAGCTGTGGCGGGGCGCCGGTGTGGCGGAAATGGCGCGGGCACTGCTGGCGGGCCGCGTGCCCATGTTGGATGCCCGCTTTGCTTACCATACGCAGGAAGTCATTCAGGCGGTTTATGACAGCAGCGCGGCGAAGCGGCATATCTGCGTGAACAGCGATTTGCCGCGGCATTGCCGAACACCGCTGGAGACATGACCAAATTGTGACGTGCTCCACTTCTGGTCGGGGCTGCTGTCGCAGGAGACCAGTGCGTGCTTCGATCCAAAGCCGTGCTCGTTCAGCGGCGTCGCAGCGGTTCATATTATACCGCCCGCTGATACCATTTTATATCAACATGAGGCACTCTATGTGCCGCAGCATCCGCTGAAAGGCGGGGCGCCGGAAAGTTCGTACCGGCATAGCCATCGGTTGGACTTTTTTGACAAGAATAGATACCCCTGCGAGGTCGAGCCTCACAGGGGTATCTATTCTTGTCATATCCATCGCAAAAGGCGGCAGAGCTTCCTCTGTCGGGGGGGGGGTTAACAGCTTACGCAAGGCGTGGCCTAAATACTCTCCGTCACCTGCCGGAAAATATCTACAAAGCGCTGTGCGTTTCTGGAAAGGGTATAATTCTGCTGCCCCAGGAGCACCGTTACGGGTTCATTCTCCAGCCCGAAGAGGGGAATGGTCCGTATTCGCGGATTTTCGTTTATCAGCTTACTGGGGCCTGTCCCAAGGAAATAGGCATCCGTATACTCCAGCAGGTCGATCAACTGCCCGCGCTCCTTTATCAGTATGCGCCGTCTTGCAGAGGCGTACTCATCCGCTTCGGTGTAGTAGTTGAGATCCGGCACTGTTTCGTCCATATAGCAGATGCGCGTATACCCGTCCAGATCCTCCAGCGTCAGCGAATCTCTGCCTGCCAGAGGATGCTCGGCGTTCATCACAACATGAGCCTGTGTGCTTTTGCGCACAAGCACCTGCAGATGCTTGTGGTGGAAGTAGTCGTAGATTTCACTCTCCTGAACGCTGTTATACTGCACGATGGCCAGCATAAAGCGTTTCTTCATCATAGTGTCGATCGTTTCCTCTAATGAGCTGTATGCCGCCATGACAATATCCACATACTTGGCCTCTGCCCCATAGCGGTTATAAAACTCGATCAGGCACTCCATGGCAATGCTGTTCTGCTGTACACACATAGTCAGCCGCAGCAGATCCCGGATGCTGTTTTCATCTGCATAGACCCGCTCCAGCTGCTGCAGATCATTCAGTATGGGCTGAACCATCATGTAGAATTCCTCACCCTGATGGGTCAGCTGCATTCCATCGTGCCCGCGGCGAAACAGGACGATACGGGTCGTTTTTTCCAATTCGCGGATAGAGCGGCTCAGGGTGGAGGGCGATGTATAATTGGCCTGAGCCGCCTTGTTTACGGATCCGAAACGTACTACGTCACTGAACAGCTTGAGCTGTTGAATGTTCATCTTCCGCTCCTTTCCCGCAGGATTGAAACAGGATATGGCGCAGAGCCAGATCCTTCATCAGGTGGTCGGCCTGCTCTGCTGCGGCGGAGCAGGCGTAATGTAAGCCGAAGCGCCGCTGCATCTCGTTGAGGAAGCCTGCCTCGCTGACCTCTGTCAGGATCGCCTGGGCCTCCTGCTCCGTGTAGGAGGTTCGCAGCGATGCAAGAAGCCGCTGCAGCATATCCTCGCGATGAGCAGAGTCACGAGGCAGGACGGTCGTGATCGCGCCGTATTTCTGCTCATAGGCGGCGATGATCTCCTCCTGGCTGAAGGCAGGGTATGTCTCCTGAAATACCATATCCCCGGGGGTGAGCTTTTTGGGGCGGTTGGCGCTGCTTCTGGCCGGATAGCCCAGCGCAAGCATCATGATCGGATAGGCTCTGTCCGGCAGATGCAGCAGCTCGGCCAAGCGCTCTCCGTGGCCGAGAATATTCCCCACCATGCAGGCGCCCAGACCGGAAAGATACGCTGCTGTTTCCATAAGCTGGCAGGCACACATAATGTCCGCAAATGCGATCAGGTTCTGGAAAAAGGACTTCTCAGCCACGAAGGGCGCATGCTTTGCCTGCGCATAGACAGCCAGCCGGTGCCAATCAAGGATAAACAGCAGATTGACGGCTGCTCCGCCGATAAAGCTCTGACCGCATAGCTCCGCCAGTATCTTCTTCGTCTCCGGGTTCCTTATGACCAGCACGGTGTACGGCTGAAGGTTGCCTCCCGTGGGGGCGTTAAGCCCTGCGGCGATCACCTGATTAAGCAATTCCTCCGGAATCTCTTGATCCGAAAAAGAGCGGCAGGAGTAGCGGGCCTGCAGAGGGATCAGCCTGTCGCCAGGCTGGGTGCGGTCATCAATAGTCATATTTTTTTCATCTATCATCGAAGAGACTCCTTTCTCGTTATGTCCTATATGCCTGCGGCTACCTTATTATAGCAAAGTATTATACTACGCGTGGCTCAGGATGACAATAAACTGAGAGGAAAAAAACGTTTCCGTATTGCATTTTACGCAATTATCTTTGCAAAATCGGTACTACCTGTTTTGGCGGGGCTGTGCTATCATGGTGAACATTATTTAACAAATTATGGAAAGGAAGTGGTCTAAGCTATGAGACTCCTCTATTTGCTGCCAGGAAACATCAAAAAAGGTCTGGGTGAAGCGGAATTCCAACGCCGTGGAGAGGTCCTGCAATCGATCGCAGGACCGGGCGTCACGATTGAAATTGCCGACGTCCCCACGGGACCGTCCTGCATCGAGTGCATGTGTGATGAGTATCAGGCGATTCCCGGTGTGATTGAGGCGACCGTGCAGGCAGAGAAGGATGGATTTGACGGCGTGATCATTGGCTGCGCCGGCGATCCCGGTGTAGATGGTGCGCGGGAGATGGTAAAGATCCCCGTCATTGGGCCGGCGCAGGCATCCTACGTGGTGTGCTCCATGCTGGGCCGCCGCTTCTCCGTTATCACGCCGCTGCAGGAGCTTTTGGGAACCACGGAGGAGCTGGTGAAGAAATGCGGGCTGGGAGATAGCCTGGCCTCGATCCGTTCCACCGATATCACCGTGCTGGATATTAACCGGAACCCCGGCATCGCCGCCGAGCGCACGCTTGAGGAGGCACAGAAGTGCCGGGATCTGGACAGGGCGGACTGTGTGACGCTGGGCTGCATGTCGCTGGCCTTTGCCCAAATCGACAAGGAGATATCCCGCCAGCTGGGGATCCCCGTTGTCAATCCGCTGACGGCAGCGGTGCATACGCTGGAGGCGCTCGTCCGCATGGGCGTGTCCCACAGCAAGAAGGCCTATCCGTTCCCCATCAAGCTGCGGGGTGTGTAAGTCGATCGGCGGCAGCTGAGAGGGGCGCAGTCGGGGCAGGACGAAGCTCCGGGCACCGGTGCCATTCTTTGCATCTGATCCTACAGGAACAAGCAGGGGTCACAGCCAATTCCCGACAGGGATGTCATGACAGGACGAAGACAGTCCGGCAAATACCCTGCGTTTTACCATCAGAGACTATATATTTATTATATGTATTTATGTGTATAAGGAGGAACTGAACATGAAGAAGACGTTGAAATCCGGTTACAAGGGCTACAAGGCGTATCAGTTTCTGGAGCCTGGTGTAGACTATACCGCGTTTGAACTGGCGGCCGAGGGCAATGAGTTTGGTGAGTACATTATTGACCTGACCCCTGAGCAGGAGGAGTTCTACGAGCACGTGATCGCCGCCCATCCCATGATCAGCCTGCATGAGCATCCGTTCTGTTTCCCGAAGCATATCGAGCAGACCTTTGATCAGGTGCGCGAGGGCCGTTCCTTTACCGCCTACCGCGCACTGGCCGAGTCTACCTGGGACTGCGTGTTCGATAACCTGATGGACGGCTGCTGCATGATTTCCTCCAAGCACGGCTGGAAGTGGAACGATGTGATCTATGATCTGGGCATGCGCCTGGCCGATATTGCCCATCAGGACTTCCTGATCAAGTGCGAAAAGGTGGATGACATTTTCCGTGCCAAGGCAGAGGGCAAGGTCGCATGGGTCCCCGTTGTTGAAGGCGCCGCCATGCTGGAAAACGAAGTGGATCGCGTGGACGTGCTGTACGGCATGGGCGTCCGCCTGATGGGCATCACCTACAGCGAGTCCAACGGCTGCGGCAGCGGCCTGAAGGAGAAGAGCGACGGCGGCCTGACCTTCTTTGGCGCACAGGTAGTGGAGCGCATGAACAAGGTCGGCATGGCTATCGATGCGGCGCACGTAGGCGATAAGACCACCATGGATATTATCGAGTGCAGCAAGAAGCCAATCTTCATTTCCCATACGGGTGCGCGGGCGCTCTGGAACAGCAACCGCCTGAAGCCTGACAGTGTGATGCGCGCCTGCGCCGACAAGGGCGGCGTCATCGGAATCGAGGCGGCTCCCCACACCACCATCACGGAAAAGAATCCCACCCATACCATCGAATCCTTTATGGAGCACTTTGAGTATGTCAAGGATGTGGTGGGCATTGACCACGTCACCTTCGGCCCTGACACGCTGTACGGCGACCATGTGGGACTGCACCACGCCTTTGCGGCCAGCCTTTCCATCAAGCAGGCATTCGGAAAGAAGAACGCAGACGGCACCACCTCTTTCCCGGAGGTCCCGTATGTGCGCGGCATTGAGAATCCCACCGAGGCGTCCTACAACATCCTGCGCTGGCTCATCAAGCACAATTACAGCGAGACGGATATTGCCAAGGTCATGGGCGGAAATACGATCCGTATGCTCAAGGAGGTCTGGTGAGCCGCTGTTCGGCTCGCGTGACTTCCTGTGTGTCCCGAACAGAACAGAGAGGAGAGATCAACACGATGAAAAAACCTAAATTCCCCAAAGTATCCCTGATCCTGATGATTTTCTTTACGGTGGCAGGCGTGATCATGATGATGATCCCTGACCTTCCGCGAAATATCTTCGGCTTGGACGCCACCACCTTTATCGTCGGGTACCTGGGCTATGTGTACATTATTTTGGCCAGCCTGTTCTACGCCAAAACGGGCAAGTAACCGACACAGCACAACGAAAGGAGTATGAGAAATGAGCGTGATCACACAATATCTCATCGTTATTGTCATCTATTTCGTCGCGATGCTGGGGATCGGCGTCCTTGCAGGGCGTAAGATCACCGGCGACGGCGGCGACTATTTCCTCGCGAAGGACAAGCTGAGCGCAGCGGCTATCGGCTTTTCCTTCTCCGCCACGCAGATGAGCGGCAGTACCTATCTGGGAACTGTCGGTACGCTGAGTACCATCGGTTATCCCTTCGTCCCGGGCGCGTTGTCTTCCGCGGCGGCTCCGTGGTTCTGCTATATCCTGCTGGGCGATCGTGTCCGGCAGGTGGCGGCCCGGCTCAAGAGCGTCACACTGGGAGACATCATTGAATCCCGCTATGGCAAGGCCGCCAGCATTTTGTCCACCTGTCTGATGCTGGTCTGCCTGATCCCCGCGGTGGCCGGTCAGCTGAAGGCGGCTGGCTCCGCCTTCCAGGTGCTGCTGAATATGCCCTATATGACCGCTATTATCGTGTTCGGTACGATCGTGCTGGTCTACACCCTTCTGGGCGGCATGTTCGCTGTGGCGTGGACTGATCTGGTTCAGGGCATCATCATGGTGGTCGGCATCCTGATCATGGTCCCTGTATGCCTTGGCAAGGTAGGCGGTCTCACTGCCATGAACGAGGCCTTTGCTCAGATAAATCCCCAGGGTGCATCCCTCACCAGCGGCCAGCCCATGATGTGGGTGATCTCCGGCTTCCTGGTATGGGGCTTCTATCAGATCGGCGGCCAGCCCGCCGCTACCACGCGCTTCCTCACCACCAGTGACGGCAAGACCATGAAGAAGGCGCTGAGCTATTCCATCGTCTTTGAGAGCGTGATCTACCTTGGCATCAGCATTCTGGCCTTCTGCGCGCTTCCTCTGCTGGTGGGCGTGGACATTCCCAGCAGCGACATGACGCTGCCTCTGCTGATCCGCGAGTACCTTCACCCCCTCCTTGGCGGCGTGATCCTGGCCGCAGCGCTGGGCGCCATGATGTCTACCGTGGACTCCGTGCTGCTGCTGATCAGCTCTCTCGTGGTCAACGACATTTATGTCAAGCGTATGCACGGCGACATGGAAAGCAAGAAGGCCGTCAATATCGGCCGGATCGCCATTGTGGTCGCATCGCTGCTGGGCTTCCTCATCGCTATGGATCCCCCGGATGCCATCGTCTGGATCCTGACCACCGGCTTCAGCGTACAGGCTGCTGCCTTTACGTTCCCCCTGCTGCTCGGCCTGTGGTGGCCCGGCGCCACGAAGGCAGACGGCCTGTGGGGTATCATCAGCGGCGCTGTCATGGCGATCGTCTGGTATGTGCTGGGATATATCCAGTTCCATTCCCTCAGCGCATGGCCCGGCGGTATCTGGCCCGCCGTCATCGGCTCTATCGTGTCTCTGATCGTTTGCATTGTGGTGAGTAAGTTCACACCCAAGAGCTCGGAGGCGGAGCTGGAGGTATTCTTTAACGAGCAAGATTGATGATCCATCGGTCTTCCGCTTCTCTCCCTACTGACATCATGGGCGCAGTTTTCTGCGCCCATGATGTCACATCCGCCATGATGCGAGGAGGATCATTATGAAGATTTGTACTACGAAAACCCGTCTCACAGAGGAGGAAGCCCTGCAGCTGGCCAGCCGCGACAATAGCGGGCTGATCGGAGCCTTCTTCAATAAGCTCGGACATGTTCCCAAGGAGGTATCTGTGCTGCAGATCAGAAAGTTCTACTACCCCTACTATCTGGAGGCCGCTGAAGCGAAGCTTCTGCGGGCGGCGGGCCTGCCCACCCGCAGGGTGGTCTATACGGTGGCCATGGAGGGCGGCTTCGGCACCGTGCAGCAGATGAAGGGGCGTCCGGCGACCTCTTATGAGGAGGTGGATCCCTCCGCAGTGGTCGTGTGCAAGATCGACAAGGCGGGCGCCGATGCCAACGTAGCGAAATTCATCAAACGGCGAGCCTATAAGATCTTCCACCAATATCCGCAGGTCAGCACACTGGAGGCGTATGTGGTCTATAAGCCCCATTACGCCTGCCTGTGCCAGAAGGGCGAGCGCCGCTTTTTCCGCATACTGGATGCGGAGATCAAGGATCGCAACTTTATGCTGGACATTAAATTTCGAGAGCTTACCTTCATGGATAAGGACGCCGCGAATGACCGGATCGATCCGGCCCTCTTTTTCCCCGAGAATTCTCCGGCGGCAGATGAGCTGTAAGGCTGCAAAATCGGCCGATGCCGATCGGCCGGAGCGTGCGCCCATTTTCCGTAATAGGATAAAAAGATAACAGAAGACAAAGAAAGCTGCAAAATCACCTTGCCGGTGATTTTGCAGCTTTTTTCTGATGTGCGTTCCATGAAGATAAGCGTATCCCGCAGGCATTTATCGCCCCGTCCCGCTCTCGGCCGCGGCACCCGTGCTGCGCTCTTTTTCGTAATTCAGAAGCTGTACGGCCTCACACGCGGATGTCTCCATCGGCGCCCTGCGCCTGACGCAGCAGCGGCGCACAGGCATCCAGAAACTGCCGTACCTGCTGGGGGCAGCGTCCGATGTAGCGCTGCGGCTCCATCAGCTGCTCCAGCTCCCCGCGGCTCAGGCCGAAGGCAGGATCCCCCGCCAGACGGTCCAGCAGATCGCAGGGCAGGCCCTCCTTCATGCGGGCCGTGGCGGCCATGGAGTGCCGGCGGATGATCTCGTGCAGCTGCTGGCGGTCGCCGCCGCGCTTTACAGCCTCCATCATCAGGTCCTCCGTGGCCAGAAACGGCAGGTACTCCCGCAGGGTGCGGTCCACGATGGCCTCGTTGACGTGCAGACCCGCCGTTACGTTCTGGCACAGGCGCAGTACCGCGTCGGCGCACAGGAAGCCCTCCGGCAGCGCGATACGGCGGTTGGCGGAATCGTCCAGCGTCCGCTCCATCCACTGCACGCTGGCGGTCATGGGCGCGTTCATAGCATCGGCCATCAGATAGCGGCTCAGGGAACATATGCGCTCACAGCGCATGGGATTGCGCTTATACGCCATGGCCGACGAGCCGATCTGGTCCGTTTCAAAGGGCTCCTCCAGCTGGCGGTCGTGCTGCAGCAGGCGGATGTCATTGGCCATGCGGTAGGCGCTCTGGGCGATACCGCTGAGACAGGAGAGGATGCGGCTGTCTACCTTGCGGGGATAGGTCTGGCCGCACACCGGAAAGCACTCTTTGAAGCCGAAGCTGGCGGCCAGACGGCGGTTCATCTCATCGATCTTGGCCTCGCCGCCGTCAAACAGGTCCATAAAGCTGGCCTCGGTGCCCGTGGTGCCGCGGCAGCCCAGGAATTTCAGCGTGGACAGCACGTGGTCCAGCTCCTCCACGTCCGCCAGCAGGTCCTGCATCCACAGCGTGGCCCGCTTGCCCACGGTGACGGGCTGCGCCGGCTGATAGTGGGTGTAGCCCAATGTCGGCGTGGCGGCGTATTTTTCCGCGAAGGCCGCCAGATTCGCCAGCACCGCCAGCAGCTGTCTCCGCAGATAGACCAGTCCGTCCCGGTACAGGATCAGGTCGGCGTTATCCGTGACGTAGCAGCTGGTGGCGCCCAGATGGATGATGCCCGCCGCCGATGGGGCCGCCTTGCCGTAGGCGTACACGTGGGCCATCACGTCGTGGCGCACCTCCCGCTCCCGCTGGGCGGCGATATCGTAGTCGATGTCGGTGATGTGGGCCTCCAGCTCTGCGGCCTGCGCCTCTGTGATGGGGAGCCCCAGCTCGTGCTGCACGCGGGCCAGCGCCGCCCACAGCCGCCGCCAGGTCTGGTAGCGGCTGTCGTCCGAGAACAGCCGCAGCATATAGTCCGAGGCGTAGCGGGACGCCAGAGGGGACTGGTAGGTGTCATGGGCCATGGTATCCCTCCTTATTTTATCTGACGATCAGGCTCTCCCGCTCGGCGCCCACGGAGACGTAGCCGATATGGCAGCCGATGGCCTGCTCCACATATTCCACATAGTCCCGGGCCGCCGCAGGCATGTCCTCCCAGGTCCGCACACCGGAGATGTCGCAGCACCAGCCGGGGCGGTACTCTATCACGGGCTTGGCCTTCGCCAGCACAGAGGGGAAGGGGAACTCACGGGTGATCTCCCCGTCGATCTCATAGGCGGCGCAGACGGGGATCTCCTTCATATAGCTGAGGATGTCCAGCTTGGTCAGAGCGATGTTGGTGGCGCCCTGCACCTCCACGCCGTAGCGGGTTGCTACCAAATCGATGGGGCCCACGCGGCGGGGGCGTCCGGTCTTGGCGCCGAACTCCGCGCCGGCCTGACGCAGCTCATCTGCCTCGGGGCCGAACCACTCGCAGGTGAACGGGCCCTCGCCCACGCAGGAGGAGTAGGCTTTCACCACGCCTACCACCTCATCGATTTTGGCGGTAGGCAGCCCCGCGCCAATGGGGCCGTAAGCGGCGATGGTGTTGGAGGACGTGGTATAGGGGTAGATGCCGTAGTCCAGGTCACGCAGCGCACCCAGCTGGCCCTCAAACAGGATGGACTTGCCCTCCGCCTGGGCCTGCCGCAGATAGCGGCCTGTGTCCGTCACATAGGGACGCACCTGCTGGGCGTAGGTGTCCAGCCAGGCGGTCATCTCCTCCATGGTATAGCCCTTGGCGCCGTAGACCTTCTGCAGGATCAGGTTCTTCCATTCCAGCAGATCCTGAAGGTGGGCCTTCAGGTGCTCCGGATACAGCAGCTCACCTGCCTGAATGGTCTTTTTCTGGTATTTATCAGAGTAGAACGGCGCGATACCCTGCTTGGTGGAGCCGTATTGCTTGTCCTTCAGCCGCGCCTCCTCCAGCGCGTCCAGCTCCCGATGCCACGGCAGCAGCAGCGACGCACGGTGGCTGACCAGCAGGTTTTCCGGCGAGATGCCGACGCCAGCCGCGCGGATGGACTCCATCTCCGACACCAGATTCTCACAGTCCAGCGCCACGCCGTTGCCCAGAATGTTCATCACACCGGCGCGGAAGATGCCGGAGGGCAGCAGGTGCAGGGCAAATTTGCCCATATCGTTGATGACGGTGTGTCCGGCGTTGCCGCCTCCCTGATACCGCACCACCACATCGTACTGTCCCGTCAGGTAGTCCACCATCCGGCCTTTTCCTTCGTCACCCCAGTTGATGCCTACGATCGCACAATTTGCCATGTCTGTATACCCTCCTGTTCTGCGTGTTTTCGTGTGTTTTTCGATACGTTTTTTCAAACGACAGTCCATTATACACGCCGCGGCAGGGTAAGGGAAGTATGGATTTTATATGTGATGCATAAGCGCAGGTGATGAAAGCCGCTGCCTGCTCCTGCTCCTGAAAAGCGGCGGGGCGGGGAATGTGCAGGCATGCCAGATATTTTCTGCGGATATATATGCAATTTGTGCACAGCTACAAAAGCATTAAAATAGCGGATTTCCTCTTTACAAATTTGAAGAAGGGTGTATAATCATCCACATAAATTTGAATATAAAGAATATTTATTCTCCAAGTATACAAAGGCGGTGAGCGGGTATGGGAGAGAATATCATCGAGATCGCGGGCCTGCGCAAGAGCTTTGACCACGTGGAGGTGGTCAAGGGCGTGGACATGCAGGTCCATCAGGGGGAGTTCCTGACGCTGCTGGGGCCCTCCGGCTGCGGTAAGACCACCACACTGCGGATGATCGCGGGGTTTGAGGAGGCAGACAGCGGACATATCACCATCGACGGACAGGAGGTCACCGCGCTGCCGCCCTACAAGCGGGCAGTCAACACAGTGTTTCAGAGCTACGCGCTGTTCCCGCTGATGAATGTCTATGACAACGTGGCCTACGGACTGACAGTGAAGCGGCTGCCCAAGGCGGAGATACGGGAAAAGGTGACGCAGGCGCTGCGCACCGTGCAGCTGGAGGGCTTCGAAAAGCGGCGAATCAGCCAGATGTCGGGCGGCCAGTGCCAGCGCGTGGCCATTGCCCGCGCGCTGGTGAACGGGCCGAAGGTGCTGCTGCTGGACGAGCCGCTGGGGGCGCTGGATCTGAAGCTGCGCAAGCAGATGCAGCTGGAACTGAAGCGGCTGCAGAAGCAGCTGGGCATCACCTTTATTTATGTGACCCACGATCAGGAGGAGGCCATGACCATGTCCGACCGCATCGCCGTCATGTGCGCCGGCGAGATCCAGCAGATCGGCACGCCCTCCGAGATCTACAACGCACCGGCCACCCGCTTCGTGGCGGATTTCATCGGCGAATCCAACATCCTGCCGGCCACCGCCGCGGCGGTCCGGGGCGATACCTGCGTCTACACCACGCCTATGGGGCAGGTGCTGGGCGCGGCGGCTCACGTGTCGGAGGGGGAGACGGTGTACCTCTGCGTCCGGCCGGAGGCTGTCTGTGTGTCTGCGGAGCCGGTATCCAGCTTCGGCATACAGATCACGGTGACGGACAACATCTGCACCGGCAATCTCATCAAGTCCATCGGCGTGGATGCGGACGGCCATGAGCTGCGCTTCTCCCGCCTGGCGGGCGCGGACGGCTTCTCCTGCGGAGAGACGCTGTACCCCTACTGGGACAGCGCCGCCTGCACGGTCATGCGGAAGTAGGCGGCGTCATGAAGAAAAAAGAAAAGAGACTGGCCGTGCTGGCCAGCGTAGGGCCCTACGCCGCAGAGACGCTGCTTCTGGTGGTGCTTCCGCTGCTGTATGTGTGCCTGATGAGCATCATGACGCGGCCGTCCTATGGCGGCGTGGAGTTCACGGTATCCTTCAACGGATACAAGGCCCTGTTTGAAAAGGCGTATCTGGTGGCTATCTGGAACAGTGTGCGGATGTCGCTGGTGTCCACGGTCATCATCCTGCTGGTGTCCTACCCTATGGCCTACATGCTGTCGCGGTGCAGCCGCCGCGTGGCATCCAACCTCATCATCCTGATGATGATCCCGTACTTTACCAACAGCCTGATCCGGCTGTACAGCTACATCACTCTGTTCAACACGAAGGGCATCCTCACCGGCATTCTGGACAGACTGGGGATGACGTGGAGCGCCGATTTTCTGTACAGCGAAAGCGCCGTGGTGCTGGGGCTGGTGTACGTCTGCATCCCCTATGCGGTGCTGCCCATGTACTCGTCCATCGAGCGGCTGGACAAGGCGCTGCTGGAGGCGTCCTATGATCTGGGGGCGGGGCGTGTCAAAACGTTTTTCAGGATCACGCTGCCCATGACCATGCCCGGTGTGTACGCCGCGGCCATCATTTCCTTTGTGCCGTCCATCGGCAACTACTTCGTGGCGGACGTGCTGGGCGGCAGCAAGACGCTGCTGATCGGAAACCTCATCAAGGATCAGTTCATGTCCTCCCGCAACTGGCCGCTGGGCAGCGCACTGTCGGTGTTCCTGATCGCGGGCACCATGATCCTGGTATATCTGTACGCCCGCGTCAGCAGGGCCGACGTGATGGAGGGGGGCCTATGAACCGCGTGAAAAAGAAGAGCATCGGCGATAAGCTGGGCGTGATATACGCGGTGCTGCTGTTCGCCTTTATCTACATCCCCACCGTGATCATGGTGGTGTATTCCTTCAACCAGCAGCCCAGCAACAAGTGGTGGACGGGCTTCACCACCGAGTGGTACGGCAAGCTGTTCCGGGACGCGCAGCTGTGGCAGTCCTTCGGTCTTTCGCTGAAGATCTCGCTGCTGTCCACGCTGATCGTGGTGATCATCGGCACGCTGGGCGCCATGGGCCTGACACGCTACCGGTTCTTCGGACGGAACGCCCTGACCTATTCGGTGTACCTGCCCATGATCGTCCCGGGTGTGGTGTTCGCGGTGCCTCTGATGGCGCTGCTGGTGCTCATGGGCCTGAAAAAGGGCTTCTGGGCCGTGGTGCTGGGAAACGTGATTTTGATGCTGCCCTATATGATCCTGACGGTGCGGACCCGCTTTCTGGGACTGGACCGCTCGGTGGAGGAGGCCAGCATGGATCTGGGCGCCAGCGGAGTAGAGACGTTCTTCCGCATCACGCTGCCGTCTATCGCCCCGGGCATCTTCACCGGCGCACTGCTGAGCTTTGCGCTGACGCTGGACGATGTGGTCATGGCGGACTTCCTGGCCGGACCCAACTGCCTCACGTTCCCCATGAAGATCTACAACTCCATCCGCAAGGGCGTTTCACCGGAGATCAACGCGCTGGAGACGATCATATCCGGCCTGATTTTTCTGGGAGTTGCCGTCTATCTGCTGCTGAAGGGCAGGCAGGACCGCGCTGCCGCAAAAATAGAACCATTCCATCAAACACAAACAGAGAATTAGGAGAAAGGAGCTCACAAACATGAAGAAGAAACTTTTGGCCGCGCTGCTGGCCCTGGGAGTGCTGGCCTCCCTCACCGCCTGCGGCGGGAAGCAGGAGACCCAGCAGGATGCCGCTGCCGACGGCGACACCGGCTACGCTGATTCCATCAACATTCTGGTCTACCCCGACTATGTGTCCGAGGATGTGCTGGCCGCCTTTGAACAGGAGTACGGCATTCAGGTGAACATCACCTACCTGTCCTATGAGGAGGACAACATCACCCGCGTGGAGACCGGCGACGACTTCGACATCATCAATCCCTGCCAGGAAACGGTACACCAGATGCTGCAGGAAAACCTGCTGCAGAAGATCGACAAGAGCAAGATCCCCAATCTGGCCAACCTGTACGATGAATTCAACACCTATGACTACCCCGGCGAGGAGGATTACAGCGTTCCCTACATGTGCGGCTCCATGTCCATCATCGTGAACAAGGATACCTGCCCCATCGAGATCACCAAGTGGTCTGATCTGGCGGACCCCGCCCTGAAGGGGCAGATCGTCTCCACAGACATCGACCGCCGGTTCGTGGCCACCACTCTGGCGGAGAATGGCTTTGACCCCAACAGCGAGAACCAGGCGGATCTGGACGCCGTGTTCGATTGGCTGTGCCAGTTCAACAGCAACGTGAAGGTCTATGACAACGGCGCGCCCCGTACCTCTCTGGAAAACGGCGACTGCAGCGTGGCCTTCACCTATACCACCGACTATGTGCTGGTCAAGCAGGAGGACCCCGATGGCAATTATGAGCTGATCACCCTGCCCGATGGCTGGTACTCCAGAGGCGAGTGGATGCTGGCCATTCCGGCCTCCAGCACCAAGGCCGAGGAGGCTGAGCTGCTCATCAACTATATCCACGACGCCAAGAACTACGCCGACAATGTCATGAAGTACCCCGGCGTGCCGGTGAACGAGGCCTGCATCGCCTACCTGACCGACGAGTACAAGGAGCTGTTCAAGGCGTTTGACATCCCCGAGAGCGCGAATTTCTTCACACTGTCCTCTCTGTCCTCCGAGAGCCTGGAGATGTACGACCTGTTCATCTCCAACGTGATGGCCAGCTCCAACAGCTGATAGGAGTGCTGCATCATGAAAAAGATCAGGATCACCGTCATGCGCATGGCGTCCTATCCGGACCTGTCCGCCGCGTATGAAAACCCGCTGGAGCATGCCTGCGATATGCAGCTGGGGCAGGTGTTCATCGCGGACGGCTGGCGCCAGCCGGAGGGGATGTGCGACAGCGCCTGGTCCAGCATCTCGCCCTTCGTGATGACGCTGGCCTACGGCGGGAGCGATATCTATAAGGGGTGGATGAAGAACAAGAAAAGCGCCATGGTGTCCTGCAACGACGGGTTCCGTCCCGTGAGCTTCTACATCGAGGCGCTGGAGGAAGAAGCCTCCGACTGGTTCTGACGCGGGACGTCTCCGCCTGCAAAACAAAAAAGGTCCCCCTGCTTTCCCTGTCAGCGAAAGCAGGGGGACCATTGCGCTGTCATCACACCATACGGCCCGCCTGCATCGCACAGAGCCGGCGGCGGGAGGGGAGAAATTTTTGTGTAGATGGGAAAAGTGCGGATGTCCTCTTGACGGGGAGAAAAAAATAGCATACAATTCACCTATATTTCAGCAGGAGGTGTGCTGCCATGGCTCGCTGCGCGATGCGTTCCGGTAATGCCGTGGTGAAGTGCGCCCATTCTGCCCCTGCGCAGACTGATTTCGGCTTTACGTGCAGCGTGCCCTTTGGCGCGCTGCACTTTTTTGGCTTTTTCGCCTTTACCGGCAAGGAAATGCCGCTGGGAGCCTGTGTCTGAACGTGCGGTAGAAAACCGGCATATTCGCGTCTTGAACGGCCTTCCAGACAGGAGGACCGATTTTTTTGTGCTAGGAAAGGTTGTACAACAATGAGTGAGCTGGATCAGATCAGAGAGAATATCAACAGCATTGACGAGCAAATGGCGCAGCTGTTCCAGAAGCGCATGGAGATGAGCGCCCGGGTGGCGGATTTCAAGAAGGAGCGGGGACTGTCCATTCGGGATGCCGAACGGGAGCGGGAGCTGATCGACCGCAACCGCAGGAGCATCCGGGATCCGGCGGTGGCCGCGTACTACGTGCAGTTCCTGCGGGGCATCCTGGACCTGTCCTGCGCCTACCAGAGCAAGCTGCTCAACGGTATGAAGGTGGCGTACAGCGGCGTGAAGGGGGCCTACGGCTATCTGGCGGCGCGGCGCATGTTTCCGGAGGCGCAGCTCGTCGCCTACCCCGACTTTGCCGCGGCCCACAGGGCGGTGGAGCTGGGAGAGGCGGACAGCGTGGTGCTGCCGCTGGAGAACAGCTACGCCGGTGAGGTAGGCGCCGTGATGGACCTGCTGTTCTCCGGCGAGCTGTATATCAACCAGGTGCTGGACATGGAGATCGACCACAGCCTGCTGGGCGTGGAGGGGGCTGCGGCGGACACGGAATATGTGCGCCGGGCCAATGACCCCGCACTGGCGGCCATCGCCTCCGAGGACGCGGCGGAGGTGTTCGGCCTGCGGGTGCTGGAGCGGGGCATCAACACCATGCGGACCAATACCACCCGCTTTGCCGCGCTGTCCCGTACCCAGAACCAGCCGGAGACCACCAAAAAGCGGGAGGACGAGAACTTTGTGCTGGTGTTCACCGTGCAGAACGACGCCGGCTCGCTGGCGCAGACGCTGAACATCATCGGCGCCCACGGCTACAACATGCGTACCCTGCGGAGCCGCCCCATGAAGGGGCTTTCGTGGAAGTACTTCTTCTACGTGGAGGCCGAGGGCTGCATCAACAACACCAATGGCCGCGAGATGCTGCAGGAGCTGTCCGCCACCTGCGCCAAGCTCCGGCTGGTGGGCGCGTACTACGCCAACAACATCTGAGGAGAGAAGCCATGGTCATTTCCGTTTCACTGGGAGCGCAGAGCTATCCCATCCTGCTGGAGGCAGGCGCACTGGCCCGGGCGGGGCAGCACTTGTCTCTGGCGCGGCGGGTACTGGTGGTGACTGACAGCGGCGTGCCGCAGGAGTACGCCCGGACGGTGGCGTGCGCGTGCCGTCAGGCCCGCATCTGCACCCTCCCCGCCGGAGAGAACAGCAAAAATATGGACAATTACCAGCGCCTCCTGCGGGAGATGCTGGCCCTGGGCATGGATCGCGGCGACTGCGTGGCCGCCGTGGGCGGCGGCATGGCGGGGGATCTGGCGGGCTTCGCCGCCGCCACCTACATGCGGGGCGTGGATTTCTACAACCTGCCCACCACACTGCTGGCCCAGGTGGACTCCTCTGTCGGCGGCAAGACCGCCATCGACATGGACGGCGTGAAGAACATCGTGGGTGCGTTCCACCAGCCCCGTGCCGTGCTGATCGACACGGATACCCTCCGTTCGCTGCCGCCGCGGCAGATGGCCGCGGGACTGGCCGAGAGTGTGAAGATGGCCGTGACCTGCGATGCGGCGCTGCTGGCGCTGATCGAGAACAGCGCCGACCTGACGGCGGATCTGCCGGAGATCATCGCCCGCTCTCTGGCCATCAAGGCGCGGGTGGTGGAGCAGGACCCCACGGAGCAGGGGCTGCGCCGCGTACTGAATTTCGGGCACACCATCGGCCACGCCATTGAAAGCTGTGCGGGAGGGGAGCTCCTCCATGGCGAGTGCGTGGCGCTGGGTATGCTGCCCATGTGTGCGCCGGCGCTGCGGCATCGGCTGGCGGGCATCCTGCGGAAGTGCGGCCTGCCCACGACCTGCGGCTTTACGGCCCGGCAGCTGCTGCCATACCTGCGGCACGACAAAAAGGCCGCCTCCGGCGAGATCTGCATCGTGCTGGCGGACGAGGCGGGCGCATTCCGCATGGAAAAAGAGACGCCGGAGGAGATACTCCGGCGCTGGGAGGGAGCAGAGACATGAAAAATACCTTTGGACAGGCGGTGACGCTGACCATTTTCGGGGAGAGTCACGGCCCTGCCGTGGGCGTGGTGCTGGACGGTCTGGCCCCGGGACTGCCGGTGGACGAGGAACGCATCCGCCGCCAGCTGGCTCGCCGCCGTCCCGCCACGGCGCTGGACACCCCGCGGCAGGAGACGGATCGCTATCAGATCCTCAGCGGCGTGTTTCAGGGACGCACCACCGGAACGCCGGTGGCCATCATCATCCCCAACGAGAACGTGCGCAGCGGGGACTATGCCTATGGGCTGGCGCGGCCCTCCCACGCGGACTATGCCGCCTACTGCAAATACCACGGCTATGAGGACTGGCGGGGCGGCGGCCATTTTTCCGGCCGCGTCACCGCGCCGCTGGCGGCGGCAGGTGCCATCCTGCTGTCCGCGCTGGCAGGCGTGGGCGTCACCGTGGGCACTCACATCCTGCGCTGCGGCGACGTGTGGGACCGGCCCTTCGCGGCGGAGGCTGCATCGGACGTGGCGGCTCTGCAGGAGGCGCCGTTTCCCACCCTGACCCATGAGGCGGCGCAGGCCGTGGGGGAGAGGATATTACAGGCCAGAGAACAGCAGGACAGCGTGGGCGGCATCACCCAGACCGCCGTGTGCGGCCTGCCCGCCGGCGTGGGCGAGCCGTGGTTCGACAGCGTGGAGAGCCTTCTGAGCCACGCGGTGTTCTCCATCGGCGGCGTTAAGGGCATTGAGTTCGGCGGCGGCTTTTCCATGGCCTGCGGCAGCGGTTCGGAGGTCAACGACCCGTTCCGCATGCGGGACGGGCGGGTGGTGACGGCCACCAACCACAACGGCGGTATCAACGGCGGCATCACCAACGGTATGGATGTGGTGTTCCAGTGTGCCGTGAAGCCCACGCCGTCCATCGGACAGCCCCAGCAGACCGTGGACTTTCTCCGCATGCGGGACGCGGAGCTGACCATCCATGGCCGCCACGATCCGGCTATCATCCGCCGCATCTGCCCCGTGCTGGACAGCGTGACGGCGCTGGTGCTGTGCGACCTGCTGGCCCAGCGCTTCGGCACGGACTATTTTATAAAGGAGGCAGGGCGATGAGATGCGGACTGATCGGCCGGCGGCTGGGGCACAGCTACTCCTGCCAGATCCACCATGCGCTGGCGGATTACAGCTATGAGCTTTGGGAACTGGAGCCGGAGGAACTGGCCGGCTTTCTGGAAAAACGGGATTTCGCGGGCATCAATGTGACCATCCCCTATAAGGAGCAGGTCATCCCCTATCTGGACGAGCTCAGCGAGACGGCGCGGGCCATCGGCGCGGTGAACACCGTGGTGAACCGGAGCGGCAGACTGGTGGGCGACAACACGGACCTGCCGGGAATGCTGGCGCTCATCCGCCGCATGAGACTGACGCTTGCCGGCAAGAAGGTGCTCATCCTGGGCACCGGCGGCACCTCCAAGACCGCGCGGGCTGCCGCGGCGCAGCTGCATGCCGCGGAGATATACCGCGTGTCCCGCTGCGGCAGGGGCGACGCCATCACCTATCAGCAGGCAGCGGCGGAACACGGCGACGCGGCCTGCATCATCAACACGACGCCCTGCGGCATGTACCCCGATGTGGACGCCTGCCCCGTGGATCTGGAGGATTTCCCCCGGCTGGAGGGCGTGGTGGACGCGGTGTATAACCCCCTGCGCACCGATCTGGTGCTGAACGCCCGGCGGCGGGGCATCGCCGCAGCGGGCGGCCTCTACATGCTGGCGGCGCAGGCCGCCTATGCCGGCGCCCTGTTTCAGGGCTGCACGGCATCGCAGGCGGAGATCGACCTGGCCTATCACACGGTGCGGCGGCAGATGGAGAACATCGTGCTCATCGGCATGCCCACCTCCGGCAAGACCACGGTGGGGCAGCTGCTGTCGCAGCGCACCGGCAAGACCTTCATGGACACGGACGCCATGGTGGAGCAGGCGGTGGGCATGACCATCCCTGCCTATTTCGCGGCGGAGGGCGAGAGCGCTTTCCGGCAGCGGGAGCAGGAGGCGGTGGCGGCTGCGGCCGGCGCAGGCGGCAGGGTCATTGCCACCGGCGGCGGCGTCATCCTGCGGGAGGAGAACCTCCACGCGCTGCGCCGCAGCGGGCGGCTCGTCTTTCTGGACCGCTCGCTGGACAAGCTGACTGCGGCGGCGGACCGGCCCCTTTCCGCCGATACCGACGCGCTGCGCTGCCGGTACGCCGAGCGGTACGACCTCTACTGCGCGGCGGCGGACCTCCGTGTGGATGGGGACGGCACACCGGAGGAGACCGCAGCGCAGATCGAAAAGGAGTGGACGACATGAAGATACTGGTTATCAACGGACCGAACCTGAACCTGCTGGGCGTGCGGGAGCCGGCCATCTACGGCAGCGGCACCTATCAGGAGCTGTTGGCGCTGATCCGTGCCCACGCGGAGAAAAACGGCGCGGAGGTGTCCTTTTTCCAGTCCAATCACGAGGGGGCGCTGGTGGATGCCATCCAGCAGGCGTATTTCGATGGCGTGGAGGGCATCATCCTCAACCCCGCGGCATACACCCACACCAGCGTGGCGCTGCTGGATGCGCTGAAGGCCGTGGCCATCCCTACGGTGGAGGTACACATTTCCGATGTTTCCCGGCGGGAGGACTTCCGCCGGCGCAGCTATGTCCGTCCGGCCTGCGTGGCCACGGTGATGGGCAGGGGCTTCGCGGGGTATCTGGACGCCATGGACATCCTGCTGAAGGGGGAGCGACGCCCGTGACCGTGACCATATACCCGGGCAGGGCGGCGGGCACAGCAGCCGCGCCGCCGTCCAAAAGCTGCGGGCACCGGATGCTCCTGTGCGCCGCTCTGGCCGCAGGAGAGAGCCGGATCGACGGCATCGCCCGGAGCCAGGACATGCTGGCCACCATGGACTGCATCCGCGCCATGGGCGGGGCCTGCCGCCTGGAGGGGGAGACGGCCGGTGTCACCGGCACCGGCGGCGCTGTTCGGCCCAATGGGACGTATCCCTGCCGTGAGAGCGGCAGCACCCTGCGCTTCTGCATCCCCGCGGCGCTGCTGTCCGGCGGACGCGCCGTGTTCACCGGCGCGCCGCGGCTGATGGAGCGGGGCGTGGGCATCTACGAGGAGCTGCTGGGCCCGAGGGGCATCACGGTGGAGAAAACGCCGGAGTCCGTCACGTTTTCGGGGCGGCTGACGGCGGGGAGCTACACGCTGCGGGGCGACGTCAGCAGCCAGTTCGTCACCGGCTCGCTGCTGGCGCTGCCGCTGCTGCCGGAGGACAGTACGCTCCGCGTTCTGCCGCCGGTGGAGAGCCGGCCTTACATCGACATCACGCTGGACATCATGGCGTCCTTCGGTGTCACCGTGATGGAGCGGGAACGAAATTTCTTTTATATCCCCGGCGGGCAGCGGTACGGGAGCCGCTGCGCGGCGGTGGAGGGCGACTGGTCCAATGCCGCCTTCCTGCTGGCGTTGGGCGGCGGCGTCCACGTCAGCGGTCTGCGTCCGGACAGCCTGCAGGGCGACCGCGTGTGCCGGGAGATGCTGCGCCGTCTGGAGCACCCGGGCGCGGTGCTGGATCTGTCCGCCTGCCCCGATCTGGGGCCGGTGCTGTTTGCCGCTGCGGCCCAGCGCTGCGGGGCCGTGTTCACCGGCACACGCCGCCTGCGTATCAAGGAGAGTGACCGCGCGGCGGCCATGGCGCAGGAGCTTGCCAAATTCGGCGCGCAGGTGACAGTGGAGGAGGACCGCGTGACGGTGCTGCCGCGCCCGCTCCACGCGCCCAATGAGGAGCTGGACGGCCACAACGACCACCGCATCGTGATGGCGATGGCGGTGCTGTGCGCGTCGCTGGGCGGCACGATCCGCGGCGCGGAGGCCGTGAATAAGAGCTATCCGGATTTTTTCCGCACACTGCGGGCACTGGGGCTGCGCATGGACGTGCGGCCCTGAGACCCTTGAAAGGAAGGGTACATGCCCATGAACATGGAATTCAAGCGTAAGCTGCCTGCGCCCCGGACCGTGAAGGATATGTATCCGGTGACGGAGGAGATGGCGCAGAACAAGCGGGAAAACGACCGGCAGATACAGGCTGTCATCACCGGCGGGGACCCGCGGCTGATGCTGCTCATCGGCCCCTGCTCCGCTGACAGGGAGGACGCCGTGCTGGAATATGCCGCCCGCCTGCGGACGCTGCAGGAGCAGGTGAAGGACAAGCTCCTCCTGGTGCCGCGGATATACAGCAACAAGCCCCGCACCACCGGCGACGGGTACAAGGGCATGCTGCACCAGCCCGACCCCAACGGGCAGCCGGATATGCTCAAGGGACTCATCGCCATTCGGAAGATGCACATGAAGGTGCTGGAGCAGACCGGCTTTTCCAGCGCGGACGAGCTGCTGTATCCCGAGAACTATTACTACCTGTCCGACATTCTCTCCTACGCGGCCATCGGCGCCCGCTCCGTGGAGGATCAGCAGCACCGCCTCATCGCCAGCGGACTGGATGTCCCTGTGGGTATGAAGAACCCTACCAGCGGCGACCTGTCCGTGATGATGAACTCCATCCTGGCCGCCCAGCACGCCCATACGTTCCTGTTTTCCCAGTGGGAGGTACACAGTAAAGGCAATCCCCTGGCCCACGCCATTCTCCGCGGATCGGTGAACAAGTACGGGCGCTCGCTGCCCAACTATCACTACGAGGATCTGCGCCAGCTCTATGAGCTCTATGCCGGGAGCGGGCTGAAAAACCCCGCGGTGATCATCGACACAAACCACTCCAACTCCGGCAAGCAGTGGGATCAGCAGGGGCGCATTGCCAAGGAGGTGCTCCACAGCACCCGCCACAGCGCGGACATCGGCGGCATGGTAAAGGGCCTGATGATCGAGTCCTACCTGCTGGACGGCTGCCAGAAGCCGGACGGCGGCGTGTACGGCCTGTCCATCACGGATCCCTGCATCGGCTGGGAAAAGACGGAGCAGCTGGTGCTGGAGCTGGCGGAGCTGCGGTGATAGGGCATCGCTCTGTCCCTTACCATAAATCCCCCGCAGGGGCGCATGCTTTGCGCCCCTGCGGTTTTTGCACCGGATGGACCGGCAGCCGGCTGACAAGGGGGCTGCGTGCGCATATACACCTGCTGCTATACTACGTTGATATTGAGATATTTTGGCGTGGAAGCGGGCGTGGAGGATGCAGGAGAAAAACACCCTGCCCGCCTGCGGTGGACGGCCGGACCGCTTTTGTCCGCGCTCTCCGCAGAACGCCTAAATTCTACTGACAGGAAACCTCTGCTTTTTGCACATTTTCCGTCTGGCGCACGGCCCCAACGCCGTGTATAATAAGGGGTAAAATAAGTCCGCGCCCGATGCGCGGCAGGAAGGAGCGATTTGGCCATGCAGACCACGCAGCTGAAAAAGGTACTGGTTGCCAACCGCGGTGAGATCGCGGTCCGCATTTTCCGTGCCTGTTACGATCTGGGCCTCCACACGGTGGCCATTTATTCCAACGAGGACACCTATTCTCTGTTCCGCACCAAAGCAGACGAGGCGTATCTGGTGGGGGAGAAGAAGTCCCCGCTGGGCGCCTATCTGGACATCCCGGGCATTATCGGTCTGGCCCGCCGCCGCGGCGTCACTGCCATCCACCCGGGCTACGGCTTCCTGTCCGAGAACGCCGACTTTGCCCGCGCCTGCGAGGAAAACGGTATCCTGTTCGTGGGACCGTCCTCCGATGTGCTGGCAAAGATGGGCGATAAGCTCAGTGCCAAGGAGATCGCCATCCAGTGCGGCGTGCCCATCATACCGGGCTGCACCGAGCCCTTGAAGGACGGCGACGACGCGCTGGAGAAGGCCCTGAGCTTCGGTTTCCCCGTCATCCTGAAGGCAGCCGCCGGCGGCGGCGGCCGCGGCATGCGCCGCTGTGACAGACCCGAGGAGGTCAAGACCGCCTACGAGCTGGTACACAGCGAGGCGGAGAAGTCCTTCGGCTGCGGCGACATCTTCATGGAGAAGTATCTGGTGGAGCCAAAGCACATCGAGGTGCAGATCCTGGCCGACCGGTACGGCAACGTCTATCATCTGGGCGAGCGCGACTGCTCCCTCCAGCGCCGCTATCAGAAGGTGGTGGAGTTCGCCCCCGCCTGGTCCGTGCCCCGGGAGACGGTGGAGGCCCTGCGCCGCGACGCGGTGAAGATCGCCAAGTCCGTGGGCTATGTCAGCGCCGGTACCGTGGAGTTCCTGGTGGACAAGTCCGGCAACTACTATTTCATTGAGATGAACCCCCGCATTCAGGTGGAGCACACCGTTACTGAGATGGTCACCGGCGTGGACATCGTGCGGGCCCAGCTGCTGGTGGCCGCAGGCTATCCCCTGAGCTGCCCGGAGATCGGCCTGACCAGACAGGAGGACGTACACTTTGACGGCTACGCCGTCCAGTGCCGCGTTACCACGGAGGATCCCTCCAACAACTTCGCCCCCGACAACGGCAAGATCACGGCGTATCACTCCCCCGGCGGCTTCGGCGTCCGTCTGGACGGCGGCAACGTGGGCGTGGGCACCGTTATCTCTCCGTACTACGACTCGCTGCTGGTGAAGGTCACCAGCTGGGATCGCACGTTCCCTGCCGTGTGCCGCAAGGCCGCCCGCGCCATCAACGAGGTCCGTGTCCGCGGCGTCAAGACCAACATCCCCTTTGTCACCAATATCCTGGCCCATCCCACGTTCATCAGCGGTCAGTGCCACACCAAGTTCATCGACGAGACGCCGGAGCTGTTTGAGATCGTGGACTCCCGCGACCGCGCCACCCGCGTCCTGCGCTATATCTCCGAGATTCAGGTGGCCAACCCCAACGCCGAGCGCAAGCAGTACGACATCCCCCGCTTCCCGCAAGCTAAGGAGCCGCTGGGGCCGGGCCTGAAGCAGCTGCTGGACGCCGAGGGCCCCGAGGCCGTGAAGCGGTGGGTGCTGGATCAGAAGAAGCTGCTGCTCACCGACACCACCATGCGGGACGCCCACCAGAGCCTGCTGTCCACCCGTATGCGCACCCGCGACATGGTCAAGGGCGCCGATGGCGTGGCCGACATCCTGCGGGACTGCTTCTCGCTGGAGATGTGGGGCGGCGCCACCTTCGACGTGGCCTACCGCTTCCTCCACGAGTCCCCGTGGGAGCGCCTGCGTCTGCTGCGGGAGAAGATCCCCAACATCCCGTTCCAGATGCTGCTGCGCGGCTCCAATCTGGTGGGCTACGCCAACTATCCCGACAATCTGGTGCGGGCCTTCGTGGAGGAGGCCGCCCAGCGGGGCATCGATGTGTTCCGCGTCTTTGACTCCCTGAACTGGATCCCGGGCATGGAGGTGGCCATGGAGGAGGTCCTCCGCCAGAACAAGCTGCTGGAGGCCACCATGTGCTACACCGGCGATATTCTGGATGAGACCAAGGACAAGTACACCCTGAAATATTATGTCAACCTCGCCAAGGAGCTGGAGAAGCGGGGCGCCCATATGCTGGCCATCAAGGACATGTCCGGCCTGCTGAAGCCCTACGCCGCCAAGAAGCTGGTGTCCACCCTGAAGCAGGAGGTGGGCCTGCCCATCCACCTGCACACCCACGACACCACCGGCAACCAGGTGGCAGCCCTGCTGATGGCCGCCGAGGCCGGGGTGGACGTGGTGGACGTGGCCTGCGCCCCGCTGGCGGGCCTCACCAGTCAGCCCTCGTTGGACGCGGTAGTGGCCGCGCTCCACGGTACGGAGCGCGACACCGGCCTGGACCTGCGCCGCGTGCAGGAGCTCAGCAACTACTGGGCCGACGTGCGCCTGCGCTACGAGAATTTCGACCACGGCCTGAAGACCAATACCACCGATATTTACCGCTATGAGATCCCCGGCGGTCAGTACACCAATCTCCGCCCCCAGGTGGAGTCTCTGGGCCTTGGCGACCGGTTCGAGGAAGTCAAGGAGATGTACAAGACCGTCAACGACATGCTGGGCGACCCCGTGAAGGTCACGCCGTCGTCCAAGGTGGTGGGCGATCTGGCCATCTTCATGGTGCAGAACGACCTGACGCCGGAGAACATTGTCCGCCGCGGCGAGGCACTGGCCTTCCCTGACTCCGTGGTGTCCTACTTCAAGGGCATGATGGGCCAGCCCGCCTGGGGCTTCCCCAAGGACCTGCAGAAGGTGGTCCTCAAGGGCGAGGAGCCTATCACCTGCCGCCCGGGCATGCTGCTGCCGCCGGTGGACTTCGACCAGCTGCGCCGGGAGGTGGAGCAGTTCCACGAGGGCCCGGAGAAGAAGGATCTGATCTCCTACGCCATGTATCCCAAGGTATACGAGGACTTCTGCCGCCACCGCAAGGAGTACGGCTACATCACCCGCATGGGCAGCCACGTGTTCTTCAACGGAATGGCCTTGGGCGAGACCAACAAGATCAACATCGAGGACGGCAAGACGCTGGTCATCAAGTACCTGGGTCTGGGCGACCACAACAGCGACGGCACCATCAACGTCCAGTTCGAGCTCAACGGCATGCGCCGCGAGGTGACGGTCCGTGACCCCAACGCCTCGGAGCAGACGCGGCAGGCCACGCTGGCCGACGAGTCCGACCCCATGCAGGTGGGCTCCTCCATCCCCGGCATGGTGTCCAAGGTCTGCGTCAAGCAGGGCGACCATGTGGAGAAGGATCAGGTGCTGGCCATTATCGAGGCCATGAAGATGGAGACCGCCATCACCGCCCGCACTGCCGGTACGGTGCAGGCCATCCGCATCAAGGAGGGTCAGCCCGTCAAGGCCAGAGAGCTGCTGATGACGCTGGCATAAATATGCGATAGTACGCAATACCCCGCAGCGGTTGCCGCTGCGGGGTATTTGTTTCTCGTCCCATTGTGCGCAAATTTCAGACAAAACCGCTGAAATGTGTAGTTTTTTCCGCAGGGTACTCTGTATAATGAATACTGCGGTTTTTCGCGCAAGAAACATACACCGGCGCAGCTTCATACCGCGCCGCTGTGGGAGGACATATGCGTAATATCTGGACGATCTTCAAAACGGACATCCGCACGCTGAGCAGGTGCTTTTTCGCCTGCGTGGTGGTGCTGGCCATCGCCCTGCTGCCCAGCCTGTACGCCTGGCTGAACATCTACTCCAACTGGGACCCCTACGGCAGCACCGGCGGCATCTCCATTGCGGTGGCTTCGCTGGATCGGGGCTATACGGACGGCGGTGAATACGTCAACAAGGGCCGCGACGTGCTGGAGGATCTCAAGACCGCCACCTCCATCAACTGGGTCATTGTGAACACGGAGAAGGAGGCCACCGACAGCGTCTGCGCCGGTGATTACTACGCCGCCGTGGTCATCGATGAGGACTTTTCCCGCAAGATGTACCGCATGTTCACGGACTGGAACGGCCGGCCCGCCATCACTTACTACGAAAACGCCAAGAAGAACGCCGTGGCCACCAAGATCACCGACACGGCGGTGGAGACGCTGAAGCGCTCCATCAGCGAGAACTATCTGGAGGTGCTGATCGGCGGCGTCATGGAGCAGAGCAACCTGCTGGCCGCCGACCTGACGGAGACGGACCCCGAGACCGCCGTAAAGGGCCTTCTGTATCAGGCGCAGGACGTGCTCACCGGCTGCCGCGGTATGATGGATGCCTTCCGCGCCGCAGGGGGCAGCGGCATCTCCTCCACCGACGCGGAGGCCCTGGCCGCCGCCATTGCCGACATCAATAAAAACCTGCCCTCCGGTTCGGAGCTGGAGGCCACCGCCGCGGAGCTGCAGCACGCGCTGTATACCGCGCTGGCCAAGGTGGAGCGGGCGCTGGACCGCCTGGACGGGATACAGGACAGCGCGGAGCTGCCCGACGTGCAGCAGCAGCTGACAGCCGCCGCAGCGGAGATGGGGCGGCTCAGCGGCCGCCTGACCTCGCTGGCCGACAGGCTGGAGGATTCCGCCCTGTCCGGCGGGCATCTTGTCTCCGCCCAGATCGCCCAGTTCCGGGCACTGGCGGGGAAGTGCAGCCAGCTGCAAAGCGACCTGAACGCTCTGGCCGCTGCCAGCGATGTCAGCGGTCTGCTGGATGACTGCGGCGCCCTGACGGACGCCATCCGCGGCCTCACCGGCGGTCTGCCCATCACGGACAGCGACCTGCGCCGCCAGCTGGACACCGTGGTGTCCGATGTGTCCGACACCCTCTCCGGCGTCAGGGCCCTGTCCGCCGATGTCGGGGCGCTGCAGGCCGCTCTGTCCGACACCACGGCGGCGCTGAATACCACCGTGGACCTGCTGCGTCCCGCAGCGGAGCGCATGGTGAGCGCCCTGCCCGACACCATCGACAAGCTGGAGGGCCTGTCCGCCGACGAGTATATGGATATGCTGCTGGAGATACTGGGCGGCGACCCCATCGCGTACAGCCAGTATTTCCCCCAGATGGTGCAGACCACCGTTCATAAGGTCTATCCCGTCGAGAACTACGGCTCCGCCATGGCGCCGTTCTATACCACGCTGGCCATTTGGGTGGGCTGCGTCATCCTGTCCACCCTCATCAAGGTCCACGCCCGCACCGACGGGCTTATCGACCCCACACCGGCGGAGCTGTACTTTGGCCGCTATCTGTTCTTCTTCCTGCTCAGCCAGATACAGGCGGCCGTCATTGTCACCGGCGACCTGTACCTGCTGGGTATCCAGTGTGAGCATCCAGACCTGCTGTACCTGACGGCGTCCCTGACTGCCTTCACCTTCAGCCTGCTGATCTACTCGCTGGCCCTGTCCTTCGGCGACGTGGGCAAGGCGCTGGTGGTGGTCGTCATGGTCATGCAGATCGCTGGCTCCTCCGGCACGTTCCCCATCGAGCTGCTGCCGGAGATCTACCAGAAGATTTACCGTTTCTTCCCATTCCCCTATGCCATCGACGCCATGCGCGAGTGCATCTGCGGCCTGTACGGCGACTACTACATCCGGCAGCTCGCCTTCCTGCTGCTGTTTGTCGCGGCGGCACTGCTCATCGGCCTGCTGGTTCGCCGCCCCTTCATGGGCCTGAACCGGTTCATGGAGGAGAAGCTGGAGGAGACGGAGCTGCTGTAAAGGAGGCGCACGACCCATGTCAACAGAACGCGACTACCAGAAATTGTACGACCGCCTGCTGGAGGAGGTTGGCGCGCTGCACCGCGCCAACCAGCACCGTATTCGCAGCGGCCTGCGGGCCCTGCTGGCCGTTACCGTGGGGCTGATGCTCCTGATGTTCCTGGCCGACGGCAATAAAGTGTTTACCCTGATGCTGTGGATATTGTCCATGTTCGCCGTGGCGGCGTACCTCATCGCCGTGGAGTATATGGACTACGAGCTGCAAAAGAAGCTGCGGGACATCGCCCAGCTGCAGGAGGACGTTTTCGACGGGCTCATAGAGCTGCCGGAGCTGCCCGCCGCACCGCGTCTGCCCCATACGCGGCTGCGCCGCCGGGGCAAGCGGGAGGCCCTGCCGGAGACCGCCGTTCCCGCGACGGCTCCCGCTGAGCCGGAGGCTATTGCTATTGACGGACCGGCGGAGCCTGTCCCTGTGACGGAGCCCGCCCCCGCGGCACAGCCTGCCCCCGCGGAGCAGGCCGCCGCACCGGCGGAGCCTGCCGGGCCCGCCGGCCCCTGCGTCACCCTGCCCTCCGGCTGGGAGCACGTGCTGGAGGACCCCAACAGGCTGGCGGACGATCTGGCGCTGCTGACCCGCGCACTGCAGAATCTGTCCGACGACCTGCGCCGCCCTGCGGCTGACCATAAAAAGGAGGGGGAGCGGTGAAACAGATCTGGAACATTTTCCGCGCCGACTGGAAGCGCCTGACCGCCAGCGTAGTGGCCGTGGTGGTCATGCTGGGACTGTGCCTGGTGCCCTGCCTGTATGCGTGGTTCAACATCCTGTCCAACTGGGACCCCTACGGCACCGCCTCCACCAGCCGCATCAAGGTGGCCGTGGCCAGCGAGGACGACGGCTGCGATGTGCTGGGCCTTCATGTCAACATCGGCGAGCTGGTGCTCCGTGGGCTGGAGAGCAACGACCAGATGGGCTGGGTCTTTGTGGATGGCGCCCAGACGGCGCTGGACGGCGTGAACGCCGGCGACTACTACGCCGCGCTGATCCTGCCGCCGGAATTCACCGGCGACTTCGTCAGTATTCTGGAGGGAGACCTGCGCCACCCCCAGATACAGTATTACGAAAACGAGAAAAAGAACGCCATCGCGCCCAAGATCACCAGCAAGGCCAAGACCGCCGTGCAGGAGCAGATCAACACCACCATTCTGGAGAAGGTGGCCGATGCTCTGACCACCGCCGGTTCCGTATTCAAGGCCATGGGTCTGGACGGCCGCGACATTGCCGACGGCCTGCTGGAGAAGCTGTCCGCCGCCCAGCGGGACATGGATGAGCTGGCGCAGGTGCTCCGCTCGCTGCAGGATGTGATGGACGGGGCTGACAGCCTGCTGGCCGCCTCTGCCATCACCATCACCGACGCACGCAGTACCCTGGGGGACGCCTCCGAGACCGTGGGCAGCACCGTCCGCCTTATCGGCTCCGGCCTTGACGCGGCGGATGACGCCTCCGCCGACCTGCTGCGGGTGCTGGACGCCGCCGACGATACCCTGTCCGATCTGGAGGACATGCTGGGCGCGGTGGACATGGGCCCCGCGGATGACGCCGCGCACGAGAAGGTCAACGCCCGCATCGACAAGATGATCGCCGCGCTGGAGACGGCCAGAGACCTGACCTCCGACGAGGACGTGCAGGCCCAGCTGGACGCCGCCATCTCCGGCCTGAAGGAGCTGCGCACCGCCGTGGACGGCTCCGGCATCTCTCCGGTGCAGGATGAGCTGCTGGCCACGGTGGCAGAGGTCCGTCAGACCCTGCGTACCGCCGCCGTCAGCACCAACCGGCAGGTCAGCGACTACATCCACGATGCCGGTGAACGGGCGCAGTCCTCCCTCCGCGCCGTGCAGGACCTGCTGACCGCCTCCTCCGGTACGCTGGGCAGCGTCTCCGACACGCTGCGCTCCTATTCCGGCGCTGTGGCCTCAGCACAGCCCACGCTTGCCGCCGGCGCTGCGCTGGCGCAGAGTGTCTCCGGTTATCTGGCCGATATGGAGGCGGACGTCCGCCGCGTGGCGGACAGCACCGCCTTTCAGCGGTTCGTGGAGCTGATGGAGAGCGACTCCGACAGCATGGCGGAGTATCTGGCCTCCCCCGTGCAGATGAACACGCAGATCATCTATGAGATCAGGGACTACGGCTCCGCCATGGCGCCGTATTACGTGATGCTGGCGCTGTTCGTAGGCAGCCTGCTGACCGCGGTGATGGTGAAGGTCCCTGTGACGCAGCCGGAGTTCCGGCAGTGCCGCGGCGTCCAGCGCTACTTCGGACGCTTTCTGACCTATTTCTGTATGGCCATGGCTCAGGCACTGGTGACGGCCTTCGGCTGCCTGCACTTCGTGGGCATGGAGACGGCGGAGCCCGCTCTGTTCGTGCTGGGCTGCTGCGTGTGTGCCCTGAACTTCGCCGCCATGAACTATGCGCTGGTCTACTCTCTGGACAACGTGGGCCTGGCCGCCTCCGTCATCATCATGGTGCTGCAGGTGGCCGGTTCCGGCGGCTCCTATCCCATCGATGTGCTGCCTCAGCTGTTCCGGCGTCTGTATCCCTTCATGCCCTTCCACTATGGCATGGATATGCTCCGCGAGACCATCGGCGGCATGTACGGCCGCACATACCTCCGCTGCGTCCTGATCCTGCTGGGCATGTGTGTGCTGTTCACGCTATTCGGCCTGCTGGTGTACTACCCTGCCCGCAAGCTGAACGCGGCCATCGCCGCCAGCAAGGAAAGATCCGGCATTATGTGACGCTTGCAGCAGAAAAACCGCCGTCCCGAACGGGACGGCGGTTCGTGCCTGTTTTGTGCGGCCTGTGCCGGCTTTATACAGGGTTCCCGTTTTTTACTTTTCACCGCTGCATCGGTCATACTCCACCTGCATCACAGAGGAGATGGTATGGCGGCCGTAGTCGTCCAGCTTGGCGTACTGGGTCAGCAGGCGCTCGGTATCGTCCGTCAGATACAGGGCGGCATCGTCCGACATGGCCTTGATGCCCAGGATCTTGCAGATGCGCATCACCGTGTCGAAAGAGGACCCGCCGACGCCGTTATGCAGGGCACTGTTGATGGTGGAGAGGGGAATGTCCACAGAGAAAGCGAACTGCCGCACGCTGCGGTACTGCCGCGAGATCTCATCGCGGACCAGCTTCGTAAGATTGTCCATATATCGGTCCTCACTTTTTGTAAAGAATTTCCACTTAAAGCTGTCGTAGTATACCACGGATTTTTATGCGCGCCAATAGGAAAAACGAAAAATTTATAAAAATGTCATAAAAAAGAAAGACTGTAAAACCCCTGCGGCAGAGGGGATAGCGGCCCCGCTGCCGAGATTTCCCTTTTATTTTGTGCCGCCCTGTGATACAATAAACCCCACGGAGGGTCTCTGCTTATGAAAACATCGAAACTCTATGCGCCCAGGACCGGCTTCGGCCGTCTGGCGGGCGACATGATCCGCCGCTACTATGTCCACGATGTGGCCCGTGACAGCGCGGCCCTGACGTACTACCTGCTGTTCGCCATTTTCCCGCTGCTGATCTTCGTCAGCACCCTGCTGGGTGTGCTGGAGCTGGACATCACCAGCATCACGGCGGTGCTGGCGCCCATTCTCCCGTCGGATGTGGTGGACATCATTCGCACGTATCTGGAGTATGTGGCCGCCAACCAGAGCCGCCAGCTGCTGTGGTTCAGCCTGGTTTTCTCCATCTGGTTCCCCATGCGCTCCACCGGCTGCCTGATGCACTCGCTGCGCAAGGCATTCGGCCGCAGCGCGCCGGAGAATATCCTGCTGGGTCAGCTGCGCACACTGCTGTTCACGATCTGGATGATCTTCGTCATCGGACTGACGCTGGCGCTGGTGGTGGTAGGCCGCCGCGCACTGTACTTCCTGTCCGGCTTTCTCCCTCTGTCGGAGACGTTCATCAGCGTCTGGGGCTACCTGCGCTTTATCATTCTGGGTCTTGTCATGGCCATCTCGCTGGGCATCCTGTACCAGTTGGCGCTGGGGCAGCGCCGCCCCCTGCGGGAGGTACTGCCCGGCGTAGGCAGCTCTCTGGCGGCATGGCTGCTGCTGAGCATGGCCTTTTCCTATTATGTGGAAAATATGGCCCGGTATGCGCAGCTGTACGGCTCCATTGCCACCATCGTGGTGGTACTGCTGTGGCTGTATATGTCGGGGCAGGTCCTGATACTGGGCGCGGAGCTGTCCGCGTCCCTGATCCATCGAAAGAAACATGCCGCGCCCTCATCGGGCGGGGAGGAGGATGCATGAAGATCATCATTGTGGGCTGCGGCAAGGTGGGCTACGCCATCGCCGGCCAGCTGGCCCAGGAGAAGCACGACATCGTCATGGTGGACAACGAGATCGCCCACCTGTCCCGCGCCGACAGTACGATGGATGTTATGTGCGTCCACGGCAGCGGCGCGTCCATCAGCGTCCTGATGGACGCCGGCGTCCGCTCGGCGGATCTGGTCATCGCCGTCACCGGCGTGGATGACACCAACATGGTCTGCTGCCTCATCGCCAAGAGTCTGGGCGCACGTCATACCGTGGCCCGCGTCCGCAACACCGAGTACCGGCAGGATGCGGACATCCTGAAGCGGGAGATCGGGCTGGACATGGTCATCAACCCCGATCTGGCTGCGGCGCAGGAGATAGCCCGCATCCTCAGCTTTCCCGCCGCCATCTCCGTGGAGCCCTTTGCCGGCGGCCGCATCGATATGATCGGCCTGCAGGCCCTGCCGGAGGACACGCTGGTGGGCCACAGCCTCAGCAGCTTCCACGGCGAGCGCAGGGCGGACGTGCTGATCTGCGCCGCCCAGCGGGGCGACGAGTGCATCATTCCTAACGGCTCCTTCGTGCCCCAAGCCGATGACCGGCTGTATCTGGTGGGCACCAAGGGTGAGCTCCAGAAGATGCTGAAGGTCATGGGACGCCCCCTCCATCGGGTGAAGAACGTGGCCCTGCTGGGCGGCAGCCGCATCAGCATGTACCTGACGTGGGAGCTGGCCCGCACCAATACCCACGTCCGCATCGTAGAGCAGGATCACGACAAGTGCCTGTTCCTGTCCCAGCACCTGCCGGGGACCATGGTCATCGAGGGCGATGGCACGGACAACGACCTCATTCAGGCGGAGAATATCTTCGGCGCCGACGGCTTCGTGTCTCTGACCGGCCGCGACGAGGAGAACCTGCTGATGGCCATGTCGGCCCGCCGCGCCGGAGTCCGCAAGGTGCTGGCCAAGATGACCCGCCCCAACTACATCGAGCTGGTGCGGGACACTGGCCTTGGCAGCATCATCAGCCCCAAGGACATTATCGCCAACCAGATCACCCGCTACGTCCGCGCCCTGGCCAATTCCGAGGGCATGGCCGTGGAGTCGCTGTACAAGCTGCTGGGCGGCCAGGTGGAGGCTCTGGAGTTTCTGGCCAGAGGCGCCTCCAACCGCCTGCTGCACGTGCCCCTGAAGGATCTGCAGCTGCGCAGCGGCGTGCTGCTGGCAGCCATTGTCCGCGGCGGCGTCACCATGATCCCCAGCGGCATGACCACCATTGAGGAGGGCGACCATGTGCTGGTCATCGCCCGGTCCATGGGACTGAAGGACCTGACGGACATCTTGGCCTGAGTGACGGTGTACGGTTGGCAGGTGTACCTGCCTGTCATAAAAAAATCACCCTGCGTAATGATACGCAGGGTGATTTTTTTGACGTTTTATACGGCTGGTTGTCAAAACGGGGGGGAGATTTCGTTTGCGCAGCCGCAGGCGTAAAACATCCCCACCCCCTATACAAAACTCCCGCCATCGGGTATAATATCCTTAAAGTGCCAAAACACAGAAAGGAACTGCCTATGAACACAAACTGGAACGACCCCAACTTTCAGGGCTTTGCCCGCCAGCCCCGCCCCAAAAGGGAGCACAAGCCCGTGGGCACACCTCTGGGCCGCACACTGCTGAATCTGGCGGTGACGCTGGTATTCGCCGCCATCTACTACTATGTGGTGCTGCCGCCCATCAACCTCAAAAGCGAGGAATTCTACATCTTCGTGCTGCTGTGCTGCGCGGTGTACGGCGTCTGCGCCGTCCTGACCTCCGGCTTTCAGGGCGCCGGCGCCAAGGGCTACTTCGACTTCCTGAAGAAGCAGTGTACCGTCCCCCTCATCGTCGCCGCAGCGCTGGCAGCCACCGCGCTGGTAGGCGCGGTGCTGGGCTGGCAGCTGTTCCGCGCCAAGGACTACCGCGATCTGCTGACCGTTCAGGACGGCGACTTTGCCGCCGAGGTGGAGGAGATCAGCTACGACCAGATCCCCATGCTGGACGCTGAGTCCGCCATGAAGCTGGGCAACCGCAAGCTGGGCGAGCTGGCGGACATGGTGTCCCAGTTCGAGGTGGCCGACGACTACACGCAGATCAACTATCAGGGCCGCCCCGTCCGCGTGACGCCCCTGCGCTACGGCGACCTCATCAAGTGGCTGAACAACCGTTCCCAGGGCCTGCCCGCCTATCTCATCATCGACATGGTCACCCAGAACGTGGAGGTGGTGCGTCTGGACGAGGGGATCCGATATACCACCGCCGAGCACTTCGGCCGCAATCTGAACCGCCACCTGCGGCTCCGCTATCCCACCTTCATGTTCGACGATCCCGCCTTTGAGATCGACGAAAACGGCGATCCCTGGTGGGTCTGCCCCCGTGTCAGCCACACCATCGGCCTGTTCGGCGGCCGCGACATTATCGGCGCGGTGCTGGTGAACGCCGTCACCGGCGAGAGCGCCTACTACGAGACGGGCAGCGTCCCCAACTGGGTGGACCACGTCTACACCGCCGACCTCATCATGCAGCAGTATGACTACCACGGCGCGTATATCAACGGCTTTATCAATTCCCTGTTCGGTCAGCGCGATGTCACCGTCACCACCGAGGGCTATAACTACATCGCCATCGGCGACGATGTGTATATGTATACCGGCGTCACCTCTGTGGTGTCCGACGAGTCCAACATCGGCTTCATCCTGTCCAACCAGCGCACCAAGGACACCCGCTTCTATCTGGTGGCCGGCGCCAAGGAGTATTCCGCCATGGACAGCGCCCAGGGCCAGGTCCAGCAGATGAAGTACACCGCTACGTTCCCGCTGCTGCTGAACATCTCCGACCAGCCCACGTACTTCATGGCCCTGAAGGACGCGGCCCAGCTGGTGAAGATGTACGCCATGGTCAACGTCAGCCAGTACCAGATCGTGGCCACCGGCGATACCGTGGCGGAGTGCGAGGCCAATTACCGCCGCATTCTGGCGGAGAAGGGCCTTGTCTCCGGCGATGATGCCCAGCTGCCCGTCACGGGGCAGGGCGAGGTCACCGGCGTTATTGAGGACATCCGCTCCGCCGTGGTGGACGGCAACACCCTGTATTACCTGCGCCTGAACACCGGCGACACCTACTATGTCATCTCTGCCGCCGCGGCGCCGGAGACCGTCATCTACAACGTGGGCGACAGCGTCACCGTCCGCTACGCCGAGGGCGAGGGCGTCATCCTCACCGCCGACAGCGTCACCCGCACCGGCGCGGCCGCGCCGGCGACGCCCGATGCCGCCCTGCCGCAGGCAGGGGAGGAGGACACCGCGGAGCCTCAGGACCCCGCCGCCTGACAAAATAACAAAGCAGCAGCGTGACCGCCGGTCACGCTGCTGCTTTGCTGCTGCCCTCACACCACCTGAAACAGGAAAAACTTCAGGTAGTTCGTCTCGTCCACGCCCCACAGGATGGGGTGGTCGGCGCACTGCTGCCGCGCCTCGATCTGCCGCAGCTGTACCCCTGCGTCCCGGGCGGCGCTGTGCAGCATCCTGACGAACAGCTCCTCCGTGGCGAAGTGGCTGCACGAGCAGGTGGCCAGATATCCGCCCCGGGGCAGCAGCTTCATGGCGCGGTAGTTGATCTCCTTATAGCCGGACATGGCGCTGTGTACTGTCTTGCGGCTCTTGGTGAAGGCCGGCGGGTCCAGAATGATGAAGTCGTATTTCCGCGGCTCCTTCTCCAGCTGAGGCAGCAGGTCAAACACATTGGCCGCCGCGCAGTCCATCACGCTGTCCAGCCCGTTGCGCTGCGCATTCTCCGCCGCACACTGCACCGCGAACTCCGACACATCCACGGCGGTGACGTGGGCCGCCCCGCCCTTGGCGGCGTTGAGGGCGAAGGAGCCGGTGTGGGTGAAGCAGTCCAGCACCGTCCGCCCCTTGGCCAGACGGGCCACTGCCAGCCGGTTGTACTTCTGGTCCAGAAAAAAGCCGGTTTTCTGCCCATTCTCAAAGTCCACGGTATACATGATGCCGTTTTCCACGATGTCCACGTCGGTGCGCTCCGGCGGCGTCTCACCGGGCAGGGGATACCATCCTTTGTTCTGCTCCATGCCCTCCAGACCGCGGATGGCCACATCGTTGCGCTCGTAGATGCCGCGGATGTCCTGTCCGTCCTCCCGCAGCACCTTGACCAGCAGAGGGAACAGCCGGTCCTTGATGCGCTCCATGCCCATACTCAGCGTCTGGGTCACCAGCACGCTTTCGAACCGGTCCACCGTCAGACCCGGGAACAGGTCGGCTTCGCCGAAGATCACGCGGCAGCACCGGCTGTCCGTCTCGCCCATCACCACCTTGCGGTAGTCCCAGGCGTAGCGGATGCGCCGCTCCCAGAAGGCATCGGAGAAGTCATCGTTGGCATTGCGGCTCACCAGCCGCACCCGGATCTTGGAGCGGCTGTTGTAGAACCCGCAGCCCAGCCAGCTGCCGCGGCGGCTCACCACGTCCACCAGCGCGCCGTCCTCCGGCCCGCCGTCCACGGCGGTGACCTCCCCCTCGTAGACCCAGGGGTGCCCGCCGGTCAGCGCGGCCTCGCCCTTGGGCGTGATGGTGATCTTAGCGTAGGGACGTGGAGCTTTCATGGTACATACCGCCTTTCATTTCGTGCCCCCATGATAACACATCTCCGCCGTCATTTCCATATATTTATAGTGCAGCAAAAAGGAAAGGGGAATGACCATGCCCAGCATCTATCTCAGTCCATCCACGCAGGAATATAACCCGTACATCACCGGCGCGGGCAGCGAGGAGCATTTCATGAACCTCATCGCCGACGCCATGGAGCCGTACCTCACCGCCAACACCATCCGCTTCGGCCGCAACACGCCGGAGATGACGGCGGCCAGCTCCATCCGTCAGGGCAATGCAGGGAACTACGACTTCTATCTGGCCCTCCACTCCAACGCCAGCACCGACGGCAGCCGGGAGGGCGCCGTCCGCGGCATTATCGCCTTCTACTACCCGGGCAGCGCCAACGGCCGGCGGGCCGCCGACATCTTCGTGCGAAATCTCAAGAGCATTTATCCCCTGCCGGAAAAGGTCTATGCCCGCTCCACCACCACCCTGGGGGAGGTGCGCCAGCCCCGCATGCCTGCGGTGCTGCTGGAGCTGGGATATCACGACAACTATGCCGATGCCCGCTGGGTGCAGAACAACATCCAGTCCATCGCCGCCAATCTGGTGTTGTCCCTGACGGAGTATTTCGGCCTGCCCTTCATCACGCCCATTACCCCGTGGCGCGGCACAGTCCGCACTCAGTCGGGGAACCTGAACCTGCGGGAGTACCCGTCGCAGCAGGGCAGGGTGGCGGCTCAGCTGCCCTCCGGCGCCGTGGTGACGGTCTACGGACAGTACGGCGGCTGGTACAGCGTGGGCTATCAGGGCCATCTGGGCTATGCCGCCGCGTCCTATATCCAGTGACCTGCACAAAACCGTGCATTTGTCCAAAAAAGGAGGGGGATTTTTCCCAATTTCCCTTGACAGTTGCCCGCAATGTGTTTAGAATTATGAAGGATTATCATCGAGGGGACAGGGGTACCTTTCGATTATTTTCTATGGCACATTTTGTGCCGGCCCATACAACCCATCACAACATAGGAGGAATGAACAGTGACCGCAACAGGTTGGATCGTGGCAGCAGCCGCGTTCGCTGTGGCGGCGGTGGTCTTTTTCCTCCTCGGCATTCGCTACCGCAAGCGCGTAGCGGAAAAAGAAATCTCCAGCGCGGAGGAAGAAGCCACGCGCATCATCAACGAGGCAATTAAAAGCTCTGAGAGTAAAAAGCGGGAAGCGCTTCTCGAAGCAAAAGAAGAGATTTTGAAAAACCGCAGCGAATACGAGAGAGAGGTCAAAGAGCGCCGCGCCGAGCAGCAGAAGCAGGAGCGCCGTTTGCAGCAGAAAGAGGAAAATCTCGATCACAAGACCGAGATGATCGAAAAGAAAGAGGAGGCGCTGGCCCAGAAGCACGCCGCCGCCGATAAGGAGCAGGAGGAGATCCGGCTCATCAAGCGCAGCCAGACCGAGATGCTGGAGCGCATCTCCGGCTTCACGGCGGATCAGGCCAAGGAGTACCTGATCGCCCAGGTGGAGTCCGAGGTCACCCATGAGACGGCGCTGAAGATCAAGGAGATCGAGGCCCGCGCCAAGGACGAAGCGGACCAGCGCGCCCGCGAGATCGTGGCCACCGCCATCCAGCGCTGCGCCGCCGACCATGTGGCTGAGATCACCGTCAGTGTGGTTCCCCTGCCCAATGACGAGATGAAGGGCCGCATCATCGGCCGCGAAGGCCGCAACATCCGGACACTGGAGACCCTGACCGGTGCCGATCTCATCATCGACGATACCCCCGAAGCCATCACTGTCTCCTGCTTCGAGCCGGTCCGCCGCGAGGTGGCCCGCCTGGCGCTGGAGAAGCTCATCGCCGATGGCCGCATCCACCCCACCCACATCGAGGAGATGGTGGAGAAGGCCCGCCGCGAGGTGGACGGCGTCATCCGCGCCGAAGGCGAACGCGCCGTGCTGGAGACCGGTGTCCGCGGCCTGCACCCCGAGCTGCAGAAGCTGCTGGGCCGCCTGCATTACCGCACCAGCTACGGCCAGAACGTGCTGCAGCACTCCATTGAGGTCAGCCATATCGCCGGCATGATGGCCGCCGAGCTGGGCGCCGACGTACAGGCTGCCAAGCGCGCCGGTCTGCTCCACGATATCGGCAAGGCCCTTGACCATGAGTTCGAGGGTACCCATGTGGCGCTGGGCGTGGAGTACGCCCGCAAGTACCGCGAGAAGGAAGACATCATCCACGCCATTCAGGCGCACCACGGCGACGTGGAGTGCAAGACGCTGGTGGCCTGCCTGGTGCAGGCAGCCGACGCCATTTCCGCCGCCCGCCCCGGCGCCCGCCGCGAGAATCTGGAGAACTACATCAAGCGGCTGGAAAAGCTGGAGGAGATCACCGGCACCTATCCCGGCGTGGAGAAGAGCTACGCCATTCAGGCCGGCCGCGAGGTCCGCGTCATGGTCAAGCCCGAGCAGGTGTCCGAGGACCAGATGGTCATTCTGGCGCGGGAGCTGGCCAAGCGCATCGAGAACGAGCTGGAATACCCCGGCCAGATCAAGGTTCACGTCCTGCGGGAGACCAAGGTCGTGGAATACGCAAAATAAATACCCCACCGGCTCCGGAGCGCGTTGCGCTCCGGAGCTTTTTTTGGTATAATGCCATCATCCGACAGGGTTTTCCTGTCAACAAATGGCACTTTACAGAGAGGGGGACGCACTCTTGAAACGCCTGATCCTGTTGATGCTCCTGCTGGCCGTGGCCCTGTCCGCGGCCGCCTGCGGCCCTGTTTCCGGCACCGGCGACGCGTCCCCTCCGCCGGAGGACTCGCAGGCCGTCCCCGCCGTACCGGAAACGGAGGTCTGGACGCGGCAGCATAGATCCGTCTGGGGCAGTGAGCCTGTCACCGTCAGCGCCGATTTCGAACGTATCTCCGGCGCCGCGTCCCACGGCATGACCGCGGGGCAGGAGCTGCTGCTGCTGGACTTCATGGACTGCTATTATCAGTCCGTTACCCGGCTGCAGGTCATCGACTGCACCGACCTGTTCACGGACCGCGCCCAGTCCGACTGCCACAGGACCGTCTGGCGCACGCTGGCGGAGATCCGCCTGCGGGCGCCCATCGACCTCCACGCCGGCTCGTACAGCTATTCCCTGCGCTGCACGGACCTGACGCGGGACGGCGACACGGCGGAGCTGACGCTGCTGGAGAGCAGCGTGGTCTACTTCAACGGCCTGAACGGCCTGCCCTCGGAGCAGTGGAACGTGCAGCACACCTTCCGGCTCCAACGCATCACCGGCGACCGCTGGCGCATCGCGTCCCACGACTCCGACGATAACCCCTATTACAGCGCCGACTACGACCCTGTCACCGATACGGACCGCCACCTGCCCCAGCTCCTTGCCTGCATCGAGGCGCGGGAGAGCGGCCCGCGGGAGCTCTGGACGCCGCCGGTCACGTGGGATCACGACTACGACCGCGCCGCCGCGCTGGACTACATGCTGACGTACAGCGCCCAGCGGAATCCCGCCTACAAGGCGTATGACGATCTGGGCGGCAACTGCATGAACTTCGGCTCGCAGGTGCTGACCGCCGGCGGCATCCCCGCCCTCCCCGGCGGCTATCGGGACGGCTGGTTCTACAACAGCGAGCGCAGCGTCTCGCTGCCGTGGGTCAATGTGGGCGCTTTCCTCGATCTGGCGGCCGAGCATACCGGCTCCGGTCTTGTGGCCGTGGTAGGCGCACCCTACTTCACCGGTCAGGTGGGGGACATCATCACCATGGGCGTGGAGGAGCCGCGGCACCATACCACCGTCATCTGCGGCCTTGTGGCCGACGGCGAGGGCCGCACTGTGGACTACCTGCTGTGCTCCAATACCGCCAACCTGCGGAACTATCCGGCTTCCGCCTATTACTACACCAACCGCCAGCTCACGAAGATACTGGGCTGGAATGACTGACCTCAAAGGAGGAGATCACATGGACTATCGCATCTTAGCGCTGGGCGACGTGGCCAGCGAGACGGGCCTGCAGCTGCTGGAGAAGAAGCTGCGCACCTTCAAGCGGGAGCAGAACATCGCCTTCACCGTGGTCAACGGCGAGAATATCTCCGGCAGCGGCCTGACCCGGGCCCAGGCGGAGGATCTGCTGGCCGCCGGTGCGGACGTGGTGACGCTGGGCAACCACACCTTCGGCAAGCCACAGATCGCCACGTTTCTGGACGAGAGCGGCTACATCCTGCGGCCTGCCAACTTCACCGGCCGCGCTGCGGGCCGCGGCTGCGCCGCTTACGACTGCGGAGCCTTCTCCGTGGCGGTACTGGTGCTCATCGGCCGCTGCGACCTGGACTTCAACGCCGACAACCCCTTCACCACGGCGGACCGCCTGCTGAAGACGCTGGACAAGCCCACCTTCACGCTGGTGGAGTTCCACGCGCAGGCCACCAGCGAGAAGCTGGCCATGGCCTACTATCTGGATGGCCGCGTCTCCGCGCTCTGGGGCACTCACACCCACGTGCCCACCGCCGACAACCGCGTGTTCCCCAAGGGCACCGGCTACGTCACGGATCTGGGCATGACCGGCCCCATCGAGTCGGTGCTGGGCGTTCGTCCCCAGCAGTCCATGGAGTTCTTTCTGGGCGGCCTCCCCGGCCGCTATCAGGCGGCGGACGGCCCCTGCTCCGCGCAGGGCTGCATCTTCACATTGAACAGCGACACCGGCCTTTGCACCGATGTGGAGCGTATCGAGATCAAATAAAAGGAGAAACTGTATCATGTCTGTGGAAAAGGTAAGAGCCTATCTGAAGCCCTACGGCGTGGCCGACCGCATCCGTGAATTCGACGTATCCAGCGCCACGGTGGAGCTGGCCGCCCTGGCTGTCGGCGTGGAGGGTGCCCGCATCGCCAAGACCCTGAGCTTCAAGATCGGGGAGGACCCCATTCTGGTGGTGGCCGCCGGCGATGCCAAGGTGGACAACAGCAAGTATAAGCACTTCTTCGGCGTCAAGGCCAAGATGCTCACCGCCGACGAGGCGGTGACGCGCATCGGCCACGCCGTGGGCGGCGTGTGTCCCTTCGCCCTGCCGGAGGATGTGAAAACCTATCTGGACGTGTCCCTGAAGCGCTTTGACACGGTGTTCCCCGCCGTGGGCAGCGCCGCCAGCGCCATCGAGCTGACCTGTGACGAGCTGGAGTGCTGCTGCGGCAAAAACTTCACCCAGTGGGTGGATGTCTGCAAGGGCTGGCAGCCCGAGGAAGCGTGATGGTCCGTATCCTTCACGCCGGAGACTTCCATCTGGACAGCGCCTTCGGCGCCCTGACGCCGGAGCAGGCCCGCCAGCGCCGTGCCGAGAGCCGACGCATGCCGGAGCGCATGGTGGACTGGGCCAATGACCACGGCATGCAGCTCCTGCTGCTGGCAGGCGACCTGTTCGATGGCGACGACCTCAGCGGCGATACCGCCAAGCTGCTGGCCCGCGCTCTGGGCGGCTTTCAGGGGCAGGTGGTCATCGCCCCCGGCAACCACGACCCCTACACGGCCCGCAGTGCCTACGCCCGCACGCTGTGGCCCGACAACGTGCATATCTTCACGGAGGACCGGATGCAGACCATCCCGTTCCCCCAGTACGGCTGTGCCGTCCACGGCGCCGCCTTTACCGCGCCGGAGGAGACGGCTGACCGCGTGCTGTCCGGCTTCACCGCCCCCGACGACGGGCTGGTACACATCGGCCTGCTCCACGGAGAGCTGACCGGCTCTGACAGCCGCTACCGGCCCCTGACCACCGCCGCCGTGGCCGCCTCCGGCCTGCACTATCTGGCCCTTGGCCATGTCCACGGCTGCACCGGCGTCCTGCGGATAGGGAGCGTTCCCTACGCCTACTGCGGCTGCCCCGAGGGACGGGGCTTTGACGAGCTGGGGGACAAGGGCTTTCTCGCCGGTCAGGTGTCGCCGGAGGGCGCAGAGCTGCAATTCGTGCCCTTCGCCCGCCGCCGCTACCGCATCATGGAGGTGGATGTCACCGATGGCGACCCGGCGGCGCTGGTGTCCGCCGCCCTGCCCGCCGGTGCGGAGGAGGATATCTACCGTGTGGTCCTCACCGGCAGCCCCGCCGCACCGGTGTCACCGGAGCGGGTGCAGTCGGCCCTGTCCGGCCGGTGCTGCGCCCTGCAGGTGCGGGACAAGACCACCGCCCGGCAGGAGCTGTGGGACAAGTGCGGCGAGGATACCCTGCGGGGCCTGTTTCTCCAGCAGCTGCGCAGCACCTGCGGCGCGGATCCCCAGTCCCAGCGCCTGATGGAGCAGGCCGCGGCCTTCGGCCTGGCCGCCATCGACGATCGGGAGGTATGACCGTGAAACACATTCTGATGATCGGCACCGGCGGTACCATTGCCTCGGAAAAGACCCCCTCCGGCCTGACGCCGGAGCTGAACACGGAGCAGCTGCTGTCCTTCATCCCCGGCATCGCGGACCTCTGCCATGTGGACTGCCTGCAGCTCTACTCTCTGGACAGCACCAATATCTGTCCCCGCCACTGGCTGGGGCTGGCCGCCGCCATCCGCGACCGCTACGATGACTATGACGGCTTCGTCATCGCCCACGGCACCGACACCATGGCGTATACCGCCGCCGCCCTCAGCTATCTGGTGCAGGGCAGTCCCAAGCCCATCGTGCTCACCGGCGCCCAGAAGCCCATCTGGTTCGACGGCACCGACTCCAAGCGCAACCTCACCGATGCGTTCCTCTACGCCTGCCGCGGCTGCGGCGGCGTCCAGATCGTGTTCAACGGCAAGGTCATTCTGGGCACCCGCGCCCGCAAGACCTGCTCCAAGAGCTACCACGCCTTCTCCAGCGTCAACTACCCTGATCTGGCGGTGGTGCAGGACGGCCGCCTGCTGCAATACATGCGCTGCACCTGCTATCCCCGACCGGTGTTCTACAATACGCTGGACGACCGCGTCAGCCTGCTGAAGCTGATCCCCGGCACATCCAGCCAGCTGATCGACTTCATGCTGGACCGCAGCGACGGCCTCATCATCGAGTCCTTCGGCGTGGGCGGCCTGCCGGAATATCATGGCAGCGAGTTCTACGATGCGGTGCGCCGCGGCGTGGAGCGGGGCAAGATCGTGGTCATGACCACCCAGGTGCCCAACGAGGGCAGTGACCTGACGGTCTACCATGTGGGCGGACGGCTGAAAAGCACCCTGCGCCTGCTGGAGGCCTACGACATGACCACGGAGTCGGCAGTGGCCAAGCTCATGTGGATCCTGGGCCAGACACGGGACTTCGATGAGGCAGAGCGCCTGTTCTACCGCCCCGTGGCGCGGGACATCCTCTGCGAAAACGAAAGCTGATACCAGAAACGGCGCGTCCGGGACGCGCCGTTTTCGCATATTTTTCCGGCTTCTTTCCCATACTATCCAAAAATGTGCGGGGAGGAACCGCGGAATGAAACAGGAATTTTCTGCCAGAACGGCGGCGTTGGATGACCGGCTGGGCGTAGGCCGCTGCTTCGACATGACGGCCCGGGATCTCACCATCGGAGGCCGCCGCGCCCGCCTCTGGGTGGTGAACGGCTACGCCCAGGAGAACATTTTAGAGCGCATGATCGCCCAGTGGCTGTCCCTGCCGGATCTGACGGCCATCCCCACGTTGGACGCGTTTCTCAGCCGCTGCGTCACCGCCTGCGACGCCGCCGTCTGCCGCAGCAGGGAGGAGGCGGTGCTGGGCGTGTTCTCCGGCAGGACCCTTCTGGTGGTGGATGGCTTCTGCGGCGGCATCCTCATGGATGTCAAGCAGTTCCCCACCCGCTCCATCGAGGAGCCGGACACCAGCCGCGTCCTCCGCGGCAGCCACGACGGCTTCGTGGAGAACCTGATGCAGAACGCGGCCCTGCTGCGCCGCCGCATCCGCGACTCCCGTCTGACGCTGGAGCGGGTGCAGCTGGACAACCGCTCCCGCACTGACGTGGCGCTGTGCTATATGGAGGGCGAGGCCGACCCCGACCTGCTGGCGGAGCTGCGGAAAAAACTGAAAAATATGCAGGTGGGCTCCATTGCCATGAGCCAGGAATCGGTGGCCGAGGCGCTGTCGCCCCGCCAGTTCTGGAACCCGTTTCCGAAAGTCCGCTATACGGAACGCCCCGACGTGGCCACAGCCTGCATCATGGAAGGCGACGTGGTGGTGATGGTGGACAACTCCCCGTCGGCCCTGCTGCTGCCCACCACGCTGCTGCGCTTCACCGAGGAGATCAACGACTACTACTTTCCGCCCCTCATCGGCTCCTATCTTCAGATCGTCCGCATGGTGGTGCTGCTCCTGACGGTGTTCGTCACGCCGGTGTGGTATCTGCTGGTAAAGAACCCCGATTCCCTCCATGAGAACCTGCGCTTCCTGCTGGTGCAGGACGCGTATTACGTCCCCCTTATCATCCAGCTCCTGCTGGTGGAGCTCATTATCGACGTGCTGAAGCTGGCGTCCCTGAACACGCCGGACGTGCTGAGCAACTCCTTCAGCATGATCGGCGCCCTGATATTGGGCGACTTTGCCGTGCAGGCCCGCTGGCTGGTGCCGGAGGTGCTGGTCTACATGGCCTTCGTGGCCATCGCCAACTACGCCCAGCACAGCTATGAGATGGGCTACGCCACCAAGCTCTGCCGCATGCTGCTGCTGATTTTGATCTGGCTTTTCGACCTCTGGGGCTTCCTCGCCGGTATCGTGGGCACACTGACGCTGATGGCCACCACCAAGCCTCTGGTGGGCAAGGGCTACCTCTACCCCCTCATCCCTTTCGACGGAAAAAAGCTCAAGCGCCTTCTGCACCGCGTACCCATCAGCAGGGACAACAGCTGACGGAAAAAATTTCCGGCGCCGCCCTGCCAATTCGCCCTGAATTTACACCGTATGCCTCGCCCCGTTCCGGCACAAAGTAACGCTGTCGCCGGCGACAATTCCACAAAGGGGTGAGACGCTTGTATGAACTGCGAGAAACGCATCCCGCAGGCAGTCTCCGCAAGAGCACCGCAAGGCTGCTTGCTCTGGTATTTACCCTATCCCTCTGTTTCCAGCAGGTCTGGGCCGCACCGGAGGCGCGGACGGTGATCCCGCTGGGCAAGGCGGTGGGCATCAAGCTCTTCGCCGACGGCGCACTGGTGGTGGGCCTGTCGGAGGACGGCCCTTGTCCCGCCCGGGACTGCGGCCTGAAGGAAGGGGACCTGATCCTCACCATGGGTGACGCCAAGATCACCTCCACGGAGCAGGTTCGCCAAGTCCTGCAGGACAACGGCTGTGAACCTCTGGCACTTACCATCCGCCGCGGCAGCAGGGATCTCCGCGTCACTGCTGTTCCCACACAGGGTGCCGATGGCGCGTGGCAGCTGGGGGCGTGGATACGCGACAGCATGGCCGGTATCGGCACGCTGACGTATTACGATCCCGCCACCGGCAGTTACGGCGCACTGGGCCACGGCATCACCGACGTGGACACGGCGCAGCTGATGCCGCTGGCTTCCGGCTCCATTATGGAGACCACGGTGAAGGCGGTAAAAAAGGGCGCCAAGGGCGACCCCGGCGAGCTGAAAGGCGACTTCTCCGTCCAGCGTGACGTGGGCACCGTCTCTGTCAACAGCGATGGCGGCATTTTCGGCACGGTGGCGGACCCTGATTTTCTCCGGGCGGGCACGCCCGTCCCTGTGGCCACGGCCCGCCAGGTCAAGACCGGACCTGCCACGATTCTGACCACCATCTCCAATGATGACACGGCGGAATACACGGTGCAGATCGTCCGCGTCTTTTCCGGCAGCCAGTCCACCCGCAACCTGCTGCTGAAGGTGACGGACCAGCGCCTGCTGGACGCCACCGGCGGCATCGTGCAGGGCATGAGCGGCAGCCCCATCCTCCAGGACGGACGGATCGTGGGCGCCGTCACCCATGTCCTGCTGAACGACCCCACCCAGGGCTACGGCATTCTCATGGAGAATATGCTGGCCATGGCGGGGTAAAAGGGAGGTGGAGGCATGCAGTCCCTGCTCATTAAGGACACCACCCGGGCACAGCGTGAGGAGATCGTGCGTCGGGCATTGGCGGCCTGCGGCGGCAGCTGTGAGGGCTGCAGCGGCTGCGGCAATTCCGGCGGCGGCCGCGTGGACGCCATCTATCAGCCGTATATCGACGGCGAGGTGGAGCTGGCGGACCTGAACGCGGCCTATTCCGAGAGCCGCAAGCTGGTGCGGTAGCAAAAAAGGGAGCGGCGGGTCATCCCGCCGCTCCCTTTTTTGCGTTGTGACTTACGGCACGGGCCGGTACGATACCGGCTTACCGCCCTCGAACGTCACCTGATAGCCGGTGCCCGGGGCCACCGGATAGTCGTACCGGATGCCGCCGAACCAATGCATCAGCAGCCCGGCGGTGACGCCGCCGTGAATGACGCATACCGCGTCCTCTCCCGCGTCCAGCACCGGCTGGATGGCCGCCAGATTCCGCGCCAGTACCTGGGGCGCGCTTTCCCCGTTGGGGCAGGCATTGTGCTCCGCGTCCTCACACCACGCCTGAAACGCGGGATCGTCCTTCAGCTCGGCGTAGCTCTTCATCTCAAAATCGCCGAAGTCCATCTCCCGCAGACCGGGCAGCTGCGTGTGGGCCACATCGCCGTACAGTGCGCGGATGGTCTGCTCCGTCCGCAGAAGGCCGCTGGTGTAGTACCGCGCCGCCGTGGGGTACACGCCGGTCTTGGCGCGCTCCGCCAGCATCTCCAGCGAATCCGGCAGCACAGGGATATCCGCCGCCCCGTAGTACAGATCGTCCCGGCTTCCGGCGGTGTCGCCGTGCCGCAGTAATGTCAGCTTCATTTCAATCCCTCCGTCAGCCCGCAGAACACGCGGGTCACATGGTCAGCCCTGCGGGCCAGCTCCTGCATAAACGTACCGTGGCGCTCCCGCCACGCCCGCTCCTCACCGTCCATGGGCACGATGCCGCCGCTGACCTCGCGGCAGACCACCACCGCGTTTTCAAACAGCGGCAGATACCGTTCCATGTCCGCCTCCCGGCGGCTCAGCGATTCCAGGTGGCAGTAGCATTTCGCACCCGCCCGCGGTTCCGACACCGCCAGATCGCACACATCGTCCATGGTCAGACCGTAGTGCGCCAGCGCCCAGGTCAGCTTCCCCTGAAACGCGCCGCCGATCACCAATTCCATATCGCATTACCCTCCTATCGCCAAAACCACCGCGCCGCACAGCTCGCCCAGCACCAGCCCAAAGCCGGAGATGTCGCCGGACATGCCGTCGAACTGCCGGAACCCGTGCCACACGGCCAGCCCGTAGCCCACTGCCGCCGCCAGCGGGGCAAAGCTGCCCCACAGCACCGCCGGTACGGCGCACGCCGCCGCCAGCACCGCCGCCGCCACGTACAGCGGCGCGCCGCCGCGCACCATGGCGCTGTACTGGCTGGTGCTCATGGGCCGCAGCGTCAGCACCGCCACTGCCGCCGCGGCACGGCTGGCCACAGGGACCAGCGCCAGCGGCAGCAGGGGGACGTTCTCCACAGACAGAAACGCGCTCCACTGAGCCATGGCCAGCAGTACCATGCAGATCACCGCGAAGGCTCCGCAGTGAGAGTCCTTCAGGATGCGCCTCCGCGTCTCCAGATCCCGGCGGGACAGGATGCCGTCGCACACATCCATGAACCCGTCCAGATGCAGAAATCCCGTCACCAGCCACGGCGCCGCCGCGCACAGTGCCGCGCCCAGCGGGTGGGGCAGATACCACGCCAGCCACGCGCACAGCGCCCACACAGCACCTACGACGATGCCCACAAAGGGCAGACAGGCCAGCATTTTCCGCCGCGCCGTCTCGCTCCATATTTTTTTCGGGCAGGGGATGGCCAGAAACATCCCCCACGCCATGAAGAACCCGTAGATCCAGTCACGCACGGGGCATTTCCCCCTTCCACACATGGGGCAGCCCCATGGTCATCTCGCACACCACATCGAACTCCGCCGCCAGCGTCCGGCAGATACCGGCCAGACCGGCGGTGTATGCCGCCGTCCAGGGGTCGTAGTCCTCGCCGCCCTGCCAGATGCCGTCGCACACGCATACGAAGTGGGCGGGCACGCGGCTGATGGCCGCGATCTGCTCCGCCACCCGCCGGGGCGCACCCATGTCCATATCGCCGCCCTCGAACATCTGCGCCGCCAGACACGCCGTCACGCTGTCGAACAGTACCGTGCCTTCGGGTCGGACAGCCTCCAGCCCTGCCGTCAGGTCACGCGCCCGCTCGATGGTGGTAAAGCCCCAGCCATCGCGGTCGGCGATGTGCCGCCGGATGCGGGCCAGATCCTCGCCGTCGTGTGGCTCCATGGTGGCCCAGTAGTACATGGGCTTGCCGCAGGCCAGCGCCCGCGCCATGCGTTGGGCCGTGCTGCTCTTGCCGCTTTTGCAGCCGCCGATAAACAGAAGTCTCATGTCGCCTCCACCGTAAAGGCGTCCACCGCCCGTATCTCGTCCAGATAGCTGTCCTCAATGGACGCCTCATCAAACGTGGCCATGCCCCGCATGACGCCGCAGGCGCCCTCCAGCACGCGGAACAGCAGGGGACACCCGCTGCCCTCGCCCAGCCGCATCCCCAGACGCAGGCAGGGCTGAAGCCCCAGCGCCTCCGCCGCGATGCGGTAGCCTACCTCGTAGGAGTCGTGAGACAGAAACAGCACATCCCGCACTGCGGGGCACAGCCGCACGGCGCACAGCGCCGCCACGATGGAGATGAACCCGTCCACCGCCGCCGGCACCCGCTCATGGGCGCAGCCTAAAAATGCGCCGGTCATGGCGGCCAGATCCAGCCCGCCCACACCGGCCAGCACGCCGATGACATCGTTTCCGTCGGGCCGGTGCAGCGCCAGCGCCTGCCGCAGCACCTCCTTCTTCCGCAGGAAGCCCTCATCCGTCAGCCCGCCGCCGCGGCCCGTCACGGCCTCGATGTCCGCGCCGGTCAGCGCCGCCAGCACCGCCGCCGATGTGGTGGTGTTGCCGATGCCCATCTCGCCGATGCCCAGCGCCGTCACACCGTCGGCTCTGGCCCGCGCCGCCTGCTCCATGCCTGCGGCCATGGCGTCCAGCACCTGCTGCCGCGTCATGGCGTCCTCACGGGCGATGTCGCCGGTGCCCCGCCGCACCTTGCGGTCCAGCACGCCTACCGGCGGCACGTCGCCGTCGATGCCCACGTCCACCACGCTTACATCGTCGCCGAAGGCCGCCGCCATGGCGGACATACCGGTCTTGCGGAAGGTCATGTTCACCGCCTGCTGCATCGTCACCGCCGGCGGCGTACAGGATACGCCCTCGGCCACCACACCGTTGTCGGCGGCGAACACCGCCACGCGGCACTTGCCCATGGCGGGGCACACCTGTCCCGTCACGCCTGCCAGCCGGATGGATATCTCCTCCAGCTGCCCCAGACTGCCCGGGGGCTTGGCCAGCTGTGCCTGCCGCCGCCGCGCCGCCTCCATGGCCGCCTCATCTGCGGGCCGTATGGCCTGTATGTACGCCGAAAGCTCTTGCTCTGTCATGCTCGCTCCTCCAGATAGCCCTGCTCCGCCAGCCACGTCAGCGACGGCGCGCAGTCCTGATTCTCAATGGTATATGTCGCCGCCGGACAGACGTCCAGCAGCGTGTCCAGCGCCTGTGCCATGGGGATGTCCCCCTGTCCCAGCGGGTCGTGGAGATCCCAGTCCCCCCTGTTGTTGTGCAGGTGTACGTGCTTCAGCCACGGGGCCATGGGACCGATCCACTCCATGGGCGGCGTCCTGCTGACGGAGGTGTTGGCGTGGCCCACGTCCAGACACAGCCCCAGACGGGGATCGTTCACCTGCTCGGCGATCTGCACCAGCATGTCCGGCCCCGGCTCCATCACGTTCTCCACCGCCAGCACCATGTCCGGCGGCACGTCCGCCAGCAGCTCCTTCCAGAATACCGCCGACTGCTCCACGTACCACTCGGGGAAGTACACCAGCGGGATATACCCGCCGTGGACCACTATCCGCTTCACGCCCAGCATCCGCGCCGTCCGGATGGTCTGCCGGAACCGCCGCAGCGCCGCCTCCCGCACCAGCGGGTCGATGGCGCAGGGGGCCAGCTCCGCAAAGGGCGCGTGGAGCCACAGACGCTCCACCCCCGCGATCTGCTGCCGTACCAGCTCCATGGCGTCCGGCTGCTCCAGCCGCGGGGCCCAGCAGAACTCCGCGATCTCGAAGCCCAGCCCCCATTTTCCGGCCAGCGCCGCCGCCTGCCCGTCGATGCCGGACAGATGCAGCCTGCCCCGCAGTTCCTTCCGTTCCAAAGCAGCTCCTCCTTACAGATATTTCAAAACGATTATAGCATACTTGCCTGTAAATACAAACCCCCAAAACATCCCTGCCCCGACAGGGATTGACGGATCTCGCCGGAGCCGGTATAATCAAACTGTCTGTGCGCAAAACAGGGGAGGGAGGTGCCACCCGTGCGCGATACGTTTTCCGACTGCCATCCGGCGGTCAATTTTGCCTATTTCGCTCTGGTACTGGCTTTCTCCATGACATTGATGCACCCCGTCTGTCTGATGATCTCCCTGACCGGCGCCTGCTGCTATCTGGCGCGGCTCCATGGCCTGCGAGAGCTGGGGAACAGCGCCCGCTGGCTGGTGCCCATGGCGCTGCTGGCGGCACTGGTGAACCCCGCCTTCGTTCATCAGGGCGTCACCATTCTGACATACCTGCCCTCCGGCAACCCCCTGACACTGGAGAGTATCCTCTACGGACTGGCCGCGGCGCTGCTGCTGGCCTCGGTGGTGCTGTGGTTCCGCTGCTTCAGCGCCGTCATGACCTCCGACAAGTTCATCTATCTCTTTGGCCGCGCCATTCCCGCCCTGTCGCTGGTGCTGAGTATGACGCTGCGGTTTGTGCCGCGCTTTCGCCGCCAGTTCCATACCGTAGCCCAGGCCCAGCGCTTTATGGGCCGCGACACCTCCAGCGGCAGCCCCCTCCAACGTGCCAGAAACGCCATGAAGGTCTTTTCCATCATGGTCACCTGGAGTCTGGAGAGCGCCATCGACACGGCGGACAGCATGCGCAGCCGCGGCTACGGCCAGCCCGGCCGCACCGCCTTCTCCATCTACCGTCTGGACAGCCGCGACCGGAGCCTTCTCCTGTGGCTGGCCTTCTGCGGCACATACCTGCTGGCGGCCGCCCTGAGCCGCGGCCTGTTCTTCCAGTATTACCCCATGCTGCGGGGCGCGCCCCTGCGCCCCATCACCGTCAGCTTTTACGCGGTATACCTGCTGCTGTGCCTGACGCCCGCACTGCTGTCGTGGGTCTCACAGCGCCGTTTCCACCGTCTTGAGAAGGGAGGTGCCTGACAAATGAACGAGCTGTTCCGCCTTTCCGGCTTCGGCTTTACCTACCCCCAGCAGCGCCGCCCCGCCCTGACCGGCGTGGACCTCACCATCCGCTCCGGCGAATTCTGGGTGCTGTGCGGCCCCTCCGGCTGCGGCAAATCCACGCTGCTGCGCCAGCTCAAGACCGTCCTGACGCCCCACGGCGTCACCGAGGGCGAGGTGTACTTTCAGGGCACGCCTCTGCGGGACGTCCCCCTGCGGCAGCAGGCGGCGGACATCGGCTTCGTCCTCCAGTCGCCGGAGCATCAGGTGGTGACGGACAAGGTCTGGCACGAGCTGGCCTTCGGGCTGGAGAGTCTGGGCTGCGATACCCCGTCCATCCGCCGCCGTGTGGCGGAGATGGCGTCCTTCTTCGGCATTCAGGACTGGTTCCACAAGTCGGTGGATGAGCTGTCCGGCGGCCAGAAGCAGCTGCTGAGTCTGGCCTCCGTCATGGTCATGCAGCCCAAGGTGCTGATTTTGGACGAGCCCACCAGCCAACTGGACCCCATCGCCGCCGCCGATTTTTTGCAGACGCTGGGCCGCATCCACCGCGAGCTGGGCACCACCGTCCTCCTGACGGAGCACCGGCTGGAGGAGGCGCTGCCCCTTGCCACCCACGCCGCCGTGCTGGACGGCGGCCGCCTGCTGTGTACCGGCTCTCCCGCCGAGGTAGGCCGCCGGCTGCGGGGCAGGGGACACGGCATGTTTCTGGCCATGCCCGCCGCCATGCGGATCTGGGCCTCCGTCCATAGCGCCGATCCCGCCCCCGTCACCGTGCGGGAGGGCAGAGACTTCCTGCACCGCTGGGCGTCGCAGCACCCGCTGCTGCCCCTGCCCGAAGCGGAGGCACACCCCCACGGCGGCCCCGTCCTGACGGCGGAGGGCCTCTGGTTCCGCTACCAGCCGGATCTGCCGGACGTGGTGAAGGGCCTGGATCTCACCGTGTATCAGGGAGAACTGCTTGCCTTGCTGGGCGGCAACGGCGCCGGCAAGAGCACCACGCTCCACCTGCTCAGCGGAGCGCTGACGCCCTACCGCGGCACGGTGCAGCGCACCGGCCGTATCGGCGTCCTGCCTCAGGACCCCCAGGCCCTGTTTGTGAAAAAGACCGTCCGCGAGGATCTGTACGAGGCATTTGACGGCCAGAAGCTGGAGACCGCCCTGCGGGAAAAGCGGCTGGAGCAGGCGGTGGCCCTCTGCCGCCTGTCGCCCCTGCTGGACCGCCACCCCTACGACCTCTCCGGCGGAGAGCAGCAGCGCGCCGCATTGTGTAAGGTCCTGCTCCTTGACCCCGGGATATTGCTGCTGGACGAGCCTACCAAGGGCCTTGACGCCCAGTTCAAGCAGGAACTGGCCGCCATCCTCCGCTCCCTGACAGCGGGCGGCGTCGCGGTGGTCATGGTCAGTCACGACGTGGAGTTCTGCGCCCGCTGCGCCCATCGCTGCGCCCTGTTCTTCGACGGCAGCGTGGTGACGGAGGGCGCGCCCCGCCCCTTCTTCTCCGGCAACAGCTTCTATACCACCTCCGCTGACCGCATGGCCCGCGGCCTGTGCGCCGGCGCGGTGACGGCGGAGGATGTCATGGCCGTCATCGGCGGCGACGTGCCGCCGGAGCCGGAGCCCCAGCGGATCTACGCCCCGCTGCCGCCGGTGGCGGAGGAGTCCGCCGCGTGGCAGGCGCCCAGACTGCCCTGGTGGCGAAAGGCGCTGGCCGCCGTGTCGGGTCTGGTGGCGCTGGCCATCTTCTGGCACGCCGCCAAATACACGGACCTGACGGCGCTGGTGGGCGGCGGCGTGGTGTCCGCCGCCGGCTGGTCTGCGGTGGGGGAGTATGCCCTGTTCATCGCGGCTCTGTTCGTCACCGCCGCGGCCATCGGCCGCCGCTCGCCCCCGCCGGTGCAGCTCCAGACGCCGGTGCAGAAGCGGAAGCTGTCCCGCCGCACCAAGGTATCCGCCGCCCTGATATTGCTGGGCGTCCCCGCCGTCCTGTTCGTGGGCAGCTGCTACTTTGATCTGAAAAACTACTACCTCATGGCCCTGCTGGTGCTGCTGGCCTGCATGCTGCCCTTCTTCATGGTGTTCGAGGGCCGTAAGCCCCAGGCCCGCGAGCTGGTGATCATCGCCGTCCTCTGCGCTCTGGGCGTGGCGGGACGCGCTGCCTTCTTCATGCTGCCCCAGTTCAAGCCGGTGCTGGCCCTGACCATCATCTCCGGCGTGGCCTTCGGCGGCGAGACCGGTTTTCTGGTGGGCGCCATGACCATGCTGGCCAGCAACTTCCTGTTCTCTCAGGGGCCCTGGACTCCGTTCCAGATGTTTGCCGCCGGCATCATCGGCTTTCTGGCCGGCGTCCTGTTCCGCAAGGGCTGGCTCCGCCGCAGCCGCGCCGCCCTGTGCGTCTACGGCGCACTGGCCGCCATCCTCATCTACGGCGGCCTGATGAACCCCACCTCCGCCCTGATCTACGGCAGAGAGCTGAACTGGCAGGTGCTGGTGAGCTATTACCTCACCGGCTTCCCTGTGGACTGCGTCCACGCCGCCGCCACCGTGTTCTTTCTCTGGGTGCTGGCGGAGCCCATGCTGGAAAAGCTGGACCGCATCAAAACAAAATACGGCCTGGTAGAATAAAAAAGCGGTGTGGCCAAATGCCACACCGCTTTTTGCGTATGTGCTCACGCCGCCAGAGCCAGATACCAGTCCAGCCCCGTGGTCACGACCACCAGATAGGCGATATACACCGCCAGCATCAGCACGCCCTGCCACCGCTGGAACCTCCGGCAGACGATGGTGGGGATGATGGCGATCAGCGTTACCACGATGGCCACGGGGAAGTCCAGATAGATGTTCTGGACGGATACCGGCAGCTTGCCGCCGTACACGAAGGAACAGACCGCCAGAATGAGGGTGGTGTCGATGACGTTGGCGCCGATGACGTTGCCCACGGACATGGACGACTGCTTCTTGATGAGGGATGTGACAGCCGTCACCAGCTCCGGCAGGGAGGTGCCGATGGCCACGATGGTGACGCCGATGATGGCCTCGGACACGCCCCAGGACGCGGCGATGAGACTGCCGTTGCTCACCAGCAGCTGAGAGCCCACTACGATGCAGGCCGCGCCGCCCACGATGCGCAGAATGTTCAGCACAATGGATTTCCTGTCGCTGGCAGGGGCCTCCTCAGTCTCCTCCGCACCGGCGTCCCGCTTGGCGGAGCGGATGTTCTCCGTGATATACAGCAGGAAGATGAACAGCAGCACCGCCGCCCCCGCAATGGAGAAGCTGCCGCTGCGGGAGAGCAGGAACAGCGCGCACACCGCCGCGATGAGCAGGATGCCCTTGGGCGCGAAGCTCCTTTTGTCCACGGCGATGGGCATGAAGATGATGCTGATGGCCAGGATCATGGCGGTGTTGCAGATGACGGAGCCGATGCCGTTGCCGATGGCCATGCCCACCTTGTCCTGTGACGCCGCGATGTAGTCGCCCACCTGAGACACCAGAATGCCGTGCCCCTCCATGGCGGCGATGGTGGACACGAAGATCTCCGGCAGGGTGGTGGCCACACTGATGATGGTAGCGCCGATGATAAATTTGGGGATGCGGGTGATCTCCGCGGCCCACACGGCGCCGTCCACGAACCAGTCGCCGCCCTTTACGATGAGCACGATGCCCACCGCGAACAGTACGTATATCAGAATACTTTCCATACTTTTCCTCCTGCATTCACTTGCCGCGGGCACAAAAAAAGCGCATGGCGCGCTGTCCATGCACAAAAAACTGCATGCACAATGCCAAGATCGCACATGAGTCTCATCAATTAAGATATGCCAGGTGCGCAGCACCAGCATGTTGACATACCGCGCCCAATGGCGCCGACTACTCCCTCAATTCAGCTTACTATACCATATTTTCCGAAAATGTCAACGGGGCATCCGAAAAAGGCAGGAGGGGAGAGGCAAAGCCTCTCCCCTCCTGCCGCGCCGGCCGCTGGCCGAAGAACGTATCGTCGAAGGATCGCTCCACCGACGTTCCGAACGGCACATAGTCCATCCGGGACCCGCCCGCGCAGCTGCGGATGCCGCAGCGCCCGCGGGTCCGGCAGCAGGCGGTGAACCGCCTGCCCGCATACGTCTCCCTGTCCAACGGCCTGACGTCCATCGTCCTGCCTTCGTAAATTCGTATCCGTGCGGCCCGTCAGAACGTCAGCCGCATCTGGTGCCACACCACGTTCCCGTGGGTGGACTTCTCGGACACGCCCTCGTCCACGAAGCCGAACCTGGCGTAGTAGTGGATGAGCCGTTCCTTGCACGTCAGCACCAGCCCCTTGCGCCCCTGCTTCCGCGCGTCGTCGATAGCGCGGCGGAGCAGCTCTCCGGCGTAGCCGTGCTGCCGGTACTCGGGCAGCGTGTTGACGCCGAAGATCATCTGCCACGCGCCGTTTTCGTTGTGCAGCGCCGCATTTTCGTACATGTCATCGGTCAGATCCGGCTCGTCCGTGACAAAGCCGTCCACAAAGGCAATGAGCGTGCCGCCGTCGAACATGAGCCAGAAGTGGCCGCTGTAGTACCGAAGCCTCTGGGCGAAGTCCTGTTCGGTGGCCGCCTCTGCCGGCGGGAAACACGCCGCCTCCACCGCGGTCACAGCGGCCAGGTCGGACATATCCGCATATCTGATGTTCATCTGAGAGCCCTCCTGTGTTGATTTTGTGGTTTGCGTCTCCATTCTATCACAGCCTGCCGGAAAACGCCACCCGCTCTCGCGTCCCGCGTTTGAACGCCCCCGATGGGCACACCCCGCCCACACGTATCTCGTCATGTCTCCGGTCGCGCACCCCGTAGGGGCCGGCGTCCCCGACGGCCCGTTTTCCGTTCTCCGATTGCGGGCTGCGCCCGCGTCCTGCATTTATGCCTCCGGTGGCTATATTTCTTTCAACAGCGACAAAAGCGGGTCGCTCCGGAGAGCGAAATGTCCCCGCCCCGCGCCTCCGCACAAAACGATACCCCTCCGGCTCTGCCGGAGGGGTATCGCAGTTCACATGATCTCAAAACTTGTCCTTGTTGAAGATGCGCAGGATCTCGTCGAAGGACTTATCCATCTCGTCCTGGGCCTGCTCGCCCTTCACCTCATCCAGCGGCTGCAGCACGGGCTTCTTCTCCGCCTGTGCCTGCGCAGTCCCGCCATTGGAGGTGATGCGCGCCTCCTGCTGCTCCTCGTCGAAGCCGGTGGCGATGACGGTGACACGGATCTCGTCGTCCAGCGTCTCGTCAAACGTGGCGCCGAAGATGGTGAGCGCGTCGGGATGCACGGCCTGCTGCACCAGCGTGGCCGCCTGCTCCACCTCCTCCAGACCGATGTCCATGGAGCCGGTGACATTGATGAGCACGCCCTTGGCGCCGTTGATGGAGGTCTCCAGCAGGGGGGAGGAGATCGCCATACGCGCGGCCTCCTCGGCCTTGCCCTTGCCGGCCGCACGGCCCACGCCCATGTGGGCCAGACCCGCATCCTTCATGATGGCCGTCACATCGGCGAAGTCCAGGTTGATGAAGCCGGTGTCGCGGATCAGATCGGAGATGGACTGCACCGCCTGGCGCAGCACGTCGTCGGCGATCGCAAACGCGTTGGCGAACGTGATCTTCTGGTCGGTGGCGTACTTCAGCCGCTCGTTGGGGATGATGACCAGCGAGTCCACCTTGCTGCGCAGCTCCTCGATGCCCTGCTCGGCCTGGGCCATGCGCTTCCGCCCCTCAAAGCCGAAGGGCTTGGTTACCACACCCACGGTGAGGACGCCCGCCTCCCGGGCGATCTCCGCCACCACGGGAGCCGCACCGGTGCCGGTGCCGCCGCCCATACCGGCGGTGATGAACACCATGTCGGTGCTCTCCAGCGCCTTGGCCATCTGGTTGCGGCTCTCCTCCGCGGCCTTGCGGCCCACCTCGGGGTTGGAGCCTGCGCCCTTGCCGCCGGTGAGCTTCTCACCGATCTGGATCTTATAGTTCGCGCTGGAAGCGTTCAGCGCCTGCTTGTCCGTATTCACTGCCACAAAGTCCACGCCCTGGGCGCCGGAGCGCACCATGCGGTTGACCACGTTATTGCCGCCGCCGCCGACGCCGACCACTTTGATGCTGACGACGTTTTCCGGACCGGTCTCCAATCCAAAAGCCATGTTGGTTCCTCCTGCCACAATTTGTATCGAAAAGACAGTTTCTCTGTGCGTAATTCTATATCTTGTGCTATAACTTATATTCTATTACGGAATGATAGACCCGTCAAGTGTTCCTGCGGAATTTGTCCATCTTTTTCCCGTCAGGAGGGGATAAAGCTGGCCTTCCCGTCCTGCGTCATATCGATGGTGCCCTTTTCATTGGCCTCCAGCTTCTCCACCACTGCCGCCAGATAGTCCAGCTTGTAGTTGAAGTCGGCATTCCACAGGAATTCCACCTGGAACCGCCCCATGTACTGCATGGTGATGCGCGCCGCATCGGACAGATCGATGACCTGCACTTCGTGCAGCATCCCCTTATCGTCCAGCAGCACCAGCATGCTCAGCAGCTGGTCCAGCACGGCCTGCTGCGTGGCGGAGGCCCGTGCTTCGCTGCCTACCTGGGGATTCAGCAGCGTCAGCCCCTCGATCTGGATGTACTGGCTCCATTTGGCAGCGCTGACGGTATCCACGATGTTGCCCTTGTCGCACAGGAGGTACACCGTGCCGTCCTGCTTGATGGCCACAGGGTCGCGGCACTCCGTGACCTGCACCACCAGCTTGCTGGGCAGCACCCGCCGGAACTGCACCGTTTCCACGTAGGGCAGCTGCTGGCGGATGCGCGCCGCCGCATCGTACTTGTTCAGGAAAAACAGGTTGTCGCCCGCCTTGATCTGGGCTGCCGCGGCGATCTGCTCGTTGGAATAGCGGCTGTTGCCGCTGATCTCAATGTCATCGATCCTGAAGAACATGGCCAGCGCAAGGCCGATGGCGCCGCAGATCAGCACGAAGGCCAGCAGCTTATAGAGGAAAGCGAAGTTCCCTTTCCGCCGTTTGCGATTGTACCGTCTGCGTCGCGCCATGCCTGAAGCTCCTTACTCCGTATTCTGCCGGACCTGTGCGCCCAGCCCTGCCAGATCGCCGGCCAGGTCCGCGTAGCCCCGCTGTATATGCCTGCACTGATGGACGGCGGAGCGCCCCTCCGCCTGTAAGGCCGCGATGACCAGCGCCGCCCCGCCCCGCAGGTCGGCGGCAAACACATCGGCGGCGTGGAGCCGCTCCACCCCGCATACCACGGCCACCCGCCCCTCCACGCGGATGTCAGCGCCCATACGCTGCATCTCCGCCGCGTGGCGGTAGCGGCTCTCGAAAATGTTCTCCACAAATACCGTGGTGCCCCGGCTCCGCAGCAGCGCCGCCATCAGGACGGCCTGGCAGTCGGTGGGGAACCCCGGATAGGGCGCGGTCCGCACCGGCGTCACCGCCTGTAACCGCCCCTCGCTGCGCAGCCGGATGTCCGTCTCGCCGCAGTCGATCCGGCACCCCGCCTGCTGTAAGGCGGTGGTCACCGTGGCCAGATGCCGGTAGTCCGTCCCCCGCAGCAGGATGTCCCCGCCGCAGGCCGCCGCCGCGCATAGATAGGTGGCCGTCACGATCCGGTCGGGTATGACCCGATGGACGCACCCGTGCAGAGGCTTGCGCCCCTCCACCGTGATGACGGACCCGCCCGCGCCCCGCACCTCCGCGCCGCAGGCGCACAGGAAGTCCTGCAGATCCGCGATCTCCGGCTCCCGCGCCGCGTTGGTGATGACCGTGACGCCCTCGGCGCCGCAGGCCGCCAGTATGGCGTTCTCCGTGGCGCCCACGCTGGGGATGGCCAGCACGATCTGTCCGCCCCTGAGATGCCTGCCCTGACAGTACAGCTTACCGCCGCTTTCCTCGATGGAAGCGCCCAGCGTCCTGAGCGCCGCCAGATGCAGGTCGATGGGCCGCGGCCCCAGCTCGCAGCCTCCGGGATAGCTGAGCTCCGCCCAGCCGCATCGGGCCAGAATGGCCCCCAGAAAAATGACGGATGACCGCATCCGCCGCATCAGCGTCTGGGGGATGTCGCATCGGGTCAGCACACTGCTGTCCACCAGCAGATCCCCGTCCTCCCAGTCCGCTCTGCATCCTAAGTACCGCAGGATATCCGCCGCCGCGTCCACGTCGCTCAGACGCGGACACCGCCGGATGCGGCATGCCCCGCCGCACAGCAGCGTGGCCGCCAGAACAGGCAGTACGCTGTTCTTGGCTCCCTGCACCACCGTCTCGCCGCTGAGCCGGTGGCCGCCCTCAATGGTGATCGACCCCATAAAACCCCTCCCGCCCTTTGATACGCCATTGTATGAAAGGACGGGCTGCGGGTGTGCATGCCCTACCGGACCAGAGCCATCACCGTGTCATAAATACGCTCCGCGGCGTCAGGGATGCCCAGCTGGGCCATGCCCTGCTTCATCCGCGCCTGCGTCTCGGGGCTGCGGAGGATGTCCGCCGCCGCGTCGTACAGCGCCGCGCCATTGGCCTCGCTCTCCAGCAGGACCCTGGCCCCGCCGTGGGCCTCCAGCAGCCGTGCGTTCTTCTCCTGATGGTTGTTGGTGACGTAGGGGGAGGGCACCATGATGGCCGGCATCCCCAGCGCCGTCAGCTCACTGATGGTGGACGCGCCCGCGCGGCAGATGACCAGATCCGCCGCCCGCATCACCGTGGCCATGTTGTAGATGTACTGCCGCACATCCAGATCGGGGCACAGCGCCAGCTCCCGCTGCCGCAGGGCCGTTTCCATGGTCTCCCAGCCGCTCTTGCCCACCGCGTGGACGTGGTGGAAGGGGAAGCCGTTCTCCCGTTCCTTTTCGAACATATCCAGCATGGCTTCGTTCATGTGGCTGGCGCCCAGACTTCCCCAAAAGGATACCACAACCGGCCGCCCGTCGTCAAAGGCCAGATTCTGCCGCGCCTCCAGAGGCGTTTTCTCGAAGAAGTCGCCCCGCACCGGCGTACCCGTCACCATGATGCGCTCAGGGTGCCGGTAATGCTGGCGGCAGTCCTCAAACCCCACCATGATCACATCGGCATACTCCTCCAGCATGCGGGTGGTGAGCCCGGGCACCGAGTTGCTCTCGTGTACCGCCGTGGGGATGTGGGCCCGGGCCGCCGCCTTCACCATGGGAAAGCTGGCGTAGCCGCCGGTGCCCACCACCAGATCGGGCCTGAACTCCCGCAGGATGGCCTTGGCCGCAGGCCCCGAGCGGGCCAGCGCCCCTGCGGCGTGAAGATTGTGGCGCATGGCCTCCGGCCGCATGGACCGGCGGAAGCTGTCTACCTCCACGGCGGCGTAGTCGTAGCCCGCCTTGGCCACCAGCTCCCGCTCCATGCCGTCGGGGGTGCCCACGAACAGCACGGCGGTCTGGGGGTCACGCTGCCGCATGAGCCCCGCCAGCGCCAGCGCTGGGTTCACATGTCCTGCGGTGCCCCCGCAGGTAAAAATGACTCTCATCCTGAAAACTCCGTTTCTGCTTCGATGTTTTGCTTTATTTTGCGCATTTTATAGCGGTTTTCTACCCGTAGGAGCCGGCGTCCCCGACGGCCCGTTGCTCGTTCCTTTCATGCCTCTGGCAGGGATATTTCGCGCTCCGGCGCGGCATCCGTTTGCCCGCGGCGGCAAAAGGATGCAAAAACGCCGCCAAAGACCCATGGCCTTTGGAATTCCTTTACTCCGAACGTGATACGACGCAAAATGGCCCATAAGGAATCGCCTCCGCTCCTATCCCCGCTTCCGCTCCCACGCACCGCGCGGGTGGCGTGCCATGACAGGCTCCGGGACTCGGCGATAAGAGCCGCTGCCGCTCCCGTGTTCCGCGCGGCAGTGCCTTACTGCGTAGGAGTCGGCGTGTTGGCATGCCGTTCTACAAAATACGCTTCGCAGCAGCGCGTATTCTTTATATTTCGCGGCCCAACGGGCCGCACCTGCACATGCCGCCAGCGGCGGCATGTGCGCGATTTGATAATCGCTCAAATCGGTAGAACCGCCAATTTCCTCTGCCCACCACGTCAGCGGCAGCGAGGGCAGGCCCATGGCCGATTCCCTGCGGAACCTTTTCCTGCCGCATCGAAATCGACCAAAAGGAAATCCAAAAACCATTGGTTTTTGGCGGCGTTTTTGCCCACTTTTGCCGCTGTTGGCAAAAGCGGGTCGCTCCGGAGAGCGAAATGTCCCCGCGCTCGGGGGCGCGGAACCCTCTCCTGCCGCTGTTGGAAGAAATGGGGCCGCCGGAGGCAGGGATGAAAATTCTCGATCCCTATACCCGCTGCAATTATCTGACAGAAAAATACGCTATGTTGTCAAAAATCGCCCGTTTACCCCGCCTTGGGCGCGGGGATCTGCCGCGACACACTGAGCACCATGCCCATCTCCACCAGCTGCAAGCACAGCGCCGTGCCGCCATAGCTGAAGAACGGCAGGGAGATACCGGTGGTGGGCACGAAGCCCGACACCACCGCGATGTTCAGGAAGGTCTGAAGGGCCAGATGGGTCATGATGCCCACCACCAGCAGCGCGCCGAACCGGTCGCGGGCGTGGAGGGCGATCCAGAAGCCCCGCAGGATCAGCAGGGCGAAGATCAGCATAATGACGCAGGCACCGATAAGCCCCAGCTCCTCGCATACCACGGAGAAAATAAAGTCGTTGTACTGCTCGGGCAGGTACAGAAACTTCTGGCGGCTTCGTCCCAGCCCCACGCCCAGCAGACCGCCGGAGCCGATGGTGATCAGGCTCTGCGCCAGCTGATAGCCGTCGCCGGAGTAGTCCAGCCATGGGTCGTGCCACATGGCGATGCGGGCAGAGCCGTACTTGATGACGCCGCTTTCCGCCAGCTTGACAAACAGAAGGCCTATGGCGCCCACGCCGCCGATACCGGCGGCCACCAGCCAGCCCTGAATACCGCCCACGATCATCAGCACCGCGCCGGTACACAGGATCAGCACCGTACCGGACAGATGGGGCTCCAGCATCATCAGAACGGAGATGATGCCCAGCAGCGCCACATAGGGCACGATGCCCTGCCGCCACGTCAGCATCTTCTCCTTTTTCTTGGAGATGGTATCGGAAAAGTAGACGATGACCGCCAGCTTTGCGATCTCCGACGGCTGGAACTGGAACACGCCCTTGATGCCCAGCCAGCGGGTGGCGTTGTTGGCGGTGATGGCCAGTGGGTTGTGGGGGATGATGACCAGGATCAGCAGGAACAGCGCCAGACCCACCAGCATGCGGGACGCGCCGCGCCAGCGCTGATAGTTGATCTTGCCCACAACGAACATGCCTGCCAGACCGATGACGGCGAACAGGGCCTGCCGCTTGAAGTAGTAGGTGCCGTCGCCGGTGTCGTAATAGGCGCGGGGAAAGCTGGCGGAGAACAGCATAATGAGTCCGATCACCGTCAGCAGCAGCGTCAGGATCAGGAAGGGCAGATCCATGGACCCCTTGGCGGCCTGCGTGTGCTTTTGCTCTGTTTGGCGCATGCGGGCCTTCATGGCCTTCTGGGCCTGATACTCTGCACGGGTCACGGCTGTCCCTCCTTCCGAAATTTCATGTTGGTACTTCCTCATGAACTTCATGAGGAACGAAAACCCGCTTCATGATGAACTTCCTGATGGAAGTATTTTCAGAAGCTGAAGCGCTGGTACACGGCGAAGTAGGCCAGCAGGCAGAACAGTGCGCTGACAGTGGAGAACACCGCCACGATCTTAGTCTCCTTCCAGCCGCACATCTCAAAGTGATGGTGCAGCGGCGCCATTTTGAAAATGCGCTTGCCGTGGGTGAGCTTGAAATACGTTACCTGGATGATGTCGGACAGCGTCTCGCAGATGTAAACGATACCCACCAGCAGCAGCACCAGCGGCATGTCGTAGGCGAAGGCCAGTGCCGCCACCGCGCCGCCCAGAAACAGGGAGCCGGTGTCGCCCATGAACACCTTGGCGGGGTAGCGGTTATACACCAGAAAACCGCACAGGCCGCCCAGCATGGCGGCGGAAAACGTGCCCAACTGGGCGAAGCCGGGCCAGATGATGGCCATGACCGAGAAGAAAACGGCCACGGGAATAGTGACGCTGGTGCTGAGACCGTCCAGCCCGTCGGTGATGTTGACGGCGTTGACGGTGCCCACGATGACGAAGGCGGCGAAGACGAGGTACACCGGCCACGGCAGCACCACATGGGTATTCCAGAAGGGGATATACAGATTGGGACTCAGCATCCCCTCGTACCGCATGAGGCACAGGAACGCCACCGCCGCCGCCAGCTGCAGCACAAACTTCTGCAGCGCCGTCAGACCGGTGTTGTGGTGGTGCTTCACCTTCTGATAGTCGTCAATGTAGCCGATGAGGCCGAACACCAGCGCAAAGAGATAGACGTACAGGTGGGCGAAGTCGCCGCCCGCCATATGCTTCCAGCCCAGAGCCACGATGGTGATGCCGATACCGATAATGAACATCAGGCCGCCCATGGTGGGGGTGCCCTGCTTGGTCATGTGCCAGGTGGGGCCGATCTCCTTGATGGACTGGCCGGCCTTCAGCCGCACCAGCGCCGGTATCAGCAGCTTGCCGGCGATGACGGTGATGACAAAGCTGACCGCCACCGGCAGCACGATCTCCAGAATTCCCATAATGATTCGCTCCTTCCCGCCGCGAAAGGGCGCGGCGGCTCTTGTGATTTAGCCCTGCTTTTTCAGGTAGTCCGCCACGATGACCCGCTCATCCATGGGGTAGTGGACGTGGTTGATCTCCTGATAGTCCTCGTGACCCTTGCCGGCCAAAATGATGACGTCGCCGCTCTGGGCGTGATCCATGGCGTAGTGGATGGCTTCCACACGGTCGGGGATGGCCACGTAGGGCGTGTCGGTGTCCCGCATGCCCGCCAGAATGTCGTCGATGATGGCCTGCGGCTCCTCGGTGCGGGGGTTGTCGCTGGTGACAATGACGAAGTCTGCCAGCCGCGCGGCGATGCCGCCCATGACGGGGCGCTTCGTCTTATCCCGGTCGCCGCCGCAGCCAAACAGTACCACGGTACGGCCCTTGGCAAAGCCGTTCACCGACTCCAGCACATTCTCCAGCGCATCGGGCTTGTGGGAATAGTCGTTGAGAATGGTGTAGTCACGGCCGGGGGTGGGGATGATCTCCATGCGGCCCTTGACGCCGTGGTTACGGGCCAACGCGTCGGCGCACTCCGCCAGCGGGACGCCCAGATTCCAGCAGCAGGCCATGGCATCCAGCGTATTATATACCGTGAACTGGGCGGGGATGCCCACCTGCACGTGGGCCCAGTCGGTGTCGGCCTCAGCGTCGAACTCCACGCTGCCGGCGTGGAGCCGGACGGACTTGGCCTTCAGATCCGCATCGGCGTGAATGGCGTAGGAGAACAGGCGGGGGCACTGGGCGTGGGCCAGAAGGCGCTGATGCCATGGGTCGTCGGCGTTGTAGACGCCCACGTCGCAGCGGTCGAACAGGATGGCCTTGGCGTCGCAGTACGCCTCCATGGTGTGGTGGAAGTCCAGATGGTCCTGACTGAGGTTGGTGAAGATACCCACGGCGAAGCGCACGCCATAGACGCGATCCAGCGTCAGGGCGTGGGAGGAGACCTCCATCACCACATGGGTGCAGCCGGCATCGGACATCCGGCGGAACAGCTTTTGCAGCTCGAAGGACTCCGGCGTGGTGCGCTCCGTGTGGAGGACTTCGCTGCCGATCATGTTCTGAATGGTGCCGATCAGGCCCACTTTGGCACCGGCCTTCTGCTCCAGAATACTCTTGATGAGGTAGGTGGAGGTGGTCTTGCCGCTGGTGCCGGTGACGCCGATCATGGTCATCTCGCGGGAGGGGTGGTCGAACCAGTTGCAGGCGATCACCGCCAGAGCGCGGCGGGAGTCCTCCACGACTACGTAGGGAATGTCGCCGTCGGGTGCATGCTGGCAGACAACACAGGCCGCGCCTTTTTCGCGGGCCATGGGGATGAAGCGGTGACCATCGGTCTCGGCGCCGGCGATAGCCACGAACAGCCCGCCCTCCGCCGTCTGGCGGGAGTCGTAGCAGACGTCGGTGATGTCGGTGTCCATATCGGCGGTGGCGGCCAGAACGGTGAGGCCCTTTAGCAGTTCGTTCAGTTTCATGGGAAAGCTCTCCTTTACGGCAAAGTACAGTACCTTCCATTATAACAGGCAGGAATTGCGCAGAAAAGGGAAATCTGTGCGGTCTGCTGGGAAGTTCGTGCGGAGTTTAATCCGTGACGGAGGTGTCGCCCAGCTGGACGGTGATGACCGTACCGGCCTCCACCTCGGTGCCCGCCTCAATGGACTGGGACAGCACACGGACGGCGGAGGACTCGCTGCCGGTGGTACCGGAGAAGCGGATGAACAGCCCCGCGCCGGTGGCGGCGGTGTTGGCCTCGGAGGGCGTCTTGCCGATGAGGTGGGGCACCGTACACTTGGCGGTGGACTTATCCGTGCCGGCGTACAGGATGACGGCGGACTTGCCGGGGATGATGGCGCCGCCGGCGGGGGTCTGGTCGGTGATGGTGTCGCCGTCGCCGTTGATCTTATAGCTGAGGCCCCGTTCGCCCAGCCTGGTCTTGGCCGCCTCCACGGACATGCCGATGACGTTGGGCACGGTGGTGTCCATGCCCAGCAGCTCCTCGGCGGAGTAGCTGGGCTCCACGCCCAGATAGGGCAGGACCTCGGACATGATGGAGCTGGCGGTGGGGGCCACCATGTTGCCGCCGGACACATAGGTGCCGGTGGAGCGGCTGGGGGTATCCAGCGTCAGGAGCATGATGACCTGGGGATCGTCGGCAGGGGCGAAGCACAGGAAGGACACCACCACGTCGCCGGTCTGGCCCTTATCGGCCGTACCGGTCTTGCCGCCCACGCGGTAGCCTGCCACCTGACCGTTTTTGCCGGTGCCGCTGGCCACCACGTATTCCAGACACTCCCGCACGGTGGCGGAGGTCTCCTCACTGACCACCTGACGGATGGGGGTGCTGTCGTGCTGATAGGTGACGCTGCCGTTGGAGTCGGTGATGCGCTCCACCAGATAAGGGGTGCGCAGATAGCCGCCGTTGACGCAGGCGGCCTGAGCCGTGATGAGGGCGATGGGAGTGACGTTGAAGTTCTGGCCGAAAGCGTAGCAGGCCAGATCCAGCTGAGTGAAGCTGGCGGGATCGGCGAAGATGCTGTCCGCCTCGCCGCCCAGGTCGATGCCGGTGCCTTCCATGAGGCCGAAGGATCTCATGTACTCGTAGAACGCAGTGTTGCCCAGCTTCAGGCCGTAGGAGATAAAGGCAGGGTTGCAGGAGTTCCCCACGGTCTGGACCAGGGTCTGCAGGCCGTGACCGGCCTTGTTGGAGCAGTGGATGGTCTGTCCGGAGATGGTGACGAAGCCGCTGCAGTTGACGGTGGTGTTCTTGTTGATGACACCCTCCTCCAGCGCGGCGGCCAGCGTCAGGATCTTGAAGGTGGAGCCTGGCTCGTAAGTGTCGTTCAGCGCCTTGTTGCGCCACTGGAGCAGCTGCATCTCCGCCAGCGTGTTCTCGCCGCGGGCGATGCGCTCCTGCAGGGTCTGGTCCTGCACGGCGGAGAAGTCATTCAGGTCATAGTTGGGGTAGGAGGCCATGGCCAGGATGCCGCCGGTGTTGACGTCCATGATGATGCCTGCGGCGCCGTTGGCGGCAGCGAACTTATCGGCCATATTTTCCAGACCCTTTTCCAGATAGTACTGGATGGTGGCGTCCAGCGTCAGCGTCAGGTCGCTGCCGTTCTGGGCGGCGAAGTACTGTTCATAGGCGTACATCATGTCGTTGCCGGCGTTGTCCTTGGCGGACACCACCAGACCGCTCTGACCCTCCAGCTCCTGCTCGTAGCGGGCCTCCAGCCCGTACAGGCCGGTGTTGTCGTCGCCCACGAAGCCAATGACATGGGAGGCCAGAGAGCCGTAGGGATAGTAGCGCTTGGCGTCGGCCACCAGGTGGACGCCCACGATCTTGTTCTCGTTGATATAGGCGCGGACGGCGTCGGCAACCTCCTCGTCGGCGCGGAGCTTGATCAGCTCGTACTGGGACTCGGTGTTGTCCATGCGGCGGCGGATGGCGGAGGCGTCGCCGTCCAGTATCTCGGCCAGACCCGCAGCCAGGGAGTCCTTGGTCCAGGTCACGGGATCGTCCTTGTCATTGACGGCGCGGTCGATCTCCAGCGGGGAGAGGATGACGGTCTCGGCGCTGGCGGAGATGGCCATGATGTTGCCGCTGCGGTCGTAGATGGTGCCGCGGGAGGCGGTGACCACCGTGCGGCGGGTCTGCTGGTTCACGGCCTTGCTCTGCAGCTCCTCATGGCGGACGATCTGAAGGTCGAACAGCTGGAAAAACAGCAGCACGAACATGCCGACGCCCATGACGAGCATCAGCACGAAGGAGCGGGTCTGGATGACCCGATTGGCGCGGCGGATATTTTCATCCTTACGGTTGGGGTTTGGTCTGCGTTCTGTCACGTTCTCTGCCTCCGAATGTGGGGCCCGGCGGCTCTGCGCCGGACGGATCCTCGAATGCCAAGCAAGGAGCAAGAAGTCGCCTTCTTACTCCTTACTGCCTCATGATATGGCCGCTGTCAGCGGAAATATTCCAGCACATAGGCCCAGCCATCCTTTGCCTTATCCAGCAGGCCGCCGGCGCTGCCCTCCGCCTTGTAGAGGGTGACGCTGTCGCTGCCGGACAGGTCGATGTACTGGATCTGGCCGCTGGTGGGCTTGGACATGCCGGCGGCTTCGGCGGCCGCCTTGATGGTGGCCAGATCGAAGGTTTTTTCATACTCCGTCAGCAGCGCGATGTGCTGCTCGTCCAGATCGGAGATCTGGCGTTTGATGGAGGACACGCTGCCGGACACATCGGTGAGGGTGACGTAGCCCAGCATCAGCACCACCACCATGGCCAGCAGCACTACCACGCCGCCCGCCACCAGCGGGGAGGGACGTGCGGCGGCGCGGGCCTGGGGCCTGCGGCGGGGCAGGGGCTTTTCCTGTACGGCGGGCTGCTGCTTCGAGGGCAGCTTGCCGGCCTCCTCCAGCTGGCGCTCCCGCACCAGGGCGTCCAGGTCGTAGGCCAGACTGCCGTATACGGCGTTTTTGCGATAAGGCTGGGCCAAGGTGCGGTCACTCCTTTCCGAAAGATGCAGCGGCTCTGCGTCAGAGCTTTTCCGCCACACGCAGCTTGGCACTGCGGGCGCGGGGGTTCTCGGCCAGCTCCGCGTCGCCGGATACGATGGGCTTGCGGCTGACCAGCCGTATCTTCGGCGTTTTGCCGCAGACACAGACGGGGAAATTAGGCGGGCAGGTGCAGCCTGTGGCCAGCTCCTGCATGGTTTTCTTGATGATGCGATCCTCCAGCGAGTGGAAGGAAATGACAGCCAGCCGTCCGCCCGCGTTCAGGTGGGATACGGCGGCCTCCAGCATGGGAGGCAGGGCGTCCAGCTCGCCGTTGACGGCGATGCGGATGGCCTGAAAGCTGCGCTTGGCGGGGTGCTGCTTCTCCCGCAGGGCGGCGGGGGGCATGGCGGATTTGATGATGTCCACCAGCTGCAGCGTGGTCTCAATGGGAGCCTGCTGGCGGGCCTGCACGATGCGGCGGGCGATGGCGGGGGCGCAGCGCTCCTCGCCGAAGTCGTAGAGGATGCGGCGCAGCTCCTCATAGGGCCAGTCGTTCACCACATCGCGGGCGGTGAGGGTCGCCGTGCGGTCCATGCGCATGTCCAGCGGGGCGTCGTGCATATAGGAAAAGCCCCGGGCGGCGTCGTCCAGCTGGGGGGAGGAGACGCCCAGATCAAAGAGCATCCCATCGACACCGGAGATATGGAGATCGGCGAGGATATCGCCGATGCGGTCGAAGTTGCTGTGGACCAGCGTGACGCGGTCCAGATAAGGGGCCAAACGCTCCTGCGCGGCGTCGATGGCCGTCTGGTCGCGGTCAACGCCGATGAGGCGTCCACCCTCCGTCAGGCGGCGGACGATCTCCAGCGAGTGACCGGCGCGGCCCAGCGTGCCGTCCACATAGACGCCGTCAGGCCGGATGGCCAGTGCGTCCAGACATTCCTGAAGCAGGACGGGCTTGTGGCCGTAGTCCTTTTCGATAGCGTGGTCAGCCATAGCTTACAGCCCCATTTCCGCCATGGCCTGCTCCAGCGCGCCGGAGGAGAAAGCCTCGTTCTCGATGGCGGCCCAGCGCTCGGCGCTCCAGATCTCGGCGCGGTCGAAGCTGCCCACCACCACGACCTCCTTGGTCAGGCCCGCGTATTCCCGTAGCTTGGCGGGGATCAGGATGCGGCCCTGAGAGTCCGGCTCGCAGTCCGCCGCGTAGGCGAACAGGGCGCGGAGCTTCTTTACCTCGTTGTAGGACAGCTCCTTCAGCCTGGCCATGAAGGCGGCCCAGCTCTCGTCGGAGTAGACGGACAGGCAGTGGTCCTGGCCCACGGTGACGTGGAAGGTCTGGCCCAGCTCCTTGCGGAGAGAGGCGGGAATGAACAGGCGGCCCTTGGCATCGATGTTATGGCTGAACTGACCGGTCATAGAGCCGCCTCCTCTCGTGCAAAATAGGGTGAATGGGGAAAAGCGTGGGATTGTTCCCCACAAATGGGGGCACTTCCCCCACAGTTCACCACTCATGATGCCAGTATACATAATCCGTTATGGAAATGCAAGCAGAAGTTTCCACAGAAAGGGCATGTGGGAGCGGTAATTTCTTCCAGAAAACCCGCTAAAACGGGAGATTTTTGAAACGAACGTTCGAGGATATGGAGCGCAAAAAACCGGCGGGCACAAAATATAGTGCCTGCCGGTTTCGCGTTCTACAAGATATTATTCTTTTGTCAGAAACGTAGAAATACAGTGAAATAATTTGTCAGATTTCCACAAATGGGGACGGGTGCGTTACTGGGCGCTCTCCTCCGTCTTGGGAGCTTCCTTTTCCTCAGCACTGCGGTTCAGCTCCGCACGCTGGGCCTGCATTTGCTCCTGACTGGCGGCGCGGAAGCGCACGCGGGACTCCTGAACCTCGCTGAGGGCCATCTGAATGGCCTCCTCGGTGCGGCGCAGGGCGTCCTCGGTATAGGTGTTGGCCACGTGGTACAGCTCACGGGTGCGATCCTCGGCGCGGCGGACGATCTCACTGCTCTTCTGACGAGCCAGCTGGATGGTCTCACTCTCGGAGACGATGACCTTGGCATCCAGCTCCGCCTGACGCAGCATCTTTTCCACTTCTTTCTTGGCGCCGGCCACATACTCGCTGCGGGCGGCGATGAGTTCCCGTGCCTTTTTCAGCTCCAGCGGGAGCTTGGCGCGGATCTCGTCCAGCAGATCCAGCGCCTCGTCGCGGCTGATGACGCATTTGTCGGAGCTGAAGGCGGCACTCTTGGCCTCGTCGATCATGCCGTAGAGCATATCCAGCAGTCGCTGCACGTCCTTTTCTTCCATAGGTCCTTCGTTCCTTTCTCTGTATTGCAGGACGTCAGCCCCGCGTTCTTTCCAATTCCTCGGCGATGGGCGCCGGCAGATACTTCTCCAGAGGCTGGCCGTAGTGGATCATCTCGCGGGCCATGGTGGAGCTGAAATGCTCATACTCGGCACTGGCGGGCATCAGCAGCGTCTCCAGCTGGGGCAGGATGCCCTGGTTGATGCGGGCCATTTGCAGCTCCATGTCCCAGTCGGTGGGGTTACGCACGCCCTTGAGCAGGATGTGGGCGCCCTTTTCCCGGGCGTAGTCCGCCAGCAGGCCGCGCCAGTTCTCCACCTCCACATTGGGGATGTGGGCTACGCTGCGGCGGATCAGCTCCAGCCGGCGCTCCGGCGTAAACATGGGCAGCTTCTTCTCGCAGTTCACCATGACGCAGACATACAGCTTGTCGAAGCAGGCGGCGCCGCGCTGGATGATGTCCAGATGGCCCAGGGTGATGGGGTCAAAGCTGCCGGGATAGATGGCGATCTTCATGGGTCAGTCCTCATTTCCGCCGCGATGGAACACCGTCAGCTTGATCTTGCCGTACCGGTATTCCCGATACAGGCGATAGGGGAGCGGGAGTGCGGGCAGAACCGTATCTGCGGCACTTTCCGCTACGATTATACCATGCTGACGGCAAATGTCAAACGCTGCGATGTCCGTCAGCGCCTGCTCCAGCAGGCCGGAGGCATAGGGCGGATCCAGAAAGATCAGGTCGAACTTCTCGCCGCTGCGGAGATAGGGCAGAGCGTCCCCCTGCCGGACCCGGGCGCGGTCCGCCAGCCTGCACAGGGCCAGATTCTCCTGAATGAGCCTGACGGCGTCGGGGCGGCGGTCGATAAACACGCACTCCGCCGCGCCGCGGCTCAGAGCCTCGATGCCCAGCTGGCCGGTGCCGGCGAAGAGGTCCAGCACGCGGCGGCCCTCAATGTCGAACTGAATGATGGAGAACAGGCTCTCCTTCACCTTGCCGGTGGTGGGGCGGGTCTCCATACCCTGTAATTCCTTCAAAACTCTGCCTCGGGCAGAGCCGGTGATGACTCTCATGGCGTTACCCCCTGGGATCGAAGCATTCGAAGATGACCAGCGCGCCGTCACGCTCGGCGGCGTCCATGGTCTCCTTGGAGCGGATGGTCCAGCTGAACTCCTGCGCACCGTACAGTCCGCGGCACAGCCGCAGGGACAGGGACTTCCGGTCCTCAAAGCGGTAGGCGATGAAGTCGGGCCGGGTGCGGGCGTTCAGCAGCAGGTTGCTCAGTACCCAGCGCACCACGCCGGGGAGATTTTCCGCATCGCCGTGACGCCGGAAATTCTCGGACAGCTGGCCCCGCACGACATCGGGGCGGTTGGCCCACAGCCACATGAGGCAGCGGGGGTCGAAGGACTCGATACAGTAGGTGACGCGGTACTTGTCCAGCAGCCTGCACGCGGCGGCGGCCAGCGCATCGGCGTTGCCCCGCTCAGCCTTCAGCTCCACCACCAGCGGGGCCTTGCCGGCGAAGATGGGCAGCACCTCCTCCAGCAGGGGGATGTGGTGCTCCGTGCCCTCCAGCCTGTAGTTTTTCAGGTCCTCCGCCGTCAGGTCCTCGATCTGCACGTCCACACCGGCGGTGCGCAGCAGGGAGGCGTCGTGGATCACGGCCAGATGGCCGTCCTTCATCAGGTGGACATCCAGCTCCGCGCCGAAGCCGCACTGGACGGCGCGGCGGAAGGCGGGAATGGAATTTTCGGGGATGCGGGGCTTATCGTGGAAGCCGCGGTGGGCGAAGCGCCACTTGCGGAACCGCTCCCAGTCCTTACGGCGGCGGCAGCGCAGGCACAGCGCATACAGCAGACAGACAAGGACCAGCAGGCCCAGCAGGATATATACGACCGTCATATCAATCCGCCTCCAGATCTTCCAGAACTTCGATGCCGGACTTGGGCTCCGGCTTGCTGTCGCCGTGCTTCACCATGAGCATGGTGAAGAAGGCCAGAGTCGTGAACACCGCGGCGTAGGGGAACAGGACGTGCATGCCGAACTGATCCATCAGCAGACCGGACAACATGGGGGTGGCCACCTGCGCCGCCATGGAGGCGGTGTAGTAGAAGCCGGTGTATTTGCCCACATCGCCGCCGGAGGCCAGCTCCACCACCATGGGGAAGGAGTTGACGTTGATGGTGGCCCAGCCGATGCCGGCCAGCGCGAACATGGCGTTCATCAGCATGGTGGGGCTGTCGGCATTCAGGAAGGCGGCCACGGTGAAGGCGCCGGTGAGCATCACCACGCCGGCCAGGATGGTCTTTTTGCGGCCCACCTTGCTGGCGATGAAGCCCACGGGCAGATAGGCCACGATGGCGGCGGCCTGGGCGATGATGAGGGTCAGGTTATAGTCCTTGTGCAGGATGTTGCTGGCATAGACGGAGTATTTGCTGGTGACGGCGTTGTAGCCGAAGAACCACAGCACGATGCTCAGCAGGATGAAGATCAGGCTCTTGACCTCGTCGGCAGACAGCTTGCGGCTGGCGGTGGGGTCATCGGCCTCGGACTGCTCCTCCAGTCCTGCGGCCACGGCCTGCTGCTGCATCTCCGCAGACCACTCCTGCTCACGGACGGTGAGCAGGAAGATCACCAGCGCCGCCAGCATCAGCGCTGCGATGACGCCGAAGTAGCCGATGTAGCTCATCAGACTGTTGCGGACGGCGGAGGTGGCGAACACCATGCCCAGCGCCAGCACCAGAATGCCGCCGGCGGAGCCCATGAGGTTGATGACGGCATTGGCCTTGGAGCGCAGGGGCTTCAGCGTTACGTCAGGCATCAGGGCCACGGCGGGGGAGCGGAACGTGGCCATGGCCACCAGAATAATGAGCAGCAGCACCACGAAGAAGATCAGGGTGGCGGGGTGCTCCGCCGTCATCTGCCAGGCGCAGGCCTGCCGGGCGGGCACCACGTAGTTGGTGTAGTCGGGGTTGGTGACCGCGCTGTCACCGTCGGTGATCTGGCTGCGGATGGCGGTGAACTCCTCCTCCGTGAACTTCTGGCCCAGGATGAACTTCTCACCGGAGGGGGTCAGCAGCGTGGCGGACTTCTCCTCCTCGTAGATGACGGAGAGGGCGGCGGGGTCGTCGATGGCGGACACGTCCTGCAGGTTCTTCAGCTGGGCGTTGTCCACGAAGGACAGGCAGACCAGCGCCACCGCGGCGATGAGGGTGCCGATGACGATGAAGGGCGTCCGGCGGCCGTGGCGGCTGGTACACTTGTCGGAGATGTGGCCGAACAGGGGCAGCAGAAACAGCGCCAGCACGTTGTCCAGCGCCATGATGACGCCGGACCAGGTCTGGCTCATGCCGAATTTGTTGGTCAGGATCAGGGGAACGGTGTTGTCATAGGCCTGCCAGAAGGAGCAGATGAGGAAGAAGGCGAAGCCTACCATGACGGTGCGCTTGTAGTTGAGTTTCATAGCGTTTCCTCCAGTTGGCGGTACAGTGCCGCGATGTCAGAAAAGATCCACGTGGGATGGATGCCGTATTGGGCGATGTCCGCCTCCGTGCCCTCGCCGGACAGGACGAAGATGCTGTCGATGCCGGCGTTGATGCCGCAGGCCACATCGGTGTAGAGCCGGTCGCCGATCATGACGGCCTGCTCCGGCGAAAAGCCGGTGCGGCGCAGGGCCAGCTCTGCCATGGCGGGCTGGGGCTTGCCCAGAAACAGGGGCTTGCGGCCGGTGGCGGTGGTCAGCATGCGGCAGACGCTGCCGCAGTCGGGGACGGAGCCGTACCACGTGGGGCAGACCCAGTCGGGGTTGGTGGCCAGCCACGTGACGCCGCGGTTCAGCAGGATGCAGGCGTCCTCCAGCTTCTGGAACGTCAGCTCCCGATCGAAGCCGCACAGCAGGATGTCCACATCGTCCTCCGGCCGGTCGGTAACGGGGATTCCGGCGGTTTGAAGCTGCCCGTAAAACGCGCGGGTGCCGAACACGTAGCACTTTTCTCCCGCGTGGAAGCGGCGGAGATGGTCGATGGCGGCGTCCACGGAGGTGAGGTAGTCCTCCGGCGCGGTGGGGATGCCCATGCGGGAGAGCTTTTCCATGTAGCCCTCCACGCCGCGGGAGGAGTTGTTGGTCAGGAACAGATAACGGCCGCCAATGCGCCGGACGTGGGACAGGAACTCCGGAACCTTGTCGAAAAGGCGGTCGTCCAGATACAGCGTGCCGTCCATATCCAGCAGGAAAAGCCGCTTGTCCGCCAGCGCCATGCGCGGCACCTCCCTTCGTATGACGGTTCATGCGTACCTTATAGAATATCACAAAGTATGGCCGCTGACAAGCGCGGGGCGCAAAGATGCGCAAATTTTCGCGCAGGGAAAATGGCGGCGCCGGCAGAACGGTGCCGAAAAGCGTCGGATGTCGTTAAAATTGTATAAATTTTACAAATTTGTCGGAGGAGGTCGCGTAAAAGATTGGGCTTATCGACAGAAAAACCTTGCATACGATGTCTTTTTGTGCTAATTTTTATAGCGGGTCACCGATAAATGTTGTATTAACGTGAAACGGGGGCCTGTACGCGAAAGCGAGGAAAGGAGCAGGGGGAAGAAAATGGAGGCAAAAATAAGCGTATTGCTGGCGGATGCCAGCGGGGACCTGCGGCTATTGCTGCGGGAGACCCTTGAGAGCACGGGAGAATTTCAGGTCGTAGGGGAGACCGGCGACGGCGGCCAGGTACTGGCTCTGGTGGAGGAGACGCATCCGCAGCTCCTTCTGCTGGACGCCATGCTGCCGGTGCTGGACGGCATGGGTGTCCTGCGGCAGCTCCGAGAGAGGGAGGAGCAGCCGCGGACCATTGTGACATCCGCCTTCTACAACGACCGGATGGTGGCGGAGGCGGTGAGCCTGGGCGCCTACATCTTCCTGCCCAAGCCGGTGAGCGAGAGCTCACTGATGGAACACATGCGGCGGGCCGTGAAGCCGCCGCAGGAGCGGGAGCCGTCACCCCAGCTGGAGGCCATGGTCACGGCCATTATCCACGAGATCGGCGTGCCCGCCCATATCAAGGGCTACCAGTACCTGCGGGAGGCGATCATCATCACCGTGGGGGACATGGAGGTCATCAACGCCGTCACCAAGGTGCTGTACCCCGAGGTGGCCAAGCGGTTCAGTACCACGCCCAGCCGCGTGGAGCGGGCCATCCGCCACGCCATCGAGGTGGCCTGGGACCGGGGCGATCTGGAGACGCTGCAGAAGTACTTCGGGTACACGGTGAACTCCGCCAAGGGAAAGCCCACCAACAGCGAGTTCATCGCCATGATCGCCGACCGCCTTCAGCTGAAGCTGAAGAAGCGGCAGGCATGAGAACGGCAGACAACAAAACAGGGACGGCGCACCGGAGGGGGTGTGCCGTCCCTGTTTCCGCATAGGGTCAATGGATGTCCGTCACCGTGTAGCCGGCGTCGGCCACGGCCTTCTTCAGGGCCTCGTCGCTGACATCACCGGTGACAACGGCGCTGCTGCCGGCCAGGTCCACGGAGGCGGTGACGCCGGGCAGGGCGTTCAGGGCCTTTTCCACGTGGGCCGCGCAGTGGGCGCACATCATGCCTTCAATGCTGAGAGTCTTTTTCATCGTTGGTTCCTCCTCGTTATGTTGTGCCGCAGGAGCGGCGGGTTCACTTTGGGTATTGGCGGGGGTCTCGCCGCGCCTGACGGGGGCGGAGCCTTTCCAGCCCCGGAGACGCAGGGCGTTGGACACCACGCACACGGAGCTGAGGCTCATGGCCGCGGCGGCGATCATGGGGTTCAGGGTGATGCCAAGGGCGGGATACAGCACACCGGCGGCCACGGGAATGCCGATGGAGTTGTAGAAGAACGCCCAGAACAGGTTCTGCCGGATGTTCCGCAGGGTGGCGCGGGACAGGGCCGCCGCGTCCACGATGTCCATAAGGCTGCTGCGCATCAGCACCACGTCCGCCGACTCGATGGCCACGTCAGTGCCGGCACCGATGGCAAGGCCCACGTCTGCCGTTACCAGCGCGGGAGCGTCGTTGACGCCGTCGCCCACCATGGCCACCAGCCGGCCCGCCTGCTGGAGATCCTCGATACAGCGGGCCTTGTCCTGGGGCAGGACCTGAGCGATGACGCGGTCCACGCCCACCTGACGGGCGATGGCCTCGGCGGTGCGCTGGTTGTCGCCGGTGAGGAGCACTACCTCACAGCCGCTGCGGCGCAGGGCGGCGATGGCGGCGGCGCTGTCGGGCTTCACCACGTCGGCCACGGCGATGACGCCCAGCAGCTGCTGCTCCTCGGCGAAGTACAGGGGCGTTTTGCCCGCGGCGGCCAGCATCTCCGCCGCATCGCGGAGGGCGGCGGTGTCGGCGCCGATAGATTCCATGTAGCGGTCGTTGCCGGCGTAAAGGGTCTTACCGTCCTGCACGGCCTGTACGCCGCCGCCGGTCACGGCGGCGAAATCGGACACGGCGCACAGAGGGATGCTCCGGCGCTCCGCCTCCTGCACGATGGCGTCAGCCAGCGGGTGGCCGGAGGGCTTTTCCAGACTGGCGGCGGCGCACAGCAGCTCCTCCTCGGTGACATTGGCGGCGCACAGCACGTCGGTGACCCGGGGCTTGCCCTCGGTGACGGTGCCGGTCTTGTCCAGCACCACGGTGTTGACGCGGCCCATCAGCTCCAGACTGGCGGCGGATTTGATGAGGATGCCCTTTTCGGCGGCCTTGCCGGTGGCCACGGTGATGGCCACGGGGGTGGCCAGACCCAGAGCGCAGGGGCAGGAGATCACCAGCACGGCGATGCCGATGGACAGGCAGAAGCGGACGCCCATGCCGCCCGCAGCGGCCCACAGCAGGGCGGCGGCGACGGCGATGGAGATCACCGCCGGTACGAACACGGCGCTGATCTTGTCGGCCAGACGGCTGATGGGCGCCTTGGTGGAGGCGGCCTGCTCCATGAGCTGAATGATCTGGGACAGGGTGGTATCCGCACCCACGCGGTCGGCGGTCATCTCCAGATAGCCGCTGGTGAGGACGGTGGCGGACACGGCCTTGCTGCCGGCGGTCTTTTCTACCGGCATGCTCTCGCCGGTGAGGGCGGACTCGTCCACGGAGCCGCTGCCCTTGACCACGGTGCCGTCCACGGGGATGCGGCCGCCCTGCCGGACGATCACCGTCTCACCGGCCTTGATCTGGTCGGTGGCCACGGTGACCTCCGTGCCGCTGCGGCGCACCACCGCCACGTCCGGCGCCAGCGCCAGCAGCGCCGTGATGGCTCCGGTGGTCTTGCCCTTGGAGCGCTCCTCCAGATACTTACCCACGGTGACGAGCGTCAGGATCATGCCGGCGGACTCGAAGTACAGATCCGGCATGCCGGTGACCTGTCCCGCAGCCAGCAGGCCCATTTCAATGAGACTGTACACAAGGCCCGCGGCCGCACCCAGCGCCACCAGCGAGTCCATGTTGGGCGCGCCCTTGAACAGGCGGGAGAAGCCCACGGTGAAGTAGGCGCGGTTGAGGATGAGGATGGGCACGCACAGGACCAGCTGCACCAGCGCCGCCGCCAGAGGCTGGCGGTGCATGAAGGCGGGCACCGGCAGGCCCATCATGTGACCCATGCTGAGATAGAACAGGGGCACCAGACACACCACGGACCACAGAAGCCGGCGGCCCATGGCTCTGGCGGACGCCTCCTGCTCTCTGCGGATGTCGCGTTTGGCCTCGTCCGCCGGAGCCGCGCCGTAGCCCGACGCCTCCACTGCGGAAATGATGGCCTGCGGCGTGACCTTGTCCGCATCGTAGGAGCACACCAGTGTGCCCAGCATCAGGTTCACGGCGGCGCTGTCCACGCCGTCCAGCGAGTTCGCCGCCTTTTCCACGTGGGCGGCGCAGGCGGCGCAGGTCATGCCGGTCACCACAAATTTTTCGTTCATTACGCTCTCCTCCTTTATTTCATCATCTTCTGCAGCGTGGTCACCAGCTCGTCGATGACTTCGTCATCGCCCTGCCGTATCCCGTCGGCCACGCAGGTACGGATGTGGGTGGCCAGCAGCTCCTTGCTGAAGCTGTTCAGCGCGGCGCTGACGGCGGACACCTGCACCAGAATGTCGGGACAGTAGGTATCGGCCTGCAGCATGTCCCGCAGACCGCGGACCTGTCCTTCAATGCGGCTGAGACGGTTGGCCAGCTGCTTCTGCTCCTGAGGAGAGCGGTGTTTCGTTTTATGGCAGCAGCATTCGTTCATATCGGATACCTCCCGGGGGTATTTTTTGACGGTCGCATTATATACCCCTCGGGGGTATTTGTCAACGCTTTTCTTTGGGCCGGCACAAAATTGCCATCAGGAGGCCGAACACCACGGCTGCGGCGATGCCGCCGGAGGTGGCGGTGAGCCCGCCGGTGATGACGCCCAGCAAGCCCTTTTCCGCCACGGCCCTGGCGACGCCTTTGGCCAGCGAATAGCCGAAGCCGGTGAGGGGCACGGTGGCCCCCGCGCCGCCCCAGTCCACCACGTACTGGTACACGCCCACGGCCTGTAAAAACACGCCGGCCACCACATAGCCCGTCAGGATACGGGCGGGGGTGAGGTTCGTGCGGTCGAGGATGATCTGCCCCACGGCGCACAGCAGGCCGCCGCAGAGGAATGCGTTCAGGTATTCCATTTATACCGCCTCCTTTGTGTGGGAAAGTACCACCGCGTGGCAGATGCCGGGCACGCTCTCGCCCTGAAAGGAGCTGGTGGGGCTGAGCAGCGCGCCGGTGGGCGCAAAGACAAGACGCTGCCACCGGCCGGTGCGCAGGCCGTGGAGCAGATAGCCGTTGAGGACGGCGGCGGAGCAGCCGCAGCCGGAGCCGCCGGCGTGCATGTCCTGCTTCACGCGGTCGTACAGCAGGAGGCCGCAGTCGGTGCAGTTGTCCCCCAGCTCTACGCCGTCGCGGCGGAACAGCTCCGTCAGCAGGGCGTGGCCCAGATAGCCCAGGTCGCCGGTGACGATGAGATCGTAGTCCCGAGGCGTTGTGGCGGTGTCGCGGAACAGGGCGGTCAAAGTATCGTGGGCGGCGGGGGCCATGGCCGCGCCCATGTTGGCCGCATCCGTGACGCCCAGATCCACGATGCGGCCGCGGGTGGTGTGGGTGATATAGGGTCCCGCGGATTGGACGCCCACCACGCAGCAGCCCGCAGCGGTGGCCGTCCACTGGGCGGTGGGGGCGCGCTGGCTGCCGTAGGGCACGGGGGCGCGGTACTGCCGCTCGGCGGTGCAGAAGTGGGAGGAGGTCTGGGCCGCGGCGATGCGGGCAAAGCCGCCGGCCACCGCCATGGCTGCCAGCGACAGGCTCTCACCCATGGTGGAGCAGGCGCCGTACACCCCGTAGAAGGGGATGTCGAAGTCCCGCAGGGAGAAGGTGGCGCCGATGTTCTGGTTCAGGAGATCGCCGGCAAAGATGCAGTCCACGTCCTGCGGCGTCAGACCGCCCTTTCGCAGGGCGCGGCGCAGGGCCAGGGCCTGCATCTCCGCCTCCCCCTGCTCCCATGTCTTTTTGCCGAAGAAGGAGTCGTCATCCGTGATGTCAATGGAGCCGCCCAGAGGGCCCTGACGCTCCAGCCGCCCGGCCACACTGGCCCAGCTCACCACGCCCGGAGGGTCCGTGAGCCGGCAGGTCTGGCGGCTCAGTCGTTTGATGTCCATAGTGTTCCACCTCGCACATGATTTGCCCTTAGTCTGCGCGGGGATGCGGGAAAATATGAAAAAGGACGCCCCGAGGGACGTCCTTTTCGCTGTACGGTACGGCTTACACGAACACCAGCTGCACCAGCAGCATGTATACGGCGGTGCCCGCTGAAATGGACAGCAGGGTGCTGCGCCTCCACAGGTGGAGACCGGCGGTGACGGTCACGGCGATGGCCTCCGGCAGACCGTGACTGCCGGAGAGGATGTCGGTATTCCGCAGACTGTATACTACCAGCAGGCCCATCATGGCCGGCGGCAGCAGGCGGCCCAGATCCTCCACCACTCTGGGGAGCTTCCGGCTGCCGGAGAACACCAGAAACGGTGTCCAGCGGGTGATCTGGGTGGCCAGCGCCACCATGGCTACGATGATGAGAGACTGGATGAAATTCAGGCGCATAGCTTTTTCCTCCCCAGCAGAAGTGCGATCAGCGTCAGGACCATGGCGGGAATGACCATGCTGTCCGCGCCGAAGGCGGCCAGACCGGCCACGGAGCAGGCAAGACCCATGAAGCCGGCGGGGCGGTTCTCCCGATGGACCGCCTGCTCGATGAACAGCACCACGAACAGTGCCGTCAGGGCGAAGTCAATGCCGGTGAGGTCAAAGGTGATGAGCTCGCCGATGAGTCCGCCCAGCATGGAGAATGCGATCCAATAGAGCCACGTCAGCAGGCTCATGGCGAAGTAGAACAGGGTGGGATCCATGTCCTCCGGCGGCTCCACGGTGGAGCTGAGGGAGAAGTTCTCGTCGCTGAGGGTATAGATCAGGAAGTACCGCAGTTTGCCCAGCCCCCGGTATTTGGGCAGCAGGGCCAGCGCGAAGAACAGGTGGCGGGCGTTCACCATCAGACTCAGGAAAAAGGCGCTGAGGGGGTCGAAGGCGGTGGTCAGCAGCGTGATGGCCACGTACTGCATGCTGCCGCAGAAGGCGAAGGCGCTGACAAAGCCGGACCACAGGAAATTGTAGCCCTTGGAGGCCATCAGCAGGCCGTAGGCCAGACCCACCGCCAGATAGCCGGTGAGGATGGGTACGGTGTGGGGGAAGGCCGCTTTCAGCGCGGCGGGGAAGGATTTGCGGGGCAAACAGACCACCTCCGGGAAAATGTGTCAGCATTATACCCGAAAACTCTTTTTGGCGCAATACTGGAAAAGCGCATAAAATGTGTGTATAATAGGCCCACTGAGTTTCACGAAAGAAAAGGAGCGTGTGTTTCAATGGAGGAGATGCGCAGCTTTGGCTATATCTGTCCCCACTGCGGCAAGGCGGTGCTGCACCAGCGCAGTGTGTTCGCCCTGTCCGCTGCTGCGGCCCGCATGGAGTGCGAATGCGGGCAGGAGGCGCTGGAGGCGGAGACGGACGGTGTGAAGTTCCGGCTCTGGGTACCCTGCGGTGTGTGCGGTGGACACCATCAGGCGGAGTGCAGCGCCGACGCGGTGCTGCACGGGCGGGGCATCGGCCTGGCCTGCCCCGAAAAGCAGGAGATATGCTGCTACATCGGCGGGGAGCAGCAGGTGCGCCGCGCCATGGAGGAGCTGGCCCTGCGGGTGGAGAAGGAGAAGGCCGGCGGTGAGGAGGCCTTCACCGACAACGTCATCATGTACGAGGTGCTGTCGGAGCTGAAGGACATCGCCGCCCGGGACGGCATCTCCTGCACCTGCGGCAGCCACAAATACAACATTGCCGTGCGGCGGGGCGCGGTGGATCTCATCTGCGCCCGGTGCGGCGGGAGGCTGCGGCTCAATGCCGCCACGGACCGCGATCTGGACGACCTGTGCTGCCAGATGAAGCTGACCATCCGCAGCACGGAGCACTAACACGGTGGGCAGCATCGTATGCTTCGCCCTGTTTTTAGGGGCGGTGGGCGTCTGTCTGGCGGAGGGCTGGCAGCTGATGTGGGCCATCTGGGCGGGCATCGCGGTGTTCGCCGTGCTGGGTCTTGCGCGGCATGTGCCGGTGCGGGTCATGGCCGCGGGCGCATGGCGGCAGGGACGGAAAATGTGCTCCGTCATCGACATCTACCTGCTGATCGGGGCCATCACGGCCCTGTGGCGCAGTGCGGGCACCATCGGATTTTTCATCTATCACGGCCTGCAGATCATCACGCCCCAGATGTTCCTGCTGGTGGCGTTTCTGCTGACCAGCTTCATCTCCTACGCTCTGGGCACGTCCTTCGGTGTGGTGGGCACCGTGGGGGTCATTCTGATGGCGCTGGCACGCTCCGGCGGCGTGGACGCCGCCGTGACGGCGGGCACCATCATCGCAGGGGCCTATTTCGGCGACCGGTGCTCTCCGGCGTCCTCCAGCGCGGCGCTGGTGGCGGCGGCTACGGGCACGGCGCTGGAGCGGAACCTGCGGCGGATGCACCGCACCGGCTGGCTGCCGTATGCGGTGAGTCTGGCGGTGTACGCGGCGCTGTCCGTGACCCACCCGCTGGCGGCGGTGGACGGGCAGGTGCTGACGACACTGGCGGAGACATACCGGCTGGGCTGGTGGACGGCGCTGCCGGCGGCGGCCATCATCGTGCTGCCGCTTTGCAGGGTGTCCATCCGGAGGTCTATGGCCGTCAGTGTGCTGGCGGCGCTGGCCGTGACCCTGTGGGGTCAGGGAGGGCAGCTGTGGGACGTGCTGCGGGACACGGTGCTGGGTTACCGCCCGGCGGGCGGGGCTTTGCAGCAGGTACTGGCAGGCGGAGGCGTGGCGTCCATGCTGACGGCCACGCTGATGGCCATCAGCGCCGGCATGTACGCGGGGCTGCTGGACAGCGCAGGCGTACTGGGCGGCGTGCGGCGCCACGCGGCGGCGCTGGCTCGCAGGGCGGGACGGTTTCCCGCCTGCGCGGCGGTGTGCGCCCTGGCGGGCATGATCTTCTGCAACCAGTCTGCCGGCCCTGTGGTGGCCGACCAGCTGCTGGAGGAGACGTACCGCGCCCGTGGGCAGGGCGGCGAGGAGCTGGCGCTGGACATCGAGAACTCCGGCATCGTGATGGCGCCGCTGATCCCGTGGAACATCTCGGTATCCATTCCGCTGGTGATGCTGGGGGCGGATGCCTCCGCCATCCCCTATGAGGTGCTGCTGTACGCCATTCCCCTGTGCTATCTGCTGACGAAGCGGCGGGTGTTTGCCGCGAAAGGAGAGAGAATATGATCGAACTGCTGGCCCGCTGGTGCATACCGGATCGGGACAATGTGACATCGCCGTCGGTGCGGCGGGCCTACGGCACGCTGTGCGGCATCGTGGGCATCGCCCTGAATATCCTGCTGTTTGCGGGGAAGTTCTTCGCGGGACAGCTGTCCGGCTCCATCGCCGTGACGGCGGACGCCTTCAATAACCTGTCGGACGCGGGCTCCTCGGCAGTGACGCTGCTGGGGTTCCGGCTGGCGGGACGGAAGCCGGACACGGACCACCCCTTCGGCCACGGGCGCATCGAGTACATCTCGGGTCTTGCGGTGGCGGGCCTGATCCTGCTGATGGGCGTGGAGCTGGCCAAGTCCTCCGTCGATAAGATCCTCCATCCGGAGGAGGTGACGTTCTCACTGCTGGCGCTGGGTATCCTGGCGGCGTCGGTGTGCGTGAAGCTGTATATGTGGCTCTACAACCGGCGCATCGGGAAGAAGATCAAGTCCGCGGCCATGGAGGCCACGGCCATGGACAGCCTGTCCGATACCGCGGCTACGGCGGCGGTACTGCTGGCCATGCTCATCGGCAGGTGGACGGGACTGGCGGTGGACGGCTATGTGGGCCTTGTGGTGGCGCTGTTCATCCTGTGCTCCGCCTGCAAGGCGGCGAAGGAGACGCTGTCGCCCCTGCTGGGGCAGGCACCCGACCCGGAGCTGGTGCAGGAGATACGGGATATCGTCATGGCCCACAGCACCGTACAGGGTATCCACGATCTGGTGGTCCACGACTACGGCCCGGGGCGGTGTATGATCTCCCTCCACGCGGAGGTGCCGGCTCACGGGGACATTATGGAGATGCACGACGTCATCGACAACATCGAGAAGGAACTGGCGGAGCGGCTGCACTGTCAGGCAGTGATCCACATGGACCCCATCGTCACCGACGACGCATCCGTGGGTGCGCTGCGCCGGCAGATCGCCGAAGTGGTGAAGCAGGTGGACCCCCGTATGACCATCCACGATTTTCGGGTGGTGCGGGGTACTACCCATACCAACCTGATCTTTGACGCGGTATTGCCGTTCTCCTCCGGCAGGACGCCGGAGCAGGCGGCGGAGGAGATCCGAAAGCTGGTGCGGGAGCTGGACAGCACGTATTTCGCCGTGGTGACGGTGGAGCACAGCTATACGGATTGAAAAATCCCGCGCCGGCGGGCGCGGGACGGGACGTTATTCCCAGGTCTGCCAGATCTCGGGGTGATAGCCCACCGTGGCCTGGCGGCCGTTGCGGACGATGGGGGCGGCGAACAGCTCAGGGTAAGCCAGCAGCTTTTCCTCCGCCGCATCGGGCGTGATATAGGCCATGTACTGGTCCTCATAGGCGCGGCAGGTCTTGTCCACCAGCGCATCGAAGCTGCCCACGGCGGTCTTGATGGAGCGGTACTCTCCGGCGGACACACCCTTGCTGGCAAGGTCGATGTACTGGTACTTGATGCGGCGCTCCTTGAACCAGCGCTCCGCTTTTTTGGTGTCGAAGGATTTGGACTTTCCGAAGATCTGAATATTCATAGACGGCTCCTTGTGAATGAAATGGAGGATATGCCATGGATGAGAACATCCGTAAATTGAAGGAATTGGTGGATGGCTCCGACAACATTGTGTTTTTCGGCGGGGCCGGTGTGTCCACGGAATCGGGTATCCCCGACTTCCGCAGCGTGGACGGGCTGTATCACCAGAAGTTCAGATACCCGCCGGAGACCATGCTGAGCCATACGTTCTTTGAGCGGCACACCGGGGAGTTCTTCGACTTCTACCGCGCCAAGATGCTGGCGCTGGACGCCCAGCCCAACGCGGCCCACCGGAAGCTGGCCCAGTGGGAGCGGGAGGGAAAGCTGAAGGCGGTCATCACCCAGAACATCGACGGCCTGCACCAGAAGGCGGGGAGCCGCGAGGTGCTGGAGCTCCACGGCAGCGTGCTGCGCAACCACTGCACCCGCTGCGGGAAAGCCTACGGCGTGGAGCGTATCGTCAGCAGCACCGGCGTGCCGCGGTGCAGCTGCGGCGGCGTCATCAAGCCCGATGTGGTACTGTACGAGGAGCCGCTGGACGAGGACGTGATGGCCCGTGCCCTCCATTACATCCGGCAGGCGGACGTGCTGCTCATCGGCGGTACGTCGCTGGTGGTGTATCCGGCGGCGGGACTCATCACCTACTACCGCGGGCATAAGCTGGCGGTGGTGAATAAGGGCGGGGCAGGCCCCGCGCAGGCCGCCGTTACGGTGGATGGACCCATCGGACAGGTGCTGGAGCAATTGTAACATAGGAAGCTGCGGGGCGCAAGGCGGGGATTTTTCCGTCTGCCCCTTGACAAACAGGGGCATTTTGTTATAATAGCAAGGTGTTCCGCATGCGAGCGTGCTGGAATCGGCAGACAGGCAAGCTTGAGGTGCTTGTGTCCGTAAGGTCGTGTGGGTTCAAGTCCCATCGCTCGCACCAGAGAATAAGAGACACACGAAAGTGTGTCTCTTATTTTTCTGCGCAGAGTCGGCCGTCTGCGGGCGGCTGTTCGTGCCCGATCTGACCTTTGGTGAGCATATCGAGATGGACGAGCACATCTTCTTCTATATGGGTGAGACACAGGAACGCTGCGTCTTCTGCT